>OBLW0100004252.1_pt1 | contig 10929 bp, 12 predicted proteins | sample 1520161 | NCBI WGS metagenome assembly OBLW01 (sample SAMEA3539309, study PRJEB22396) | soil metagenome | biome: tundra; feature: field; material: soil | place: USA | collected 2010-05 | depth 0.15 m
TCCACAAAACAGCCATCAGCGTGGCGTGTCCGGCGTCGGGCAGCCACGGACCGCGATAGAGGCCCCACGTCTTCTTGCGAAACAGCAGATACAGGCAATACGTAATGTTCGGCAGCAGTCCCCCGGCCAGCGTCACCGGCCAGACCGCATAGCCGGCGTGCTCGGGCGATACGCCCAACTTGATGGCGCGCTCGGCGATGTCCTGTCCGAAGGCGAACGAATAGTTGATCATCGGCGCCAGCAGACCACAAAATATGGCCATGGCCAGCGCCAGTGCGTATCCGGCGCCCGCTTCGGCCTTGCGACCGTGTTCGCGCTGCCCGCCCGCGCGCGCAGACACCGCGATGCCCGCCACCATCACGGCCAATCCCGCCAGGATCCACGCGCCGCGCGGCGTCCCCAGTACCGCGCGATTCTGGAAGAACAGAGGCACCAGCGTCCCGCCCAGCGATCCCAGTCCGATGATGATCGCATAGCCCAGGGCGAGCCCCAGCCGCGCCACCGAGAGTCCGAATAACACTTGCGCGATGCCCCATCCCGCGCCCAGCAGGAACGGCAGCGCCAACTGCCGCGGTTCCAGTCCGCCGTAAATCTCCCCAAGATGGCCGGCCAACGTCAACGCCAGCGTCCACGGCAGAATCACCAGCGAGACCATGCTGAAAACCAGCCAGACATTCTCCCACTGCCAGCGCCTGGCGAACTTCATCGGCAACATGCAGTTGCCCGAGAGCAGCCCGGCCACCAGGGTCAGCCCAAGACCGCCCAACACCGCCGTCGACATGGTCTAGCGCCTCGCCCGCGCGTCGTACTCCCGCACCGCGTCGTACATCGCAATGATGTTCTCCGGGGGCACGTTGGCCAGGATGTTGTGCACCTGCTGGAAGACAAATCCGCCTCCCGGCGCCATCGTTTCGCACTGACGCAAAACGTGCGCGCGGACTTCGGCCGGCGTACCGCACGGCAGGATCTGCTGCGTGTCGCAGCCGCCGCCCCAGAACGTCAGATCCCCGCCGAAATCGCGTTTCAGTCCCCCGGCATCCATCCCCCGGCAACTGATCTGCACCGGGTTGATGGCATCCAGGCCCGCGTCGATCAGGTCCGGCAACAGTTGCCGGACGGCCCCGCAGCAGTGCAGCATGACCTTGGCGTTCGCCAGCTTCTTGGCGCGCGCCCACATCGCGGCGTGCCTCGGCTTGAAGAACTCGCGGTACATCCGGGGCGAGATCTGGGGGCAATTCTGCGCGCCCAGGTCGTCGCCGAACACGATCACATCGATCGACGGACCAACCGCGCCCAGGAACCGTTCCAGGTTCTTCATGTGGATCTCCACCAGCGCATCGAGGAACCGGTGAACCCGCGCCGGTTCGCCGGCGAGCATCATCAGGAAATTGTCCATGCGGTAGTAGAACTGCCCCATCTCGAGCAGATTTCCGCCGAACAACCCAATGATCGCGCGATCGGTCTTTGCGCGCAGCGCCCGCGCACCCGCGGCCAGCTCGGCGGGACCGGAAACCGAAGGCCCAGGCGGCGATGCGACCCCGGTCCACATGTGCTCGGGATACAGCGCCTCAATCCGCGAAAGATCCTCCTCGCCATCCAGAAACGGCCAATAAACCTGGTCGAAGTGCAGCGAACCTTCGGGCATGCGCGCCATGACGCGGCCGCTCGGCGCCCTCAAGACCCACTCCGCGCCGGCTTGTTTCGGCTGCGCCCACACGGGCATCCGGCAGGGTGTGCCGTCCGGCAACGTCCAATCCGCCCACCACTTGTCTTCGTGGCAGAAGCCGCGGCCCATCTCGATAGTGTCTGCGCCAAATCGATCCAGCACATCGTCGTCGACGATCGCCAGTTGCTGCACCGGATCGTAGACATCCACGCTGCGCGGCTCCAGGCCCAGCGCGGCTCTCAGCTTCGGATAAGCAATCGCAGAGATACCCGACGACCTGTACCCCGACAGGTCCACCACCACCCGGTCCGGCTGCTGGTGATTCAAGGATGCAAGTACGCGTTCCCGCGAGGTCATATGGTTTTACCCGGTTCTCAGGCGAAGGCGACGCGGTAGACGCGCCCCGCCTCCAGGCGCGCGCGAACCGAGCCATCGGAATCCGGCCTCAGCGCCAGCGCGCCGCCCCGATGCCGGATTTCGCGGATGCGGGAGCCGGGCGCGGGGCGCAGCACGTGTTCCCCGGACAAAGCGGGGCGCAGTGTGGCTTCGGCCGGCTTGCCTCCGGACCACCGGATATCGACCGTTAACCCGCCGCGCGCGCGCAATCCGGCGACGCTCCCCGCGGACCATGCGGCTGGCAGCGCCGGCAGAAAATCGATTCCGCCGTCGTGGCTCTGCAGCAGCATTTCGGCCATGGCCGCGGCGGCTCCGAAGTTCCCGTCGATCTGGAATATCCAGGAACTGCCGGCGGGGTGAGTGTCGAACAGGTTGGGGCCGGTCGAGTGCTCGAGCAGCATGCGTACGGATTCCCAGGCCTTCTCGCCATCCAAAAGGCGGGCCCAGAAGTTGATGGCCCAGGCGCGGCTCCAGCCCGTATAGGCGCCGCCCGCGGCCAGCCGCCGCTCCAGAGAGACGCGCGCCCCCTGCCAGAACTGGCGATTGCGGCGCGAAGTGAGGTCGCTGCCGGGATAGAGCGGATACATGTGGGACATGTGGCGCTGGCCCGGAGTGCTCTCGTCGAAGTCGTGCGACCACTCCTGAAGCTGCCCGTGCTTGCCAATCTGGTAGGGGATGAGGCGCTCGCGTGCGTCCTTCAGTTTCCGCGCGAAATCGGCATCCACGCTAAGGATGCGCGCGGCTTCCATGCAGTGGGAGAACAGTTCCGTGATAAGCGCCATATCCATGGTGCAGCCGTCGCTGGTCTCGGCGGTCCGGCCATCGGGCGCGATGAAGTTGTTCTCCGTCGATAAGGAAGGGCACGTCGTCAGGCGCCCGTCTTTGCGTTCGATCAGCCAGTCGAGGCAGAATTCGGCGCAGGACTTCATCGGCGGATAGCCTTTGGTGCGGAGGAACTCGATATCGCCCGAAAATGCGTAATGCTCCCAAAGGTGCGCGCAGAGCCAGGGCCCGCTCATGCTCCAGTTGGCCCAGGTAGGCGAGCCATGGCCGAAGTCACCCACCGGCGCAGATTGCCGCCAGATATCCACGTTATGGTGGGAGACCCAGCCATGGCAGCCGTAGTTCACTTCGGCGGTCTTGGCGCCGGTCTTGCTAAGGCCCGCGATTAATTCAAACAGCGGCTCATGCAATTCGGCGAGGTTGCAGGTTTCCGCCGGCCAGTAGTTCATCTGCACATTGATGTTGGCGGTCCAGTTGGAACTCCACGGCGGCTGGATCAGCTCGTTCCAGATGCCTTGCAGGTTGGCGGGCTGGGTGCCGGGACGGGAACTGGCGATCAGGAGATAACGGCCGTACTGGAAGTAGAGTGCTGCCAGGTCGGGATCCGGCTTGTCCGCGAACGCGCGCAGGCGCTCATCGGTGGGAAGATTGGCGGCTTCGGTCTTCGGCAGCGTGAGGGAGACGCGGCGGAATAGCTTTTGGTGATCGGCGATGTGCGCCGCGCGCAGGGACTCGTACGATTTCTTCCGCGCCGCCTCGATGCGGTTGCGGCACGCGGCGGCGATTTCGGCGGCGGCGCCGGCGGGGTCGCGTTCATAACCTCGGTAGCCGGTCGCCGCGGCGATGAACAATGTGACCGCGCGGGCGCCTTCGATGCGCAGGGAGACGCCGTCGGCCCGCACCCGGCCGCCCTCAGCGACGGCCTGGAGCGCCGCTTCAAAGCGCATGCCTTTGCCTTCGGCGTCGTCGTAGAGCACGGGATTTGCGGAGCCGGTATAGTCGGGGGCGACATGCGACGGCGCCTTGCCGGTGAGCCGCAGCGTGCCTCCGTCGGACGCTTGCGAGGTGGAATGGATGGGGCTGTCGAACGAGAGCGCGAGGCCCATGCCGCCGGGCGCTGTGGTGCTGAGACGGACGACGATCACCTGATCCGGCGCGGAGGCGAACGCTTCCCGCAGATACGCGGCGGAGCCGATACGGTAGGTGACGCACGCGAGCGCCGTGTCGAGATCCAGCTCGCGGCGGTACTCTACGACGTCCGCGGGGTGATCCACGCGGATGTGCAGGTTGCCGAGCACCAGGTACGACTCGTTGTAAATGCCCTGCATCTGGCGGCAGACGCGATCGGCGCCGGCGTAATCGGCCTGTTCGAGCACCAAGCGCCTTACCTCGGGAAGGTGCTGCTTCGCCGCGGGGTTGTTCCACTGCCGCGGGGAGCCGGACCACAACGAATCTTCGTTGAGCTGGAGGCGCTCGGCGGGCACACCGCCGAACACCATGGCGCCCAGACGTCCGTTGCCGATCGGCAAGGCGTCAGTCCATTTGCCGGCGGGTTTGTTGAACCACAGCACCGTCTGCTGCGCGGCGGGTTGCGCGGGGGAGAGTTGGACAGCGCCGGCGGTAAGCACTGCCGGCGCTAGTTTTGCGAATTCGCGTCTGGTCCAGTCCGACATGGGGAATCGTCCAGGAACATGGTAACTCCGGATTGTGGGGCAGGTTGGCAACCTGCAGGCCGATTGTCAATCGGCCTTTCTTCGCGGTTTGCCCTACGAGGGGATTGTCAAATAGGCTGCCGCGCCTATTCGCAAACCAGATTGATCTGGCCGATTCCGCCGTTCACACTCACGTGTATGGTGGCGTCCGTCTCTCCTGAGGGCTCGTTCACCCAGCGGTCGCCGCGCTTGTCGAGCCCGCGTGCCGAGATCTCCCCGATACCGCCGTGCGCCTCCACATCCAGGCGCGCGCGCCGCGGCAACCGGATGGTGGCTTCGCCCACGCCGCCGTGCACCCGCACATCGATATCGCCGTGCGGATGGCCGGTCAAGTCCACCTTCATCTCGCCCGCGCCAATCTCCACATCCAGGCTGTGCAAGGCCGTATTGCCCAAGTCCAGACGGCCCTCGCCTGCGCCCATCTTGACGTGGATATCCATGGGCACGTCTTCGTTCAGCCGCAGCTCCCATTGATTCTTGTCGTTGTTCCCAATGCTGTGGTGGCTGGGTTGCCGCACGGTGAGCGTGCCGCGCGCGCCGCTCACGTCGTAGTGCACCTCTGGTTTGCCGTCGCGCGCGCGATAGCGGAAGTCGGCATCCACAAGCTGAGCCGCGCCGCCGCGCATGATCAACTCACCCGCGCCCATCTCGATCTCCACCTGGACAGACTTGGCGCCCTTCAAATCGACGGTCCGGGAGTCTCGCTCGACAACCCCCGAACCTTCGGTACTGACGTAGCATGCCGGGGACAGCAGCGCCAGCGCGGCCGTTCCCGCCGCGAGCGCGATGGTTTGGAACTTGGTTCGGTTCACAGATGTCCTCCAATCAGAAGCATACGCTAACAAGGGACCACGTGTTCCTTATTTCAAGTTCTTGTGGGGCGGGTTGTCAACCTGCAGGCCGATTGGTAATCGGCCTTTCCTTCGACCGTTGACTTGGCGGGCAATCCGGCTGCCTGAATCGAGCCTGGAATGAACGCTGGGATCTTGCCACGTTCGGCCGACGTGTTCGTGCGCAATCCGATGTACGTGGGGGTGCTGCTCGCGGTCCTGAGTCAGGCGCGATGCCTAAACCCGCCGCAAAACCCGCGCCGGCAAAGTGACGATCGCCCACACCAATTCCAGCACCCCGCCCACCGCGATGCCCACGATCCGGAAGGGCAACAGCAGCAGCCAGACCAACGGATACAGGAGCAGCGCCACGAGGGCCAACGGCCAACAGAAGAACAGCACCACGCACCACACCAGAAACGTCAGCACAGCACTTCACCGCGGAGTGCGGCTTCCGCGTCCTCCACATCCTCGAACAGCGGGATGATTTCGCCGATCCGCGTCATCTCCAGGATTTCACGGACTCGTGCATTGGCGTTCGCCAGGAACAGTTGTCCCCCGCGGCTGGCGAGCGATTTGTGGAGTTCCACGATAAAAGCCAAGCCCGTCGAATCGATATACGGAACAGCGCTCAAATCGACGACTGCCTTGGCGATTCCGATTTCCTGCAAGGATTTCCGCGCAGACACAAGTGCGTCGTCCGACCCGGTTACGAACCGGCCCTGGAGACGCAGGATACAAACGCCATCACGAATTTCAGATTCCAAACGCATACACACTCCGCCAACTCATGCTCCTTCTGGTAGTGCATTGAGCCAATCGAATCGTTACATTAATTAGACGATGGAGTGGCCCAAAAGGTTCACTTGATCCTGGCAAAATCGGCCCAGTACCTAGCGTTGTGTGGGGCAGGCTGGCAGCCTGCGCGGCGGTTGGCTACCGCCGCTGTCTGGTGCGGGAGCGTCGCTCGCCCCGCGCGATGTGACAGACGTGTGACAAAATAGTAGCCAAAATGTCTGAAACGGCAGACGTGGTCATTATCGGCGGCGGTATCGTGGGATCGAGCGTCGCCTGGCATCTCACCGCAGCAGGGTGCCGCAACGTGCTGGTGATCGAGCGCGAAAGCCAGCAGGGCCTCGGATCCACCGGCAAAAGCATGGGCGGCGTGCGCGCGCAATTCGCGACCGCGGTCAACATCCGCATGTCGCTGTACTCCATCCCCATCTTCGCCGCTTTCGAGGAGCTCACCGGACACCCCTCCGAGTACAAGTCCCACGGATATCTGTTCGTGGCCACCGCGCCGCAACATCTTGAATACCTGCGCCGCAACTTCGAGCGCCAGGTCTCGATGGGCCTGCAGCGTGTCGAGATGCTCAGCCGCGACGAGGTCGTCCGCCGCGTGCCGCAACTGCGTTCCGACGATATCCTGGGCGGCAGCTTCTGCGCCACCGACGGCTTCGTCGACCCTTACAGCGTGATGAAGGGTTTCATGGCCGCAGCGGCGGAACGTGGCGCCCGATTGTGGCGCGGCGTCACCGTCACCGGCATCGACGTGGATGCGCGCGGCATCGCGGGCGTCCGCACCACCAACGGCAACGTGGCGGCGCGCACCGTGGTGAACGCCGCCGGACCTTGGGCCGCCCAGGTCGCGCGCATGGCGGGTGTCGATCTCCCCATCGTGCCGCTGCGCCGCATGCTGGTGCCCACCGAACCCTTCCCCGGCTTGCCGGATCGCCTGCCGATGGTGATCGATATGTCCACCGGCTTCCATTTCCGGCCCGAAGGGCTGGGCCTGCTGATGGCCTGGAACGATCCGGAAGAGAAGCCCGGTTTCAAAACTGCTTTCGACCCGGCGTTCATCGAAAAGATTCTCACCCACGCCGTCAATCGCGTGCCTTGCTTCGAAGATCTGCAGGTGAATCCACACCGCGCCTGGGCGGGCCTCTACGCCGTCACGCCGGATCATCACGCCATCATCGGCCCCGCTCCCGGAGTGCCCGGACTCTTCTTCGCCAATGGCTTCAGCGGCCACGGCGTCATGCATTCGCCCGCCACCGGCCGCATCACCGCCGATCTGATTCTGCACGGCGCCAGCAGCCTGCTCGATGCGCGCGATGTGAATCTGGAACGTTTCGCCGAAGGCCGCATGTTGGAAGAAACCGCCGTCCTCTGACTCCTCGTGGGGCAGGCCCTCGGCCTGCGGCGGCATCTCAGGCCGCCTCCCTTTTCCAACAGCCTGCGGTAGCTACCCCGACGCCTCCCGGCGCATACTGTCGATCACCCACATCCTAACCAGCGTCGAAACTTCAACCGTCTTGCGTTTCGCCAGCCTCTCGATCATGCGCTTGGCCGCCGGCGGGATGCGGATATTCAACTGCTTCGTGTTTGGCTGGCTCCAGTATTCGCGCAGCATGCGGTCCAGATCCGCGCGATCCGGATCGATCTCGGTGATGCCCTGGTCCAGCAGGTCAGTGCCGTCGTGACGGTCGAAGAAATCCGCGAGTTCGTTGTAACCGGCGGTCTGTCGCGGCAGCCGAATCCTGCCAGTTTTCTTTTTCACTCGTGCCTCTTTCATAAGCTGCGGTACCTCCGCTTCTCGCGGGAGCTCATCGCGCGTATGTGGAATACGACCTCCCGGGTCGCCTCGCGGCGGTACGCGATGTGAAATACTCGCCCGCGTAGTTCCTTCCGTAAAGCTCGTAGATGCCTTTCAGCCCGCGTCTCGATCGCAACTTCAGCGGGCCCGTTTCCAAAACTTCGAAGAAGTCATCTTAGCCGTATCCATGCTTGAACGCGCTTTCGACGAAGACGACCACAGCCTTATGTATAGCATGCGCTAGCGCCACGCCGCTCGGCCTTCCCCACGTGAGGAGATTCAGCATGCCTACCGATTCCGCCTCACGGCAACGTGGCGGCGCGCCCGCGGTAATCGCGGCCGGACCTTGGGCCGCGCAGGTCGCCCGCCTGGCGGGCGTTCGGGCGACCGACGGCGTCTTCCTGGAAGTCGCGCAGGAGGTGGCCGCCGGCTATCCCCGAATCCAGCTCGATACGGCCAACGTGGACGCCATCTGCATGTGGTTACTCAAAAATCCGGCGAACTACGACGTCATCGTGACTACCAACCTGTTCGGCGATATCCTCTCCGACCTCTGTGCGCAGCTCGTGGGCGGCATGGGCTTCGGGTACAGCGGCAACATCGGCGACCACTACGCCGTGTTCGAGCCCACGCACGGCTCCGCGCCCAAGTATGCCGGGCAGAACAAGGTGAACCCGCTGGCCACTATCCTGGCCGCCATGATGATGCTGGAGTGGCTCGGCGAAAAGGACAAAGCGGCGGAGATCGAAGCGGCCGTGGCGGCAGTGGTGGCCGAAGGCGCGGTGCGCACCTACGACCTGGGCGGGAGCGCCACCACCGCGGAGATGGCGCAAGCGGTCTGCGCTAAGGTGGGGCAGGCGGTTTCGCCTGCCATGGCAGTGAGATAATTACTGACAGCATGTCCGATCCCGTCCCACTAACCGATTTCTATTGCCCCACTTGCGCCAAGTCGGTCGCCGACCCGCTGGTCTGCGGCGATTGCCGCGCCCTCATCTGCCGTCAGTGCGGAACGGTCCTGGAGCAAATTGACGAGTTGGGAATCGGCTGAATTCCCACCTTTACGCGCGCCGCGACGATTCTTGTGGGGCGGGCAGTTTTGCCCGCAGCCGGCTTTCAACCGGCCGGATCGACGTCGATCACTCAGGCGTAGCTTGACGGCGACGGGATCGCCAAGCCTTCTTCGCGCATCACGTCCAAATGAAATTCGATCGCTTCCTGGATCAGCCGTTCCACCTCTTCTCGTGAGTTGCGCCTTACCGCACCACGGTCAATCCCATCGCGCGAAAGTCCGCATCGAAGCTCAGGCAAGGCGCCCATTCGAGGCGTGTCGATACAATCGCGTAAGAAAGCGCGTCGCACAGGGACAGCTTCAGGTCCCGCTTGCGTAAGAAAAGCCGGATTGCGGCGATCCGATCGTCTTCGTCCGGCTGGATTACGGTGAGATCCGGAACCAATCTGGTGAGGAATTGCGCGGCGGCGCCGTGCGTCAAGCGATATCTCAACAATGTCGTGGCTTCCGAAACGATGTCCCACGTCGTAAAGACCGCAATCTGGCCGATGGCAATCTGCTGGGCGATGCGCATCGCGGCGGCGTGATTGGGATCTTTTGCGTTCAGGAGCGCGAAGAAATACGACGTGTCCGCGAAAGCCCTACCGGCGCCTTCGAGGACCGGTGAAGGGCTTTTCTCCATACAGGTACTCTTTGTAGTTTGCCGCCGTCACTTCGTCCGGTCCACTTATCGCCGGCGAGGACAGCTTCTCCATTTCCAAAGCCAGTTTCAGCATGGCCGCACCCGGATTCTTGCGGCGCGCGGGCGCCGGACTTCGCAACTCCGCGACCACGCGCTTCCGGACCAGAATCCGGTAGCCGGCGCCGGGGTCCGCTTCAATCTCGCGCAGGAGCGCCGACAGCCGCCTGCGCGCGTCACTCAGGCTGATTTCCTGTAACATCGTCTTCTGTACATTTTAGCTCAAAGTGTACAAAACTATGCCGGCGGGCGTGAGCATGAGCGTGAGTGCGCGACTGCCGTGCGGTATCCTCGATGGTGAAGGCGTCGAAATGAAGGTCGAAGACGAGTACCTGGACGTGCTCCAAAACATCGAGTTTGGCATCATACGCGCGTTCCGCGACGATGGTTCTTTGCTGGACCTGGACGCCAAGGACGCCGTTGCGGCGCTGATCCGCTATTATCGGGCCGAGCAAGAGCAGCGCAAACCGCCCCCTGCGCGGCTGGGCGACAAGGCGCAGCGGATCTTCGCCAGCGTACTGCCGATTTGCGAGTGGCGGTTGGGTCGCGAGGGGCCCTTGCTGCCGGCCGAGTTGGGACCCGCGCCGGCCGTTCCAAACACACTGGAGGACATTGGCACCTGCTTGAGGCGCATTCAGAAGTCCATCGATTTCTGGAACAAGCGCAACGGGCGTCAAGGATATTTGTCCTTCGTTGCGCCGTACGTGCCGTGAGCGCGCCTTCTCCTTTACGCCGAAACAATATTAGTGCATAATGTTCTTATGCCGTCAGGCGAAGGAGCGCGTGCATGAAGTATCATCCCATCGGCGAAATGAAGTGCCCGTTTTGCGGACAACTGAATCTGGTCTACAAGCGCCCCGGGCTCAGCGGCGACGTCTATCGTTGTGCCGCGGAGTTGGGCGGCTGCGAGCGCACCATCGTCCACCGCAGACGCAAGGGAGACACGCGCTGCGGAGTCGTCGCCGTGCTGAATTTCGGACACGTCGGCCAGTGGAACCCGTGCATGCAGGCCTGCCAGCCAGCCCAGCAGGCCGCCGGCAAGCGGTAAAAGGCGCGACCAGGGGGTCGCGTGCGGACGAGGGCGTCCGCCCCACTTTGCCGGTCTGCTAAAATTGAACTGAAATGATCCCGCTTGACGATTTGGAACGCCAGTACACCCCCCTCCGCGAACAGGCCTTGGCTGTGCGGAGGTATCTTT
>OBLW0100004253.1_pt1 | contig 10928 bp, 11 predicted proteins | sample 1520161 | NCBI WGS metagenome assembly OBLW01 (sample SAMEA3539309, study PRJEB22396) | soil metagenome | biome: tundra; feature: field; material: soil | place: USA | collected 2010-05 | depth 0.15 m
GAGATGCCTAAGTGACTGGAGTTCAGACGTGTGCTCTTCCGATCTGGATCGCTTCATCGCGTTCCAGGGCGTGCAACACCGGGTAGACCACGCCTTCGCCGACGGCGATGACGGCGCCAGTGCGCCTGCGAATGGCCTGCACGATCTCGTAGCCGTACATCTCCTCTTGTTGCAGAAGACGGAGGATGAGGAGCTCGGGAACGCCGTTCATGAAGTTCGGATTGGTTTCGCGGGCGGCCATGGAGAAGCCAGAGTACCTCGAACTGCGAGGTATGACAAGAGGGATTTTCAAGAGCCCCTTGACTGGTCGTCGCGGTGTACCATGTTGGCTGCCCGGCGGGTTCGGCAAAACGGGAACGCCGGGACAAGGAGAGATGGTCCAATGGCTCTGCGCACGCTCGTTTGCGTGGTCATTTGTACGGCGTTGATCAAGGTTGGCTTTGCGCTGCAGGGGCAATCTGCCGGGGGGCCGACGGCCTACACCGTAACTGCCAACAACCCTACGCTCGGGATTAAAGGGGTGACAAATATCTACCGGCTGGGCCAGTGGGTGCTGGTCGATCAGAGCGGCACGCCCAAAGAGGTGGCGGGGAGCAACCATACCGTGGGGATGCGGACCCTGTATGACCTGGACAAAAAGGAAAGCCTGAGCTGGGACCCGGTCCACGACTCCGCGACCTGCGTGAAGGGGAGGATTTCGGGAGATTGGGGCGATCCGTTTGGGGGGGCAGCGGTCTTATCCCGGGAGGGTGCGCGGCAAGTGGGAGCGGAGACAGTTCGCGGGTTTGCGACGAAGATTGTGGAGGCTACGCCGGGTCCTAGAGGCACGATCCGGACCTGGGTGGACTCGGGAACCGGCCTGGTGGTGAAGCAGCAGATGACGCCGCCGGGGGAGACAGCGCAGATCTTAATGGAGGTGACCAGCGTGAACCTGAGCGCGCCGGATGCTTCGATCTTCGCCGTTCCGGCAAGCTGCGGCGAAGTGGCTGGAGTGCCGCAAGCGCCCAACGCCGCTCCGCAACTGCAGATCGAAGAGATGGCCGCTCTTACAGGTGGTGACGCGAAAAACTATGTAAACGGGCAGGTCGGGCCGGAGTCGAAAAATTCATGCACCGTGGCATTCAGGGTGGTGCGCGCAGGAACGATGGAGCCTGTTGCAGACGGGTTCCAGGTGGCGGTGGATCTAAACCTGGCAACGGAGAAAACCCCGCACTACAACATCGGCGTGAACGAAAGCGGGAAGGCGACGTTTGCTGGTGGAGGCTTGCACGAGGTGACAGCGCTGGGGCACAACGGCGTGTTTCGCGTGAACAATGTGCCCGCGCAGTTTGAGATGGATCTCGAATTTGGACCCGCCGGGTCGGCAGCGGCGAAACTCTATCGGCAATGCTTTGGGCCGCAGACGGTGCTGCTCTACGCGGTGAAGGATCCGGCGAATCTCGAAGCCGGAGGCGGCTGGCTGTGGGTGAAGGCAGGGAAGTACGCGGCCATTCCTCGCTGAGGTGCCGCGCTGATTGGCGTTTGCAGCGGCTGGGCTGATGGGGTTGCGGAGAAAAGTGTGACGCCTCAGCTCTCGATGTAATCCCAAAAGCTGTCGGCCAGTTCGGCGCCGTGTTCGTTGACGATGCGGCGGGCGGCGCGCTCCACTTCTTCGACCAGGCCGTGGAGATAGTCCCGCGAGCGGGAGATGGCCACGATGCCGAGGGTGGCGGACTGCCACGTGACGGCTTCGTCGAGCTCGGCGACGGAGACGTTGAAGCCCTGGCGCAGTTGATCCTTGAGAGAGCGGACGACCTGGCGGCGGTCCTTGAGCGACTGCGCGTGCTCGATGCGGAGTTCGAGGGTGAGGTGGGCGACGGGCATAGCGCTACACCGAAGCTTACGGCAGCAGTGCAAAGGCTACTACGGTTTGGCTGTTTTCGTCAGCGCTTTCGATTTCGGTGAGCAGGCGGGCTTCGAGGGCATGAGGGACGGGCATTTCGCAGGCAGCGATTTCAGCCTCGGATGCGCCGACGAAGCAGAGTTCGCAACAGGCAAGGGCGTCGCCTGCGCGGGTCGGCGGGCCGAAGACGCGGCAGGTCATGGGGCGCCATTCATACACGTCGCACAGGCCGGTGGCGGGGTTGAGCGCGGGACACGGAGCTTCATTGGCGAAATCATCGAAGCGGGCCTGATCGGCTTCGGACGTGCCGAGCAAGCCGGTGACGGGATCGCCGGGATAGGCGGGAAGATACTCATCGAGCCAGGCACGGGCGCGGGTTTCGATTGCCTCTGCGGTGGAGGGGTCCGCGGTGCGCAGCGCATCCATTCCGGCGCGGAGGCGCAGGGTGTCGAGGGCGTTGATGGCGAAAGCTCCGTGGCAGCATTGCGTACATCCGGGACGGCAGGCGAGCCAGGGGCCGGCGCGTTGGGCTGCTTCGGCCAGCGAGGCATCCATGATTTGCACGAGCTCGAATTCACCTGCGGGAAGGGCCATGCCGCCAAGGATACCGGAAGTTCGGACAGGGTGATCCGGTGGGGTGCGTGCAAGTGCTTTCGATGGCGGATTCGTGCTATAAGGGCACGAGGTCGTTGTGGTTTACCTGCAGCGCATCCCCGCCGCGCCGCTCGCCGGGTTTGTCCGCATGTTGTGGTATGCGCAGATCCCGGATTCTGCAAATCGGCGCGAGCGCATTCTTCCCAACGGTTGTGTGCAGGTGATTCTGAACCTTGCGCGCGACTTTCTTCTCGATTGCCCCGAAGGCAAACCGGATCTGCCCACTCCGCCCGCACTGATCGTAGGAGCGCGGTCGTCCTATGAAATTGTTGACGGCTCGGACATGGCTGATCTGATTGGCATGGTCTTTGAGCCGGGCGGGTTCGGTTGCTTTGCCTCCGACGCAGTGGATCTCTTCAGCAATCGCAGCGTGCCGCTTGAGGATGTGTGGGGCGCGCCGGCACAATCTCTCCGCTGGCAACTGCGCGAGACTCCCACGGCCCCAGCAAAACTGGAATTGATGGAGAATTTTCTGCTCACGAAATTTGCACGGCAGCTCACGCGGAACAGGACGGTGGAATTTGCGCTGAGTCAGTTCAAACGAGCGCCGGGCGCTGCGAAAGTGCGGGAGGTGGCGCAGAATGTGGGCTGGAGCGAGCGGCGCCTATCGCAGATTTTTCGCGAGGAAGTCGGCCTGTCGCCCAAGGTGTGGTGCAGGATTCAGCGCTTTCAGCGGGCAGTGCGGCAGCTGCATGCGGGTGCGGATGTCGGGTGGGCGGAGCTGGCGCTGGATTGCGGCTTCTACGACCAGTCGCATTTTGCCAATGAGTTTCGAGCATTCTCGGGAGTGGATGCGACGACGTATTCTGCGATGCGCAGCCGGTGGGCCAACCATATTCGAGAGGGCTAGGGGGCTTTCTGCGCAGCGTTTCCGATTTCTCCAAGATGCGGGTGGGGGCTGAGTGTGATGGTGGAGAGGAAGTTGATCGGAAACGAGGAGGAATCATGGCAGACACTGAAAAGAACACCCCATCCACCATCATGCCGACGATGCGCTATAAGGATGCTCCGGCCGCCATTGACTGGCTCTGCCAGGTCTTCGGATTTGCGCGGCACGCGGTGTATGCGAACCCCGACGGCACCATTGGCCATGCGGAACTGACGCTGGACGGCGGGATGATCATGCTCGGGTCGCAGAAGGACGACGAGTATGGGCGCGGCTTTAAATCGCCGCAGGAACTGGGCGGCGTGGAGACACGCAGCTCCTACATCGTGGTAGCGGATGCCGACGCGGTGTTTGCGCGGGCGCAGGCCGCGGGAGGGACGATTGTGCGGCCGCTCAAGAACACCGAATATGGCAGCCGCGAGTTCAGCGTGAAGGATCCCGAAGGACATTCGTGGAGCGTGGGAACATACAATCCTTGGACCGTGCACGATTAGGGACGGCACACGCGTAGGTTCGGCCCCCATCGGAGACCACGCGCGAAAAGCTCGACACGCGGGTTGGGGCTGTTGATATAGTCAGTCGTGGCTTGTGGGGGTCTTCGATGGGGATTCGTCTGATTGTTCTGGTGGGTGTACTTGGATTGGCTTTGCCGGCTGGCTATGCGCAGGGCCGCTTACTGGTGGCGCAGAAGGGTTTGGGCAGCCTGGGAATCGTCGATCCTGCGGCGGGAAAACTAACTGCGTCGGTATCGGAGGGTGGAATCACGGGGCACGAGGTCGCGGCTTCTCCCGATGGGCGGCTGGCGTATGTGCCCATTTATGGCAACTCCGGCGTGGGAAAGCCGGGGACCAACGGGCACGAAATGGTGGTGATCGATATAGCCGCCGGAAAAGTTGTGGGCAATGTCGACTTCGGCCATGAAGTGCGGCCGCATCTGCCCGTATTCGGTCCGAAGAATGGACTGCTGTATGTAACCACCGAACTGGACAAGACGGTGACGATCATCGATCCGAAGACGCTGAAGATCGTGGGGTCGATTCCTACAGGGCAGCCGGAAAGCCACATGCTGGCCATCTCCCATGACGGGCGGCTCGGCTATACGGCCAACGTTGGGCCGGGCACGGTTTCGGTGCTCGACATGGCGGCGCGCAAGACGCTCAAGGTGATCCCCATCTCCGGCTCAACGCAGCGGATCTCGATCTCAACGGACGACAAGTGGGTCTTTACGGCTGACCAGAAGCAGCCGCGGATCGCGGTGATCGACACGTCGACCGACACGGTTGCGAAGTGGGTGCCGCTCGACGGGCTGGGTTATGGAAGCACGCCCACTCCCGACGGGCGCTGGCTGCTGATGACCGTGCCCAGCGCAAACAAGATCTCCGTGGTCGACTTGAAGACGATGCAGGTGGTGCAGTCAGTGGAGACGCCGCCGGACCCCGAGGAGGTCATCGTGCAACCGGGTGGAAAGACGGCCTGGGTTTCCTGCCCTAATTCGGCCCAGGTGGCGGAGATCGACCTGGCGAGCTGGAAGGTCACAAGGAAGATCGTGACGGGGAAGTCGTCGGACGGGCTGGCATGGGCCAAAGCGCGCTGAGCGGGCCTTCGAAGATCGACGTCTGAGCGCCTTGAATCAGGTAGTTTTTACCATTGGGCAATAGATGTCATTAGGTAATCTTTACGCGCCGAGCAGAAAATACACGGTTCGGCTCGGCGTGCGATAGGCCATCTCTGAGAAAGTAACTCTATTCATCAATAACTTAAACCGGGGTTAATTCTTTGGTTACATAAATGCAACATGGCAGGCAACTCAAGAAGGAAACCTTTGCTCTCCGGACGAGGGACGTTCCGTAAGGAGATGAATGGATTCGGAACACAAAGTGTGAATATCCACTTTGGTTCCGGATCCGGGGTCAACCCTTTCCACAAGTGGATTTTACGGGTAGAACACATAGCAGGAAGGAACCAACATGGCGAGTCAGGTTCTCAATCATGTTGACGCTAGACCGGCGGACGCCATGTCTCACTTCACGGCGGTTTATACGGGCCCTCTAGCAGCATTCCCGGGTTTTGAATCCACGATTTTCTCCCGCCCCTTGATCGACCTCAAGATTTCAAGAGTGGAGACCCTGCATGGCGCCAAAAGCGCCATGGTTGCCGTTGGTCTCGAAGCTGCCTTAGCGCTCTGTGTCTTCGGTGTCTGGCAGATCTGGCACATTCTCCGGTAGCCGGGTCCAACTCGGCCTCTCATACTTCAATTCCGCTTGGCATCTCGCGCTGCGATTCTGCAAGCTTCGCGAATCGGACTCACTCAGCTGGCGGAGCTTCCGGCCTGTTTGGCGGCGTGAGCACAAATCCTTTGCGAACCAGGGCAAAGCCCTCCTGCGGCAACTCGGCCTGCAGAAGCTGGTTTACCGGGCCAGAGAACAAGTCAGTGGTGCCTCCGGCGATGGTGGCGACCAGGTGATGCACGACGATGGGTTTGCCATCGAGCGTGCCCTGTTGATCGGCATAGGTGGCCAGCTGGACCGGCTCAACGGAACCGGCCTGCTTGGGAATGATGGCCCAGAGGTCACGGTTGCGCCGGTTGACGGCAAGCGCCAGCAGCGTCTCGATTGCGCCCGGGTCGAAGTCGGGCAGGAAAACGGCCGCCGGATGCGCTGCGAGCCGCGTGGTTGAGCTGCGGCCGTTGGCCGAGATATTCATCAGCATTTGCGCCGAATCGGGGGCTGCAGTCACACGCACCGCAGAGCCATTGACGGTGGCGCTCAGTTCAACATGCTCAAGCTGGTTGGCGGAGGAGAGGCGCTCATTTTTCGAGAGCGCGTAATTCAGGCCCTGCATCGTCACGCGCACCAGCGAGGTGGAGTCGTAGCCCTCGGGCGTTGCGGTGACGTCGAAACTGGCCGTGCCCACCATGGTGCCATGCTGGCTGACGGTGAAGCTGCCCTGCTGGGCCAAGGCGGCCGAGGGTCCGATTGGGACAAAGGCAAGCAGTCCCGCAAAGGGGAGAAAGGCAAATATGCGCACACGCATCTCCATCGCGCTGTTTGGTTAGACACGAAATGCGTGTGAGAGTTGCGATGAGACAGCTTCGAGCCGCTAGCTTCCAGCTTTTAGCCAACTTCCTGTCTCCCGCCCAATTCCAAAGGCGGAAGATTCAGTGACACGCGCACCGTGACAGGAGGGCTTGAAGCTAAGAGCTAGCGGCTGCCGGCTGTTTTTATCCCTTGGCGAGCGCGAAGCGTTTGTTCACTTCTGCCCAGTTGACAACGTTCCACCACGCGGCGAGGTAGTCGGGGCGGCGGTTCTGGTACTTCAGGTAATAGGCGTGCTCCCACACATCATTGCCGAGGATGGGGTAGAGACCCTGGCTCAGCGGTGTGTCCTGGTTGGGCGTGGTCATCACTTTGAGCTTGCCGCCGGTGAAGACGAGCCAGCCCCAGCCGGAACCGAATTGCTTGGCAGTGGTCTCATTGAAAAGTTTCTTGAAGGCCTCAAAGTCATTGAAGTCGGCGGAAATCTGCGCCGCGATCGCGCCGGTTGGCGTGCCCCCTACGCCGGGGCCGGCGGGGGCCATGATGTTCCAGAACATGCTGTGGTTTGAATGGCCGCCGCCGTTGTTGCGCACGGCGCCTTTGATCTCATCGGGCACCTGGGCCAGATCGCGCATCAGGTCGTCGACTGATTTGGAAGCGAGGTTTGGATGTTTTTCAAGCGCGGCGTTGACGTTGGTGACGTAGGCCTGGTGGTGCTTGTCATGGTGCAGATGCATGGTCTCCGCGTCGATAAAAGGCTCGAGAGCGGCGTAGTCGTAGGGCAGCGGTGGAACTGTGTAAGCGACTGCTACTTCTGGTGCCATTGGGGAATCTCCTTCATTGGGAATTGTACTGTGATGGCTGAGCGGGTTCGACCGCTTAGCGCGTGGGCTGCTGGTCAGGGATACCCGGCCGGTCAGAGTTCAAGAATGGCAGAGTCCGGCTGCAATGTAATCTTCACACACCGGCCCCGCCTGTATGTTCTGATGGATGCGGAAGAACCCTGTGAGGGTGCCAACTAATTGCGCCCGAGGTTTTTCGGTCCGAGGTTTTCGGCCTTGTTCAGAAACCTTCTTGCTCCCCGGGACATCGATAAGAAGAACGAATCAGCGCAATTTGAACTTTCCCATACCACATCCCCGGTGAATCATGATCGATCAGTCCGTTTACCGTTGGCTTGACCAGCAGGGCGAGGCCTTCGGCGCGCCCGGCCTTGAGCCGCGCTGGACCTCGAGCGTCAAAGACGCTGTCGGCACAGCCTATTCCGCCTCAAGCCGCGTATGGTTCACCTGCTCGCACGGCATTTTAAACGAGCTTTATCACCCGACCATCGACAGCGCCCAGGTAAGGGACATGGAGTTCCTCATCACCGACGGGGCAACATTTGTTCACGAAGAGAAGCGCGACCTGATCACGACCTTTGAGTACATTCACAAGGAGGCGCTGGGGATTCGCTATGTGAACCGCGATCCCGATTGCCGATACACCGTGACCAAGGAGATTATTTGCGACCCGCACCATAGCGTGGTTTTGCAGCGGGTGCGCCTTGAAGGTCACGAAGACCTGCTGCCGCGGCTCAAGATTTACGCGCTGCTGGCACCGCACCTTGACGGCGGAGGAGCGGGAAATGCGGCACGGGCGCTCGATGTAGCCGGCCACAAGATGCTGCTGGCATGGAAGAATCGATGGTCGCTGGCCATGGGCGCCACCTGCGGCTTTTCGCGCGTGAGCTGCGGGTTTGTTGGCTCGAGCGATGGCTGGCGCGACCTGATGGAAAACTTCAGGATGACGTGGGAGTTCGGCTCGGCCACAAACGGCAATCTCGCGATGCTTGGCGAACTTGATCTGGGCAATGCCGGCGCGGATGGTGCACGGGAGTTCACGCTGGCGATCGGAATCGGCGAAGGTCACCATACCGCATTGCAAAAAACCGTCAGCGCGATGGCCATGCCCTTCGAACAGAATCGCGCCCGGTTCATCGAGCAGTGGCATCGCGCCGCCAATCCCGAGTGGCTGGCAGCCGGCGCTCGCGACGACGGCAAGCTGATGAGGGCCAGCCACAACGTGCTGCTTGCGCATGAGGACAAGACATTTTCAGGAGCCTTTGTGGCGTCCATGTCGATTCCGTGGGGCCAGGTGCACGGCGACGACGATCTGGGGGGCTATCACCTGGTGTGGACTCGCGACATGGTGCAGACCGCATCTGCCCTGCTGGCCTGCGGCCGTGCTGAAACGGCCAAGCGGGCGCTGATTTATCTTGCGTGCACGCAGAAGCCAGATGGCGGCTTCGCTCAGAATTTCTGGGTGGATGGCCGTCCTTACTGGTCGGGCGTGCAACTCGACGAGGTGGCCTTTCCGGTGATTATGGGTTGGAGGCTCTGGAAGGCCGACGCGCTGGGTGAAACGGACATCGTCCCCTTCATCGAACGCGCAGCCGGCTTTCTGCTGCGCCATGCGCCCATCACGCACCAGGAGCGCTGGGAAGAGAACGCCGGCTATTCGCCTTCCACTCTGGCTGCCGTGATTTCAGGATTGATATGCGCGGCGGAGATAGCGCGCGCTCACGACTCAATGGAACTTGCCACCTTCTATGAGGAATTTGCCGACTGGATTGATTTTCACCTCGAAGATTGGACAGTCACCAACGAGGGAGTGCTGCTTCCGTCGGTCCCGCGCCATTATATGCGCATCCGGCCGCCGGAGAGAGGCGAGGCCTACTCTTGTGAAAGCTGCGGCTCAGAGATGATCCGGATTCAGAACCGGCCGCCGGGTGCGCGCGTCGAGTTTGAAGCGCGCGAAATCGTCGATGCCGGTTTTCTCGAGCTGGTGCGCTACGGCGTCCGCCGTGCCGACGACCCCCTGATTATTGACTCGCTCAAAGTGGTCGACGCGGTGCTGAAGCGCGACTTGCCGCAGGGGCCCGGCTGGCTTCGCTACAACCGGGACGGGTACGGTCAACGGCCCGATGGCGACCCATTCCAGGGCTGGGGGCAGGGCCGCGTTTGGCCGCTGCTGACGGGCGAGCGCGCTCACTACGAGTTGGCTGCCGGCAACGATATTATCCCGCTGATTGCGGCCTATGAGCGCTTTGCCACTATGGGGCAGATGATGCCCGAGCAGGTGTGGGACGAGCCGGATCGCCCCGAGGCTCGCCTGGTGTTGGGGAAGCCGGCCGGATCGGCCGTGCCCCTCGTGTGGGCTCACGCCGAATACCTGAAATTGCTGCGTTCCGCTGTCGATGGCAAGGTCTTTGATCGCATCGAACCAGTGAGTTCGCGCTACAGCGAATTAAGCGGCCGAAAGCAGCCGCGAAAACCGCTTGAGTTTTACAGCTTCCGCCGACCCATCCAAAAGATGGGCGCGGGCGATACGCTACGAATCCTCGATGGAGAGCGCTTCGAAGTGAGGTGGTCCGACGACGGCTGGCGTACTGTGCATTACACGATCAGTCGCAGCCTCGGGTGCGCGGGCCACAGCGCCGACATTTCGCCTGCGGCAAAGCAGGAGAGCGGTGGGCTATCATGGACTCTTTACTGGCCGGACCAAAATCGCTGGCTTGGCTACAACGTGGACATCAAGATTGAACCCCCCGTAAATTGATTGACTCGCACGTTTCGCAACTTATCGAAAGGACCCGCTTGAGCGGGCACAAACGCACATGACTCCGAGCCTCGCAGACCTCTCCATCGACGAATTGTCCATTGATACCTTGCGGCTGCTCGCCGTAGATGCTGTAGAAAAGGCAAACAGCGGTCACCCCGGAGCTCCGCTGGGCGACGCCCCGATTGCGTATCTGCTCTATCACAAATTGATGAAGCACAACCCGGCGCACTTCAAATGGCCGGATCGGGATCGCTTTGTGCTCTCCAATGGGCACGCGTCGGCGATGCTTTATGGCTCGCTTTATCTTTCCGGGTACAACCTCACGATGGACGACCTGAAGTCCTTCCGCCAGTGGCATTCGAAGACGCCGGGCCACCCCGAGTCGCTCGATACCGAAGGTGTCGAAGTGACCACCGGCCCTCTCGGCCAGGGCATCGGCATGGCGGTGGGCATGGCCATGGCGGAAAGGCACCTGGCTGCCATCTACAATCGCCCCGGCTTCGAGATTGTGAACCACTACACTTATGCGCTCTGCGGCGACGGCGATCTGATGGAAGGCATCTCGCATGAGACCTCTTCGCTGGCCGGAACGCTGGGCCTGGGCAAGCTCATCTTTCTCTATGATGACAATCTCATCTCGCTCGACGGGCCGACTGAGTTGAGCTTCACCGAGGATGTGCTGAAGCGCTACGAAGCCTACCACTGGCACGTGCAGCGCGTGGCCGACGGCAACGATCTTGCGGCTATCGAAGCGGCCATCCTGGCAGCCAAAGCAGAGACCACGCGACCGTCATTCATCGCCGTGCGCACTGTTATTGGCTACGGCAGTCCGAAAGCCGGCACCAACAAGGTGCATGGCGAAGCACTG
>OBLW0100004254.1_pt1 | contig 10927 bp, 9 predicted proteins | sample 1520161 | NCBI WGS metagenome assembly OBLW01 (sample SAMEA3539309, study PRJEB22396) | soil metagenome | biome: tundra; feature: field; material: soil | place: USA | collected 2010-05 | depth 0.15 m
GCCAAAAGGGAATGCTGCCGAAGGAACGCAGAAAGATGAGTGGGCCGGATTTGTCAGGAATGATCCGCAATTGCCGACGCAGTTGGTCGTTGAGCGACTCGATGAAGATGGGCAACTCGAGTCCGCGATAAAACTTCTGCAGCAGGTATCCAGCGGGACCGCCGGTTACCGACCATCGGACTGAGTCTTTGGCGAGCGACTCCTGGATGCCGGCGAGCATGTCATCCATTTCGCGGGCAGGCAAGCGAAAACGGCCGACGAACAACTTCGGGCGCAGCGCGAGTTCGTATCCCCGCAACAGTTCTTCCGGCAATTTCGATCGATCTCGCAGGCGAAAGCCTTCCTCTGACTCTATGAGGACTCCTTGGGTAACCAGTTGTTGCTCTACTTTCGCCACATTGCTCTTGCTGAGTCCGGCAAATTCGGCCAGTTTGCGTACGGACCAGCTTCCGGCATCTTTCGCAGTGGCGAAAGCGAACAGGAGTTGCGAGACAGCCGGACTGATGCGCCGTTCTTCCGTCCCGGATGCGTTTTGTTTCGTCCCGACGACTGTGCGCTCGTAGTTGCGGCCGAGAACCAGGTGCATGTTGCCCGTCTGGTCAACGAAATTGATCCCCGATTGAATCAACCGTTCGGCGGAGGGGCCGGGAATGTAGCGCGCGAATAAAAGAAGAGGCTCGCGACGTTCGGTCGCGTAGAGCTTTGCCTGAGCTATCAGTGCGTTGAGCACTCCCCGGTCGAGATAAGACCGTTTCTGTTCCACCAGGAAGCGGTATGTTCCTTTTGGGGCGTGGATCTTGAGGATACCGTCGGCCTCCCGGTCGTTACGGCGGCCCTCCGGCGAAAAATCGAGATCCGTGACGAAAGGCAGAGCCTTTAGCTGCTCGAGAAACGGTTGAATGGTCGGCTTAAGCGGCATTCTGTCCACTATTATTGCATGTCCATTACTAATGGACAACAGATAGTTTAGGACTGTCTTGCACCGCCGACCTGCGACCGCGAAACTTTGGCTCGTCAAGCCGGATGCGATCAAATTTGCGAAACGGTATCTTTTGGCTTATCTGGGCGCGCACATCGCGTATCTTATTTTATGGATGCTCGTCGACCGACCGACTAATTCTTCGGAGCTCGCTCGGATGGCTTGGCATAACATGGTTAGCCCATTACCGTTCGTGGCCCTCTGGTACTTCTACCTCGAGCACTCGAAGCGTGTAAGGGCCACGTACCCATCGGAATAAACGCTTTTGCGCCGTCCCCATCTTGACGACAAAATCCCTTTTCGCGAGCAACCTCCGCTGAGGGTTTACAAGCGCTAATGCCCCGCCACACTAAGCACTTCCCCCTGCTCTTCCTCCGCTTCCGCTCTGGCGTCCTCGCCGCTCTCCCGCGTCAACCCAGTCTTCAAATATTGCCGCAAACACCGGGGACAGGGCACATACCCCTCCCGCATCGCCTCTTTCGCCGTCATCGTCCGCTGCGACGCTTTGTCGTGAATGAATTCACATCCCGGCACGTGAAACAGCTTGGCGCCGGAGGAAACCACAACCACCATGTCAGGAGGAATATCCCTAGCCGGCACCGCATGCTGCGACTTGAAGGCAGGCCAATTTCTCGACGAACTCGTCATCAACAAAGTCCCCGCAATTAAAACCATCGCCGCCACCGGCACCAGCCACGCCGACCAACTCGACCATCCACTTCCCTTCACCGCCGCTTTCTTTGCCAGCCGCCTCTCCAATCTCCGGCTAAATCCCGCAGGCACCTCCAACATGCGTTCATCGCCATATAACTGGACAACGTTCCTCGTCCCCGCCAGTACCGACACACAACGCTTGCAGGTCCGAAAATGCTCGTCCATCGTAGACCGCAATGCCGCGTCGACATCCCCATCAACGTAGTTCGAAATCTCGCGCCACACTTGTTCGCAATTCAGCGCTTCATGGTTCACCATGGTTTGTTCCCCTTCTCGAATGGCAGACGGCTGAACCAGCCTTGCTCCCATCCGGCGGCCAGCAGATCGCGCAGCATCAGCCGAGCCCGCAACAGCCGCGTCTTCACCGAAGCAACAGTAATGCCGAGCGCCTCCGCCGTCTCCTGAATGTTCAGGTGCTCCATATCGCGCAGCACAAACACCTCGCGATACTTTCGGTCGAGCGTGCTGAGGGCCTCGGCCAGCCGCAGCCGCACCTCCTTGCGCTCCAGCGCTTCCGACGGAATCTCGCGCCAGTCGGCAAAATCCCGAGGCGCGTATTCACTTTCTTCGTCGCCCGTACCGGAGCGATGTCCATCGATGCCTTCCATTTGTACAGTTCGCTCCCTTCGCCGGCGCATCAGGGCCTCATTCACCGTGATTTGGATGAGCCAGGTGCTGAAGCGAGCCTCGGCGCGGAATTGCCGGATATTCGCAAACGCCTTCAGCATCGCCTCCTGCGCGGCGTCTTCCGCGTCATGCTCGTTGCGCAGAATGGCCAACGCCGCGGCGTACACGCGCCGTTCATAAGGCCGGACCAGTTCGTAGAACAATTCATGCTGCCCATGCTGCACGCTCAAAATAAGGTCCTGCTCGCGCGTGCCGCCCGCCTGCCCCGGATTGTTCACAACGTCGCTCAGAACCATGCTTCGCTTCCGATGTGTCTATGTGGCGCACTGCCTTCACGGCTTACTGTTTGCCGTCAGTACTCCGGATCTTTCTTCCACCCTGTCAACATGGAAACGAAGTTGTTCCACCCGTGCAGAATCACCATCACCAGATGTCCCAACACGAAAAATAAAATCGCCCACATCACCGCGAAGTGCCAGATGCGCGCATAGTGGAATCCCCCCATCATCCACGCCAGCCAGGAGAATTGAATCGGCTTCCACACCACCAGACCGGTGAGCACCGATAGGACCCCCAGCGCGATCACCGTGGTGTAGGCGTGCTTCTGCAGCGGGTTGTAGGCTTCCCGAACCGGCGGCTTCTCCCCGAAGAGAAAATAATGCTTCACCATCGGCCACACGCCCGGAATGTCACGCGGCGTGAACAAGACCTGGCGGTAGTTCCCGCTGAAAAGCTGGTAACCGATATACAAAACTCCCGTCGCCATGTAGATCCACATGAACGTGAGATGCCATTGCAGTGCTCCGCCCAGCCAGCCGCCGATGGCAAACGCCTTCGGCCAATGCAGCAAGTCTTTTTGTGGAATCTTTGCGCCGAAACTGGGGAAAGCGCGGAAAATCTGAAGACCGCTGCCCACCATCACAAACAGCGCGAGTGTATTCACCCAGTGACAGAGCCGCACAATAAATGGATGCTCGTAAGCTGCGCGCGCGACCACGATGGGCTCGTCGTCTTTCCCTTTTGCCTGAATGATTTCGATAACACTACCGCTCATGCTGGATCCTCCCGACGTCAGATACCTCTGGGGCTAAAGCCGCTTCTCGGCGGGCCTGGTCGGCGCGGCTGAAACCGTGCCCTTTCAAATCACCTGTAAACAATATGCGCGAGTCACATCCCGTAAAACCACGAATAGCCCTGGTCTTCCCAGTAGCCAACTTTGTCGAGCACGTGCGTCACTTTCAACTCGGTCAAATACTTTGCCTGCTTGTAGCCAATCTTCGTCGGAATCTGCAGCCGCAGCGGCGCGCCGTGCTCGCGCGTCAGCGGCTGCTCGTACATCTCGTAACAAAGTAAGGTTTGCGGATGCAGTGCCGTCGCCATATCCAGCGACTCATAATAGTCGTCGGCGCAGTTCACGGTAATGAAGCGCGCCGTCGGATCCGCACCGACGATCTGAAGAAAATCGGAGAGCCGCACGCCGCCGAAGCGTCCAATCACATCCCAGCCTTCCACGCAAACGTGGCGCGTGTTCTGCCGGACGCGCGGCAGCGCCTGAAACTGCGCCAATTTGTATTCGCCCGGCTTCTGCACCGCGCCGCCGACGGTGAGCGTCCAGTTCTCGAGATCGACGCCAGGATCGTCCACGTCATATCCATTGATAGGAAACTTCGGAGGCGGCGTCAGCTCCGCATAATCGAAGGTCGTCGCAAGATGGCCGGTGCGAAACAGCCGCGCCGAGGCCCAGTCACTGAAGCCCAGCCCCTTCTTCAGCAAGCCTTCCTGCCACTTTGGAATGGCGAACGCGCCCAAAGCCAGCACGGGCGTCAGCTTGAGCAACTCGCGCCGGCTCACTTGCCGGAATTTCCTTTCATCCGTCTTCCTGATGATTTTTGCGCTCATTATGCCTGCGTCGTCATTAAGATCAGCTTTCTTCATGATCGGCCTTTAAGTCTTCCCGTAGGTCCGCAGCCCATGGGATTCGCCAGACTAGCCGAAAGTTTCGCGCCTAGCCGGGGTTCGAGCATCATAGCTCCGGAATCCAGCCCCACCGCACCTTTTACTAGCCTTTGGAACGTTTTCGAGGCATACTAGCGGGGAGAGTTGGCCCTCCGGGAGCGGCCTTGTTGAATAGTTCGAATCACCGCCCCGAAACGGACGCACAGGATCCTGATGTCAGACCTTAATACGATTCTGCCGGAACCCGAACGCACATTAGTGGCGCTGCGGCGCGGAGGTTTGAGCCGTGCGAGCGCCGACCGCCGCCAGCGCGGCTTGATGGTGGGGTCGCTCTGTTTGCTCTTGCTGGCGCTCGGCATCGTGTTGTGGCATGACCGCGATTTTTGGTTCCCGGATTCTCCAGATGAGGCAGATGACGCTCAGCCCGTCGACGGCTCGCCGATCACCAACTCACCCCGAGAATTAGCGCCAGTCGCGAAACTGGCAACCACAAAACCAAATCACAAAGCTCTCCACGCTCCGTCGAAAACGGAGAGTGCGAGCACAACAGGCGCTGCCGCCTCTACCCCACCCCCCGACGCAGCAACCACCAGCCGCACCGTCCTGCCCCCGCTGGAAGTCGAGGTGGTTGCGGGTGATACGCATCGCGTAATCCGGCCGGGGAGCAGTTCTGTGCGTGTGGATTTGCAGCCCGGCTCACCTCCCCGTCCCACGTCGGAAGCGCCCACCACACGCGATGTCGATAGCGCCGCAAATGTCACCAGCAATGCCGCTGAGCATGTGCAGATGTCCCCCGATGCCTCGGCCCTCGTCACCATCCCAGTCAAGCCCAACTATCCGCTCCTCGCGCGACAGATGAAAGTCCAAGGCTCGGTGATCCTGCAGGCCCTGATCGGTAAGGATGGAATCATTCAGAATCTCCGCGTCGTAAGCGGGCCTTACATTTTGGCGTCCGCGGCCCAGGACGCAGTCCGGCAATGGCACTTCAAACCACACCTTCAGGGCAGCGAGGCAGTTGAAACTCAGGCCAAGATCACGGTCAACTTCACGATCTCGACGAACTGATTTGAGGTGATCTTTCTCAGGTCTTGGCTCTGGGGTTAGGCGAACCTGAGTTCTAACTAATCTAACAAGCTGCTGAAAAACTCATCTCTATGACCAAATGCCACCTTGGCGGCTAAAAGCCGCTGTTGATCTTGCGGTGTTTACGGCGCGGCTAGAAGCCACGCCCTTTCAAAACCCGGGTAGTGGTCCGAGTTTTTCAGCGGCCATGCTAACCCTTGAGACCGTTTCGCCCCAAATAACGAGCGCCCTGACCTCTTGCGAGATCAGGGCGCCCGGGCAGCCCTCCCCCAGAACTGCTCGCCCATGAATGTAAGCGTCCCCTGATTTATTGCAAATGGCTCTCTCGTGCTATTTGCCCCGAGGTGCCACGCGGCTAAACCGTTCAAACTCCAGCCTTAGGCCAGTGTGACCGTGCAGGGTCGAGTCCTTCTTCGTTAAGCCGGTCCCCTTAAGTCGCAAAGCATTCCCGCCGATGAACATATTAGAACCCAGATTGCCGCAGCCCCATGCCTTCCTTTCAAGATCCCGCGATCTACCGCGACATCCTCGATGGCCTGCAAATCGGGGTCAGTGTGCTCGATCTGCAGAAGAAAATCGTCTTCTGGAACGACGGCGCGGAAAAAATAACTGGCTATGCGCGAATCGATGTCCTCTGCCATTCTTGCGCTGAAAACATTCTTCTGCACTGCAATCACACGAGTTGTGAAGTGTGCGCGGGAAAGCGTCCCGCGTTTCCCTCATCGTGCAATACGCGCCAAGAAACACTGACGACGAAAATGCAAAGCCTTCGGCTGGGCGCAAGGAGAAACCCTCCGTGGATAAGAGTTCGACATCAACTTCAGAGAGCTCGCCGAAGAAAGAATGAAACATCAGAGCATGTCTACTGAGCATCTCCACTTGCCCAGCTTGAAGTAACTTTACAAATTACCCTGCGCCGCCCGTCATATCCACCCTGTATAATCGCCCGTTTGATCTTTCCCTCAGGAGCTTCTTCATGAAGAAATTCGTACCGCTGGTGTGCCTGCTGTTTGTAGTCTCACCGGTTGCGAACTTGTGGTCCCAGGAAAAAGTAGATCTTGAAACCATGGGCCGCATCCGCTACGAAGGATTCCACGACTCCAAAGTGATGGACTACGCCACGGGATTGATGGATACCATTGGCGAGCGCCTCACTGGATCCCCCAACATGAAGCGCGCCAACGAGTGGACGCGCGATCAACTCACTGCCATGGGACTCTCCAACGCGCACCTTGAATCTTGGGGACCGTTCGGCCGCGGCTGGGCCAACCAGTACGTCAACGTCCGCATGACCTCGCCTGACGTGGTTACGTTGCTCGCCTATCCCAAGGCGTGGACTCCCGGCACCAACGGCGTAGTGCAGGGCAAATGCGTTCGCGCCACCATCGACGACAAAAAAGATTTCGACAAATACAAAGGAAAGCTCGCGGGGATGATCGTCATCTTGGGCGCTGACGCCGAAGTGAAACCCATCACCGAGCCTCCCTACAAGCGCCTGAGCGACGACGATCTCGCGAAGCTCGCAGATTATCAAATACCCGCCGATCGTCCCGGCTTTCGCTTTGCCGATTTCATAAAGCGCCAGCAATTCATCAAGGACTTAAATCAGTTTTTCGCTGATGAAAAAGTTCTCGCCGTAATCGACCACAGCCGCGGCAGTGCTGGCGGCGGCACGGTATTTGTGCAGTCTGGAGGGTCTTACAAACCCGGCGAGACCACCACGGTCCCCCAGCTGACTATGGCTTCCGAGCACTGGACCCGCATCGCGCGGCTCCTGCAACAGAAAAAAGATGTGTCCCTCGAACTCAACGTCTCCAGCACGTTCTACGACGACGATGCAATGCAATACGACACCATCGCCGAAATACCAGGTACTGACAAGAAAGATGAACTCGTGATGCTGGGCGCGCATCTCGATTCCTGGCACGCAGGTACGGGCGCCACCGATAACGGCGCCGGAACAATCGTCATGATGGAAGCGGTTCGCATCCTGAAAGCGCTTGACCTCAAACCCCGGCGTACGATCCGCATCGGCTTGTGGAGCGGTGAAGAAGAAGGCCTGCTGGGCTCGCAAGGTTACGTACAAAATCACTTCGGCGCTCGTCCGCCCATGGACGATCCCGGGATGAAGGGCATGCCCACTCTCCTGCGACGCGAAGCTGGAGACATTACGGTGAAGCCGGAACAGGCAAAGATCTCCGCTTATTTCAACGTGGACAACGGCAGCGGCAAGATCCGCGGCGTCCACCTGCAGGAAAACGAAGCCGTCGCTCCAATCTTCGAAGCCTGGATGAAGCCCTTCAAAGACCTCGGCATGACCACACTCACCATGCGCAACACCGGCGGTACCGACCATCTATCCTTCGACGCCGTCGGTATTCCTGGATTCCAGTTCATCCAGGATCCCATCGAGTACGAGACCCGCACGCATCATTCAAATATGGACGTCTACGATCGCTTGCAGCCGGATGATCTCAAGCAGATTGCTGTAATCGTCGCTGGCTTTGTTTACGACGCAGCCATGCGAGACCAAATGCTCCCCCGCAAGCCCATCGAAAAGGCGCTGCCCAGAGAACCGGAAAAGAAAGACGAATAATAAAGTTCGCTCCTTGACACAAAAGTGCAGGCAAGTGGCGCGGACCATGCGGAGGAATTATGCAGCACCGCGCAGCTCTTGTACTTCTGTTGGCTATGTCAGCTGTAGGTTCTGGGTCCACTGAACACAGGCATCCTCCCACAGGTTTGCAAGCAAATATTGCTGGTGGCGCAAGGCAATTGGTTGGCACATGGAAGCTCGTCTTCAAGTTGTTACGTTGGAGGACTGCACTCCCGTCCAGGATCCGGGCCTCGGAATCACGCCCTCAGGCTATTTGATATACGACTCCAGTGGCCACATGGCGGCGCAACTCATGAGACCTGACCAGCCCATTGCAATTGAGTGTGGCAATGTCCGCCCCATCAAGTGAGAACAGCCAGTCGATCAACGGATACGATGCATATTTTCGTACGTAGACCGTAGACGAAACCAGCCATACGGTGACGCATCACCTCGAAGGTGCGCTCGCAGCGCCGATGTGGGCAAAAATCTGGTGCGCGAGTTCCAATTGTCCGGCGACAAACTGACTATTATTGTGCGGACGAACTCGCCGAAAGAGAAACAGAAACAGATCAGAACACTGGTCTGGGCGCGAGTACGCTGATCTACCGCTTTAGCGGATCGACTAAATGCCCTTTGTGGACTGGTACGGGCGTTGATTTCATCATATTTCATCAATGATCCCTGCGGCTGAAGAACCGGTCGAGCGCCTTTGGCGAAAGTGTGAGGCCGCACGCGCAGGCGCTAATTCGTCGAAAAATAAGAATCGGAACGGCTCGGGCCATTGTCATGACTGGGACGCCGAATGAGTCGCGAGAACTAAGGTCGTTCGCCCCTGCGCTTATCTTGCTGGCTATCTGCGCTCTCATCAACTACGTTGACCGCGGCAATCTCTCGATTGCTGCCCCGCTACTGAAAGACGAGTTGCGCATTTCTGCCTCACAACTTGGCATTTTGCTCTCCGCATTTTTTTGGACCTACACCGCGATGCAGTTTGTCAGTGGCTGGATGGTAGACAGCTTTGACGCCAGCCGGGTGATAGCAGCCGGGTTCCTGCTCTGGTCACTTACCACAGCGGCAACCGGTCTTGTACGAGGATTCACGATGCTGCTGGCGATGCGGTTGATGCTTGGCGTCGGCGAGTCCGTAATGATTCCCGCCTGCTCGAAAATGCTCGGCTTCCATTTGCCAGAGCATCACCGGGGCTTCGCCAATAGTGTCCTCCAGGGTGCGTGGAGTTTCGGGCCAGCGGTGGGCACTTTGGGGGCCGGCCTTCTGATGGCAAAGTATGGCTGGCGATCTGTATTCATCGGCATCGGACTGACAAGCTTAGCGTGGCTTCCCGCCTGGATCAAATGGATGCCACGCGCCGGAACGACGGTGCGCTCCCTCGCTGCGGCCCCTGGTTTTGCTGACATCCTACGCCAGAGGTCATTTTGGGGTGTTTGCGCAGGCCACTTTTCTGTCAACTACTTGGCATATTTCATGCTCACATGGCTTCCGTTTTATCTCGTGCGCGAACGTCATCTTTCCATGCAATCCATGGCCAGGGTCGCTAGTGCGTACTACGCGATTGAAGGTCTATCGGCCATCACGACGGGTTGGTTTTCAGATTTCTTCATCCGCCGGAGCTATACGCCGACTTTGGTGCGTAAGTCCGCGATGGCTGTCGGACACACCATCGCCGGGATTGCGCTCGCAGTTTGGGCACTGACAAACTCTCAGTGGTACTTGTTATGTTTGGTTGCAATCGGTCTCGGTTGCGGAGCTGCCCGTGCTGGACCATTCGCGTTTTCCCAGACCCTCGCCGGCCCACGGGCAACAGGAAAATGGACGGGATTGCAAAACGGGTTCGCAAACCTCTCGGGTGTCGTAGTCCCGGCGCTCACCGGATTTCTCGTGGATCGGACCGGAAAGTTTCTGGCCCCACTCGCAATCGCCGCTGCGGTCTTGGTGGCCGGCGGCCTCGCGTGGGTTTTTGCGGTCGGCCCAGTCGAACAAGTGAGTTGGGAATCCGAGTCAGGCGAAGCACCAGTAGCAACCGCCAGCTTCTAGGAATCCCAACGCCATTTCGGCATGTCTGGAACCGTCAGAAAAGAGGCAGGCCGCTATACAATTCAGTTGTTTTGCGAACCAAGTCGGAAGCTCCAGTTCCAACGACGAGGAGAAAACGATGAACCGGCGCGAATTCGTGGATTACCGTCGCTGCGCCTACGGAAACAACCCTATCTGTTAGGCGGACTCGGATCGAGCATGCTCATAGAAATCGGACATGTGGAGGCGATCTTCCGGTATCCCGTGAAGTCCATGGGCGGCGAACGACTCGAGGTCGCCAAGCTGGGCTGGCACGGCCTCGATGGTGACAGGCGCCTAGCATTCCGGCGGATTGATGACCGCGGCGGGTTCCCGTGGCTAACAGCAAGCAAGCTTCCCGACCTGCTCCTGTTTGCTCCGCACCGCCGTGAAGACGGTGCTCAGGGAGACCTTCCTACGCATATTCGCACGCCGGATGGCGAAGAGATGCCTGTCTTCGGGGAGGACTTGGCCGCGGAGGTCGGACGCCGGTACGGGGCTCCCGTGCAGATGATGCAGTTGAATCATGGCATCTTCGATGAAGCGAGCATCTCCGTGATCGCCTCCGATACGGTGCGCGAGATCTCGCGACTCGCAGGGCGGAGCCAGGACGTGCGACGATTCCGCCCGAATGTTGTCGTTCGTCTACTGCGATCGGTTCCCTTCCAGGAGGACGAGTGGGTGGGCGGTGTGCTCTCATTCGGCGAAGGGGACGATGCCCCCGCCATCACTGTCACGATGCGCGACGTTCGCTGCTCGATGGTGAACCTTGATCCCGACTCAGCAAGTCCTGCGCCAGAGGTGCTGAAAGCGGTCGTTCGTGCGAACCAGAACACCGCGGGAATCTACGGCGCGGTCACTCGCATCGGTCGACTGGCGGTCGGACAGACCATACTCCT
>OBLW0100004255.1_pt1 | contig 10927 bp, 11 predicted proteins | sample 1520161 | NCBI WGS metagenome assembly OBLW01 (sample SAMEA3539309, study PRJEB22396) | soil metagenome | biome: tundra; feature: field; material: soil | place: USA | collected 2010-05 | depth 0.15 m
CCGCGTTCAATGACATGGTGAACAAACAGAACATCCCGGCGATCTACGTACCGGCAGGGAAATAAGTCAAGAACGACCTGTGGAGCGCCGGGCGTCCAGGCCCGGCCGCCCAGTTGCCATGCCTGGCTGCCCAAGGACGGGCGAGGGTGCCCGTCCCCACACGATCGAACCGCACGAAGAACTACTTTGTAATCACGCCGCAGGCGATGCGGTCGCCGGCGTTGCCTGCGGGGTCGTTCCTCTGGTCATCCGGCTTGGCGTGGATGACTAGCGCCGTTCCTCCGTTGCTGAAAAGCGAATGGGTGTCGCTGCCGAGCGTGACGTCTTTATTGTCCCACTCGAAATGCGCGTTGCCATCCGGGCCCACGGTGAAGTTGGGATTGTCACCGGCATGGTGACCTTCCGGGTTCTCCAGTCCATGCTTTTTTCCGTCAGGATTGAAATGCGGCCCAGCCGACTTGAAGTCCGGGGTGTCGCAATTCGCGTTCTGATGAAAGTGGATGGCATGTTCGCCGGGAGGGAGATTCTCGAGATTGACTCTCATCCGTATTCCGGGGGCATGTTTCCAAAGAGTCGCGGTCCCTACGATATTCCCTTGGGCGTCCTTGAGTTGAACCACAGTCTTAGCCGAACTGGCCGAGACGAGCGCCAGCAGGAGTAGCGCGATGGAGAGAAAGCGACTGGTTTTCATGCAGGGATTATAGCGAAACGCCGCGAGCCACGCACTGCGGGCAAGCCAGGCGACGTTCCTTTAGGATCACTTCTTCGCTACTTCAGGTCTGGCGCAGAATGCAGGGCAATGGGACAATAGATAAATGCAAAGATTCCTCACTTCAGCACTATTATTGGCCGCGGCGATGATGCTGGCGGGAGTTGGCTACGCTCAGCAGACTCCAGCAAATGCGCCGGCGGCAACGACACCAGCGGCTCCTGCAGCCACAACTCCGAAAGCGGCAACCCCGGCGAAGAAGCCGGCAGCGGCGACGACGTCAGCGACGGCTCCGGCGCTCACGACGAAAAAACAAAAGTTCAGCTATGCGCTGGGCATGAGCATTGGCACACAGGTAGGCGGCAACTTGAAAAAGCAGTCCGTGGAAGTGGATCCGAATCTCGTATCCCAGGGGATGAAGGATGCTTTGTCCGGGGCTAAGCCGCGTCTGACGCAAGAAGAAGCGCAGGCCGTCCTCACCGAAATGCAGAACGAAGTTCGCAAAGAGCAGCAGGAGAAAATGCAACAGGCCTCGGCTAAGAACAAAAGCGAAGGGGAAGCATTTCTGGCCGCCAACAAGAGCAAAGAAGGCGTCGTCACTTTGCCCGACGGTCTGCAGTACAAGATCTTGACTGCTGGCACGGGCGCGAAGCCCACGGCGACCGACTCCGTCATTTGTAATTACCGCGGCACTCTGATCAATGGCACGGAGTTTGACAGCTCCTACAAGCGCGGACAACCGGCGACCTTTGGCGTCAGTCAAGTCATTAAAGGATGGACAGAAGCGCTCCAACTCATGCCCATCGGATCGAAATGGCAACTCTTTGTTCCTTCGAATCTTGCTTACGCGGAGCGGGGCGCGGGCGCCGATATTGGGCCTGATGCGACCCTGATCTTCGAGGTCGAATTGCTCTCGATTCAGGAGAAACCAAAAGACGATAAGAGCAAAGAAGACAAGAGCGAAGAGAAGAAAAAAGAAGAGAAGAAGGACGACAAAAGCGAAGACAAGAAATAGCGAAATATAAACGGGGGAGAACCGGGCATCACCCGCTCGTTTCTCCCCGTCTTACTCACTTTCCAGCTCTATCTTCCCAAATACATGACGTGGACGTAGGTTCCGAGCCTGACGTTATACGCCAGGTACCAACCGACGTGATCGGGATCGTCATAGATGACGATGTCGTCCGAATCCCACAGCCATCCGTCTGAGTAGCCCAGGTCATAAGGAGCCACGGAGAAGTAGAAGCCGCCGAACCAGAAACGGCCCGGACCTCCGCCGCCGAGCCGCCAGACGTGGCTGCGGCCGAAGCCGCCGGTAAAGCGCCCATGCTCCCACGGACGATCCAGACGGTAATGAGCGTCGTCGCGGCCGGTATCGTGGCCCACCCACTCTCTACCGTTGTGCACGTGGGGAGCATTGGGGTGTCCTTCCCGATCGTTGAAATGTCTGTTTTCTTCCGCCGCATGCGGAGTGGCTACCCTCGCCGGGCCGTGTTTGGGGATGTTCTGGCGTCCGCCACCAACCTCCTGCCGCCCTCCACCTTGATGGCCTTCGTGTTGGGCCAGCGCGGAAAGGCAAAACACGAAACATAGCGTAAGCAATCCAATCAACTTTTTCATTTTTCACCGTCCTCCATGAAGCAATAACACCACTTTAGTTTAGATGTTTCTCTGGATTCTCAGGACTCGTAGGGACAGCCGCCCAGTTAGCTCATTCGTAGCGAAGCGCTTCGATGGGATCGAGTCGGGAAGCGCGAATGGCCGGGACCATCCCGCTGACCAATCCGACGGCGCTCAGAATGACGATGGCGACCAGAAGGGTTACCGGGTTGATCATGAGGCGGATGTCTCCGGCTTCGGCGTGCTTGGCCATCGCGCTGTAGAGCGTCAGTCTTCCGACCGAGAAGGCCACGGCGTAGGCGAGGACGATGCCCAAGATTCCGCCGATGAAGGTGATGGTGAGTGCCTCGGCCAGAAACTGGAGGAAGATGTGGCGGCGGCGCGCGCCTAGCGCTTTCTCGACGCCGATCTCGCGGGTGCGCTGGGTCACGGAAACAAGCATGATGTTCATCAGGCCGACGCCGCCGATGCCGAGCGTGAGCGTGCCGATGAAGCCGAGCAGAACCTTCAGGCCGATGGTGATGAGCTCGAACTGGTGAACCTGCACCATCAGATTAAAGACATACAGAGCGCGACGGTCGGCGGGATTGAACTTGTGCTGCTCGGCCATGATGTAGCGCGTCGCTTGCTCGATGCGTTCATAGTCGTTGGTTTCGTAATTGAACCAGATCGAGTCGAGGTAGTGCGTGTCCTTGAGGTCGCCCATGGTGGTGAACGGGACGTAGACGACGCGATTGATATTGTCGTCGCCGGCCTGCTGCATCCTGGGGGAGAGCACACCGACAACCTCAAAGCTGACGCCATCGATGCGAATGTGTTCACCCAGAGGGTTGCGTCCGGAGAAGAGTTTTTCCCTGGTGTCGGAACCGATGACGGCCACCCGCGCGCGCTGGATCTGGTCCTCGGGATTGTAGAAACGCCCCTGCGCGAGGGTCAAAGCCCGGATCGTGAAAGTGTTGGGATATTCGCCGTTGACGCTTATGGTGTACGAGCGGGTGTCATACTGCACCGTCGCATTCTTGAAGCAATCGGGCGTGATGTGGGTGATCTGCGGGATGTTGGTCGTGAGCAGGTCGACATCGTCGAGTGTGAGGTGGAGCGGCACTCCCGCCTTCTGGCCGCCGGCTTGCATAGTGGAGCGGCCGGGAACCACAATCATGAGCTTGGTTCCGAAGTTCGCCATGATGTTGACGAGGGCCATGCCAAAACCGTTGCCGTAGGCAAGAAGAATGACCACGGTGGCGATGCCCCAGGCCATGCCGAGCATGGTGAGCGCGGTGCGGCGCCGGTTGTGGCGCATCGCATTGTAGGATTCCTGGAGCAGGTCGCGGATCATATTCTTGATTTGGTAATTTTGTAATCGGATAATTTTGTAATTTGAAATTAATTTGAAATCTCGAAATCGCAACGATGATAGATTCCAAAATTACTCGATTACCAAATTACAAAATCCCTTTCATTCCTTCCTCAACGCTTCAACCGGCTCGAGGCCGGCGGCCTTGCGGGCGGGATAGAGCCCAGCAGCCACGCCTGCCAGCATCAGGCTTCCGATGGCGAGGGCCGCGGTTTTGGGAACCAGGCGCGGAGGATCCATGCCGCCCGGACCGTTGTAATTGCCGAGCAAGGCCATGAAGCCGCCCGCAAAACCCATGCCGATGAGTCCGCTTACCAGCGTGAGCAGGATGCCTTCCGCGAAAAACTGGAACATGATGCTGCGGTTGGTGGCGCCGAGAGCCTTGCGCAATCCGATTTCGCGTGTGCGTTCGCTGACCGCGATGAGCATAATGTTGATGACGCCGATGGCGCCGAGCGCGAGCGTGACCAATCCGACGGTGCCCAGGAATTTGTTCATGGCATCGAAGATGGTGCCCATCATTTTCGCTTGCTGGACGGTATCCATGCCTTCGTAGGCATCCTCATCGTGATAGTCGAAGTGGTGATTGCGGGCGATGACGCGGTGCGCCTCTTGCAGGGCAAGCAGATGATCGTCGGCCGTCTGCGGCTGAAAGTTAAGGAAGGAAATCGCGTCGTAGGATTCTGTGCCCTTGAGCGGAAAATCGCTTCGCATCACCTGGAAGGGGATGTAGCAACGGGTGTTGGTCAGGTTATCGTCGCCCCGCCCTACCCGGCTTAGAGTTCCGATGACTTCGAAGCGATGGCCATTGAGCAGAATGAATGAGCCGATAGCGGGATGTCCGGGAAAAAGACTGTGCGTCATCTCATCGCCCAGCACGACCACGTCGCGTTTTTGAACTTCGTCGAGGTCGTTGAGCCAGCGCCCCTGTTTCATCGGAAGAAAACGGATTCCGTTGTACTGCGGTTCCGCGCCGGTAAGTTGACCGCTGGCGCTGGCGAACTCGCTGACCGCGTGCACGTCGTCGGTGGTGAGAATCGGGGTGATGGTCTTGATGTGGGGAGATTCCTTGCGTATGTCGAGATAATCCTGGTACGTGAGACGGTACTGGCGAGCGGAGTTCATACTGCCCGCAACCGCCGGAGCGCGGCCGGGAAAAATCATCATGATGTTTTCACCGTACTCTGAAAGGTTGCGCTTATTGCCAGTTCTGAAACCCTCCCCCAAGCCGACCAGCAGTAGCAACGAACCCACGCCCCACGCTATACCGAACATGGTGAGGAACGAACGCAGCTTGTGGGCCCAGAGGGTCCCGAAAATCTGCGCGACAATGTCGACGGCCATTTGCATGCGGTTGTAACTTGTGAGGCGGTTCCTGGCCTTTCGCCTCAGCTGTCAGCTTTCAGCAACCAGTTTATGCCTGGGCTGGCGCTGCCGCTCCCTCTGTGGTCCCCCTATAGTAATGGCAAGAACGTGACAGACGTACCGATAACTAATGCTTCTCCACTATGCACCATTAATGGTGCAATCGCCGGAACCCCGCTTTCCGGAAACCGATTGACAACATCTATCGAGTGCCCTAATATCGGCTCTGCAATGACTCCGTTGACCCATCATCGTCACCACCATCACCATGCGATGAGCGTGTCGGCGGGGGAACATGGATAACCAGGCAATCATAGGAATCCAAGCCCGCTGGCGCAGAACTCGCCCAGCGGGCTTTTTGCTTTTTCTGGCGAGTTCTGAAAACCTGTTGCCGGGATTAGATGAGATTGGGAGAATCCGATGGAGATTGACTTTGACAAAATGCAAGGCTTGGCCCCCGCCGTCATCCAGGACGCGAAAAACGGAGAGATGCTCATGCTGGGCTTTATGAATCGCGAAGCGCTCGATATGACCCTCCGCACCGGCTTCGTGACCTTCTACAGCCGCACTCGCCAGAAACTGTGGACCAAGGGAGAAAGCTCCGGCAATCGGCTGCAGGTAGTTGCCGCCTCGACGGACTGCGACCGGGACACTGTGCTGCTGCGCGTTCATGTGCTGGGCGAGGGCAAGGTTTGTCACACCGGAACGCGGTCCTGCTTCACGCAGGAGCTCCCTTTGGGAAGTGCGTTAAGCGCCACGCAACAAGAAAATGTTGCGCCAGAGAGGGCGGAGCGATGAAACTGCGCCTCGGCATCCCCAAAGGAAGTTTGCAGGAAGCTACGTTAAGTCTCTTCACCCGCGCCGGACTTCGCGTGTACACCAACGCCCGCTCTTATTTCGCCTCAACAGATGATCCTGAGATCGAATGCATGCTCATTCGCGCCCAGGAAATGGCGCGCTACGTTGAACACGGCGCGCTGGATGCCGGCTTGACGGGGTTGGACTGGGTGCTCGAAAGTGGCCTCGAGGTGGTCAAGGTCACGGACCTGATTTATTCCAAACAGAGTATGGGAAAAGTTAAGTGGGTGCTGGCCGTGCCCGAAGATTCAAACTTCCAGAAGCTCGAAGATCTTGATGGTCGAATCATCGCCACCGAACTGGTCAGCTTTACCCGCAATTATTTCGCGACCCGGAATGTCGCGGCGCGGGTCGAGTTCTCCTGGGGCGCAACCGAAGTCAAGCCGCCATTGCTGGCCGATGCTATCGTCGAAGTCACCGAGACGGGAGGTTCGCTCCGTGCGAACCACTTGCGAATCCTCGAAACCGTCCTGGAGTCGAACACGCAGTTGGTTGCAAACAAGAGCGCGTGGGGCGATCCGGCGCGGCGGGAAAAGATTGAGAACCTGGCCGTCATGCTCAACGGGGCCATGGCGGCGCATGGAAGAGTGGGCCTGATGCTCAATGTTCGCAAAGCGGACTTGCCCGCCGTTCTCAATCTTCTTACCGCGCTGAAAAATCCTACCGTTGCTCCCCTGGCCGACGGCGAGTGGGTCGCGGTGAACACGGTCATTGAAGAGCAAACCGCCTGGTCGCTGATTCCGAAGTTGAAGCAAGCCAACGCTCAGGGCATCGTGGAATATCCGCTGAACAAGGTGGTCATGTGAAGCGGAAGGGCAAAGGTGTGGTGCCGCAGAAAGCGAAGCGCAATGTTGCCATGCGCATTCTGAAAGGCTCCGAGCGAGATCGTCTGGTGATAGCCCTGGCCGGTCGTGGTGCAACCGACTTGGCGGATGTCGAACCCACCGTGCGCCGCATCGTGAAAGACGTGCGGCGTAACGGCGATCGCGCCGTTCGCCGCTACGCATCGCACTGGGATGGATTGGCAAAAGACGAACCGCTGCGTGTGCCGGAGGACGAACTGCAACGGGCTTGGGAGCAGACCGATCCCGAACTGCAAAGCGCGATCAAGCAGGCTGCCGGGAATATTCGTCGCTATGCGGAATGGCAGGCGGCCAATGAATGGCGTCGCGAAATTAAGCCCGGCGTCGTTGTCGGCCAGTTGATCCGTCCGCTCGAATCAGTCGGATGTTACGTGCCGGGCGGCCGTTATCCTCTGCCATCCACGGTGCTCATGACAGTGATTCCCGCGCAGGTTGCAGGCGTCAGACAGATTCGGGTCGCTTCCCCACGCCCGGCGCAAGCAACTTTGGCGGCGGCCGCATTTCTCGGAGTGCGCGAGTTTTACCGCGTCGGCGGAGCCCAGGCGATCGCTGCCCTTGCCTATGGAACTAAAAGCATTCCGCGCGTGGACAAAATCGTAGGCCCGGGAAATCGCTACGTAACCGCAGCCAAGAAACTGGTTGCCTTCGATTGCGCCATCGAATTTCTGGCCGGACCCACCGAATCTGTCATCATTAGCGCCGACGGCGATCCCGCTTGCATCGCTTCCGATCTGGTCGCGCAGGGGGAACATGATCCCGACGCTGTCTGCATCTTCATCACAACCTCTCGGGCGTTGGCCGGACAAGTTCAGAAAGAAGTGCAAGAGCGCACCCGCAAAAATCCGATTGCGGCCCGATCGCTCGCCGGCCGTGGCGCGATTCTGATGGCCGATTCACTTGAACACGCGGTCGAGATATCGAATCGTATCGCGCCCGAGCATCTCACCCTTCCGGCGGAGTTGGCGTCGTCGGTGCAGCACGCGGGCGCGGTTTTCCTGGACGAGTTCACGCCTCAGGCCGCGGGTGATTATGTCTCCGGACCGAACCACGTGCTTCCTACCGGGGCGATGGCGCGCGTGCGCGGCGGGCTCAGCGTGCTCGATTTTGTCCGTCTCATAGCCTGCCAGCATGTTTCTCGCGACGGAATTCGCCTAATCGCGCCCGCTGGCATTGCGCTGGCAACTGCCGAAGGCTTGCTGGGACACGCGGAGGCATTTCGAGTGCGGAGCTCCTATGCTTGAAGCGCGCGAAGCGGTAAGAAATTTGCATGCTTATCGGCCGCCCCTGGCCGGCCGAGTGGGACTGCGCCTCGATTTCAATGAGAGTACCGTGGGATGTTCACCGCGCGTGTTGGCCCGGTTGCGGTCGCTCGATTCGGAACTCCTGGCGCGCTATCCCGAGCGCGAGCCGGTTGAAAGAGAAGTTGCAGGTTTTCTCGGACTCGACCCCGCACAAGTTCTTCTCACCAACGGAGTCGACGAAGCGATTCATCTTCTTTGTTCCACGTATCTCGATCCGGGGGACGAGGCGCTTATCGTCGTGCCCACCTTTGCCATGTATGCGATTTTTGCTCAGGCTGCAGGCGCGCGCGTTATCGAAGTGCGCGCGGGCGACAACTTCACCTTTCCGGCGCAAGACCTGCTCGCCCACGTCAGCCCACGCACCCGGCTCATCGCAGTCGCAAATCCGAACAACCCGACTGGGACAGCCGTCGCAGGCGATCTTCTGGTCCAGATTGCGCAAGCGGCGCCGCAAGCGGCTATGCTCGTCGATGAGGCGTATTTTGAATTTCACGGAGAAACGCTGATCGATCACACGCGGATTGACCGCACACGGCAAATCGAGAATCTTTTCGTGGCGCGGACTTTCTCCAAGGCTTACGGCCTCGCCGGTTTGCGAATAGGCATTCTTGTGGGAACCGCGCGACAGATAGCGGTGGTCCGCCGCGTCGCCTCGCCCTACAACGTCAACGCCACCGCCCTTGCCGTGCTCCCGGAGGCCCTGCATGATCAGGAGTACGTCGCCAGCTATGTCCGACAAGTACTAAGCAACCGCGACCGATTGCAGCAGGAGCTTGGCAAACTCGGGTTGCATTATTGGCCCAGCCACGCCAATTTTGTTCTGGTAAGCATCGGCTCAGCCCACGCGGAATTTGTTCAGGCCCTGCGCACCCGCGGCATTCTGGTGCGTGATCGAAATACCGATCCTGGATGCGAGGGGTGCGTCCGGCTGACCGTTGGTTCAGACGAACACACGGAGACTCTCATCGCGGCTCTGCGCGAGGTAGTCGTGCAGCTTGGATTGCGAACCGTGTTGCGAAATGGGGTGCGGGCATGAGGAAAGCCAATCTGCACCGCAAAACCGCCGAGACAGAAATTAAAATTGCCCTCACCATCGAGGGTCGTGGAAAGTACGAAATCTCCACTGGAATTCGTTTTCTCGACCACATGCTGGAGTTGTTCACGCGGCACGGCGCCTTCGATTTGAAACTCGCCGCTCGGGGCGATTTGGATGTCGATCAGCATCACACCGTGGAAGATGTCGGCATCGCCCTGGGCGAGGCCTTTGACCGCGCGCTGGGCAACCGGCGCGGCATCCTGCGAGCCGGCTACTTTCTGATGACCATGGATGAAACTCTCGGATTGGCGGCCGTGGACTTCGGTGGCCGCGCGGTGGCCGTTGTCCAGACTAAAGTCCGCGCAACCCGAGTCGGCGATCTTCAAACCGAATTGGTCTCCGACTTCTTCGAGGGCTTCGCACGCGGCGCGCGCGCCAACGTTCATGCCCGTGTGATGTACGGGCGCTCCAGCCACCACAAGATTGAAGCGCTGTTCAAAGCTTTTGCGCGCGCTCTGCGGGTAGCCTGCTCCCGCGACCGCCGCCTGGCACGCATGCTGCCCAGCACCAAGGGGCTTCTATGAGCGGGCCCAAAATCGCACCAACGATCGCCATCGTGGATTACGGTGCCGGCAACTTGAATTCGGTGAAGAAGGCGTTTGACTATCTCGGCGCTAAAGTTGTGGTGACGGCGCAGCCTGAGACCATAGCCGCCGCGGACAAGATCGTGCTGCCCGGCGTCGGCCACTTCTCCGCCTTGAGTGGCCTCGATAACAATGGATTACGAGACGCCGTGCTGCAAGGCGTGAATGCCGGCAAGCCATTTCTTGGCATTTGCCTGGGAATGCAGTGGCTCTTCGAGGGCAGTGATGAGGCTCCCGAGTTTGCGGGAGCTGGAATTTTTGCGGGGAGGTGCCGGCAGTTTTCGTCGTCGGTAAAATCGCCGCACGTCGGCTGGAACTCGCTGGCAGTGCGGGATGGTTCGCGCTTGCTGCGTAACGTTGCCCCGGAATCCTTCGTCTACTATACCCATTCTTTTCAAGCGCCCGTGGTGCCCGCAACCACGGCAGCAACCGAATACGGTGCGCCTTTTTCCGCCGTGGTCGAACAGGGAAACATTTCCGGAGTCCAGTTCCATCCCGAAAAATCGTGGACCGTGGGACTGCTCATTCTCAAGAATTTCTGTGAACTAGATTCGTGAAGCCGATCTTTGGAGTTCGATAAGTGCTGACCAAGCGCATCATTGCCTGCCTCGACGTGGACAACGGCCGGGTCGTAAAAGGAGTGCAGTTCGTGAATCTGCGCGACGCCGGGGACCCGGCGGAATGTGCCGCCACCCACGCCCGTGATGGCGCGGACGAGATCGTTCTGCTCGATATCACCGCCACCAGCGATAAACGCAACACCATGCTCGACGTGGTTTCACGCACGGCCCGCTGTTTGTTTATTCCCTTTACCGTCGGCGGAGGAATCCGCGAACTCTCCGACGCCGCGGCCGTGTTCGACGCCGGTGCCGACAAAATCGCTATCAACTCTGCCGCGGTGAAGGATCCGGCGCTGATCGGCAAAATTGCCGCGCGTTTTGGCTCGCAAGCCGTCGTGGTTGCCATCGATGCGCGGCGCGTAAACGGAGACTCCAGTGGGTTCGAGGTGTTTGTTGCCGGAGGGCGCACTCCCACAGGCCGGGATGCAATTCAATGGGCGCGGGAAGCGGCCGCCTGCGGTGCCGGAGAAATCATGCTCACGTCCATGGATCGCGACGGGACCAAGGCTGGGTTCGATTGCGAGTTGACGAAGATAGATCGGAAGAGCACACGTCTG
>OBLW0100004256.1_pt1 | contig 10924 bp, 9 predicted proteins | sample 1520161 | NCBI WGS metagenome assembly OBLW01 (sample SAMEA3539309, study PRJEB22396) | soil metagenome | biome: tundra; feature: field; material: soil | place: USA | collected 2010-05 | depth 0.15 m
GGTGGGGGCGAGGGGGAAGCCAACGTATGGCCGACGGCCCTTCCTCTCCCCGCCGAGGGGGAGGGCGGTGGTACTGACAAGATGCGAACGGGAATTGAAGCGGGAAACATTTTCGTTTCCCAGTTTTGCATTTCGGTTCTAAGCTCTGAGCAGTGCATCCGATTGCGCTTCAACTGGGCCCGCTCTCCCTCCATTGGTATGGGGTGATGGTGGCGCTCGCATTTCTGGTCGGCCTGTGGACGGCCGGCCGGCGCGGCATGCTTCAGGGCATAGCGGCGGAGAAGATCGTTGATCTTGGACCGTGGCTCATTGTCGGCACGATCGTCGGAGCGCGGACGCTTTACGTGATTTCATATTGGCACGAGTTCTTTGAGGGCAAGCCGCTGGCGGAAATCTTCATGGTTTGGAAGGGCGGGTTGGTTTTTTACGGCGGGCTGGTGGGCGCGACACTCGCCGGCATCTTCTACATCAGGCTCAAAAAACTGCCGCTCTGGAAGGTGGCGGACATACTCGCGCCCAGCATTGCGTTGGGTTACGTTTTCGGGCGCATCGGCTGCTTGCTCAACGGCTGCTGTTATGGGCGCGCCTGCAATCTGCCATGGGCTATTCGCTTCCCGGCGGACAACCCGCTTAACCCGCCAACTTTCCCGGTCCATCCGACCGAGATCTATGACTCGTTGTTGAACCTGGGCCTATACGCCTTCCTGGCGTGGCTGTACCGGCGCAAGAAGTTCGACGGGCAGGTGTTCGGGGTTTATCTGGTTTGCTATGCCGTGCTGCGGTCGTTTGTGGAGATGTTTCGCGGCGATTATCCCGAGTACCAGCACTACCTGGGCGGCTGGGCTACCCCGGCCCACCTGGCCAGCATCCTTATCCTGGCAGTGGGCCTGGTGCTCCTGGGCCTGCTCCCGCGCTCGGAAACCACGCGAGGCTAGAGGATAGAGGAGAGCCGATGGCCGCCGAGCCTGAATCTTCTTCGCCAGCCGCGCCGTGCCATCCTCGCCTGCTGCTGGTCGCGGGACCGACTGCCGTCGGCAAATCCGAGATCGCCTTGCAGTTGGCCGAGAGGCTAGGCGGAGAGATCGTTTCGGTTGATTCCATGCAGGTCTATCGCGGCCTGGATATTGGCACGGCCAAGCCCTCACGCGCGGACCGCGGCCGCGTGCTGCATCACTTGATTGATGTGGTGGAGGTGACCGAGCCGTTCGACGCGGCGCAATTCGTGCGCCTGGCGAGCTTGGCTGTTGCCGACATCCGAAGGCGGGGCCGATTGCCGATCCTGTGCGGCGGGACGGGGCTGTATTTCAAAGCGTTCCTTGATGGATTGGGAGAGATGCCTCCCGCGGATGCGGCGTTGCGGGCGGTCCTGGAATCCACACCCTTGCCGGATCTCCTGCGGGAACTGGCCGAGCACGACCCGGCGACGTACGAGCGAATTGACCGCCAAAACCTACGCCGGGTCATTCGCGCGCTCGAAGTCATCCGCCTGACCGCAAAGCCGTTCTCAGCCCAGCGCGCTGATTGGCAGCACACAACGCCCGGCACGCAACAGGCTGCTAGCTGCTTCGGCTTCGCCCGCTCACCGGCTGACCTCCACCAGCGTATTAGCGCCCGGGTGGATGCCATGTTCCGCCAAGGTTGGGTAGCGGAGACGGAGCAGCTCCTGAAGCGGGGCCTGGCCCAAAACAAGACGGCCATGCAGGCGCTTGGCTACCGGCAGATTGTGGAGCACCTGGGCGGCGAGCGCTCGCTGTCAGACACGATTGAACTGGTTAAGTTGCGCACGCGGCAGTTTGCCAAGCGGCAAATGACCTGGTTCCGGGGGCAGCTTCAGTTGATCTGGACCAACCTCGAACCGGAGAGCAGGCCCGAGGCCGTGGCGGAGTCAATCGCTTGCTTGTGAGGCCTTGTGGGCCTACGCAAGGCGTGTTGCATGGGATGTGCAGGGGCATTGCACGCGTGTTGCCCTGTTGTCTTGCTCTCATTCACCTCTTGTTCACCTCTTATTCTCCTCTTGTTTTCCTTGTCAAGGCCGCCCTTTGCGCCTGGCCCCGCAAGCCTCGATTCCTCGGCGGCGGCCTTCCGCCCCGCAGGCTGTTACGTCGGTCACCTGGCCATATTGTCAGGACGCTGACGGCCAGGCAGAGGTTACGCCGTTTGCATGTCGAGATCTATGTTTCTGTCACTTCCACATTACCTGACAGCAACACTGCCGAGGCGTATGGACTACAGGCGCAAGAAATCGCTTTTTCTCACGCCGGAAAGGTGGTATGATTCGGTAGTGACAATTAGAAAGAGAGCGAACGCGACAGACGCGGCGAATTGAAAGCACTGATCGAGACCAGGAACAGGCGGACGGAACGAGTGTTCCTCGTGGGAGTTGAACTCAAGACGCGGCAGAGCAGGGATGTGGATGATTCACTGAAGGAGCTTGCCGAATTGGCTACCACTGCGGGCGGTGAAGTCGTCGGCGATGGGATTCAGAAGCTGGCCACTCCATGCGGGGCGACTTATATCGGCAAAGGCAAGGCGGAGGAGTTTGCCAAGTACTGCCAGGGGGCGGATGTGGATACGGTGATCTTCGATGACGAGCTTTCCCCCGCGCAAAGCCGCAATTTGGAGAAGGCGTTCAACTGCAAAATCCTCGACCGCACGTCGCTCATCCTCGACATTTTTGCCCACCGCGCGCGCACGCGCGAAGGCAACCTGCAAATCGAGCTGGCCCAATTGCAGCATTTGTTGCCGCGGCTGACGCGGTTCTGGGGCCATTTGACCCGGCAGAAAGGCGGCATCGGCATGCGCAGCGGTGAAGGTGAGACGCAGTTGGAGACCGACCGCCGCCGGGTGCAGGACCGGATTGCCCGCATCCAGCGCGAACTGGAGGAAGTGCGGCGCCAGCGCGCGACCCAGCGCAATGCGCGGCAGCGCAACCATTGGGCGCTGGCTTCGATTGTCGGTTACACCAACGCGGGCAAGTCCACCCTGCTCAATACGCTCACCGGCTCGGAGGTGCTGGTGGAAGACAAGCTCTTCGCCACGCTTGATCCGACCACGCGCCGTCTGCGGCTGCCGTCGAACCAAAACGTGCTGGTGACCGATACGGTCGGTTTCATCCGCAAACTGCCACACGGACTGGTGGAGGCGTTCAAGGCGACTTTGGAGGAAGTGGTCCAGGCCGACTTGCTGGTGCACGTGGTGGATGCCAGCCATCCCGAAGCCGAGGAACAGATCCAATCGGTGGATGCGGTGCTCAAGGACATCGGCGCCGAAGGCAAGCCGACGCTCATGGTATTCAACAAGATTGACCTACTGAATGGCAGCCAGGAGGTCCTTCCGCGGTTCCTGGAGCAGCACCCCAACGGGGTCGCGATCGCTGCCACGACTGGCGAAGGGATTCCGGCATTGCTGTCGGAGCTGGGCAGTCGATTGCGCCCCGTTCGCGAGTTCATCGAGCTGTCCGTGCCGCACGAACAGGCTTCGGTAATCGCGCGGTTACATGAGGTCGGACAGGTGGTGGAGCGCGATTACAGCGGCCAGACCGCGCGGTTCAAGGCCCGCATTCCGCCGCATCTGCGCGAAGAGTTTGCGCCTTTTGTCGTGCGGGAGTTGCAGGTGGCCTGAGGGTCCGGCGGGGGAGACATTTTTGCTCGCTGCGGCCGGCTTTCTCGCTAGAGTTGCAGCATGACCTCTACGAAGCTCAAGGACCAGCCGATCAGCGAACGCCCACGGGAACGACTGAGGGAGAAGGGCCCGGATTCACTGAGCCCGGGGGAATTGGTTGCCATCCTCCTCCGCACCGGAGTGAAGGGTTCGAATGTGGTGGAAATTGGGAAGCGACTCGTGCAGCGCTATGGTTCCCTGGATGCGCTGGCCCGGGCGTCGTGGCAGGAATTGGCCAAGGAGCCGGGCATCGGACCGGACAAAGCGGTGACGCTGGTTGCGGCGTTCAGCCTGGCTCGCGGGCTTGTGCGGGAGACACGCGCAGAGTCTCCGGCTCTGGAGACGCCGGAGGCCGTGGCGAACCTCATGCGGGAAGAAAACCGCTTGCGCAATGCGGAGACATTCCAGGTAATCCTGCTGAACACGCGCCGGCGGCTGATCGGCAAGCCGGTGAAGATTTCCGATGGCACCCTCGACACGATCCTGGTGCATCCGCGCGAGGTGTTCCGACCCGCCATCGAGAACAACGCGGCCGCCGTGGTGCTGGTCCATAACCATCCCAGTGGGGATCCGACACCTTCCGAGGCCGACATCAAGGTGACGAGGGACCTGGTGCGGGCCGGGCAATTGCTCAAGATCGAGGTGCTGGACCATGTGATTCTTGGGCGGGCGACGCAGGAGCGGCAGAAGGATTATGTGTCGCTCCGAGAGCTGGGATATTTTTATACGTGAGGCGTGAAACCTGAAACGTGATGCGTGATGCGTGATGCGTGATGCGTGATGCGTGATGAGGTGTGTGGGATTTGAAGTTTTGGCTTGGCAACCAGGGCGTTTGGCCCACTTTGGGTTCTAATGATTCATCCGACCGCTATTGTTCATCCAAAGGCGAGACTGGACCCGACGGTCCGAGTCGGACCTTACGCGATCATTGATGAAGGCGTGGAGATTGGAGCGGACTGCGACGTGGGCCCGCAGGTTTATCTGACCGGCCTGACGACAATCGGCGGCCACAACCGCTTCTATGCCGGTTGCGTGATCGGCGAGGCGCCCCAGGATCTCAAATACAACGGGGAGCCGACGCGGCTGCAGATCGGAGACCATAACGTGTTCCGCGAGCATGTGACGGTGCACCGCTCGAACAAAGCTGCGGAGGACACGGTGATCGGCTCGCATAATTTCCTTATGGCCAATTCCCACGTGGCGCATAACTGCCGGCTGGGCGACTATGCGATTCTCGCCAATGGGGCGCTGCTAGCGGGACATGTGACGCTGGACGACCGCGCCTTTGTTTCCGGCAACTGCGTTGTCCACCAGTTCACGCGCGTGGGCACACTGGCGCTGATGCGGGGCGGGTCGGCGATCAGCAAGGACCTTCCGCCTTATACGGTTGCTTGCGGCGTTAATGGCATTTGCGGGCTGAACACCGTCGGTTTGCGGCGCGCCGGGTTGACGCCAGCCGAGCGGCTAGAGCTAAAGCAGCTCTACCGTGCGCTGTTCCGCGAGGGGCAAAATCTGCGGGCGGCGGAGGCGAGCGCGCGGGGGAAATTCGAGAGCGCCCCGGCTAAAGTGATGCTGGATTTTCTGGCAGGTTCCAGGCGCGGTGTCTGCCGTGATGTTGGGGCTGATTTGAGCTTTGACGAGAATGGCAAATCCGATTAGGCTTAGGCTGGAATATGACCTTCAGGCGTTCGAGTCGTCAGATCAGTTTCGCTGCGGCCATCCTGGCCGTGAGCGGCCTGCTGGTTTGCAACGCCCAGACGGATAGCAAGGAGCGCAAGCGGCCTATTGAATTTTCGCGGCCCAAGAGCGACCAAGGGACTACCAACTTGCAGCAGTTGATGGGCAAGCCGGATGGCCTGAAGCAGTTGGAGGAGGAGTCCTACAGGCCGCTACAGCCCTTCGCGCCGCAAAGCTCCCTTGATGGCGTTGTCGCTCTGCCGAACCGCCCGCCGGCTACCCCGATGATCCAGAACAAGCGCGTGAAGGAGATGCTGGAGCGGCGAAAGAACTGGGTTTTCTTGAACCCCGAAGACCTTCTGGGGGCGCCAACCGTTCAAGAGATCTTGAAAACGCCTGCGTTCGGGCCCGATGGCAAAGAACAGAAAGAGCGGCCGGCGTTAGAACGCTACTATGAACGCCTAACTACCAAGCGGTCCGCAGCCGATAGCCCGATCTCATCCAAGAGTGATGAGCTGTTCGGTCCGCCCTCCCAATCGAACCAGCGCGATGGACTCGCCGTGCAAGAGGATTCGAACCTGCCCAGTGGCGTCAGGGAAAGGGCAGAGGCACTCAAGAAGTTATTGGATTCGGGCGGCGCCGGCAGCCCGTTCTCCCAAGGCGCCGCGCATGGCAGTCTTGCCGACACCTTTGGCCTCGCCAACAACATCCTGTCGAAGGAACAGATGCAGGACCACAAGAAGTTCCTGAACGATTATCGTTCCGTGTTGGACCGAACCTGGCATCCGGCCGCTATCCCCGTCCCAGGCGGTCCGTCTGCCATCTTCCCGGATCCGGCGGCGCCAGCAGGGCAGCCGGCCACGGGCCTGCCGAGCGCTGCGAGCCCTGCCATGAGCCACGAGATCGCGGCGCAGGCTGACGTTCGCAATCCCACCCTCGGTCCGCCAGAATTGCCCGATGTGAAGGCGCAGGCGCTCGGCCAAACGAGGCCGACGCCGACTTTGCCGACAGTTGAGCCAACGAGAGTGGCGCCGCCCTCGCCTTCGTTTGATGCCCCGAGACGGGCTTTCCGTTAGTATTCCCAGCGCAACACGGTGACCTGGCTTCCTGCCGCCAGGGTGGTATCGGCCGGCACATCCACCAGCCCGTTGGCCGCTGCCACGGAACTCAGCACATGGGAGGCTTGAATGCCAGTTGAACGAACCATCCCAGCGGAGTCCACTTTGACTCGAATAAAATGCCGCCGCTCGCCGTGATTGACCAGCGGTTCTGCGAGTACGCCAGGGTGGGCGGGCAACGAAACGTCGGTCGCGCCCTGCCAGCGCAGCAGGGCGGGGCGCACAAGCAGCAGAAAAGTGACGAGCGCGGAAACCGGGTTGCCGGGAAGGCCGAACAACAGTTTTCCCAGAAGGCGGCCAAAGGCAAACGGTCGGCCCGGCTTGATCGCCACCTTCCAGAATTCCAAGCTGCCCCCGATTTGCTCGAACGCGCGCTTGAGGAAGTCCATTTCTCCAACCGAAACGCCGCCGGAAGTCACGACTGCATCGCACTCGTGGAAAGCGTCCGCCAGCGCGAGACTGGTCCCGGCGAGCGCATCCGGGACAAGGGGATATACTTTCGGGACCGCACCGGCGCGCCTAATCAACGCCGCCAAGACGGCGCGATTGCTCTCATAAATCCGGCCAGGTTCCAGAGGCCGACCAGGCTCCGTCAGTTCTGAGCCGGTGGCCAGCAAACCCACCACGGGCTGCCGCCCCACGTGGACGCGCGCCAAACCACCGGCAGCCAGTAGGGCGATTCGGCCGACACCTAAGACTTGGCCCGCCTCGGCGAGCAGCGATCCACGCCTTACGTCCTCTCCATGCGGCCGAACATTCTCTCCGGGTTGGGCCGGAGTCAGGATGAGAACTTCGCCGGGTGCATTCGATTCAACCCGCGTGTCTTCCTGCATCACGACGGCGTTGGCGCCGGGCGGCAGGGGCGAGCCGGTGAACAGCCGCACGCAGGTGCCGGCCGTAACTTCGCCCGGGAAGACCTCCCCGGCGGCGACCTTTCCTGCCAGGCGCAGGCGCACCGGCGAAGTCGGATCGGCTAAGGCCACGTCGGTTGCGCGCACGGCGTAGCCATCCATCGAGGAGTTATCGAAGATCGGCAGGTCAATCGGCGATTGGATTGGCTCAGCCAGCACACGCCCGGGAGCGTCGTTCAATGAGACGCTCTCGCCGGTCGGTACCGGCGCTGCGGCAAGGACGCGTGCCAGGGCCTCTTGAAATTCGAGCATAGCCAGACAAATGGGTGACCTTACCCATCGTACTAATTGGATGAGGTCAGCACAAGCACTTGCTCTAGCGTGGAGACGCCATCGCGGGCGCGATCCAGCGCTGCCATACGCAGCGTCCGCATGCCCTGGCCTATGGCAATCTTGCCCATCTCACGGGTGTTGGCGCGGGCGATAATGAGCTTGCGGATTTCATCCGAGATCGTCATGGCTTCAATAATGGCCATGCGGCCTGCGTAGCCGGAGTTCTTGCAGCGGTCGCAGCCCCGCCCGCGATACAGCGTGACGCCATCGAAGATGCTCGGGTCAATGTTCAGATCCTGAAACATCTTGAGTGGATAAGCCACGGGTTCCTTGCAGTGGGAGCAGATGCGGCGTATCAGGCGCTGGGCGCAGGCGAGAATGACGGACGAAGAGATGAGGAACGGCGCGATGCCCATGTCGTCGAGGCGCGCGATAGCCCCGGGAGCGTCATTGCAGTGCATCGTGCTCAAGACCTGGTGGCCGGTCAGCGCGGCTTCGATTGCGATTTCCGCGGTCTCTGTGTCACGGATTTCGCCGATCATAATGATGTCGGGGTCCTGACGCAGAATCGAGCGGAGCGCGTTGGCAAACGTGAGTCCGATTTCTTTCTTCACTGGCACCTGGTTGATACCGGGAACCTGGAACTCGACGGGGTCCTCAACGGTCACAATATTGTAAATTGGGTTATTGAGCTCGTTGAGCGCGGAATACAGCGTGGTCGTCTTGCCGGACCCGGTCGGGCCGGTCACGAGAATGAGGCCGTGCGGTGCGTCCACGGCGGCTTTGAACTGCTGGAATGTGTGCGGGTCAAGGCCAAGCTTGTCAATGCTGGCCGAGAGGTTCGACTTGTCCAGGAGGCGCAACACCACCTTTTCGCCATGCACCGTCGGCATGATGGACACGCGCAGGTCGTAGTCTTTCCCGCCGACCCGGATGCGCATGCGCCCGTCCTGCGGCAAGCGGCGTTCCGCGATGTCCAGGCTGCTCATGATCTTGAACCGCGAGACCAACGCCAGTTGCATCTGCTTGGGCGGCGGGGTCGCGTCCATGAGGACGCCGTCAACGCGGTAGCGCAGCCGAAGCGCCTTTTCAAAAGGCTCGAGGTGGACATCGCTGGCCCTGTCTTTAACTGCCTGAACGAGGATGAGGTTGGCCAACTTAACCACTGGGGCCTCCTCGCAGGACGCCGCCAGTTGGTCGAGGTTGACTTCTTCGACCGCCTCCCGGTTCGAGACCTCCACACTGTCGGTGTCCTCATCGACGTCACGCTTTTTCTGGGCGTCTTGAATGATGTCCTCCATGCTGCCGCTTTTGGAGGCATCAATCTGGTTCAGCTTGTCCAGAATGGATTTTTCCGAAGCGATCAGCGTGGCTACTTCCAGCTTGGTGATGCGCCGCACGTCGTCAATGGCCAGCACGTTCAACGGGTCGGCCATCGCCAGAAAGAGCTTGTTCTCCAGCCGCGACACCGGGACGACCTTGTGGTTGTAGGCCATTTCGCGCGGAACCAGGTCGGCGACTCCGAGCGGGATGGTGAGGCGGGCGAGATTGATTGGAGGTGTGTTCAGGACGCGGCCCATCGAAACGGCCATGTCCGCCTCGGAAACGTAAGCCTTCTCGAGGATCAACTTGAGCAGGCGGGTGCCTTCTTTCTTCTGCTGCTCGAGGAGTTCTTCGACTTGCTGAGCGCTCAGCAAGCCGTCTTCCACCAGGGCGTCGGCGATGCGTTCACCAAATGTTTTGACCGGAGGCATGGATTTACCGGAACACTTTGCGGATGTTGCCGACAAGCTCGGCCGGTGGCACGAGGTACCACAGAAGCCGGTTGGGGGTGGCTTCGGCCAGTTCTTTGGCGGCCTGCTGGTTGAAAGGATTGGCCGTGGCCACGAGGATCGATTTGCTCATGCGGTCGAACGGTAACACGCACCACCGCTGGCAGGTTTGAGCAGGGAAACTCCGTGCCAGATCCATGTCCATGTCATAGCTCTGGAGCGGCAGGAAGGCAAACCGCGACTTGTCGCATAACAATTTCAGCGACTTGTTCACGGGGAGAATTCCTTTGCCCGCCAGTATTTGGATGAACGGCTCCACTACCCCGCCCGGAGGCATGGTCGGATCAACAGTGGACCAGCACAGATCAAAGTCTCCGGCAGTAATAATCTTGCTTTCGACAAAAAGTTTATGCATGGGGCGTCGCCCATCTTCAATTTCCGCGGGGGGCGCCTTGCCGGCGACTTTCAGGGGGAACGCCTTAGCCACTATGGTGGTCTCCGCCGGCATGGCTTCGAGCGGGAAGTTATTGGCCTTGCTTTCGATTTGCTGCAACGCGGCCTGGACATCGGGGTCGTCCGGGTAGCGCTGCAGGATGGTTTCGTATTCAAGGATAGCCGAGGAAAGCTGGCCCATTTGCACGTAGGCCTGGGCGATGCGCTTGGAGGTGCTGACGACGTCTTTCTCGCGATTCAACTTGGAATAAGCTTCCTTGAGAATCTCCAGTGATTGATAGTCCAGAGGCTGCGATTGAGTGATGACTTCAAACATCTCAATCGTCTGCGCCAATTGAGCTTCTTCACTCGGACTTAATATGCTAGCCATGCGAATCTGTTTTGCCGGCCAAGGCATCCCTATTGCCGGAACATTTCGGCAGCCGGACAAAGTTCTTGCAGCAAACTTGCGGCCAGTATGGGCGGCGGTGGTTACTTTGGCAAATTCCCTTGTGCCGCAGGCGTTTTGTTCTAAACGCCAGACACTTGTGTCCCATTTTCGCACGCACTGTGAAGGCGGCCCCCGAACTTGGCCGTGGGGATGATCGATGGGAGCATTCCTGGCATCGAAATCGCGGCCCGACAAGCCTGCAAGCAATCTTCTTCCGTCGGTTCGTCCCCCCTGCCACACTCCTAGCAAATTCATGAACAAACTGCTGATGCTCTTGCTCGGCTTCGCGGCATGGCCCGGTCGCGGCGAAAGCCTCCCTGAACGCTACGCCAGCCAGGGTGAATTGATCATTACGCAACTGACTTCCGCGCCATTTCCTCACCTCAAGCGGGCCGAGGGCCACACCTACGAGGGAAAGCTGTACCCGGCGAGAGAGCATTACTCAGACAACAGGGTGGCGATCTTCTTTCCCAAAGGCTTCCGCGAGACGGGCAAGATTGACTTCGTCGTTCACTTTCATGGCTGGAGAAACAATGTAGAAGGGGTTCTGGGGCAATACCAACTCATCGAACAGTTGGTGGCGAGCGGACGCAACGCGGCCCTGGTCGTGCCGCAAGGCCCACACGATGC
>OBLW0100004258.1_pt1 | contig 10922 bp, 6 predicted proteins | sample 1520161 | NCBI WGS metagenome assembly OBLW01 (sample SAMEA3539309, study PRJEB22396) | soil metagenome | biome: tundra; feature: field; material: soil | place: USA | collected 2010-05 | depth 0.15 m
GCGGCGTGTTGGTCCGGACCCGGCGGGGGCAGACGTTTTCGCGCGACGTGGCATCGAAGGCCTCCATGCTGGGCGGCATCGAACCCCGCTTCCAAAAGGTGTAAACGCTGCGGCGGTAGAGTCCCTCGCCATGATCGGGCACGTACGTCCTTGTGTTCGATTCCGGCATCGCGACCTCCTCCCACAGGTCCGGCGGCTGGTAGGGTTTCACCGATGGGCCGCCGATTTTCTCGACAAGCAGGCCCGAGACCGAAAGCGCGCTGTCGCGCAGCATCTCGGCATCCAACCGGAAGCGGGGGCCGCGGGAAAGCAGTCGGTTGTTCGGGTCTTGCGCGAACCGGTCGGGCGAGACCGCGGACGACTGGCGGTAGGTGGCCGAGGTCACGAGCATCCGGTAGAACTGTTTCACGTCCCACCCACTCTCCCGAAACCTGACCGCCAGCCAATCGAGCAGCTCGGGATGCGACGGTTTCTTGCCCATGACGCCAAAGTCGCCCGCGGATTCGACGAGTCCGGTGCCGAAGACCTCCTGCCACATGCGATTCACTGTCACGCGGCCAAAAAGCGGTTGCTCCGGGGCCAGGAGCCAGTCGGCGAGCCCCCGGCGGTCCTCCGGTGCGCCCGTGGGCGGGGGCGGCAGGAAATGCGGAGTGCCCGGGCCCACCCGCTCGACCCTCGAATAGTAGTCGCCTCGCTTCAGGGTGTCGGCGTACGCGGGCGTGGGCTTCTCGGTTGCGATGAGCGTGGGTTCGCCGTCCTTGGTCAGGGCCTCGAGGGCGCCTGAGTGCGCGACCACCGCCGCCTCCAGCTTCATCGCCTCGGGATCGACCCTGCCCAGAAACCAGCGATCCGTCACGACGAACGCCTCGTCCCGGGTCCACTTCGGGGGGTCGGCCTGCCGCGCCACGATCTCCGCCGCCACGTCCTCGAAGGGAAGCCGGGCGACCTCCTCGGGCGAAAGCGAGCGGCGGTAGAATCGCACGTCCTGGAAGCGGGTCTCTCGCATCGGCCGGAAATCGTCCCGGCGCCCGAGCTGCATGGCCGCGTCGGTGCGGATCGAGCCATTCTCCTTAAGCTTGTCCTGCGCCACCTCCGTGTCGACCCGCTGGCCGTTGACGTAGAGCTTCAGGCCCCCGGCCTTGCGCGATCCATCGTAGGTGAAAAACACATGCAGCCATTCGTCCCGGGCAAACGTGGCCTTGGTCGTGACCGAGAGGCCGCGCTTCGGCTTTCCGGCGGCCTTCTCCTCCGGATTTTCCGCATCTTCGGCGGCAGGCGGCGGCCGAGGCGGCTGCGGCGCGGCGGCTGGCGAAGCCGAATCGGCCGCGGGCACCAGGTTGACGATGAAGTGCTGTTTCTCCTGGTAGATCTCCCATCCCGCCCCGTCCCGGCGCCCATCGTCGCCCATCCGCGAGAGCAGCGAGCCGTCGCCAGTGTTGCCGCTGCCCGGCTTCTCCCGCAGCATAAGCCAGCCGCCGGCGGAGAATTTGTCGCCCGCCTCCACATCGCCGAGCCCGCCCAGCCGAAGGCGGGAGAGGATATCCATGCGCATGGATGGCCATAACCACGAGTTCTCGCCCCAGACGAGCGGGTTGGTGTCGGCCTTGAACTCCTTCACGGTTGCGTCGGGCGCGGTGTTTTTCACCAGGTCGCCCTGGCCTTCGTCGAGGCGCAGGCGCAGTTCCAGGGCCTCGGGGCTTACGGGGGTCGGACGATGGCCGGAGGCCAGCCAGGCAGTGACCAGTTCACGGCCGCGCCTGCGGCGGGCGTCGAGCCTTTCCTGGAGGTCGGCGCGGCGGTTCAGCACGACCTCTGCGGCCATTCGGTCCTCGTCCTTCGGCAGGCGCATGACCGGGCCGGGATCGGCGATGTTGGAATCCCACGGCTTTTCGGTCGTGTTGTTGAGGTAGGCCGCGAGGCGGTAGAAGTCGCGCTGCGTAAACGGGTCGAACTTGTGGTCGTGGCACGCGGCGCAGCCGGTCGTGAGGCCGAGAAACGTCACTCCGAAGGTCTCCACGCGGTCTCGCGTCTGGTTGACGTAGGTCTCCTCGGGGATGTCGCCGCCCTCGTTGGTGGTCAGGTTGCAGCGGATAAAGCCGGTGGCGGCGAGCTGGTCCCAGGTGCGGGCGGGCAGCAGGTCTCCGGCGAGCTGCTCGCGCACGAAGCGGTCGAAGGGCATGTTCGCGTTGAAGGCCCGGATGACATAGTCGCGGTAGGGCCAGATCGCCCGGTAATTGTCGAAGTGGATGCCGTGCGTGTCGGCGTAGCGCACATAGTCGAGCCAGAAATGCGCCCGGTGCTCGCCGAAGCGCGGGCTCGCGAGCAGGCGATCGGCCACGCGCTCGTAGGCCCCCGGCGCGGAGTCAGCGAGGAAGGCGTCCACTTCCGCGGGGCTAGGCGGCAACCCCGTGAGATCGAGGGTCACGCGCCGAATCAGCGAGCGCCGATCGGCCTCCGGCGACGGATTCAGGCGGTCCTTCTCCAACCGGGCGATGATGAAACTGTCGATCGGGTTGCGAATCGAGCCTGCCAGCGCCGCCGGGACCGGGGGCGCGGGCCGGGCCACGGGCGGGATGAAGGCCCAGTGCTCCTGGTATTCCGCGCCCTCGGCGATCCAGCGGCGCAGCCGCGCGACCTCCTCCGGCTTGAGCGTCTTGTGCGCCTCGGGCGGCGGCATCATCTCCTTTTCCAGCTTCGACTCGATTCGGCGCACCAGCGGGCTCTTGTCGGGCTGGTAGCGAATGATGGCGGGCCCGGACTTCTCGTGGGGGGCGAAGGCGAACTCCGCACGGTCGAGGCGCAGGGCCGCCTTGCGCGAGCCGGGGTCCGGGCCGTGGCACCCAAAGCAGTTTTCCGCCAGGATCGGCTCCACGCTCTCGTTGAACGTCAACTTCGCCGGCGCGGCGGCGGGAGCGGGCGCGGTCACCGGGGAATGCTGGCAGCCGGCCTGGACCAGCAGGGCGATGGATCCCGCGGCCAAGCCAACCATCAGGGCGATGGTTGAGTAATGGCTTCGGAAGTCGTTCGGCATCACGGCAGCGCCTGCGGAAGGCGGCGAAGCTTGGTCAGCCGGCCGATATGATTCCGGTCTTGGATGCACATGTTACCATGCACGGGGGTTAACTGACGGCGCGCGCCTTCGTGATTGATAACGCTACCCATGGGTGCGATGGCATCAACAGATATATTCGGGCTTCAGCCTCTTGCCAGCCACTCGGAGACCGACCACCTGAGCGTCCACTAACAGGGCGCCGAATTGCCCTTGATCTGCCCCCAATAATTGGTCGCCGCGGAATCGGGTTTTCGGGCGGTTATGGCCGTGACCCGCGCACCGGTTGCGTCAACTTGAAGGATGGGCCGGAGCCTTGATCTGGGCCAATCATCACCCCATCGTCGACAGGCCTTGGAACCCAGGAGAAATCGTTCACCTGAACGAGTTGCCGCTTACCCAAAATGAAAACACCCCACGTGCGCCTGCCCAAATTCTTGCTCGGATTGCCGGCTGTCAAGATCCTGATCGCCGCCTCAATGCTTTCCGCGCAGGACCCATCGGGGGCCAAAACTTCACAAGCCGCCGAGCAACAGACAGGCGAGGCATCCGGATCAGCCCGTAATTTCGATGCCCTGGCGGACAAAGCGCTGAGCGCGATGAATGTGCGCGCGCAAGCGCTAAAGATACACGGGGTTGCTGTCGTGGCTTACGCCGAAGGTGATCACGTTATAGGCTGGTCCTCGAAAATGCTTGTCGTTGGTTCCATGACCAACGTGCCTTCCGGCGACAACAAGGGAGACAATCTGCTCGGCATTGCCTATGCCAAGGCTGCGGAAATGGCCTCCACCCTGAGCGACAGCGGCAGTGGGACCCGCCCCCCATACACCGGCGAGTTTGGCTGGAAAGGCGGCGTGGTGGGAAACGGCCGGAGCGGAACCTTCTTTGTGGCCTTTAGCGGCGGCCGATCCGAAGACGATGTTCAGTTGTCGAAGGCGGGCCTCGAGATCCTGCGAGCTGGGAACTGAGCGGGCGGCGGCTCGGAGGCCGCTGCCGCCTGGATCCAAACCGCTCCCCTTCGCCACAAACCAGCGATCCGCTCCTTCGCACTCGTCCATTCTTCACGCAAACCCACTCAGTGCGAGGCGGCTCGCCAACGGAGTGTCCGCTCGGCCCAAGAGGACTGACAATCCCAATCAAGGAGCAAGCGTTATAGTCACCTTGTGATCATTGGCCATGACGTGGAGAGCATGGTTTGTGGCATCCCATCTCATGGTGGCACCTTCAATTCGGAGGGGAGTTGACTCCCCCAATTTGAACAGCTCTTCGGATTCAACATCGAACTTATCATACCCAATCTCGTCCTTTCCATATTTTATCGATCGAATCACGGACGATGTGCGCAGAAGATGGTTCTGGTCCGTCGGAGCCAGCTCGGGATCCGACGCCATTGCGCGAAGGTAGTGACGGACAAAATCGCCATACCCGTCCGTGAGCCAGATGTCGTCGCCGGGGTATCGGTTCTTTCCGTCAAAATCGACCCAGTATGTGGCCCAGCTGAGCCTGCGGATCGCCGCGTCCTTGGCGGACCAATCTCCCGTTTTCTCCGCGTACAGAAGTTCGACTGAGCCATGCCGGGATGTATGGCTGTTCCCGGGAACGGGATACTGAGTCTGCTCGTTGATGACCACGACACCCCACTTGTCGGCCTCGTGATTCGCAAACGTACGGTAGGACCAGTCAAGTATGCCTCGTGCCTCTGACTTCCACTCCTTGTCCCAATCTGGATGCTCCAGAATGTAAGACGCCAGGGTATCAGCGTTGATCTCGGTGTCGGAGTAATCCTTGGTGCTCACATCCTCAAAGAATGGACCCCAGCGGTTGTTCTTCAGCGGATAGGTTTTCAGCCATTCCGAAACAAGGCGCGCCGTGGCCCGATATTTTGTCGCCTGCCCTTCGTGCAGGGCTGTCAGGTCATCGAATAACCTCAGGGCGCCGGTCCAGTTTGTCGTGTAGGACGCGCGGTAAACGAGGTGATCGTGGTCATTGCGCTCCTCGTGGACGTTGCCGGTTGATGAATTCACCCGGAAGGGCCAGGGTGAATTCGCCTCATCTCCCGGCTGCACGGTTCGAACCAGCCGGTCGGCGATTCTCATGGCTCGCTCGAGGTAGCGCCGTTCACCGGTCATCTTGTAGAGCATGACGAGTTCGGCGCCGAAGCTTGCCGCCTTGTCGGGCTGTAGAAATCCCGGCCCCGCCCTCATGTCGCCATCGTAATTGCCCGAAGCCGCATCCAAATTGTAAGGGTACGGAAGATCGCCCCAAAGTTGCTCCGCGGGGGCGAGTCCATGGGTCATCCAATAGTCGGCAATCACTCTCATGTTGGCTTGGATCGCCGGGTCGCCCAGATACCCGTAGAGCAGGTTCCATGACGAGAGCGCCATGTTGATCTGGTCCCCGCCAAGGCCGCGAGGATCGTCGAGATCTCGCTTCCAAACCTGATGCAGCAGATAGTAAGGCACTCCATTGGGACAATTCCGCATTGTGCTCCAAAACGTCCAGATCTGCCGGATGTCATGATCGTACGCCTGCGCCGGGGTCTTGCCGTACCATGGAATAATTTTTCCGCCGGCGTCGGTTTCAACGTCATGATAACCGATTGTGTCACCGGCCTTGGCAGGAATGGAAAGCAGGCCCGTCGCCGCGAACAGGGTAAGGCCTATCTTCCTAGCTCCGGAAACCAGGCGGATATCGGAAACAAGACCAATTCGGTTCATGATTGTTTTTCAGGACATGCTCGATGCCGATCGACCGCCTTAGAAATGCCACCATATTCTCGGCACCGGACCAACAGTATTCATGCTGCGATTGGATTCACGCAAAGTGCCGGCAGTTGGAATGCTCGGATTTCCAAGACCGCCCGCTCGGCGCTCGCGTCTTCCCGCGCCGGAAAGTTCCTTCTGATGCGGAGAACGTGGATCCGGCTTTCCGCACTCCGTGACCCAGCGATTCTCTCGGGTCTTGTCACTGGGGACGATGAATGGACGACTTCGTCAAAACTGAACCGCGACCGGTTTATACCGAAACCTGAGACTGAAACCCTCGAAATCACGGGGAGGGATGAGGGGGAGAGTTGGTGACTCGTCAATCTCCTATTCAGAAGAGGCAAGAAATCCGAACATGCACACCGCTGAACTAGGTCCCAATATTGTTGCGCATCCAGTCGTCTAGTACTGCTTTTTCGTAACGAAATAGGTCGCCAGGATCCGCGCTCTTGAAGAGATCCTTGAAATTGTCCTCTTTGAGTTTCTCCCAGGCGGTCCTCACGATCTTGCCGGAAGAGTCGGTGATAGCCCAACCGAACATGAACATAGGAGGGGTGCTACTTAAAATGGTTCTGTGATTCAGATTCCCAATCGCACCAACGGGGTATACACCCGCAAGTTTGATATTGATAAAGTTGGCATATAAGGAATCGCCCTCGGGAAGGTAGATTGGCGCACGTTGCGTGATGTATTCGCGAAAAATGGAGAGGATTTCGTTCTTCCCTTCGTCGGAGGGATCGACGCGATCCCTGATATCAAGGAACTTTTCCGGTTGGGTGAAGATTACGAGGACGCGAGGGTTGGAGCCCGGGTTGGCGGCGCGGGCGGCGGAGATGGTGCTCGAGTCTATCGTTGGGGGGCCGGCGGTGATCGTCGCGATGCTCGTTCTTACCCCACCCCCTGTGGCTTCGCATCCCACGACCAAACCAGACATGATAGCAAGAGCCACGCCTCCAAGAATCGCGGGGGATTTTCTCACAAGTAAGCGGCACACATTTCTTATCGGTATTACAAGGAGGCAAGACGTGTATCAGCGGAAGGGGATGCGTAGGATTTCACCCTATTAACGTTTTCACGGTCCTCATTGAAACACTGCGTCGAGTCAGACACTGACCCTTCCGTTCCTACGTTGAGGTGATATCTGTCCCACAGGAACTGGACCAAATATCCCTGTCGGTGAGTCAAGAACCCAAGTGCCAAGCAAAGTGCCAAACCTGGTCAGTTTACCGTTGTAATTCGAGGGGTCATTTTCACTTCACCCCTACCCCTCTATTCCCCTCTACAGTTGGTGCCCGAGGGGGGGATCGAACCCCCACGACTTGCGTCGGCAGATTTTGAGTCTGCTGCGTCTGCCAATTCCGCCACCCGGGCAACGGAGGGCGAATCCGAGCCGAACGGCTGCCGGGAGGCAAGTCCCCAATGGATCGCTGCTGGCGCCGTTGACAAGAGCCTTGGGTCCAATCTCCTCTTTGGGGATGCCCGATTTTCGCGCGTACTGCTTGCCGCCCGTGACCGACCCCGCGGAAATCGCGCTTTCCGAGGGGGAATCGCACCACCTGGTCTCGGTGAACAGGGCCACGCCTCTCAATGTTCGTTAACGTCAATTGCGGCTCCTTGTCCATGGCCCGAGAGATCTTTTTTGGGGGCTGTGCTTCGATAAAACGTCGCCACGCCCGCCCTGCCCAGCAAACTTGTCTTCTTTCGAAAATCATTTCGTAAGCCTCAACCCGATTAGCCCCGGACAACTCTACTCCAGCGCAATCCATCCGTCCCATGAAGACCTCCGCCCGACTTGCCACGGAACCAATCAAAAGGACCCTATTCGCCCTGGCGGCATTTGCGGCGACCTTATGTCCGGTCCAAGCGGACGAGTTCTTCATTCACGATGGCGACCGGGTTGCCTTCCTGGGGGACAGCATCACCGAGCAGCGATTGTACACCAGCTACATCGAGGCGTACGCCTTGAGCCGGCATCCCTCGTGGAAGCTCGTGTTTCGAAACGTAGGCTGGGGCGGCGACACCGCATGGCTGAGGCAGCGATCGCATCCGAACGAGGCACAGCTGTTCGCGGCCGACGATGCGACACAGCTTGCGATGGTCGCGAAATCCGTCGATTCCGGATTGAGCCGGGATGTGCTCCCTTTGAAGCCGACCATCGTGATGGTGGACTTCGGGATGAACGACCACGAATACCAGGCCTTTCGGCCCGACATCCTGCGCGCCTTCATCAGCAGCCAGACCGAGATCGCGAGGGTGTTCGCCGCGAACGGCATCAAGGCGGTATTTTTGACCCCGCAGCCCATCGAGGACAAGCGTCCCGACCCCGATCAGGACGTGCGGAATATCTCGCTGAAGAAGTTTTCCGAGGCCCTTGGGAACATGGCCGCCCGCGAGAAGGCTCCGTTTGTCGATCAATTCGACCCCTATATGCAGGCAATGCTGCGATCGCACGATTCGACCATCGGCGGGGGAAACGCCGTCCATCCGGGACCCGCCGGCCACACCATCATGGCGTGGGCCATCCTCAAATCGTTGGGAGCGACGCCGCTCGTCTCGAACGTCAGCATAAGCGGGCGACCCTTGCGGGTGGAAACATCCGCGGCGTGCCGGGTTGAAAACCTCAAGGAGGACGGCGATGCCATTTCCTTTGATCGCCTCGACGACGCACTGCCGATGCCGATAGATCCGAAGGCAGATTCGGCATTGGCCATCGCACCGATCATAAGCGATCTGGATGTTTACGACCTGAGGATCGTCGGCCTGGCAAAAGGCGGCTACACCGTTTCAATCGACGGCGAGGTTGCGGCGACCGTCAGCGCCGATGACCTGGCGCAGGGGTGGAACCTGGCCAACTCGGCAGGACCGATCACGAAGCAATCCCGCGATCTGCTGGCGATGGTCGTGCGAAAGAACGATCTTTATTTTAATCGTTGGAGAAATGTTCAGCTCTACAGCGCTCCGGACTGGGTGGCGAAGGGTTCGGATCTCGAGGTGAGGAGAACGGCGGAGCTGGCAACGCTTGACCGAGAAATTGATGGCCTTGAGGCAAAGATCAACGCGGAGCGAAAGCCAAGGCTAAGGCATTTCGTGATAGCGCCTGAGCCAAAGGACGCCGAATAGCCGGGCAAGCCCGTTATATACTTCCGGTAAGATACTTTGTGCCTGAGGGGATTACCGTTTAGTCCCTAATAAACTTTGAAATGCCCCTTAATCAGGCAGCCGTGCCAGGCAGCCGAGAGTATCAGGCAGGCGCGACCATTCGCGACCAGCGCGCCACGAGATCGGCCGCGACGCCCGTGGTAAAGGTCGCAGCCAGACAAGCGATTAGTGCAGAATATTCGGTTTCGGAAATGACACTCTCGAAGCCCATCGCGTAGGTTCGGCTCGAACGGCAGATGGTGAATGAGAAAAACGGTGAAGACGGTGGTGCACGGTGGACGCCAAGCGAAGGGTGTTGCCGCAAGAGCCGGACGAACGTCTCGATTTCCTCCGGAAATGCACCGAAGCACCATGATTGGCAGGCATCGTTGGCGTATCGCACGCCGGCTTGATGAAATCGCTCGAATAACGCCCCGTCCGGCAGGCAAAAACAGGAGTGGAAGACAAGCGAGGGTACCGGCTTGTCCTGTCCCGCCAGGAAGGTGATCTTGACCTGGTCGCGGCGAAAGTCACTTGGCGCATCACCCACCAAGGCCTCAAGCGAAGTAAACCGAAGTGTTCTCACGGATCTGCCTTGCGGAACTACTTCTTGACGGCCCCGTCATCTTTTCCGGCGTTTGGCTCCTTGTCGGGACAGACCCACTTTCCTTCCTTCCGGTGCGTCGTATCAAACTGTTCCAGCGCGCCAGTGAATTCAGCGGAGGGGGCGCCCGCTTTGCCGCCCGGTGCAATCTTGCCGCGGCCTCCGCGAGTCTGTTCGAAAGTCCAAGTGATGCAATCGAGGATGGCTCCCCCATCGGCGCAGATTGCGCACACCTCGAAAGATTTGGTGCCCGTCGCCGGCGGCTGCGGCAAATCCGCCTCGTCAAATGATGGGCAATCATACATTTCCGCCGGCCGGCCGTCTCCTTCAGTCGTGCCCTGGTCTGCGGCATCCTGATTATAATAGGGATCGGCCGAACAAAAAAAATGATCCACATACACGCCGGCTGCTGTCTGGTCGGGATCGCTGTGATTGCCCCGCCGCACGTCGGGATTATGCAGCGTCGAAGGCGGTTTGACCACAGTGCCGCCAATCGTGCTTTTCACGGTCTGAACGAATACGATCTTTGCACACCTGACCTTTGGTTTTCCATTCTCCCTCCGTACGGTGTAATCTATTGTTATGGAGGGAGCAAGCGGGTTGCTCAGGTCGTTGTTCGTCTTGATCTCGAACGTTCCGTTGGATCCGTCAATGCTTGCTGTGTCGGCCATATGCTCGGTCCTTTTCTATCCTGTTTACTGGCTGATGAATTCATTCCCGAAAGAATCCAAGGAGCAATCATTCATTTGTCCGATTGCGGTTTCTTTGACCCTGCCTCCGATGTTGGATGGTCAATATTGCCAAGAAAGTACGCCCGTGTCTTGGGATTGCCTAGATTGTAGGCGAGTTTGATCGAGCCCAAGACCATGAATGCTCCCGTGATCCGGACAGCAATGACGGTTGTGGCTGCTTCGTCGTGTTCCTTTTTCTCGGTCAAGTGTGCGTTGAGGAGCACCACGAAGCACAGGAGCTCTTGGCGCCGTTGACACGGGCCCTGGGTCCAATCTCCTCTTTGCGGATGCCCGATTTTCGCGCGTACTGCCTGCCGCCCGTGACCGACCCCTCGGAAATCGCGCTTTCCGAGGGGGAATCGCACCACCTGGTCTCGGTGAACAGGGCCAGGCCCGGCGACACGGTCGTCGCCTTCGACGGCAGGGGCTCTGAATGGATCTGCGAGCTCGCCGATGGGGGCAGGCGCGGGGCCGTCCTCAAGGTCCGGTTTGGCCAGAAGGCCAAGCCTCTTCCATGGCGGATCACGCTGGGCCAGGCGCTCCCGCTGGGCGGGGCCATGGATTCCATCGTGCGCAAGGCGACCGAGATCAGATCGGAAGAGCGTCGTGTAGGGAAAGAGTGTAGATCTCGGTGG
>OBLW0100004259.1_pt1 | contig 10921 bp, 9 predicted proteins | sample 1520161 | NCBI WGS metagenome assembly OBLW01 (sample SAMEA3539309, study PRJEB22396) | soil metagenome | biome: tundra; feature: field; material: soil | place: USA | collected 2010-05 | depth 0.15 m
CAACGCTCGTCCCCATGAAGCAAATGTTCTTCAGGTCGATCGGCGAATTGGAGGGCTTCGTCTCCGGATCATGGAACTTCTCGACAGGATAGGACTCTCCTGTAAGCGTACCCTGACTCACGAACAGGTCTTTCGCGGAGAGAACTCGCACATCGCCGGGGATCATGTCGCCGGCGTTCAGATTGATGATGTCCCCGGGAACCAGATCGCGCAGCGGCATCTCCAGCGCCTTGCCATCCCTGAAGACATTGGCGGTCACGTGGATCATGGCTTTGAGCTTGGCCGCAGCTGCATCCGCGCGTGCTTCCTGCACGAAGCGCAGTGTGGCGCTAAGCACCACCATGCATGCCATCACCGTCCCGGCGCGCGCGTCGCCCGTGGCAAAGGAGATCGATGAGAGAGCTGCCAGCAGAATCACCAGCGGGTTGCGAAGGATGATCAAGAGCCGCATAAACCAGCCGCGCCGACGTTCCTGCGCAACCTCGTTCGGGCCGGCGGTACGCGCTCTCGCTTCGGCCTCCGCTTGCGTCAGGCCCTCGGGAGCCGTGTGCAGCGACTGAAGCAGTGCATCGCCGTCCTTCCCCGCCGCATCGAGGACGGCAGAGGAGACGCGGATGTTGTGGTTCCTGGCCTTTGCAACAGGCGAAGACTTGTCCGAAGGTGCCGGAGTTCCCGCCGGGTTAACGCCCGCCGGGCCTCCCTTATCGGCTGATGATTCTTCTACCGGAGAATTCGTATCGGGTGCTGTCATGGCGCTCTCGACTGCACTGCTCTCGCCGCCTCGTGGGATTCGCTAATGTGTTCCTGGAATGTTCGCATCCTAAGTGTAGCGAGGTCGAGGACTCCCGAGTGGTTTGGCACTCGCAGCTTGACCCTTGAAAGTTCTCAGTGAGCGCGTGATCTCCGAGTCACTCATCGAGGCCTATCGTTATCGTGAGGTCGGCTGATCGCATTGTTCGTCATCGACCTCCCGTCTTTGCGCAGCAGTTGATGAATCCAATAATGAAGGGCACCGCTATATAACGACGCCCTTCGTGTTCCCGTCGGTCTTATCTACTCCGCAGAGGGAGCTTTTGGTGCAGGCGCGGCTCCGGTGGCATGGCTTTGCACCTCGCACCGGTGCCGTTGCAACTTCTAGGATCAGTTCTCATGCTTGGATACAAGAAAGTTGCGCCCTCCATCGAGAATTCGCGGGAGCCGCATCCTGTTCGTCGTGGCAGCGCCTGCCACAACGACGAGGGGAAGGGATGTTGGACCTCAAACCGGCAGCGACGCGCGTGAGGGCAATGTGGCGCGAATGTGAGCCATCCTCCAAAGTGCGCAAACGGGCCCGTTTCGATTGGGGCATGGCCCAAGGTTGCGAACCGGCACCGTAACAGCCCTCTCTGTTGGTCCTGACTTGGCCGAGAATTACAGAGGGCCGCCAGATTCCGGGCGTTCAAGCCCGTCGTGCCGCTGGATCGCCGCATGACCGAGCAGCATCACTTTCCCGCTTCGGCCGCTTCGCTCTTGTCGCAATCCACACCGCCCTGGAGCGGCCTCGGGTGGACTCCTCCCGACGGGAAACAACGCCCCTGGATTCCAGATCGGCGAGTGCTTCATCGATCTGCCTGGAGGATTCATGGCGACCGAACAGATCGCGCAGCTGCGTCCTGCTCATCCCCTTCGCACCAGCATTCTCCAGTGTATCGTGGATTCGATCCGCGACGGAACGACCAGTGGCTCCAGCAAAGATGTATTGCGCCGAAGCGGAGCAGTAGTTCCAGAGGCCCAACGCGGCCCTCAGATGTTCGACCCGCACTCTACGGCTGCAGTCCAAGACCGCATATGCCGCCGCCAGCCTAAGGACCTGGGCTTCGGCCCGGCTGGTGGCGGCTCCTACCAGCCCCGGCTCGCCTTCGCTCAGTTCGGGATAGATCGTTGCCCACAACTGACGTGCTTCCTCGTCGCGCTTTATCTTTAACGCACCCACGCTCCGTGCCCATTCCACCACGGCCATCAGTCGGCGAATGATCTCGGCGATCTCAGCCGCAGGGACGCTCCCACCCTCGGGCAGACACTTGCTGCGGCGCACACAGACCCACAGCAGGCGGTTGGCGAAACCATTGTGGGCTTCGATGTCAGAGAGGTACCGAAGCAACTCCCAACGAGTAATGTGTCCAACCATGCTGATGTGTGCGCCGGTCGCCTTAAGCGGGTTGTGCTTGACCAGGGTACCTAGGTTGCCGTCGTCCCATGCAGCCCTCAGGAGCGGTGAGAGCGTGTTACCGCTGCGCTGCAGAATCCTGAGCACGCTGGCGAACTCCGACTGCAGGATGAGCAGGCGGCGGTCCTTCTGCACGGCCTCCCCATCCCGCACTTCTGCAATGAGACCTTCGGCGGTGGAGAGCCCGGTGGTTACTCGCCTCTCTGCCCATGCAGGGTCGACTTTCGAGCAGATGCGTCTGATGTGCTCCCACGATGTGCCCTTCCTCGCCTTGCTGGTTTCTCCAACAAGGCACACAAAGAGGTTCAGGCCGTGTCGTGTCGACTCGACGGTACAGTTGACACCCGGCCCAATCACGTTTCCCGCGGCCACGAGAAACTGAACGAGAATTGCAGCGGGATCGGACTCCGAGTGCGGTTCGATGACCCTCACCACGTCCCCGGCTAATCCATGGAGCGCCACGTCGGGAAGCACCGGCCACCCATCAGGAACTGCGCCAAAAGCGACCGAAGCGACCGAAGTTTTCGTCATGACGTCTTCGGTGTCGCCGGTCCCGGCAGCCGAATTAGTCTGGCGTATGTGACTCGTTATCGCCAATCAACCTCCCGAACAACCTCTATTCACTGAGCCGACCCAAACGTCGACCGGCGTCGTCGACAATCCATTCCGAGGCCACCAGAGAAGGCCGACCCCACGGAAAGAGCGCCGGGACTGAAGTCCACTCTGCCTCGAAAGAATCAACGTGCCGGTTCGCGCCGGTGCTCACTGAGAAGCTCGAAATCCAAATCGAAGTCGGTCCCGTGAATCATCTCCGCGCGTGCGGATCGAGTCGGCCTTGGACCACCTCAATCAGCACCTGATCGAACCCGCTGATGGTGTAGCTCTCGACCATCCCTCTGTTGCCGGTCATCGTGCGCCACAGTGACTCGGCGGCATCTGGCAGCACGTTGATCATGCCGGCTACGGCGCCGTGATAACGGATGCTGCCGGTGATCTCGTGAGCTGGTGATCCTCATCCAGCTGAGGTGGCTTGCTCCCAACGCGATGCCATCGATCCACTCACGCCACCAGCGGTCGGCGTTCTTGCGCCGGATGCCGTTTCGTAGCGTAAGAGTGCACGACCATGCCCATTGAAATTTAAGCCAGCCAGTTGATGCGTTCGTCCTTGACGCTGTGAATCACTCCCCCTCCCAGTGTGGCTGATGCCTACAGTTGGCAATCATCTATCGAGCTGTTCTAACGCGGCACCGACGGGAACAACAAGGGATGTTCCTAGGAGATTTAGGGAGAATTAGGATTAACTCGGAGTTGGGTGGAATGCACTGAGCCTCCGCACTTCTCGTGGATAACGGAGTGTGCCCCGGCTGGCCATAAAGCAACACGCGGATTTCGCATGGTGCAATCGTCCACCCGTTGTGATGGATGACGCTGGCGGATATGACGAGTGACCAGCTTTCAGCACGCTGATGCGATGCGATGTGATGCGCCGTGACCGAACCTATGTTGGGGGCCTTCCGGCAAATCCGACCCGCAACTCGCGTACGCGCCGAAGAAACGCATCCGCAACGTGCAGTTCGCGCGTCCGTCACGCTTTCTTATCTCTAGGCTGAAGATCGGCATCCCAATCGAGATCGTTGCCTTCTTCGAGTTGCTTGAGCATATAGCCGATGCCGTTGCGTTCGTAGTCGTACTCGTCGATATCCGCCGAGCCTGCCCATCGCTCCCACAGGCACTCTGCGATTGCGATCGGGGTCTTGCGAACGCCGCCGACGATCACGTGGAAATGGAAGTGTCCGCCTTCTTCACCGCGTTCTGCCACGCGGAACCACGTGATCTTGCCCCCCTCGCGCTCTTCGAGCTCCTCGATCCAGAACTTCAATTTCCTGATCGCGGCCTTACGACCGATGCCTTCCCGGAGAGTCAAAGTGCAGAACCACTCCCAGCGATAATCTCCGAGCCAACTGGCATACTCTGCCTTGTGCGTCAGCGACACAAACTGCCCCTTTCCTCTACTTATTCAGTAATTCAGTTACATCTCTTGGCTCCAAGTAGTGTCTACGCTGCTTCCGGGAACAACTAGGGATGATCCCAGGAAAGTTAGGCGAGAACAGGGAGGATTGGGAAGATCAGGGCGCCTGGCAAGATTGGATCGAGGAATCCTGGACAATCGGGAATCAACTCGGTGCGTTCCCTAGGAACTTTCGAGGGGAGGGAGTGCCCGAGAATCAGTCGTTCGGGATATCAGTTCGGTCTAAAATGCCTTTTTCGGCGCCTTATTCAAGCACTCCAAAAGCTTCTCCAGCGAACCCTCGTGAACTCGCTGACCCCTCAATATTCTCTGCATAGTGTGGTGATCAAGCTTATCGATCCTCCCTATGGCAAAGCCGCGATTGTTCAGCTCTGCGCGGGTCCATTTCGCACGATTCGGAAACGGATAACCACCGGATTTGGACTCTTTGAGCCGGACTGGCTTGTGCGGATCAGGTTTGGCTTGCCCTTCGTTGGCGCGCCAAAAGGCAGTCTTGAATTCTAGCGAATTGATTTGCAGCAGAGCTTCGAGCTGCGCTAACGGTGGTCGCATCAGGCTTTTCGGCGAATAAGTTCCAAATTCGGTCGTCCACAAATTTAGTCCCGCTGCGCCACATGCTTTTTGAACACTCCGAGGCCACACCCCCTTCTTGGCAGGTCTGCTTTCTTTAGTGGGACGCGTGCGAATCGTGTTTAGCGTGCCGGCGATTGCTCTCTCGATCCGTTTGTTAAGGACCTCTGGCGTCGGAGATGACTCGATCCACGACCCATAACGAGCCTTCACAACTGCCCTGCAATATTGAAGAAAGATCGGCAGTAGATCTGCGGAGGAAGGGTTGTGGCCGAGCTCCTTTTCACCGCCCTGCTTCATGTTCTGAAGGAAAGCCACTAAATCCTCCAGAAGCCGCTGCCGCGCGTCTGAGACAGCGGCCCGCTGTTGAGCGGTTACCGGCGGGGGGACTTCATCGAGACGTCGTGCCGAGTAATCCGCAGCGCTTGGCGTTGAAGCGACCAAAGTCAAACCTCGCTCAAATCGTCGACGCGTTGTGAATTCACCCCACCCGCGCCAAAGCCGATTACAGAAGTTTCATAGAATTCTATTCGAGGCCGGAACAATCTAACCACGTCTTAGAGAAGTTTAAGGAGAAGGTGCCTGCAAATGGACAGATAGGTTTCCAGCTCAGCGATGTGTCGTCTGCGGTCCTCGCTCATGAATCTACGCCCGATTTGCGATCATCTGCCAGAAGCCCCCAGGGCTTCCATCGGCGTTGTTCTTGGCGAATTGTCGGAAATACGGAAGTTTCGCTTCCCTAGTCTCCGGACGCCCGTTCGACCCCTGTTCAGCACCTATTCAGAATTGCCCCGCATATGACTTTGGCTTTCATGAGCCTCCAACCGGACCAAAGGGGGGAGAGCCCCCGCGCCCCAAAGTGGCCGATCCCGTCGACACAACCGCCACCTTGCCCTGTTCCCTGCCGCGTACGCCTTAAAGCTTCAAGGAATCTAAATTGGGAACGCAGTCTAGAAAATCCGCGTCAGATCGGGAAGTCTTTGTGCCGGGGTACCAGACTCAGAGGTCCGGCGTGCATCGTCAATTCATTTCTCCACGCCTCTTCAACGACGGAGCGTGCCGACGCAGGCAGCTCATGCAGCTCATAACCACTCAGGTGAAATCCGAGTACCTGAAATTCCGGCATGTTCGAGTCAACAAAAATGCGACACCGGTCTATCTTTCTAAGCTTGTGCCACCACATCATTGCTCCGAATGAGTATCCTGCCACTGCAGTACCCCTTTCAGCTAGAGCCAGCTCGGCCCTGTGCAGTTTTCGCCGAATGGTGAGTTTCTGCCCAACCCCGCGAATCAGAACCGGTTCTCGCGAAACGAGTGGAGCCAGTCAGGATTCGATTCACCACCACCCCATGCCACTGTGTGCCTGTTCGGGTCGGTATCCCCTCGGCGTTCAAAAGCTTTGCGATTCTGTCGTAAGAAAGCCCATTCGCTCTGAGTTCCTCCATCCGTTGGATTGCGAGTCGCTCACTTTCGTCGCGCCCGAAAGGCTTACGTCCTTCACACCGCCCTTCCGCGACCCGTTTCCGAATCCTCGCCCCCCGCAGCTTCAACACAATTTGACTTTTGTCGTATTGCGCCACTGCGCCCATGAACTGCCGCATCAGAATCCGCGTCGGATCGCTCGCCATCAGATCTGGTTCGGCGACCGAGACAAGCGTTATAGCGCTTTTTGCCAGATTGGCAATCGTCGCCTCCTGAACCATAAGGTCACGAGCCAGGCGATCCAGCTTTTCGATGACGATGGTCCTTACTCCATTTCCGAGCACTGCAGCCATCATCGCGGACCAGGCTGGACGGTCAATTGACTCTTTCGTCCCAGAGACACCCTCTTCCCTGAAGACCTGAACGATCTTGACGTCGTTCGCCTCTGAATACGTCCTGATCGCGTGCCACTGGCGGGCGAACCCGTCGCCCCTCACCTGGCCCTTCCCGCTCACGCGGAGATAAGCAAACGCCTTAAGCATGCGTCCATGTGCGCTCTGATTGCGCTAAACGTCAAACCATTTCCAGAGAATTGGTATTGCTGCAGAGAACAAAGAGGTTACGAGGTTCGGCGACAATTTGACCAAACCGCGGATCCACTAATTGCGGAATCAGTACCGAGGCTGGCGTAATTTTGGCGTGTGTGGGCCTTGCGCCTTCGGATGAGGGCAAAGGCCGCATCGCATCGGCTTGAGCGCCACTGAGAGCCGTTTTAGTCTCTCCTCCGGAGTGACGCCGGCCAGTACCCAAGAACCGTGGGTTCCGCCGCATCTCCCAGCCTGCCTTCGAGGCCCCGTTTGCGGCTCGTTGCGCTGTCCTGAGTTGTCCGTAAAACCGCAGCCAATGCCCCTCCCTCGAACACACCGTGTAGCGCAGCGACACCAAGCGTCAACTTGCCAGCACCTCAGTCATTGGCCTCCCGCCCTCTGAGGCAGCACAGCGTGTCCCGCCTGACCACAGGTGAATCTCCCGATTACCGGTCAAAACGCTTGTGTGGCCGACAGCTGAAGTCAGTGCCCGATCAAAACGCTTTCGTCATCGTCACCGGAAGACAGCGCAGCCATTCCGCAGTACGCCAGATGCTCAATGTCACTTGGCTTGCCCCACGGTAGTTCAGTCCCCTCACACAGACAGTCCCGGAATCCGGGCGTCGATAGTCCTGTGTCGTTTTAGGGGAGTTTTTTAGTCCTTTTGCGGGCCGGGTTCACATCTGCACTGCAGGGATAAGCTCGCCAGTTTCGAGCTCTGCCGAGGCGCCAGTAGCACCTCGAATCAGTTCCCTAGCGCCTGTCCTCGTCATCGTTCGAGGATCCGGTGCCGACAATGCTATTCCTAGGAAATGAAGGCCAACCTGCTTCTGGCCGGGCGCGCAACGCCAAGCTCTTGCGGGTAGGTCTCGCGTACACCGCGAACTGATACGATTTGCAGGGCCGCACTCATGGCGGTCGGTAGGATGGCAGTGGACGGTGCCGCACGCGGCGGGGCAAACAATGGGCTGGCCGAGAGGCGCCCGGTATCGCCGAAGAAGTGATCGGCGGCGTTTCAGTAGTGTGTTTCCTATTGATGCTCATCGCGGACATTGCGGAGAACGAAAAAGAGTAGAACGCTGGCTACTTCGGCCGGCAACAGCGACGCGAGAGAGCCAGCCCGCTGCAAGTCCTGACTAGTTCACGTCCTCTGATGTTCGAGAATGGCCATCAGTTCACAATCGTTGCTCATTCGCCATGTAGACGGCGTGAGGATTTGATTGATGCGTCTACTTGCGGACGGCCGGTATATGTCCTCCTGATGTGAGTGGCGAGCGGCGGCACATTACGGCGTATCTTGACCAGGCGTCACCAGCGTGGTTTGTCTGGCATCGCAGTAGACGTGGAACCTATTCCTTCCGTTTGCCTTGGCCAGGTACATCGCCGCATCGACGTCGTGCATTAGTTTCTCTGCATCCCGTTCCTGTTCTTGTGAGGTGCAGACGCCGACACTGGCCGAGATCCGCACTTGGGTGCCCTCAACATCGATCGGTTCGACGATTGCGGCCAATATTTTAACGGCCACGGATTCTGCCTCCGCGGCAAGGTGCAGGTCGGGCAGCAGGACGATAAACTCATCCCCTCCGAGGCGTGACACAGTGTCCGTCTGGCGAACGGAGCATACAAGGCGTTCCGCGACTTCGCATAGCACCAGGTCACCGGCATGGTGCCCAAGGGAGTCGTTGACTTCCTTGAATCCGTCAAGATCAATCATTAGCACGCCCAAAACCGAGTTAAATCGGTCTCCGCGCTTCAGGGCGACGCTAAGGCGATCATTGAGCACAAAGCGATTGGGAAGACCGGTGAGTACATCGTGCTCTGAGAGGTGGCGCAGGCGTTCTTCGTTGAGGCGGATCGCCTGGGTCTGCTGCGCCACGCGTCTGCGCAGGACGAAGATCCAGGCGAAAGCGGCACAAGCGAAGGCTCCCACGATCGAAAGGACTGCGAGTGCGTGGCCGGCCGTCCACCATGAGGGGGAATGCAGTACGGCGACGTCATCGAGTGAGCGGAGAAGGATGCTGACCGAAATAGGCTGCACTGCCCCTGACCCCTGGCCAGTGGTCCTTGGATCCATTCTGACACTGCAAATCCCGGTTACGCGGATCAGGCTCCCTTCTTTCCAAGGCAGGATCCCGACGCCACCGTTCTCCTTGGAGAGGACCGCCGAGAAAACGAAGTCACTGGAACGGAGAACAAGTGTGAGATCACCCGCTGCGTGGTCTTGACCAATCAGTTCTCCCTCGATCTGGACTAGTTCCCGATCAAGTTCTCCGTGGAGCGCCTGCTGGATCGAGACGAGTTTGACGGCCGAAGGCGCTCTTCCCTCCGCGACGCGGAAGGACGCATTCTCAAGAGTCGGTTTGAATTCGCTGATCGATGGAAACCCGACAACGTCCACAATTTGACCGACCTGCACCTTATCGAGTTTCGGGCTCTCCATGCAGAGGCCGTGGGAGGACTCCTGTATGCACAACATTCGGCCCGGCCAGTGGAGGGTTACAGCGCCTCGGATATGAGCGCGGTGCCGCAGGACGACTCCCGGGGAGAACCACAGCAATCGATCAACCGCGAGCGTCGGCAAGGCATATGGATCCGGGGGAGCCGACTGCACCACCTTGGCTTCGTGCAATGACGGAAACAGAATTCGAGCACCGACCATTTGCCGACTACCGTTGAAAACCGGAACCGCGTTCCCGCGGATCTGAACCTTGGCGTCGATCAGTGAGTCGTAGTCCTTTGCCGCCTCCCTGGGAGCGGTAGCGGTGATTGAACCGCCCACGGTGGCGACTTCGAGAGTCGCATTCATGGGCAGGAGACGCACTGAATGGACAATACCCTCGACTTCAACCCACTGACCGTCCTGGCTTCCGGCAAGCAGTTCTGCCATCGTCGGCCGTGGCGCGACCTTTGGAAGGTGCGATTCCCCGATAATCCTCACATGACCATGCAGGATCACTGGGGCATAGTCTCCTGTTCCGCTGACTCCGGTGACTTCCACCCGTGTTCCGGCTTTCAAAGCAAGAATCGGATGGGAAGGCAGGCCGATGAATATACTGCCTGTCGAATCATGAACGAAGAGCGCTGCATGCCTGGGATCGACGGCAGGATCGTAATAAGTGACAACTCCACGAATTCGAACAGGATAGCCGCGCGCTGCTTCTTCAAGAGGAATATCGTGAGCTTCGTGCGCCGTGGTGAGTGTGCGCAGTGGTTGCTCAGGTATTTCAGCCGGGTGTGCCACGGCTAAATTACATGGCAGAATCACGACACACAAGGTTGCGAAAGAATGCAGGAACCGCATTTGGCTCCTCCCCAAGCGGCACAAGGGAATGCGCGCAATCGGAGAGCCCCTTCAGACTCAACTTCGAAACGCACCGATATTCCCGCGTTACATTATCATTATCCATCGGCAATTCATCGAAATATGTTCAACAGCACAGACGTTAGTTGTATGCGGCAAAACGGACGGGGTGAATATTGCCCTTTAGGAGTCACCGTCTTTTCCACGCGCTTTACTGACAAAGGCGCGCAGGCCTAGCCCGGGCCCCGCGGCGATTCCGCGGCAGGCGAGACGGAGCCCACGTTGTTGGCGACAAGCTCTTGCTGACAGTGTCGACGAAAACCGACTGTCCAGAAGTGGGTCCAGCAGGTTTTGTGCTCCTCTTACGTCGACGACAGGGCGGGCAGCGACGAAGGTTGCGATCCACGGATCGGGCATTGGCTTGAGGGATCTACAATACCCGGTGAGCCATCGATATTTGCACACCGAGCCCTTTGGGGAACTTGTCTCGTGAAAAGTCAGGCCGGCGAAGGACAGCCACACGAGGTGCGCTCGTCATTCCCTCGCGCCATGATCCCCCTGGATTGGGGGTTCGTGGATCGCAAGGCGTGGGATCCGCAGTGGGAGCATGTCCTGATCTTCCTGGCCGGCAACCTCGATGCCATGGGGGTCGCTCGGCTTTTGGAACTGCTGGCCGATGAGGACAAGGACGACCTCCTGCGCCATCGCCTGGCCCTGGCGGTGTGTTGTCTTCCCGAGATCGCGGAACCGGCGCGATCCTGCAATGAACCCACGATCAACCAGATCTGCAACCGCGTCGTGAACCT
>OBLW0100004260.1_pt1 | contig 10919 bp, 19 predicted proteins | sample 1520161 | NCBI WGS metagenome assembly OBLW01 (sample SAMEA3539309, study PRJEB22396) | soil metagenome | biome: tundra; feature: field; material: soil | place: USA | collected 2010-05 | depth 0.15 m
TGCCGATGTGCAGCGGCCTTGGGCACTCGTCGCCTGGCCATCGCAAGGCCGCCTCCACCGGTCCGGAGGGCAAGCCCGCGCAGCCAGCCACGCGCCCTCGCGGTGGTTCCTGGCCATGACGCACGCTCGGTCCAGACACGCAGGCATGGGTGTTCACGCACTCCCCACTGACCACGCCTCACGCCGAAGACGAGCCACCACGGTCGCGCGATGGTCGAGCAGGCTGTTGCCGACCCAAACAGCGGCGCCTTGGCCGATGCGCCTTCGAGCTTGGTTGTTTTCAACAATGCAGGGCTCGTCTTGGCAGCGATCGGATTCAACCTCAACCGCGCCGCCGGGCCCGTCGCGTCCCTCTTCCAGGCCAAGGCCACCACGGCCGTCGGCGCAACAACTGGAGAAGCTGCTGTGGGGGACTCCGGGATCAAAGCGATCCTCGGTTGGCTGGGACATCGCCGGCGTCTCGGGCCGGCGATGCGCGACGCATCGATCGCCGGGCAGTCAGTCCGGTCGTGCTGGTCGACCTCGCCGGAGTTACTGTTCGCCGATATGGGGCGGCAACCGGGTGAAGAGGTGCACAGACAAGGGCGCGGCTTGTGGATGGGGGGCGAAGCCAGGGGCCTTGATGTGCCGCAGGGAGGGGGCACCTGGCTCAACTGGTAGGTCCGGCGCCCAGGACCCACGCCAGCTGTCGTCCTGGTGGGCGACTTCCCGTTCAGCAAGGGCGCCCAGACTGGGCGGGTCAGGTCGGGCGAGCCACTGCTCGAGGTAGACGACCAGGGTGAGCATGGCCGTGAAGCCGGCGAAGATCCCCCCGATGATCGCGCAGATGTCGTACCACTGCGTCAGCATGATGCGACCACGACCACGACCACGACCGCGTCCTCGGCCTGCTGCATGGGCGTCGTGTCGCTGCTGGCAGTCAGCTCGACGATACGAAGCTTTGCGTGAGCATGGGCCGGCTGCTGACCGGCGGCGATCCCGCGCCGCTGCCCCACACGAACACCCATGAGGACCGGATCAGGTCGGAGCCTGTCAACCACGGGTGATCACCTGGGTCCGGCTGCTGGCCGCTGCCGACACACGTGGACTCGGGTTCGCGCTCCAAGGCCATCGCGAGCAGTTCCGAGAAGGTGGTGTGGTCGTTCCAGGACGGTCGCGTTCGTGCTCATGGTCCCGCCCCACCGCTTCGGCCGGGGAGGCTGACGGGGCGGGCCTCCCGTGAGGGCTGGCTAGCGGGGGCGGTGCGGTGTGGCGCAGAGGTCAGACCTCGCTGGCTGGAGACAAGCAGGATCTGCCCCTCGGTCCAGACAAACGGGCACGGCTGGCCCTCGTCACAGAACCTCAAGGTGCGCCGGCACAGGTCGCCAAACATCTTGGCGTTGTCAGCGTCCCACAGGATCTGGGTGCTCACGCAGGCGGTCATGACGTCGCCGTCATCGTCGGAACCTCGCCGGCTTCTGCCGCGGTGACCGCAAACAGGTCGCTCATCCCGGTGACCTTCCCTTGAGGGCTTCGAGTGCGGCGACCGCGTGGGCGTAGGTGGCTGGAGCGAGATCAGGGATACCTGTCTCAAACTTCGTCAGGGTGGAGATGGAGACCCCAGCCTGTGCCGCAAGGTCCCCTAGCCGGACTCCCGCCCGCTCACGCATCTGACGCAGTGTGACTCTTCGGGTCGGTTTGGGCGGCCTGGGTTTGGCTAGGCTCACGTCATCGCTGCCGCGCCGGTTGTCGTGATGCTGGTCCCGTCGGTCCCCTGTCTGGACAATGATGCTCACGTCGGTTCCCCTTCGACTAGGTGAATCGGTGCAAACCCGGCCGGTGTTAACGCACCGGTCGGGGTCGTTCTGTGTTTCCAGTCGATCCCGGGCAGTCGTTGTTCTGGTCCAGCGGGGACGAGCCGCGCGGATAAAGGCGCTCCAGGCGCTGCCGAGCAGCGATCATCGCGGACTCGGCGGCCCGATCCTGGACGCTCTGACGTCTCAGGTCCACTACCTGGAGGACGTCGGCGAGAGGTCGGCCGCCGTCTTTCCTCCACCCTGGCGAACCGGGTCGCGGTCGTGCGGTCGACAGCTGCTTGTTGTCCTCGTTCGCGGGAGGTGCCGCCAGCAGTGTGCCCCTGGGAGTCGCGGTGTGGCGGCGACCGTCCCTAGCCAAGGTAGTTGCAGGGGTCGTCGAACGGGGGAGGGTCAGTGCTGCGGGATCGGCCTACTCGTGGCGGACTGGCAGGTCGGGGTCTGTGGGGGCTTGTCGCCGGGGCTCGTTCGCTGATACCCCCGTCCTGGACCGGCGCGTGATCTGCACCCGGTGTCGGGCGGGCGGTGCCATGGCCGGCAGGGCGTGCAAGAGTGGCGGCGTCGGTGGGCTTGCCTGCTTTCCTGGGCGACACGGGCGACTCCTTCGGTTCGGTGGCAGCCTGGCTGCCTGGATGCTCCATCGGTGATCAGGTGTCCCACCGATGCTGGGCTTAGGGTCGACACCCACCCGGTGAGCCGAACGGCGCGAGCCGATCACCCAGGTGGACTTGCGGTTCTTCGGGTGCTCCACGGACGTATCCGCTCCGGGGAGCACGAGGGCGTCATACCCGTTAGCGCGGCGCCAGGTACGGAGGTGCTCCGCCTGGTCGCCGAATCTCGATGATCTCCGACGTATGGTCGGACGCGCCGACAACGCGGCTGTAACGTGAAGCCGGTCACTTAGCATCGCGTGCATGGCCCCTCTCCCGGAGAGTCCAACCTTCAGCATGCACGTTCTGGCGCCGTGTGCGGAAGAGGTTCGGGCCAACTAAAACGGGCGCATCAGGGGTCAGCGGCTGCCCTCGGTGGGTGATCTCCGAAGTCGTGCGTTCACGGGTCTTGGGATTCTTCGTGCGGAACTGGCGTCCGGACCATGGGCAGCCCAGCCACGCCACCACGGGTAGTGACCGTCGGGCTGATCGAGTCCAGAAGGGGTGAGTCCTGAACAGCTGGCCCCGTCCTGCGCTTGGCGTCGACGATCGTGGCCGACTGGAGTATCTCGGTTATCGGTAGCCAGTCAGTGCTGGCCGCCGCATCCATGGAGGTCGTCCTCGCCTACTTCGACGACCCCCGCAGGACAAGGCTGACGCGGTCGACTCCGCGACCGTCGAGCTCCCCGTTGCACGAGGTGAACGGATGTGTACGCACAAAGGGTTACCCACGCAGTCGCGCGGCTGTAGGGGCGCCGCCTGTGCTCGGCGGCGTGGACTGGTTCGGCCCCGGCACCACATGGCCGCGCCAACCCTGCGCCAGCACGCAGGTCTGCAGGATGGACAACGGCCGGAGCCCGATCCGAGGTGTGGGCTGATTGGGCCCCCAGGCTCCCGGCGTAGCCGGCCGTACGCCGAGGTCGACGTCCCGCTAAGCAGGCTCGTCCTTTCGCGACACTGCGCCGGCGTTGGCAGCTATGACGGCCTGTGATGGCGCCCTGGGTAGGGCCGTTCTCGCCTTACCCAACCTGGGGCGGAGTCCGTCTGCCTCAGGACAGGTCAGCTCGGACCCGCGAGACGTGTGCATACCCCGCCCGCAAGGAAGCGATGACTGCCGTTCCAGCCGCGACGGGTACCGGGTCCACAGATCTGCATCTGCCAACCTGAGCGGCGGGATACCGCCGTTTCCGCCCGCCACTGGTGGCCTCTCGATCGTCCAGTTCCGACCACCGACATGCCTGGACGATTCCGATACCGCTTTGCAGCAGTCGCCAGACCCACTGTCGAGCCCGATTTGTCTCTTGCGTCCACGGTGTCCCATTTGCACCTCGCATCTATTAGGAGTGTTCGAGACGCACAAGAACCTATGCAGCCTTGTTGGCCTTGTTTTCGAAAAGCTGACATGAAGGATGAGGGATCGAAGCTCGGCCAGCATGCGAAAGGTCCGATGTCGAAGCACGCATGTGTGTCGGTCCGGACGTGTTCAGGTTGCCACGTCATGAAGGCCGTGAGACAACGGTCTGACGTGGTTCCAGCGAGTGCTACTATCCGATCCTCATAGCGCCCCATCCCATCGAACAACACGCGCCGCGCTACCTTTCTTGACGTGGTTTGTGCTCCAGAGAGAGGGTTAACTCGTGTTGCATAAACTAAGCCTGGCATCATGAATAAGCGCCGTGCCGCGTTCATCGCCGCCGCAATGGTGCTTCCTGCCATCCTTTCCCCAGTGTCCGCCCAGGCATCAACAGTTGGGGGCGGGGGCGGTGGCTGCGCGGTATGGGTGTATAACGTTCATCGCATCTCCGCCGCATCAATCGGTGCCAGCGCCATCTACAAGTGCGAGACTGTTAAGCTGGCGATAAATGTTGACATAACCGCTCAACGGTCTGGTAAAACCGTGTGGCAGGTGCATCAATGCGGCACCGGCACATCATGCACCGTCAGCGTCGTGATCCCCGATATCGCTGGCACCCAGGCATACACGTTCGGTGGTCATGGTCAGTTCTATCTAAACTAAGAGTCCTTGTACACGTGGCCGAATCCGGTCTACTACTTCTAACCAGCTTTGCCGCGTCTACTAGCGTGACCTGGCAAAGAGGGTTCGTCGGGCCGTTGACGTCGGAGGCCCGTGATCTCGGTGACAATGCCTGTTGTCGATACCATTCGTGTCACAAATGGGGTCACGGGCCTGAAGGTTCACCTGCTCAGCATCACCAGTGGGGCCACCCGGCTGATGCTGGTGTGCAGATGATTTTCACAGTCCCTCAGCTACATCGCCCCGTTTGGCGGCGCCGTCGACACCGATCGCCATCGTTACGGTCACACAAGGCCCGGCAGCAAGAGCCAGCGAATCTGTTTACTAGCCGACAGGCCATCCCGGCCGCAAGCGTCGCGGTCCGAGTCGGCCCCATTATCAGGGTGTATCCGAAGTTGTGCGGCTTTGAGACGCGATGCTGTTCCTGTGACTGGCGCCGAATTCCTCAGCGACACGATGTGGGCGGCCACCGGTCGCGTTCACCCGAATGCAGGTGCCGGTGAACGGGCCTAGACCGGTACACCCACGTCGATCGACCTCGTGGCGCGGCACGTCGCAGGGAGCCGTTCACGGTGTGTGGCGTATGCCCAGGGACTCACTGAGAGCATCTCCTCAAGGCTTCACCAGATCCGTGACCGGGCAGGGTGGGCGGCCGGGGGAGCCGGCCGACGGGTGCCAACTGCAAACCTGCTCCGGCCGACCTGCCGATTGGCGTGCCCTCGGTCGGCTTACCTGCGTTGGTGGTGTTGGCCGGTGTGGCACCCCGGCCGGCGACATCGCAGGGGTCGTCGTGGCGGGGTCCTGCCCAGTGCCGGAGCGCCGGAGTAGCCCCTTGCGTGCGGGGCCACCGTGGTTGCCGCGAAGAAGCGGTGGCACCCGCAATGGGCGCCCAGCCCTGGCAGGCTCCAGCGAAGGCTCAGGCGACCGTGAGCAGGCACAAGCTGCAAACCCGGACCAACACTGTTGGGCGACCTTGCTGAGCTTTGATGACCTGGTCCCGGGGTTGGCCGGGGCCTCGCCGCGGGCTTTACCGGCGCCGAGTCCCCCACCGGCTCGCACCGGGAGTCCGTCACAGGAGGAAGTCACCTCGAAGTGTTGTCACGACGGGTTGATCCGCCTATTCTCCACTTCACGACCTCTGCGACGACGGGAAACCATATGACCAACTCCAGCGTCAGTTTCCGCAGCGTGCTCCGTGGGTATGACCCCACCCAGGTGGAGCACCATATGAATGAGCTGGCGCGGGCAGCGGCGTCACAGTGGCAAGAGGCCACTGAGCGCGCCCGCCAGATCGAGGAGCTCACGGCCGCCAATGGTCGGCTTAAGAGCGAGGCAGAAAGTCACGCCCAACGGGCCCGTGTGCTCGAAGAGGCGCAGATAGAGGCCGCGGCACCTAGTTACACGGGTCTTGGCGAACGCATCGGCTCAGTCCTGACACTGGTAGACAGCGAGATCTTTGAGCTGCGGACCCGCTCTCAGGCGGACGCTGCGAACATCCGTGCGCTCGCTGAGGAGAATGCTCTCGCGATCCGTCAGGCCGCGGAGGAGTATGCGAGGGAGATCCGCAGTGGAGCCGAGGACGAGGTCGCCCGAATCGTCGAAGACGCCAGACAGCAAGCAGAAGACCTCATGGAAGACGCCAGGCAGCAGGCGGAAAGCATCCGAGACGATGCCAGACAGGAGGCGGAAGGCCTCCGAGACGAAGCCGACCGCCAGGCAGTGGCCCGACAGGATGCAGACCGTCAGGCAATGGCTCAACGGGAAGAGGCCGAAGCCCTCTACGAGCAGGCACGTGCCAAGTCGGCGGCCGCTGCGGTCGACTTCGAGACGACTGTGGCTGCGCGTCGGGAGGCGTCGGCCCTGGAGTTTGCTGCGCAGGTCACGGCCGCCGAGCAGCAGCTGGCCGCCGTCCGGCTGCGGTCGGAGCAGGCTCGCCGCGAATCGGAGCGAGCGCAGCAGGATGCGGCGTTGAAGATCGCGCAGCAGCTTGAGCAGGCGACCGCGCGCGCTCAGACACTGGTGGCTGAGGCCAAGGCCAAGGCGGAGCGGATCAGGGACAACTCCGAGCGCGAGCTCGCTGCCGCCACGCAGCGTCGTGACAGCATCAACGCGCAGCTCAGCAACGTCCGCCACGAGCTCGCTGCGCTCGGCGGTGCTACCAGGTTCAACCCGAGCGAGCCGGCAGTACCTCCTGCTGATCAGAGCGAGCACGCTGCTGAAGTCGCGCAAGAGGTTGTCGCCGAAGTACCGGCCGACGCCCTAGCGGTTGACCCAAGCAACAACGGCAACGCCCATGGCTGAACCTTCAGTCGCTGACCGGTGTTGGCTGGCCGTTCCGGGGCCTGCGCCGGTCAGGTGGGCGGACGACGGTTCGGAAGGCAGGCGAGCTGGGGACAGAGGTCCATCGGACGACGACCACTGAGGTGTCCGTCGTAGGTCCCAAGGTAGGCGTCCTAAGGGTCCGTTCCTGGCTGTAGCCGGCACACTATTCAGCAGCCGGCACACTATTCATCCTGATCCACGTACGCCCTCCACCAGTCATCCCGGTGAAGGTTCTGACAACCATCCCAACATGTCTGAGCCAGGTACGCCCGCCACCAGTCATCCTGGTGAAGAGTTCTACACCCAGGCCAACACGTCCATGGAGACCAGCCCACCGAGCGGTTCCAGTTCTTCCACCCCAGCTGATCCAGGCGGTCAAGGCCTCCCACGTCACTGATCTGTTCCTGTCTGGTACTCCGCGGCGCGTAGGCCAGGAGCCACAGGATCGAGAGGGCGCCGACGACGCACGGTAGGAAGAAGGCAACCTCGACGAATGTCACGTCATTTCTCCTTTCCCCGCCAGTGTGGCACGTTCTCACGTCCCTCGAGAGCGAAATCTTGTGCCCCGACTTCCGAGATGTGATGCGATTTTTGCGCGAAGTTGTGGCCGCCCGCAAGGGGTCTGGCTGGGGGAATATGAGCGCCTCGGTCGCAGGCCTGCAGGGCCGTCGGATTCTGGCTCATCAGCTCAGCAGTTGAGCGGGGACGACAGCAGTCCGTAGGGTCCCCACGATGGGGCGGCGTCTGCGTTGAGGGCAGACGATGCGCAGGTTTCAGCCGGCCAGGCAGAACGATTCCCATGAGACAGGACGGCTTGTTGAGGGACCGGTCCATCGGCCGCCTCGGACTTGGAGGTGGTGCCGGGCGTGGTCTCGGTGGCCAGCCCGGGGAAGGCTCTGTGTGGCACACCACAGCGCTAGACATACCAAGCACTTGGTATGTATGTTGAGCGTGTGCCCGGACATACCGTGCACCTTCCACCACACTTCAGGAGCTCATCATGGCAGCAGCGACTACAGACAGCAGCACCAAGACCACTAAGACAGTCGAGATCCCCGAGACTGCTCAGAAGGTCCGCGAGCAGGTGCTCTCCAGCCTCAAGCAGGGTCAGCAGCTGTCCATCGACGCTGCCCAGGGTTGGGTCAAGGCCGTGTCGGTACTTCCGATCCCGGACCTGCCCAAGATTCCTGGCATCCCCGCGCTGCCGACCCTTGAGGCCGCGAGCAAGTTCACCTTCGATGTCGCCGCCGACTTGCTCACCGCGCAGCGTGACTACGCCCTGCAGCTCGTGAACGTACTGGCCCCTGCTAAGTCTGTCTGATCCGACGCCCGCGTCAGATCTGCGGGACACACAAGAGGCAACGGCTTCTGCAGAGGATGACCCCCCAGCGTGTGTTGGGCGCCGTCACCGCGAGGCAGCGACATGACCAACATCTCGCTGCCTCAGGTGCCTGCGCTGGCCAAGGTCTCCTACCCCAGGCGAACGGACGAGCAGGCAGGTGGGTCGTGGATCAGCTACGAGGCCCAGCGGAGGTGGCAGCGAGCACCGCCACGGCGGCGCACGGACGCGACCATAATCACGCCCCCGGGGGGCAGTGCTGTCCGCACGTGGTGGAGGTTGTCTACCTGGGCCATCGCGCACTGACCTTGTGCCATGACTGCCGGGCGGACTCGGGGTTTCTCCCGAGTCGGGAGGCCGAGCGCCTCGCCGAGGGGCACCGGGACCAGACTCTCGGGGAGAGTGTTCTTCTCACGCGCGACCAAGCGAGCTGAAGGGCTTCGCCCCCGACTCGTGCGCTCGGCGCCCCAGAGGGTGCACTGGCGACTACCAATGCCTAGACATGACCGCAGCCCTGAAGGGCCGGCCCTGTGGCCCCTGGCTCATGAGCCCTCTACGCCAGGTCCGTCACCTTCATCTCAAGGCAGGAATGCCTGCCGGACCTGCAGGAAGGCAGATGAACGTCGCAGGCGTGAGGAGCATTGGCCGTGCGCGACGTCGCGTCTAGTCTGCCGCGTGCTCCGCGTCGCCAGCCATCTGCAGGAGTGCGGCCGCGAGCTCGCGGGCCTGGGCGGGACTGAGGCTGTAGTTCTGGCAGTCGACGCGGATCGGGTGTCGGAAGTGCCCCCGCGTGTCGACCTGTTCTCGCTGGTCGAGCCGCACGTGCATCTTGAGCGGGATGCAGTTGTGATCGCTGTACAGGGTCTCCACGATGACTTCAGAGCCTTCATGCCAGAAGTCATCCGTTCCGTGCAGCAACCGGTGCTGAAGATGCCCACCGCTGGTGACGCACCACGGCGGGCACGGCTGGTCGTGGCTCCAACCGTAGTCGTGTGAGGTAGTCATAAAAGGACGATGACACGCAGTGAGCCAGTCCGTCAGGACTGACACGCCCACGGACGGCCGCGAGCTCAGTCGATGAGGGCGCCCTTACGTGTGAGGGGCTCCGGGATCGCCTCTCTTGGCTGGACCGAACTTCCTGAGCAACTCGATCTCCTTCTGCAGCTCGATCGTCGTGAGCTCGTGCCCGAAGGCCAAGCGTTGGAACCGCTCGAGCTCGGCCAGCCGCTCAAGCTCCCCGGCCCGCTGCTCGGCGGCCTCCCTCTTGGCCTGCATCTGTCTGCTCATGTCGCGAGCTGCGGCGAACACGCCGAGCACTCTTCCGCCTGCGTCGCGGTAGACCGACGCGTTGTACAGGACCTCAGTCAGGGTGCCGTCCCGGTGACGCAGGGTCAGGGGGTAGTCGGTGGCCGAGCCGCGCCCGAACACCAGCCGGTAGAGCCTGTTGGCCTTGTCGGGTTCGGTGAAGTAGTCCGAGAAGTCAGTTCCGACGAGCTTGTTACGGGGGACACCCGTGGCCTTGACAGTGGCTTCGTTGACGTCGGTGATCCTGCCCTTGGCGCTGATCGTCACCAGAGGGTCCAGGGCTGCCTCGATCAAGCTCCGGGTGTACCTGGCTGCCTGGTTCAGCTCGCTCACGTCGCGGCAGATCACGGAGGCGGCCACAACCGCGCCGTTCTCGTCGCAGATCGGTGAGATGGTCAGCGAGACTGTGAACACCGTTCCGTCCTGGCGGACACGGACGGTCTCGAAGTTGTCGACCGGCCTGCCCGCGCTGATCTTGGCCAGGATGGAGATCATCTCGCCGGCTCGATCCTCGGGGATCAGCAGGTCGATGGGCTTGCTCACGATCTGCCGGCTGGAGTAGCCGAACATTCTCTCCGCGGCCGGGTTCCAGCTCGTGATGATGCCGTCGAGGGTCTCCCCGATGATCGCATCGTCGGAGTACTCGACGATCGCGGCAATGCGCTGGGCGGATGCCAGCGCCCCCGTCTGCTCAGTCAGGTCACGGTGGATCACGGAGGCACCGACGACTGCGTTGTTCTTGTCGCGGATCGGTGAGAGGGTCAGCGAGACCGGGATTACCGATCCGTCCTTTCGTATCCGTTTGGTCTCCAGGTGGTCGACATGCTGACCGCCTTTGAGGTGCTCCAGAACGGCCTCGATCTCGCCGTCTCGATCCTTGGGAGTGATGATCTTCGCAGGCTTGCCGATGATCTCCGCGCTGAAGTAGCCGTACATCCTCTCCGCCGCGGGGTTCCAGCTCGTGACGATGCCGTCGAGCGTGCTGCTGGTGATGGCATCGTCCGAACCCTGGACGATCGCCGTTATGAGCTGTGCGTTCTTGACCGACTGCTCCGGTGCGGTTACCTCGCGGTGGACTGCAGACGCGCCGATGATTGCGCCGTTCTCGTCGCGGATCGGCGCGACCGTCAGCAAGACCGGGAGCACCGTTCCGTCCTTTCGCACCCGCCTGGTCTCAAAGTTGTCGACATGCCTTCCGGCCTTGATCTCAGCCAGGATGACTCTGACCTCGCCAGCGCGATCCGCCAGGGTCAGGGACCGGGTGGGCTTGCCCACGATCTCCTTGCTCGAGTAGCCATACATCCCGGCTGCGGCCAGGTTCCAGCTGGTGACGTTGCCATCCAGCGAGCTGCCGATGATCGCATCGTCCGAGTACTCGACGATGGCAGCGATGAGCTGGGCGTTCTTGACCGCCTGCTGATGGGTGGCCACGTCGCGTACCGCCGTGATCACCAGCAGGACGTCCCCGGTGTCGA
>OBLW0100004261.1_pt1 | contig 10914 bp, 10 predicted proteins | sample 1520161 | NCBI WGS metagenome assembly OBLW01 (sample SAMEA3539309, study PRJEB22396) | soil metagenome | biome: tundra; feature: field; material: soil | place: USA | collected 2010-05 | depth 0.15 m
GATCTACACTCTTTCCCTACACGACGCTCTTCCGATCTTGTCAAGAGATTTCGGGGCCGGTTATGCGATCGAACGCAAGCTTGGCGGCCTCCGTGTAGGGCCGCATGCGCGTGACCTGGCTGTTGTCTGTGAGTCGTTTCCGGATTTTCATAGCGATTCACTCATGAATTCCGATACCTGTCCGCGTATTCGCATTCGATTGGCCATGCATTCTGGACCACACAGAGAGTGGAGTAGGGTCCTCAAGCATTGGAATGACGAGACTTGCGCCGTCATCAAAATGCAACTAACGATGTTTGTGCCCGCGAGGTTGGGCAGGTGCCGGGTCTTGTGCCCGAACTTCAGTCACGCGGCAGCGGGCACCGGCGTGTTCTTTCAAACTGCCCAGGCTGCGTTTCATGTCGAAAGCTCTGCACCACCTAGCCGCTACGCTAGCCTGGTTCTCCAGGTTTGCGCCTCATTCACGCAAAATTACGCGCGGCACTAGAAATGCTTTCGAGTTGCTGAGCCAGGCAAGAATCCGGACGAATACTGTGATGACGTACGAAGAACAAGTCGTTATAGAGAGCCCTGTCGCAGCCCAATCAAACGGCAGTAGCTATCCGTTGGGAGCTACCCTGATAAACGGCGGCGCAAACTTCTCCGTCTTTTCCCGCAGCGCAGCCAGCATCGATCTGCTCTTTCTCGATCGGGTCGACGACGCCCGTCCTTCACGGGTCATCCCCATCGATCCTTTAGAGAACCGCACGTACCACTATTGGCATGTGTTTGTCCCGGGCGTCGAAGCGGGTCAGATCTATGGATTCAGAGCCCGTGGGCGGTTCGAACCGGCTCAGGGTTTAAGGTTCGATCCAGACAAGATACTGCTCGACCCGTATGGGCTCGCCGTTTCGGTCCCGAAAGACTATAGCCGTGAAGCAGCCCGTCTCAATGGCGAGAACATCGCCACTGCGATGAAGAGCGTGGTTACGGAACCGCAAGCGTACGATTGGGAAGGCGATGCTCCCTTGAAGCATCCCTGGTCACGCACCATCATCTACGAAATGCACGTGCGCGGTTTTACTGCGCATGCCAGCTCCGGGTTAGCGGAATCGAAACGTGGCACATACGCAGGACTCGTCGACAAGATCCCGTATCTCCAGCAACTGGGCATTACCGCAGTCGAGCTGCTTCCCGTGTTCCAATTTGATCCACAAGATGCGCCCCCAGGCCGGACGAACTACTGGGGCTACTCACCGGTTTCCTTTTTTGCACCGCACCAGGCATACAGCTCGCGTCGCGATCCACTGGGTGCGTTGGATGAATTTCGGGATATGGTTAAGGCGCTGCACCGGGCCGGCATCGAAGTCATTCTCGACGTGGTTTTCAATCACACGGCCGAAAGCGGCCACGATGGCCCGACACTGTGCTTCCGTGGGCTGGACAATCCTACTTACTATCTCCTCGAACCAGACCGCTCGCGCTACCCGAACTACACCGGTACCGGAAACACGTTTAACGCGAACCATCCGGTTGTACGGCGCCTGATTGTGGACAGCCTTCGTTACTGGGTGAACGAAATGCATGTGGATGGCTTCCGTTTCGATCTTGCGTCCATCCTGTCGCGCGATTCGTCTGGGGCCGTCATGCCGAATCCCCCAGTACTTTGGGACATCGAGTCGGATCCGGCTCTAGCCGGTACCAAGATGATTGCCGAGGCCTGGGACGCGGCAGGGCTCTATCAGGTCGGCAACTTCCCGGGAGACAGCTGGAAGGAGTGGAACGATCGGTTTCGCGATGACATCCGCGACTTTTTCCGGGGCATGAATGCTTCGGTGGGGCGCGCAGCCGATCGTCTGCTTGGCAGCCCAAGCATTTATGGTCCGAGGGGGCGCGAACTTGAAGAGAGTATCAATTTCGTGGCGTGCCACGATGGTCTTACGCTGAACGACCTCGTCTCCTATAACCACAAGCACAATGAAGACAATGGCGAGGACAATCGCGACGGCTGCGCCGAGAACCGAAGCTGGAACTGCGGATTCGAAGGCCCGACAGACGATCCCGTAATCGAAAGGCTTCGTAACCGCCAGGTGAAGAACCTTCTCACGTCCGTCATGTTGTCTGCGGGCGTGCCCATGTTTGTTATGGGCGATGAGGTGCGGCGTAGTCAGCGCGGCAACAACAACGCTTATTGCCAGGATAATGATACGAGTTGGCTCGATTGGAACCTGCTCTCCAAGCATTCGGATGTTGTTCGGTTTGTGAGGTTGCTGATTGACCGCCGCATGCTGCGAGACGTCGCACATGAACGATGGCGCATAAGTTTGACACAGACGCTCCGCGACATAAAAGCCGCTTGGCATGGCGTGAAACTCAATCAGCCGGACTGGTCGTCCTTCTCGCATAGCGTCGTAATCGGCGCGGAATCAAACAGCGAACGGGTATTGGCCCATATCATTCTGAATGCGTACTGGGAACCTCTCGACTTCGAACTTCCGGTGTTGTGCGAAGGTAGGGGGAACTGGTGGCGGTGGATCGATACAGCACTGGATCCGCCGCATGAGATTTGCGAATGGACTGCGGAGCAACCAGTTTTGGGGACAACATATCGTGCTGGCGCACGGTCGGTGGTAGTGCTCATCTCAGGCGACGGCCAACCGCCCGGCGCCAGCCCATTCGATAGGCCGGTAGCCGGCTAAAGTGACACGATCATGACGGCATTCTCACAACTGACCTATACCGCAGTCCTGCTCGCGGTCCTTGCCGAACAACTCTACCTGCCTATCCCGTCACCCGTCTTTCTGATGGCCGCAGGTGCACTTTCGGCACGTGGAGAAATGCGCACAAGCATCATTGTTTCTCTGGGCATTTTAGCTTGCCTCGTTGCGGACTCGATATGGTTCTGGTTAGGCCGACGGTGGGGTTCTCAAGCGATGCGGCTGCTCTGCCGCTTGACTGCCGACCCGCGAGAATGCTCCAGGAATGCCCATGAAAAGTTTAGCCGTTACGGCCTCGCTTTAGTATGCGTGGCCAAGTTCTTTCCGGGACTGGGTGCCGTCATTCCGCCGCTTGTTGGCGCGGAAGGAGTGGCGCTGGCGCGATTTCTGGCCTTCGATGCGTTGGGCGGTTTCCTCTGGACAGGCTTCTATGTAGGGCTCGGCTATCTTTTCTCGAATGAACTGGATGTTGCAATTGGCTGGGTCAAACATTTTGCGACCGCGCTCGGCGTCGCGATTGGGGTTCCTGTCGGCCTGTACGTCGGTTGGCGGGGGTTGACTCTGCTGCGAATGGTCCGCAGGCTTCGGCTGCGCCGCATCAGTCCGGCGATGCTCGCACTGAAACTGAAATCCACGAGCAAGGTTGCGGTGCTCGACCTGTTGGACTTCGAAGATGAAACAGAGACTGAAAGCCCGGGGGCTATTCCTGGGGCCCTTAGGGTTGATCCATCTCGCTTGCGGAAGTCTCCGCATATCAGTATTCCGGATCACGTCGACATCATTCTCTATTCCTCCTCGCGAGGCGATATCGTAAGCGCACGAGCAGCCATGGCATTGCAACGGATCGGCGTTGAAAGGGTTTGGGTCCTGGAAGGTGGACTCAAGGCGTGGCGTGAACAGGGTTTCCCTGTCGCTCAGTCGCCGGAAATACCCGAGGTCGCTGCAGAGCGCGTTGGCGTTACGTTACCGCCGCAGGAATTGCTCGAAACTGAGGCGTAGAGAGTTATTTTCGGCGCTATCAAGCCATAGTGAAAGCCGGGACGGCGCGAAACCCCTCGGTGCAGTCTGAGCAAACCACAGCCAATCGACCCAGTAGATGAGAACCGGCGAAAGAACTCTCCTCGTCGAAGTAGATGACGCCTGCCTGACTCGACTTCGCCCAATTCGGCACTTGCCGGGCCGTCTGCCGACTTGTTATCGGCGCTTGCAGAGTACATTTCATCTATGGGAAGCAGTAAATCCGAGAGTGTCTTCGTAAAACCATCTGCAAATGACATGGCCTAAAACTTTCCGTCTCGAACAAGATTGGAACTCGCAGTGCACTAGCGAGTGCGTGTTCCGACTAGATAAAGAACCCGGCGGGCGACGAACGCGTCTGACGTTTGACGGTGAAATTTCTACAGAATGCATCGAACTGCTTGAGAGGTGCTGCGAGGAAGCGTTGAAGGATGGCAACCCGGTAGATCTCAGACTCCGCGACATTACGGGCGTTGATGAGGCTGGAAAAGCCCTTCTTCGGCGGCTCGCAGCGAGGGGCGTTTGCCTGTCCGCCAATGGCGTTTATGTCTCATACCTCTTAGACGATATCCGTGGCAACGTGAGCGCTGACGGCAAGGACTGTAAACAGAGGTTCTGAGCCGCGAGTTTGGAATTTCGCTTGCGCTAGGAACAGACGTAGGTTCAGACGACATATGTCAAAGAAGAAAGCAACCGGATTGACGAAAGGTCTTGAGGCGATCGGCAACATAGCCTTATTCACGCTGCGCGTGATTCGAGACGCATTCCGGGCGCCTTTCGAACTGGCTTATGTATGGCTGGAGCTTACAGATCAGGGCTGGCGCTCGTTGCCGCTGATAGTGTCGTCCGGTCTGGCCTTGGGGCTTGTGATGACGCTGCACACGCGCACCCAACTCATCAAGTTTGGCGCGAGCGCCTGGATACCTTCGCTACAGTCCCTTGGATTCTTCGTCGAAATCGGCCCCCTGGTAGCAGCCCTGTTAGTGGCAGGTCGGGTCGGCGCAGGAATGGGAGCCTCGCTGGCGGAGATGAGAGCGACCGAACAGATCGACGCCATTGAAGCCTTGTCGATTGATTCCTTTAAGCTGCTGGTTGTTCCTCGAGTGGTCGCCTGCTTCCTGGCGCTGCCGTTGCTGACCACGTTTATGGACTTTTGCGGTGTCACCAGCGGCTTCCTTTCGGAGCATTTCTTATCGAACATTTCTCTTCGGCTGTACGTAACGCGGGCCTTCAGCGGTGTGGAGTGGTCCAATTTCGTTCCGCCGACATTGAAAACCGCCGTTTTCGGTTTCATCATCGGGACCGTTTCATGTTTCTTTGGCTACACGACCAACGCAGGCGCGGAGGGTGTTCGAAGAGCTGCTACGAATAGCGTCGTGATGTCCTCGCTCTTGGTCATCGTAGCGGACGTCATCTTGGTGAAAATCATCTTCATCATGTTTCCGGGGACTGCGCTATGACTGACTGGAAAGGCACAGCCGTTGCGCTCGATCACGTCTCAAAAACGTTTGGTGAAAATCAGGTACTTCGAGACATTAGCTTCTCGGTCGCGAGTCGGGAGACGATCTGTGTTTTGGGCAGGAGCGGAACGGGTAAGAGTGTCACCCTGAAGCTGATCATCGCTCTTATGAAGCCGGAGGCTGGGCACATTTGGATCGACGGCGACGACATCACTGAGCTGGAAGGGCAAGAGCTCTCGCGCGTGCGGCGGAAAATGGGATTCCTCTTCCAGAACGCCGCTCTTTTTGATTTTCTAACTCTGTACGATAATCTGGCGTTGCCGCTCCGCCGGCTCACGCAAAAATCGGAGCAGGAGATCGAGGAAATCATTGACCGAGTACTTCACCAGGTCGGTCTGAGTGGTGACCGCGAAAAATTGCCCCAGGAACTTTCCGGCGGCATGAAGAAGCGAGCGGGTCTCGCGCGAGCTTTAGTTCTAGAGCCGCACATCCTATTGGTAGACGAGCCGAGCAGCGGGCTGGACCGTATTACCGCCTCTGAGATTGACGAGCTTCTACTAAAGCAGAAACAGCATACAACCATGATCATTGTCAGCCACGACGTGCGTGGTGCCAGGCGTATCGGTGATCGATTTGCTGTTCTCGACCACGGACGGCTCGCGGCGCTAGGCAAGCCTCAAGATCTTGAACACCACGAGAACGAAACGGTGCGGAGATTGGTGATGGAGGAATAGATGAAGAATCGTTATTTGGGCGTGGGAATATTCGTCGTCGTGGGCACGGTGTTGTTTGCCTGCGCAATTTTCCTGATCGGCAATCAACACAGCTTCTTTGCCAAGCACGTCGAGCTGTATACAGAATTCAAGAACCTCAATGGCCTCGCAAAAGGCGCGAAGGTCCAAGTCGGAGGTTTCGATGCCGGCGAAGTTGCGGCCATCGGTGTTCCAGGGTCGCCATCGGCAGGCTTTCGACTCAAGCTACAGCTCAATGAACAAGTGCGCGGCCTTGTTAGGACGGATTCAGTTGCGACGATTGTTACGGAGGGCATCGTGGGCGATAAAGTTCTGTTGATCGGGCCCGGCAGTCCGGCATCGCCGGAGGCCGCGCCATTTACGACACTGCCCAGCAAAGACACCAGCGATATTTCGGATTTGATTCAGAAGAGCACCACTCTGGTTAGTGATGCAAGTGGAACGATGAAAGTCGTAGCGGATAAGTTGACGGCCGCTCTGGATTCTGTGACAACTACCGTCGACAACGCGAACGATCTCGTGACCGGAATGAAGCAGGGACGAGGAACAATCGGAATGCTGCTGCGCGACGAAAAAACCGCGACGGACATCCGGCAAACGCTCGCCAACGCGCGTGATACCACCTCTTCGTTGAATCACGCGGCACAACAAGCTGACGCGCTCATCTCTGATTTCCAATCGCGCGGCTTACCGGCAAAAGCAGACGGCATAACGGCGAAAGCGGATGCCATTATTTCCGACCTCCAGTCGCGAAACTTCGGTGAGAAACTCGATCAGACGATGGAGAACGTGCATAGCGCCTCGCACAACATTGATGCAACTACTCAGCAGATCCGGGAGACCCTTGCGAAAGCTTTTGCACCAGACGCCCAAGGCAGAGATGCGGGCGACAACATCCGACAGACGCTTTCAAACGCGAATGAAGCTACTGCGAATATCGCGGAGGACACAGAGGCGCTCAAGCATGGACTATTTTTCCGAGGATTCTTCAAACGCCGCGGCTACTATACAATGGCGCGGCTGGCGCCTGACAAGTATCGCCAGGACAAGGTATTTGCGAATCCGAAAAATCCTCGTGTCTGGATCGAAGCGGCTGAAATGTTCGAGCTCAAGCAGGGTGGAGGCGAAACGCTTTCTACCGCGGGACAAGTGCGAATCGATGCAGCGGTCGCCCAGCTCGGGGACCGTGCGATCGGCAATGCCATCGTAGTCGAGGGTTACGCCATCTCCGGAACATCGGGCGAACAGCTGGCGTTCTCACGTGGCCGTGCGATTCTCGTGCGCAACTACCTGCATACCCGTTTCCAGCTTGATAGTCGGAGCATCGGGACGGTTCCGCTACGCGGACTGCCTCCGCCTGCGACGCATAAGGAAAGCTGGAACGGGATCTGTCTGGTGTTGTTGTCGAAGGCGTCCTAGTGCCGGAGCGATAGAAACGTGTTTAGGAGTAGAAACTCATGATTGCAGTTGATGGACCAGTTCTCGTGGCGTGTGCGGCTCTGGCCGGATCCCTCGTTGGCGCTTGCTCATCCGTGGGGGCAGCATTCATAGGCCAGCGACTGCAAGCTCGATGGGCCCGACTCGGAGCCGAACTAGAAGAGCGTGAGAAACTGTACGGAATATTTGTCGAGGAAGCTATTCATTTATTTGTCGACGCCATTCAACGATCGGAAATCGACCCCCCGAAGATTATGCGGCTCTATTCAAAGGTGGCACGTATCCGTCTGACATCGAGTGACCAGGTTCTTCACGCCGCGGAGGAAGTCGGTAAGCGATTGCTTGAGGCTTATGAACAGCCACCGGATGATCCCGCCGAAGTTATTGCGCGATACGCAAAGGGCGAGGAGCATTTGGATCCACTCCGAGAGTTTACAGAGGCTTGCCGCCACGAGCGGGCTAAGGCTCTTCAACAAGTTTGAGAAGATGCCGGCGTCGAACTTCTAATACCGACGCTAGCAGCGTCATCGATGGCTGACGAACGGTCCTGGCGTTGCGATTCTACGCCCATCTGACATCGCACGCACCGCCTCGCACACGCACGGTCTTAAGGCGTCTACGGGAATGGGCTCGTCACATTCAATGCGTGCCTAGTCCGGGCGCCTCGCTTCTAAGTCATTATTCAATTCCTTCGATGTGAAAACCGCCGTTCTTGCGGGCGCGCGCGTGTTCGTCGAATTGATGTTGCCTGTAATGCCCTTCGACACCCTCCACGTGATAGCTGGCGGTGAAAGTACTCGATTGTAAGAGGTAAGGGGATTACGTACCCCTGTGAGGGAAGCCTGTGCGGCAACTGGCATGGAAGCGCCAGCTACCAGTGCAGAGTATCGAGGCATCGCTTGTTCGCGAGCAATTTTCGTGCCCACAACATCTCGCTTACTTATCGCCTTTCCAGCATCACGAATCCGCAAGGAATTGCCGACATTGGTCAAGTGCCGGGCTGAATGCCGAGTTGTGGAGAAAGCCCATCTCGGAGTCGACTCTTAACACGTGAGTTAGGCGCGCGCTTCTTAGATTTGTGCAATCCGAGTAATGGAACCAAGACTGCTCATGACGTAACCGAAGGTCCGGAGCAATCCGGCAAAAACTATGCGCTACCAAATTGTTTTATCGAAAATGACAGGCCGAACACTGCGGTGTCTGATACCGGTGGTTTGCTTTGCCGCTAGCCTTATGTCGCAGGATGGCGGCCAAGCCAAAGCACCGGATTCCGCCTCTGGAGTACACGCGACGGCCATCTTAGGTCTCGAAGGTATTTCGAACAACGCGACCGGAGAACTCTCAATTCAAAGCGATGACTTGGTTTTTAAGCCAGCCCAGGGTCCCATCGCCCGGATCCCGATTGGTTCTATTCAAGGCGTCTTTCTCAGTCAGGAAGACAAAGAGGTGGGCGGGACGTCGATGGCCTTGGGCCGGGCCGCTACACCATTCGGCGGGGGCCGGGTGATTGGGTTATTCGCTCACAAGAAGTACGACGTTTTGACATTGGACTACATCGATTCCAACGGAGGTTTTCACGGAGCGATCTGCCAATTGAATAAAGGCGAAGGGCAACCTCTTGAAAGCGAACTGGAGGCCAAGGGCGTACATGTTAGCGGGTTGAAAGATGATGCCCCGAGACTGGAGACCAAAAGTGAAGTTAAGTAGAGGAGCCTCATTACAGGCAGTTACTGCAGCTATTGCGATCGGCCTATCAGCATTGACTGTGCCTGTACTCGCAGGAGTCAATCGCACGGGCGTCGCACAATGGAGCGTGGCAGTCAACCAGGTTGACCCGGGTGGCTTGAGTATCGGGCCCGAATTCGAGGTCGCGATCTACGAGAATCTTTTGGGCGCTCTGGTCAAAACTAAGCAGTTCTCCGCAGTGCTACGCAGCGGGGATCGCGCCGCCAATGACGTTCCGGCACTTCTGATCCTGAAGACAACTATCCAATCATACACTCCTGGCAGCGAGAAAAAACGGGCTGTCACCACCGTGGCCGGAGCGACGAAATTGAAGGTTCGAAGTCAGCTCTGCACACGGGAAGGCCAAGTTGTTCTTGAACGCGTACTGGATGGTAATGTCCGCTTTTTTGGCGGGAACCTGCGAGCAACGCACAACCTGGCGCGTAATGTGGCAAATGCCATTAAGCACTCAACTTTGCCCGAGCCTACGCCGTCGATCCGCGAAGAGTAGACATGGGAATGCCGCGCCTTCATGAAGATTCTTGTCCTCAACTCCGGTTCCAGCAGCCAGAAGGCTTGCATATATGAAATAGAGTGGGCCTGTCCCGTTCACCCGCCCTCCTGCCTGTGGGAGGGAAGGATCGAATGGAATGGCGATACCGCCGCGACGTCAGTCAGAAACGCAAGCGGTATAGTGCAAAAGAAAAGACTCCAGGTCACCTCCCGCGAGCAGGTTGTTCGGGATCTGTTGAACGAGTCGTGGAGCGGTAATGCCCAAGTTATCGCTTCCTCCTCCGACATTGATGGTGTGGGGCATCGAGTAGTCCATGGAGGCCCACATTTCGAGGATCCCGTGGTGATCACACCCGAGGTGCGTCAGGCAATCGCCAGCGTTTCTGCATTTGCACCATTGCACATTGACGCCGAGCTGGAGGGCGTAAGAATAGTCGAGAATCTTCTGGGTGCTGTACCGCAAGTGGCTGTTTTCGATACCGGCTTCCACCGCCAAATGCCGTTGTCAGCTGCTATTTATCCGGGGCCTTATGAGTGGTTCGAAAGCGGCATCCGCCGATATGGATTCCACGGCATCAATCATCGGTACTGCGGAGAGCGCGCCGCTCAGCTCCTAGGGAAGGAAAAGGAGGCACTCAAAGTGGTGACTTGCCACCTGGGGAACGGCTGCTCCGTGGCCGCTATCCATGGGACGCGTAGTGTCGACACGACGATGGGCTTCACTCCGCTCGACGGTTTGATGATGGGGACGCGTTGCGGTTCAGTAGATCCCGGAATTTTGACATTTCTGATGCGTCAGGGCCAATTGGACGCTAACGAGATCGACGGCGTTTTGAACCACAGGTCGGGCCTACTTGGCATCTCGGGGATATCGGGAGACATGCGCGACATCCTCGCTGCCATGGAAAGAGGCCATGAGAGAGCGAAGCTGGCATTCGACATTTACGTGCACCGTCTGCGAGCGGCGATCGCCGCCATGGCGGCTGCGATGGGAGGAATCGATTGTCTGGTGTTCACCGCCGGAGTAGGTGAGAATTCCGCGGAAGTACGAGCTGCGGCTTGCCGTGGGCTGAGGTTTCTCGGCATTGGGCTTGATTTCCAGACAAACGCGCGACCGAGCCTAGACGCGGATATTTCTACGGCTAGTTCGCAAGTCCGGGTGCTGGTGATTCGGGCAGAAGAGGACTGGGCGATCGCGAAAGAATGCTGGAAGCTCTTGCACGTAGAACAACGGCCAGAAGCGGAATGGAGGCGTTCTAAAGAACAAACCGTATGAGCAAAGCATTGCCAGTTTTATATGTAGCGCGACACGGC
>OBLW0100004262.1_pt1 | contig 10914 bp, 7 predicted proteins | sample 1520161 | NCBI WGS metagenome assembly OBLW01 (sample SAMEA3539309, study PRJEB22396) | soil metagenome | biome: tundra; feature: field; material: soil | place: USA | collected 2010-05 | depth 0.15 m
GGAGTTCAGACGTGTGCTCTTCCGATCTAGCCGCTGCGGATGGAGGTGATGTTTTTTTCGTCGGTCTCGAGTTCGATTTCATTTCCGTTCAATTCGCGCACGATGCCGAACAGCTTTTTAACCGGCACGGTGGTCGCGCCGGGTTTTTTAACCGTCGCCTCGACCGAACACACAACGGTCACGTCCAAGTCCGTCGCGGTGAATTCAACGCGGTCTTTTTCAGCACGCAAGAGGACGTTGGATAGAATCGGCAGCGTCGTGCGGGTGCTGACTACGTTTTGGACGGCTTGCAACCCGGCGAGGATCTGATCTTTGGCGATGGTGAGGTTCATGTTCGGTTAATAGTAAATTCTTTTCTATAAAACTCTTATTATTAAGGGTTGTGAATAAGGCAAACAACTCCGCGTGTCAAGGCAGCCACTGCGTTTTGTGCATCATGCGTCATCGCGACAGTCAGGGTAGAGAAACTGGAAAAATTTGACAGTTAAAGTTGTTGGCGTTGTTGGTTGGCTATTCACACACGGTGCGGCGCTTGTTTGCCAAGTTGTGCGCGCCGGATAATTTCCGGCAAAGCGCCGCACACAAAATCAACTTCTTCCACGGTGGAATGCCGGCCAAGCGAAAAACGGACGAGCGAATTGGCCAGATTTTTTTTACCGATCGCCAAGACAACATGCGAAGGTTCGAGCGAACCCGCCGAACAAGCCGAACCGCTCGACGCACAAATTCCTTCCATGTCCAGGCCCGCCAAAAGCGCAATGCTGTCCGCGCCGCGAGCCACGAAGGAAACTGTGTTCGCCAGGCAGTTTATGGTCGGACTGACCATTTCGCAGCCGCCAATTTTCACGATTGCAAAAATCAGCTTCGCCGCCAATTCCTTAATTTTGGCAGGTGGAAAAACCGGTGGGTTCACAAATTTTTCCATCGCGGCAACGAGGCCGAAGATGCCCGCCAGATTTTCCGTACCCGCGCGACGTTCATTTTCGTGTCCGCCGCCGAACAAAATCGGGTCGGGAAGCAACGGCGACCTGACATACAGCAAACCCGCGCCCTTTGGCCCGTGGAACTTGTGCCCGCAGACCGAGATTAAATCGGCGTTGAACTGCCCGATACTTTCAAACGGTTCCTTGCCAAACCATTGAACCGCGTCCGAATGAAAGATAATTCCGCGCTCGCGGCAAATCGCGCCAAGTTCTGCGACCGGCTGAAGTGTGCCGATTTCATTGTTCGCGGCCATGAGGGAGACCAGAATCGTGTCCGGGCGGATCGCCTGCTTCAAATCATCCGGCGAAACGCGGCCCGCGGAATCAACCGGCAGCCGCGAGATGGCAAAGCCTTCCTTTTTTTCCAGGTAGTCGAACGACTGCAAAACCGCGTCATGTTCGACAGCGGACGTGATCAAATGGTTTCCTCGCGATTTGAGCAAACGAGCCGTGCCGAAAAGCGCAAGATTGATGGATTCCGATCCGCCGCAGGTGAAAATGATTTCGCTCGGCTTGGCACCGAGAAAAGAAGCCGCGCGGTCGCGGGCATCATCCAGTAACGCCCGCGCTTTTCTGCCGACGTGATGCACGGACGAAGGATTGCCCCAAACGTCGCCCACACGTCCGCCTAAAAAGGGCAGCATCGCGTCGCGCACCGCCGGATCCAGTGGCGTTGTGGCGTTATAATCGAAGTAAATCGTGGGCGGCACGGGGACAAGTTAAAAGACAGAAGCCGAAGTCACAAACAAAACCGCCAGGACGTTCCGCCGGCAAAAAAAGCAAAACATTTCAAACCTTTCAAACAGAAAAAATCAGAAACCGCACAGCAAATAGGCATTGCCTAAGACAGGAAGTAAGCGTATCCATTAAGAGTGAAAATCCGCGGAGCCAGTCGAATCCTCAGCCGATTAATGGCCGCCGGCCTGTTCCTTTTCCAAATGATCTTGGCCGGCCAGGCCAAAAGCATCCGGCTGCATAATGAAGTTATCGAGACCGATTCCGGCACCAATCGCGCCGTGATGGCCGCCGCGCTGCACACCCGGGCCGCCGCATCCGGCCTGTATCTCGTCCAGTTCAACGGCCCACCGGAAAAGGCCCGGCGCGCAGAGTTGCGGAAGGCGGGTGTGGAGTTGCTTCAGTATGTGCCGGACGACGCCTTCATCGTGAAACTCAACAACGTGACGCCGGCGAGCGTCGGGGCGATGAGTTTCGTCTCGTGGGTCGGGCCCTACCGGACGGAGGACAAAATTCATCCCCGGCTGGCAAAGGCCGCGCTGATTGCGTCACAGACCAACGAGACGGTGAACATAAACATTTTACTTTCACCGGCGGCAACCGTTGCAGAAATCGCCGCCGTTCGTTCCCACCTGGCGCTGGTCCAAACTGAAAGCCGGTTGCATCAGGGCATCATTGTGCGGGGTGAATTGTTGCCCGGCCAGTTGGATGCGCTGGCGCAATCCAACGCGGTGCTTTGGATCGAACGCGCCACGAGGCGAAAACTGGTGGATGAAGCTGCCTCAAAAATTGTCGGCGGCGATGACGGCCAAATCGCCACGCCCACGGTCACACAGCAGCTCGGTTTCAATGGTGCCGGCGTCACGGTGTGCGTGGCGGACACCGGACTCGATTCCGGCGACACCAACACGATGCACCCGGACCTGCACGGGCGCGTGACGGGTTTTCAGTATTACGGCGGCATGACGGACGGGTCGGACGGATATGGCCACGGGACGCACTGTGCCGGCATCGTCGCGGGTAATGCGGCGACGGGCGAAACCGACCCGGACACCGGCCAGTTCTATGGACTCGGCGTCGCGTCCGGTGCGAATTTGTTTGTGGAGCGCATTTTTGACAGCGACGCAAACGAGGCCAGCCCGTTCCCCAGCGACGAGACCCTCACGCATGATGCCGTGCGTCACGGCGCGACCATTGGTTCAAACAGTTGGGGCAACGATGTCCAGGGCGAGTATGACCTGGACTGCGCGCAGTTCGATGAACTGGTGCGCGACGCGGACGCGGGCACGGCCGGTTACCAGCCTTACATTCTGGAATTTTCCGCTGGCAACGCCGGGCCAAATACGGGGACGATCGGCAGTCCGGCCTGCGCGAAAAATGTGATCGCCACCGGCGCGTCGGAAAATGTTCCCGGCACGCTGGCGGAAACGTACGGGCTATATGCCGACGGTGCCGACACGATGTGCGATTTCTCCAGCCGCGGGCCGTGCGCGGATGGCCGCATCAAGCCCGATCTGGTCGCGCCCGGATCTTGGATCGCCTCCGCCGCGTCGTCCGCCGCGCCGGACGAGGCCGCGATAGCCTGGACGGCAATTGATGACTATTACGTTTACATGGGCGGCACGAGCATGTCCGGTCCGCACGCGGCGGGCGCGGCGGCGGTGTTCGTGCAGTTTTATCAAAGCACTCACACAAACGCATTGCCATCGCCCGCGCTGGTCAAGGCGGCGCTGATCAATTCCGCGGATGAACTGGACCCGTCCAACGGCGGCCCCGGCCCGGCTCCGAACAACGAGGAAGGCTGGGGGCGCATCAATCTGGTCAACATCATCACGACCAACTACAACGCCGCGCCGCGCTTCTATCAATATCTGGACCAGACCATTTTGCTGACCAACAGCCAGGTTTACTCCCAGCACATTTTTGTCGAAGGCCTGGATCAGCCTCTGAAAATCACTTTGGCCTACACCGACGTGCCGGGATTTCCCGGCGCCATTCCCGCGCTGGTGAACGATCTGGATCTCGAGGTGGCCGGCCCGGACGGGACGATGTACCGCGGCAACCAGTTTGGCGCGGGCGAATCGGTGCCGAACGCGCCCTCCCCGGACACGCTCAATAACGTCGAGGGTGTTTTCCTCCCGCACCCGGCCCCGGGCGATTACCTTGTGCGGGTGCGCGCCAGCAAGATTGTGCAGGATGCGCTCACCAACACCGCCGCCATTGACCAGGATTTTGCGCTGGTCACGTCCGGCAATCTCACGCGGCCGGGCGTGGGAATCATCCTGCTTGACCGGCCGGGCTACACCGCGCCGGGCGTCATGCAGATGGAAGTGCTGGATGCCGCCCGCGCCGCCAGCAACACCGTGAGCGTGCTGGTGACCAACCTCACCGCGCACAATTCGGTCACCAACGTCTTGCACGCACAGGGAAATTATGGCGCCTTCACCGGCACCGTGGCCACGGTGACCGGCACTGCCGGCGCGGGGCAAATTCAGATTGCCAACGGCAACAATTTGGAGGCGGATTATTTTGATTCAACCGGAACGAAGCGCAGCGCGACGGCCGTCGCGGACCTCGTGCCGCCGGTGATCAGCGCTATGGCGACCACCACCGATCTCGGCGTTCTCACCATCACCTGGCAGACCAGCGAGCCGGCCAGTTCGATCGTCCTCTACGGAACGAACAGCGCAAACTTGAACCTCGGCGTTACCAATGCCGCGCTCGTGACGAACCATGTCGTGAAGTTGACGCGGCTCATCCCCGGCAAAACTTATTATTTTCTGGTCGGTGCCACTGATGCCGCCGGCAACACGGTCACAGACAACAACTCCGGCTCCTATTTCGTTTTCATCGGCGTGGCCACGCCGACGGTATTGCTGGTGGATGCTTATGACACGGTGGCGGAAGAGGCGAATGGCGCGACGGTGATTCCTGACGGCGCCTACACCAATGTGCTGTCGGCGGCGGGGGTCAGTTACGGTTTTTGGAAAGTCAACGTGCGCGGCGGGCCTCAACTTGCCGACCTGCAACCATTTCCGGTGGTCATCTGGCGGACCACCGATGACATCATCAACTACGGAGTGGACGCCGATGGCCTGCCCGACCCCACCGCCACCAACAACACGCTGAATGCCCAGCAGCAGTTCATGATTCAAACCTACCTGAACGGCGGCGGTTCGTTCTTCATGGCTTCGATGGGCATTCTCACGCAGTTGGGGGATGTGCCGTTTGCGCGGAATGTGCTGCAAGTGGGCGCGTTCATCCAGAATCCCGATCCGCCGGCACCCGATCCGGCGGGTGATGAAGATTTTGGCGTCCCGGCCATTCTCGGTGCGTCCGCCTCGGTTGCCAACGGCATCAGCCTGACGCTGGATTACAGCAGCTATCCCAGTTTCGACGACGGGTTCGGCGATGTCTATGGGCCGGACTTCTCGGACACCTTCACGCCTTCTGCCAACGCCACGCCGATCACTTTCGAATCCGTTTCCGGCAAGCCGTGCGGCATGAGCTATCCCGACAACGGCGTGGACAGTCCAGGACGCGTTGTGTTCCTGTCATTCCCCTTCGACGCAATCCCAACGAGCGGAACGGCTCCGAACAACGCGGTGGTGTTGCTGCAAAATATCATCAACTTTCTGGCACCGGGTGCGAACGGCACCGGGGTCGTTTTTCTGGATGCCGCCGCTTACACAACCAACTCCGTGGTGACGGTCGAGGTCGGCGATTCAGATCTCGCGGGCACGGGCCAGACCACGGCCAGCTTCGCGGCAAGTTCCCGAACCAACCAGACGACGGTGACACTGTTTGAAACCACGCATCCCGGATTGTTCAGGGGTTACATCACGCTGGTGGCGGGTAATGCCGGCACGAATCAATTGCAGGTGCAAAATGGTGACACCATCACGGCGACCTATTTTGATTCGTCGAACAACAGCAACGTGACCGCCAACGCGGCCATTGACACCGTGCCACCGGTCATTTCGCAGGTCGCAGCGACCACGGATTATTACAACGCCCAAGTGACGTGGCGAACCTCCAAGCCGGCGGATTCATCCGTGCAATACAGCGAATCGCCGCTGCCGGACCGCTCTTCCTATTTGAGCGCGCTCGTGACCAATCACGCCGTCACCGTCAGCGGGCTGTCCGCGAACCGGATTTATTATTATCAGGTCGTCAGCCGCGATCAGGCCGGCAACACGACCGTGGATGATAACCAGGGAAATCTTTTCACGTTCCTGACGCTCAAGGCCCCGGCACCACCGTGGTTCGACAATCTGGAGAGCGGGGCGCCCGGCTGGACGGTGGTTCCCGACCCCGCCGGTTCGGAACTTAACTGGACCCTGGGCACTCCAGATAATGGCCTGGTAACCAGCGCGCATTCCGGGACCAACGCGTGGGGCAGTGACCTTGATGGTAATCAAAATTTTATATATGCCAGCAGTTATCTGTATAGTCCGATCATTGATCTATCCGGACTCAAATCGGCGACACTCACATTTACGAATGTTTACGATTTCAGCCGGGTTGATCCCACTTTTGGCGCGTATGAGGAAGACGGCGGCGTCTTTATCAGCACCAACAGCAGTATTCCGCCCAGCCTCAACCTGCCCCTGGCAGTGGAATTCACCAACCGGGTGGCGGACACCTGGCAGCAGGAAACCGTGGACCTGACGCCATGGGTTGGCCAGACCATCCAGGTAGTGTTCTATTATCAAGGCATCTCTTTCGGCGACACGATCTACGGTTGGACAATTGACGACATCCGAATTACCGGTGTGGCGGCCGGCGGAAACATCAACATTACGAAAAATCTCGGCCAGGGAAATTGGTCGCTGTTCTCGCTCTCGCCTATTGGTCTCGTCCCCGTCCAGTCAGATATCACTCCATCCGTTAACATCAGCAATCTGGCCGCCGGCCAATACGTCGTGCAATTTGGCGACGTGCCGTATTATCAAACCCCGGCCGACCAGACGAACACGCTGGTTGCCGGCGGCACGTTGAACTTCAACGGCAATTACACGTTTCTGGACGTGAACCATAACGGCATTTCCGACGCCTGGGAAATGAACTACTTCGGTTCCGTGTCCGCCAACCGCACGACCCAGACCGATACCGACGGAGATGGCCTGTCCGACTACGCCGAGTTCATCGCCGGCACTGATCCGACCAACCCCGCCTCGCGGTTTTATTTCACGGGCGAGACCATCCAGAGCAACCGCCTCGTCCAGATGGATTGGACGGTTGTCACCAACCGGCTGTATCAGGTCAGCGACTCCACCAACCTTCGAGTCTGGCTGCCGGTCACCGGCTGGCTGCAGGCTGCCAGCGGTCCAACCATGAGTTGCACCGTCACCAACTCCGGTGCCGGTTCACGGTTCTATCGCGTTCAAGTAAAGCCTTGAATCCGAAGTTGCCGGAGTGCGCCCGCCCTCGGGCGCAGCAAGCAGATTTATTAAAGCAGCGAAAATTTTTCCATGCGCCCTTTCCTACCGCATTGCTGCGGCCGGGACAGCCGCACTCCGCCGCGACAGCGGAACGCAGTTGAGATTTTAGACGCTCCGTGGAATGCTGTCGCCGTCGCATGAGTGTCAAAGTCAAAATCTGTGGTGTCACCAGCATGGCCGATGGCCTGGCCGCCGCCGCGGCCGGCGCGGACATGATCGGGCTGATGTTTTACGCAGGCAGCCCGCGGCATATCTCACCGGCCACGGCGGTGGAAATTTCCCGCGCGCTGCCGCCGTTCGTGCAGCGGGTCGGCGTCTTTGTGAACCCGGAGGCGGAGCTGGTCATTCGCGCCATCGGTGAATGCGGCCTGAGCCTCCTTCAATTCCATGGCGACGAAACGTCAGAATTCTGCTCGCAGTTCGGGTTGATGAGCCTGAAAGCTTTCCGCATCCGCGACGCACAGTCCCTGAATCAACTTGCCGGGTTTCAGACCGACGCCTTTCTGCTGGACGCCCATTCCCAAAACGGCCGCGGCGGCACGGGCGAAACATTCAATTGGGACCTGGCGATCGAGGCGCAAAAATTCGGCAAGCCGATTTTCCTCGCCGGCGGATTGACGCCGGAAAATGTGGGCGACGCGGTGAAAAAAGTCCGGCCGTTCGCCGTGGATGTCTCCAGCGGCGTGGAATCCGCGCCCGGGAAAAAAGACGCGGCGAAAGTGCGGGCGTTTATCGCGGCGGCGCGGGCGGCGTGAAAAACTTACTGGTAAAATTTGTAGCCAGTCTACGTATTAGGCTGCAATTTTGTGAACATGACTTTTGGCAAACGATATAAAAGACTCGCGCTCGGCGTCACTCGGAAAATACCGCAACGGAATGATGTGCGCGTTCAGGCTCGCGTGGGCAAGGAAAAGATGACTCGGCGTGACGGCCAAAAGACTTAAATCCGACCAGGCCGTCGTGAAGCTGAACTCTGGCGAAAACTCTCGCACTCCTTGCTCTGTGGTTTCCAATGTCCGCTCACCAAACGCGTGACGGCCTGGCGGCAAAGCGACCTGACGCGAATATCTCCAGCGTCTAAATCTGCCAACGAGAGGAAGCGATGAACGAAGCTGCGCACCTCCTGGCGTGGCAAGATAATGGTCATACCAAGCCAAGTGATCCTGCAAAGTAAGAGTGTAGCGAACATCCATAAGCGTCAGGCCGCCTAAAATCTAATCAGACCATTGATTTCTGGCCTATCTAGTTTCATGGTTCGACTTTATTCTGGGCGCATGTAGGCGTCCAACACAATTTTGGACGTAGGCAAACTTTGAACACGCGAAAAGTTCGTAACAAAAAATGTGCTGTAAAAGGCAAAATATGAGCTTCCCCTCCCCGGCGTTGCTGGTAATTTGCAGCCGCATTTCAAGACATGAAAATTTCTGTTCCACGCGAAACTCATCCGGGCGAAAGCCGCGCGCCCCTCACGCCGGATAGCGCCGCCAAACTCGTCAAGCTCGGCGCACAGGTCGAGATTGAGACCGGCCTCGGCGCCGCCGCCGGCTTTCCCGACGAAGCCTACCTCAAGGCCGGCGCGATCATCACCGCCAACCGCAAGGAACTCATCGCGTCCGGCGACATCGTGCTGCGCGTGCGCAAACCGCCGGTCGAAGAGATTGCCTGGCTCAAGTCTGGTGCCATTCACGCCAGCCGGCTGGATCCGTTCAACGAAAAGGAACTCGTCCAAAAATTTGCCGAACGCGGCGTCAGCGCCATCAGCATGGAATTCATCCCGCGCACGACCCGCGCGCAAAAAATGGACGTGCTGTCGTCGCAGGCGAATCTGGGCGGCTACGAAGCCGTCATCCTGGCGGCGCGTTATTCGAACAAGATTTTTCCCATGATGACCACGGCGGCGGGAACGATCCTGCCGTCGAAGGTTTTCATCATCGGCGTCGGCGTCGCCGGGTTGCAGGCGATTGCGACCGCGAAACGGCTGGGGGCGAAGGTCACGGCCTACGACACGCGGCCGGTGGTCGAGGAACAGGTGAAATCGCTCGGCGCACAATTTCTCAAGATTGACATCGGCGAAACCGGCCAGACGAAAGAAGGCTACGCCAAAGCGCTGACCGAGGAGCAGATCCAGAAGCAGCGCGACGCGATGAAGAAAACCTGCGGTGATTCCGACGTGGTGATTTCCGCCGCGCAGGTGTTCGGCCGCAAGGCGCCGATCCTCGTCACCACCGAAATGCTCAATGCCATGAAGCCCGGCAGCGTGGTGGTGGATCTTGCTGTCGAGACCGGCGGCAACGTCGAAGGCGTCGTTTATGACCAGGTGACGGACCGCAACGGCGTGAAGATCGTCGGCATCGCCAACCTGCCCGGCCGCGTGCCGCTACACGCCAGCCAGGTCTATGCGGCGAACCTGGTGGCCTTGGTCGAAGAATTCTGGGACAAGAAGGAAAAAACCTTCGTCCTCAAGCTCGATGACGAAATCATCAAGGGCTGCCTCGTCACCCACGGCGGCAAGATCGTGAACGAAAAACTGATCGCAAAATGAAACCGGAAAGTTTTCAAAATAACCATTATCTGGAAGCGGTTTCACATCACGACGCGCGCTTTTCCCTCACCCCGATCCTCTCCCCCGAGGAGAGGGAGAAACTTGCGCCGGCTTGGAGAATGGCAGGCGACTGGATTCGCGCGGCCGGCTCCCAAAAAATTGAAAGCATCCAATCGCTGTTCCCTCTCCTCCGGGGAGAGGGTCAGGGTGAGGGGAAAACAACCAATCAAAATTCAACATTAGCGATTGTGCTATAAAACCTATGGAACCCAACATTCCCGACATCATTTTTATTTTTGTCCTCGCCATTTTCGTCGGCATTGAGGTCATCTCCAAGGTGCCGTCGATGCTGCACACGCCATTGATGTCCGGCACCAACGCGATTCACGGCATCATTTTGTTCGGCGGCATCCTGGTGCTGGCGGACGCGCAAGGTGCGCTGGCGATGACGCTGGGATTTGTCGCGGTGGTATTCGGCTCCGCCAACGTCTTCGGCGGCTTCATGGTCACGGACCGGATGTTGCAAATGTTCAAGAAAAAGAAAAAATGAGCTCGACCATCGCCTACATCATCATCGGGGTCTCGGTTTTATTCATCATCGGCATCAAGCTGCTGGCCTCGCCCAAGACGGCGCGGCTTGGCAACCTGGTCGCGGCGACCGGCATGTTGATCGCGCTGCTGACGCTGCATAAACCCGTCGGCGACTATGTCTGGTCGCAAGGTTGGAGCTTCAATTACACGCTCATCGCCATCGGTACCGTCATCGGTCTCATCATCGGCGCGATTGGCGCCTATTCCGTGAAGATGACCGCGATGCCGCAGATGGTCGCGCTCTTCAATGGTCTCGGCGGCGGCGCGGCGGCGCTGGTGGCGAGCCTGGAATTTCAGCGCGGTGCGCACAGCGACCTTGGCATCACGGCGTTCATCGCAGGCTCCATGCTGTTCGCGACGCTCATCGGCTCGCTCTCGTTTTCCGGCAGCATCATCGCGTATCTGAAACTGGAGGGAAAATTTGAAAAGCCGCACACGTTCCCCGGCCAAAACATTTTGAACGGCCTGATTTTGCTGGTGATTCTTGGTTTGTGCGGCTGGCTGACGTTCAACGCTTCCGGCGGCAACGCCACCATGGCTTTCATCGTGATGTTCTCGCTCGCATTGTTTTTCGGCGTGGCGATGGTCATGCCCATCGGCGGCGCGGACATGCCGGTCG
>OBLW0100004266.1_pt1 | contig 10909 bp, 8 predicted proteins | sample 1520161 | NCBI WGS metagenome assembly OBLW01 (sample SAMEA3539309, study PRJEB22396) | soil metagenome | biome: tundra; feature: field; material: soil | place: USA | collected 2010-05 | depth 0.15 m
TGGCCACGTCGAGCAGTTTCTTCTGGGCATCGATGTAGGCCTCGGCGCTCTGCCGCGCCAGCTCCGTCAATTCAGTCTTCTTGGCGCCGGAGTGGGCCTTGCCGTTGGTTCCCTTGCCGGTCGCATTGGCGGTTTCCTCGGCCAGGACGTCGAGGAACTTCTTCTGGCTGCGCACAAAGTTCTCCATGCTCTCGCGCGCCATGGCGACCAGATGGATGCCTTCAAACGGCTCGCCGGACTTGGCGGAATCGATCCATTCATCGGCCTGGCGGGCCATCATGGTCAGAAAATGCTGCTGCATCCCGACGAACGTATCAATGCCGCGGCTGACCAAACCCGTCACGGCGTCGATGGGCGCCCATCCGCCGGTTCGTTCCTTCACCATGGTAGTGAGGATTTCGTTCTGGCGCTGCGCCAGGTTCAATAGCACGCGTTGCGCGGCGATGAAGTTCGACGTGCCCTCGCCCGCCATTTCGGTGGCCGCCGTGCCCGCTATCTTACGCGCCTCGCCGAAGCGCCCCTGAATGGCGCTGAATGTCTCGGCATTTTGCCGCATCACCAGATCCATCAGGATCCGCTGAGAGGCGAAGAAGCCTTCGGTTCCCTGCCGCAGCCAGCCCGTCAACATGGAAATGGCGGAAGGCTGCCGAACCGGAGCGGTTTTCTCTGTCATAATGAATATTCCTCCTTGCTGCAATGCAGCATGCAGCTTTAATATAGACCCAAAGGCATTTTTGTGTCAATATAAAAATGAATTGAACGCAGTGCAGCAAAAATTCGGATCGTCGAGCGGTCTACCGTGCTAATCAGGAAATATCCGAACCGCCGCCTTTACAACACATCCGCCGGAGCCTATGTCAACCTCAACGACTTGGCTGCGCTCATCCGCCAAGGTGAAGATATTCAGGTGGTTGACTCCAAAACCGGTGAGGATATCACCCGCGTCGTGCTGACCCAGATCATCGTGGAAGATGCCAAGGATGCGCCTACCGGGCTGCCGCTTGAACTGCTGCGCCAGTTGATCATGGCGTCCGACAGGGCCGGCAAGGAATTCATCATGTGGTATCTGAAGTCCGCCTTCGATACGTACGAAAAAGTACAGGGGGCGGTGCAAGACAGGCTGAACGACGTGCGCTCGGCGGCCCTCTCGCCGCTGCACCTGATGAAGAACCTGCTTACGTCTTCCGCGGACCCGAAGGCGGAGGACGAACTGGAGCAACTACGGCGCCGCGTGGCGGAACTGGAGCAGCGCCAACAGAAGCCGCGGACCCGCCAGAAGCGCCGGCAGGCTTAACCGTCCGTCGCTCGGCGAGGCTGCGTGCGGGAGGAGAACCGCAATGGGACTGTCGTTCGCGACTGAAATCGACCCAGGGCCGCTCGCATTATGGGCAGTTGCGTCCGCCGCGGGCGATCCGGCCGGCGCCATCTCCACGGTGGAAGCGGCCCTCGGAAGCAAAGGCGGCTCACGCTGGCGGCGCGAAATCGGGAAGTGGATCGGCCGCCTGGTTCCGGTCGAGACTCTGGTCCCCGATTCGGCCGCGCGATGGCGTCCTCTCGTACGGGAGGCCTTCCAATTCCTTTTCGAGCGCCTCTCGGACCGGCGGCTGGCCACTAAGGTCGTAAGGCAATTCGAGCTTTCCGCGGACACGGCGCCGGAGCAACGCCTCCTGCGCCTGATCGATAAGATGCCGGGACTCCAGAAGGTCGGCCAAGTCCTGGCGCGCAACCGCCGCCTGGCTCCGAAGTTGCGCCGCGCCCTCTCCGAGCTGGAAAACGGCATGTCGGATGTGACGCCGGAAGAGGTCCGAAGCCTCATAGAAGAGCGACTTGGGAAGCGGCTGGCCGCCTATGCCGTGGAGGTGGAACCCTCCATCCTCTCCGAGGCCAGCGTCAGCGCGGTGATCCGTTTTACGTGGAACTACCCCGGGCGGGAACGCGAACAGGGAGTGTTCAAAGTTCTCAAGCCCTACGTGCCGGAGTGCTTCGGAGAGGACATGACGCTCCTCCAGGACCTGGGAGAATTCCTCACCTCCCCCCGTCGCGGCTATGGATTTGCCATCCACGACGTGAAGGATATGCTTGCCGAGGTGCTGCTGCTGCTGGAACACGAGCTCGACTTCCGGCGTGAGCAGGCCACCCTGTTGGAAGCCGTAAAGATGTATCGCGCCAGCATCGGAATTCGCGTCCCCCGCCTGATTGAGCCGCTGTGCGCCAGCGACATTACCGCAATGAGCGCGGAAGATGGCGTGAAAGTGACCGAGGCATTCCCCCGCTCGCCCATCCGCCGCGCCCGCGTGGCCGAACAGTTGATCGAGGCCCTGGTGGCAGTACCGTTCTTTTCGCGCGAGAAAGATGCCATCTTCCACGCCGACCCGCACGCCGGAAATCTGCTGTACGACGAGGCCAACCGCGAGCTGGTGGTTCTGGACTGGGCGCTGGCCGAAAAACTCAGCCTCGAATCCCGCCGTCAGCTTGTGCTGCTGTCCGTGATGATGACGTTGCGTAATCGCGAAGGCGTGCGCCAGGCAATCCGCGATCTCAGCCTCGGCGCCGACCGGCGCAATGAGGCGCATTTCCCGGCGATCGATAGGTGCATCGCCAGTTTCTTCGAACAGGCGCCCGCCGACGCATCCTCGGGGACGCTGGACGCGATGCGGCTCCTGGACCGGATCGCCCTGGAGGGCGTGCACCTTCCGCCGCCACTCTTCCTGTTTCGCAAGATTGTCCTGACCCTGGAAGGCGTACTTTACGATGTCGCAGGTCCCGATGTCCGCATCGACGAGGTGATCGCCCGCGAGTTCCTGACCCGCTGCGCCGCCAGCCTGGGCTTATTCCACGCTCCGCTGGCATGGAAGGATTTCGTTACCATTCCGTGGAACGCGCTGCTGTATCCAGTGCGGCGATTCGGTTAGGTTCAGGTCAGGAAGCGGAACCGCTGCGCCAGCCTTAGTTGCGTCAGCACTCTGTAAATGTCCACGTTGACGCCGCGCAGCACGACCTGGACCGATCTCTCATCCGCCAGACGAGCCAGATCCTCCAGCGCTCCCGCCGCGCTCGAATCGATGCGCGCCACGGAAGAGAAACTCAGGACTATTTCGCTTTCGCCGGCGTTGACCTTCTCCGCAGCTTCGTGCAGGACGCTGGCGATGCGCTCCGGGTCGACTTGAATCCACACGGCATCGGCATTCATACGCACGCCCCTTCCGCCACTGGGGCCAGATCCGATACGCCAACGCGGCTGGCCGGGCTCCGCCCCCGATAGGCGCTCCAAAACAACGCGACCAGCTCGCTCACCAGCGGCATGCGCGGGTTCGAGAGCCATGAAGGGTCGTCAAAGGCAATCCTGGATAGATCGGGCATTGCCCGCTCGAACTCTTCCTCTGAGATCCCCAGGTCCGCGATCGAACGCGGAATCTCCAGCCGGTCGAGCAGTTGTTCCGTCGCCGACACAAGGTTCTTCACCTTATCCGCAATCGTATCGCCGCCCAGCCCGAGCAAGTCCGCGACCAGGGCGTATTTCTTGTGCGCAACATACGCGCGCACGTTCGGCGACGGCATGAATTTCGTCGGCACCGCCGCGTTATAAGCCAGGACATGCGGCAACATGAGGGCGTTTGCCCGGCCGTGCCCGATGCCGAACCTCGCGCCGAAGGCATGCGCGAGGGCGTGATTCACTCCCACCGACGCGTTCGAAAACGCCAGCGCTGCGATACAGGCGGCATTGTGCATCATGCTGCGCGCTTCTTCGTCGTCGGGATGCTCATAGGCCGTGGGCAAATACTTGAACACCATTCGAATGGCCTGCATCGCGTTGGAGTCGGTGTACGGGGACGCAAGAATGGAGACCCCCGCTTCGAGCGCGTGGGTCAAGCAGTCGATGCCGGTGTCGGCGGTCAGTTTCTTCGGCATCGACATCACGAACTGGGGATCGACGATCGCCACATCCGGACTCAGCGAGTAATCGACAAGGGTCACCTTGCGCCCGCGCTCCTTGTCGATCAAAACGGCGAATGGAGTGACTTCGCTTCCGGTTCCGCTGGTCGTGGGGATGGCAATCATCCGCGCCCGGCTGACTTTCCCAGCCGGGAATTGGACCACGCGCTTGCGGATGTCCAAGAACGGGGCGGCCAGTTCCTCCAAGTCGGACTCCGGCGATTCGTACTTGAGCTTCATGAGTTTCGCCGCGTCGATCACGCTGCCGCCTCCCAGCGCGATAATCTGGTCCGCTTTGTGAAGATTGAGAGCTTCCACCCCTTGCATGACCACCTTGAGTTCAGGCTCCGCATCGGGGATCGCAAGGACGCGGACGGCGGTTTGCGCTGGAATCCAGCGGCGAACAAGGTCCACGTGGCCCATCTGCTCCAACAGCGGATTAGAGACGATGAGGGTTGCAGCCGACGGGAAGTTGCGTAGATTTTCGACGGCGTTCACATTGAAATAGATTTGGTTGGGAACGCGGAACCACATATGGGCTGGTGTCCTCCGAGCCACGCGTTTGATGTTCAGATAATGATACAGGTTCACGTTATCGGTCGTGCTGTTGCCACCGCCGGTCCCGCATCCGAATGAGAAGGTGGGAACCATGTCGTTGTAAACCCCACCCAGCGCGCCGATCGATCCGGGAGAATTGACAATGATCCGTCCCGCATCGATGACCTCGCTAAAGCGTTGGATAAGAGCGTCGTTGCGGGAGAAAATGACGGCTGTGTGTCCCAGCCCCCCGGCGCGATTCACGTCGATGCACACGCGTAGCGCCTCATCCTTCGATTTCGCGCGATAGACCGCGAGCACGGGGCAGAGCTTCTCGACGGAAAGCGGATGCTTCCGGCCCACGCTTTGAATGGGCGCGATCAGCAATTTGGTGTCCGGCTTCACGCGAAGACCGCACGCGCGGGCGATATCGGCGGCCTTCTGGCCGATTGCCATGGGCCGCATGAATCCGGTTTCGGGGTCGATTATCGTTTTCCCCAGGATCTCGGTCTCTTTCTCGTTGCAGATATGGGCGCCCAGGCCGGCGAATTCCCGGATCGCAAGATCGTAAATCTCGTCGTCGATGACCACCGTTTGTTCCGAGGCGCAAATGGTTCCGTTATCGAAGGTCTTGGAGGTGATGATATCCACCACGGCCATGTCCAGTTGCGCGCTCTTTTCCAGGTAGACCGGCGTATTGCCCGCCCCCACGCCTAAGGCTGGTTTGCCTGAGCTATAGGCGGCCTTGACCGCGCCCGGTCCACCCGTGGCATCGATCAGCTTGACCTCTTTATGACGCATCAGGTAGTTATTGTCCGGTATCGTAGGCGATTCCAGACAAGTGAAGACCCCTTCGGGAGCGCCGTGCTTCACCGCGGCCTCGTACATGATTCGTATGGCCTCCTGGCAACAGCGCCAGGCTTTCGGATGGGGTCCGAAAATAACCGCGTTTCGGGTCTTGATGGCCATGATGCATTTGAACAGCACCGTCGCGGTGGGGTTCGTAATCGGCGTGATCGAGAAGATCAGCCCGATCGGCTCCGCCACTTCCACCAGACCGCGTTCCGGAAACTCGCGGATGACGCCCACGGAAGGTTTGTCTCTGATGTAGTTGTACACAAATTCCGTGGCCACCATGTTCTTGAGGGCCTTGTCTTCAAGAACCCCTAGGCCGGTTTCCTCAACCGCCAGGCGGGCGAGATACTGAGCTTGGCCCAGTCCGGCCAGTACCATGGCTTTGACGATTCTGTCGACGTCCTGTTGCGAATATTGAGTAAAGACGGCGGCCGCGGTTCTGCCCCTTCGGACCAGTCCTTCAAGATAAGCAATGCGATCGTCACTGAGACTTGCGAGATTTTCCGCCATGCGTTGTCCTTCCGTCGCGACGTTCAATAGCATTGTAGGAAACAATACGCTTCGCCGCAAACATATTTGTACTTTAGGGTACAACTATCCTAAAAGAGTACAGCAACAGCGATCCTGAAAATGTTGTAGTCTGTCTGGTGGTACGACATTTTGCGCGGTGTCGCCTCGACTACGAGTTCAGCTCCGGAACGATGTTCCCGGTCTAACGCGGAATTCGTAACAAACGCCGCCAGCTTGCGGAGGATATTGATATTATGGTCGACAAATGCCGGGTAATCGCTATCGCGCTCGGTATCCTTTTCCTGCTGTCTTACCCGCTTTGCGGTCAACAATCCTACGTTACGCGCTGGGACGCGTACGCGGGTTATTCCTTTCTCAACAGCCCCGATGTAAATCTCTTCGAGAACGGTTTCGCGGCGCAGATCGGCTACCGGCCGACGACTTGGCTCTCTTTGGGTTTCGACTACAACGTGGCGGCCGGCGATCTGACGCTGCAGCCATCCCAGTTGCTTCCCGCGTTGCAGGCGCAGCTTCAAGCCGGCATATTACAGGGGGTCCTGGCAGGGGTATTTCCGCCCACCTATCCCTTCGCTACTTTAAGCGTCCCGGCGCATTCCCTGACACAGACCTACGCCTTCGGCCCGGAGCTTGTTTACCGGCACTTCTCCAAAGTGACGGTTTTTGTGCGCCCGGTCTATGCGGGGATCATCCATGAAACCGCCACCCCGCAACCGCCCGATGCGGTCGTCAAGGCCCTCGTGGCGGGTCTGATACCCGGGCCGAGCAAGACCGACCATGTCTGGTTCCTTGGTTTCGGCGGCGGCTTCGACATTCTTTTCGGCAAGCACTTCGCATGGAGAACGCAGGCCGACCTGGTGCACGATCACCTGTTCAGCGACCTGTTGACGGATGCCCGCTTTACCGTGCGCTTCTCCAGCGGCCCGGCCTTCAACTTCGGCAAGAACATCGTGAAGTGACCGCCCTCACGGAGCGCCGTTCCCATCCGCCGCATTGGCGGGCCGGATATAGCTCATCGCCCGCTCCGCCAGAGCGCAGATGGTCAGGCTGGGATTAACCCCCAGGTTAGCCGCGACCACCGAGCCGTCGCAGACGTAGAGGTTCCTGTAACCGTACAAACGATTCCGCGAATCCACCACGCCGTGCTCCGCCGAGTCCGCCATCGGGCATCCCCCCAGTATGTGCGCGGTGCTCGGCACGTCGAAGAGGATCTCCGTCACCATGCTCATCGGATAGCCGCCCATAGTCTGGGCTAACTTGCGCGCGAATTCGTTGGCCTGCGGAATGAAGGTAGGGACGCGTTGCCCGCGGCTGCGCAGCACGCGCCGGAACGGCCAGAACCACGGGCGTCCCAGCCGCATATCGATATGGCCGTCCAAGGTCTGCATGCAAAGCAGGATGAGGGATTCACGCGCAAAGCCGAACGGGTGCAGGCTGCGCACCGTCCGAACCGGATGCCGTAAGAGCGAGCCGGCCAAAGTCTTGAGCCAGAGCAGGATGCGTTTTCGACCGGGCGCCCCGCCGGTCAGGACCGTCGCCAACAGCCCCATGGCGTCGGACCCCTCCGGGTAGCGCGTGGCCTCGATGTGCGTGTATTGGTCGAGGTAGAAGCCCGAACCGATTGCAACTCCCTTCGACAGGTCCTCGCGGCTGCCGGGCACGCGCACCCCGATCAGCGACTCGCAATTGGTGCGTACACGGTTTCCCAGTTGCCCGCAGATCCGCGGCAGCGAGCCCTTTTCCTTCAGCCGGAAGAGCAGGTCCAGCGTGCCCAGCGCGGATGCCGCGAATACCACGCCGCGGCAGGTGAAGCGGCGCCGCCCGCCATGAATCATGGTGGATGGGACCGTCAATACCTCGTACCCCTCGCCTCCGTCCGGAGTGCTCCCCAGCGGCCGCACATCCACCACCTTGGTTTCGGCGAAGACCCGCGCCCCCGCCTTCTCGGCCAGATAGAGGTAATTCAAGTCCAGCGTATTCTTAGCGTTATAACGGCAACCCATCATGCAGCCGCCGCAGCCGATGCAACTGGCGCGTTCCGGTCCTTCGCCGCCGAAATAGGGATCCGGATAAGTGAGGCCCTGAGGCGACCCTTCCGGACCTTCGAACGTGGCTACTTTAGTGCGGTAAAAGGTTGCACCCGTCCCATGCTCCTCCGCCGCCCGCTGAAGGATGTGGTCCGCCGGACCCATAATCCGGTTTTCCGAGACGCCCAACATGCGGACCGCGGTTTCATAGTGCCGCGGCATCTCCGCTTTCCAGTCCGCCAGACCCGCCCACGATCCGTTCTCCCAGATCGAGTCTCCCGGGACCAGTAAGGTATTGGCGTACGTGATGGACCCGCCGCCCACCGCACAGCCGTGCAAAACCAACACGTGGCGGAAGGGATCGATGTTGAAAAAGCCACGCAGCCCAAGGCCGGGCCGCCAGATCCACCGCCGGATCCGCCAGTTGGTAGTGGGCAGGTTCTGCGGCGTCCAGCGGCGGCCCATTTCCATGACGCCCACCCGGTAGCCCTTCTCAGTGAGCCGATGGGCGCACACGCTACCGCCAAAACCGGAGCCCACCACAATGAAGTCGAAGTCCATCAGTTCTTACCCCCCGGGGCCACGCAACCGGCCGTCGGAACCGGCGCTCCGCACGCGGGCAATCCCGCGGGCAGCGGCGCTATTTCGATCCCCGGCTTCAAGATGCTCTCGCGCATGGATACCAGCGAATGCTTGAGGGATTTCTCCGGGTTGATCCCCATCACAGCGGAACCGAGAATTCGCGTGACGGACCCGAATTCATCGCTCAGCGTGATGGCCTCCGCCTCCACAAAGACGCCATTCCCGTTTTCTTCGAATCGCCAATAGGAATTCAGGCGCCGTAAGTATCCGTGATCCTTGCCTACTTCGGCGACGTGTGTGGACACGGACCGGCAGCGCCAGCGCTGTCGATCCACGCGATCCCACACCACGTCGCTGTCGACATCCAGGATGGCGGGTTCCTTCATGCGCATGGAATACTGGAAGTGGTCGGCGCCGGTAAGGCAGAGCAGCTTGGAGGCCGAGATAGTCTCGGGGAAATACTGGGCGCGATGGCCGTAATCCTGGAGCATGCGGAGCAGCCGGTCCATGGCAACCCCGGGAATGAAGGACGCCGCGATCCAATCGTATAGTTGACCGCCGGTCAATTTGTGCGGATTCGTACCATTCGCTTCGATTGTCCGGATTTCCCGGCCACGCACGATCTGCGCGTTCAGCGCGGGGTCTGCATCCGCCAATACGAAAGCCTTGCGGGCGCTCATCCGCGCTTCCGCGGATTGAACATAACAATCGAATTGTTGCGCGGTTTCGGGCTTCAGTTGCTGCGCGCCAAGCCCCGCGGGAAACAACAGGCACCAGACAATGGCATGTTTCATGTTCACGCGTCCGATTGATTATCGCTCCGGACGCCGCTGTTGAAAAGAAATATTTCCAGGTGCGAATCCACTGGATTCCGGATGCGATGTTGCGTAGTCTGGAAGCAGGAATTCTATGCATAAACTTGTCCCCGTCGAAAACGCGAAGACGTTGTTCCAGGAAGCCAAGGACTGGTCGGTCTGGAAATGGCTTTTGGAGAAGAGGCGCGCGCGCTCCACCGCGGACGCCGCCTGGGAGGCTCTGGAGGCCTGCGAAGAGAAAGCCAGGGCCGCGTGGTCCGACGAATGGCGGCAGGCCTACCTCGACCTTTCGGCCGATGGCCGTCCCAGGTCGCGGCGCCGTTCGAACCTCGACCCTGAGCTAAAGGCGGCGCTCGAAAGCCTGTACGAGTTGGACCGGGAAGGCACCCGGGCCCACGAAGCGGCCGAAGCCCAGTTCGATGAAGCCGACCGCCGCCTGAGCACCAGCATGGCCCGCGAGGGCGCTCAGATGGCCATCGACGCCTGGGAGCTGCGCGAGAAGGTCATCCGAAAGGTTGAGGCCCTGACGCGCCGCAAGTGACGCTACAGCGCGTACTTCCCGGCGCCCAGCACGTGTTTGGCGATCTGGCGGCCCAATCCGATGGTGTCCGCCGGCTCGTGTTTGGCGAGGCGGCGCAGAATCGCCATCTGCGTCCTGAGCATGTCGCCTTCGGCCACCGCGGCGATCACTTTGCGGGATGCAAGCTCCGCCGTCTGCATAGCCTTAGCCGCGTAATACCTGGTGATGGCAATGGCCTGCCTTGCCGCCCCTTCTCCCCTGGCGGCGATCAGCTTTTCCGCGCGAAGAATGCACGATTCCAGCGCGAACGCTTCCATGATGCAGTCGGCCAGCGCGCCCATCACTTCCTGCTGGTCCGCCAGGCCCGTCATGTACTTCTGCGAAGCCGCGCCCGCCGCGAACAGCCCCAGCCTCTTGACGCTGGCCAGCAGATGGCGCTCGGCGCTTAAGGGTCCTTCGCGTTCTTCGTTGGCAATGGGACCGGCCATCACCTCATCCATCAGTTTCTTGATTGCCGCGAGCAGGGGCAACTGGCCCGCCATGGCGCGCTTCATCAGCCACCCGGTGATGATCAGCCGGTTGATCTCGTTGGTGCCCTCGAAAATCCGGTTGATGCGCGAATCGCGGTATGCGCGTTCCGCCGGATACTCCTCCACATAGCCGTATCCGGCATAGATCTGAACCACGTGATCCACCACCATGTCCAGCATTTCCGACGCCCACACCTTGAGGATGGAGCACTCCACCGCGTACTCCTCGATGCGCTTCTGGATTTCCCGTGAGGCTCCTTCCGCGCCCGCATCCACATCGGCGAGCGCCGCATCGATCATGCCGATGGTCCGGTAGACCATGGATTCACCGGCGTAAATTCCAGCGGCGGATTCGGCCAGCTTCTCCTGGATCAGGCCGAATTCGGCGATGGCCTTGCCGAAGGCCTTGCGCTCCTTGGCGTAGCCGATGGCGTCCTGCAGGCTGTTGCGCGCCCCACCCACACAAGCCGCACCCAGCTTGAAGCGCCCGATGTTCAGAATGTTAAACGCGATGTGGTGCCCCTTGCCGACCTCGCCCAACAGGTTCTCCACCGGCACCTGGCAATCGGCCAGAATCAGCGG
>OBLW0100004267.1_pt1 | contig 10908 bp, 3 predicted proteins | sample 1520161 | NCBI WGS metagenome assembly OBLW01 (sample SAMEA3539309, study PRJEB22396) | soil metagenome | biome: tundra; feature: field; material: soil | place: USA | collected 2010-05 | depth 0.15 m
CCGCCAGCACCACGAAACTACAGGCTGCCAGATAAAAATAGCGTTCCCCGCCGAATGTGATCGCCTCTTCCGCCCGCAACTCCTTGCGCGCGCCGAGCGCCAGCGCTCCCGACGCCACTGCCAGATATAAACAGCCGAACATCTTGACCCTTACGCTCCAGTCGGCTTTGCGCCAGAGCAAGCCCAATCCGATCAGAACGGGAATCCCCGCCAGCGCAGCATACAGGCCTGTATTGTCCGCGCACAGCTTCATCGCCAACGGCCGCCCCACAAACGAACTCAATACCGGACGCGCAGCCAGGTAAACGAAGAGCGAGCGGACCAGGCCATGCATCTGAAAAACGGAGCTCTGCCCCCGGGATTCTCCGGCTTGAACGTATATCGCCATCTGAACGGCTACACCCGCCAGCAGCGCCAGGCTCTGCACCATTCCTTTGCGCCGCAGCAGCAGCCACAGCGCCAGCGGCACACCCAAAACCAAAAGCGGGCAACTCAGCGCCAGTAGCAACAGCCACAAGCCCTCGAGAATCCGCCAGACCACGTGAATCTCGTCTTCCCTGATCCCACATCGCACCAGCAGCAGAATCCCGGCGAGTTGCAGGAACCACTGAATCTGCGTGATGGTGCCGATCAGTTCGCCGCTGTCCAGCGCAATCGCGAACAGACAACAGACTACAAAGCGGAGCAGATCGGAACGGACCACCGCGCGAAAAACGGGCAGCACGAAAAATGCGCAACAGCAGCAGGACAGAGTCAGCGCCGTGATGTCGTAAACCGCCGGCGCATGCACGGGACAAAAATAAGAACCCAACAGGGCGGTCAGACGCTGCACGGCCAGGACGTATCCGGCATGTGGGATCCAGAGGGCTTGCCGTATGCCAAACAACAACTGGTCATGAAAAAAGATCATCCCGTCCTCGGCGAAAAACTGCGGGGCAGTCAGCGCGTCGGGACGGCGCAGAAACAGTAGCAGGAATATGGTGGCGGCCGTGGCAACGAAAAGTCTCGTTCCCGCGCCCCACGAGGCCGGTGGAGCCGTCCCGGCCTCCGGTACGCTTTTCGCCCAGGTCATTGGGTGGAACATTCAGCGTGGGTGGCCATCGCTGCCGTGTAAGAATCCATAACCCCGGCGATTGGACCGTCGGCCATTAATCGCCCGTGGTCCAGCCACAAGGCGCGGTCACAAATGCTCATGGCGGTTACGGTCGAGTGGGACACGCAGCGGATGGTCTTGTCGCACTCCCGGAAGTGCAGGATCCGTTCCTGGCATTTGGCATAAAACGCCAAGTCGCCAACGCCTAATACTTCATCGATCAGCAGAACGTCCGGATCCACCGTGACCGCCACGGAAAACGCCAGGCGCATCATCATGCCGGTGGAATAGGTGCGCACCGGCTCGTCAATGAAATCGCCGATCTCGGCGAATTCTACGATCTCGCCGAACTTGCGGCGCACATCGCGGCGGGAAAACCCCATCAAGGCGGCATTGATGCACACATTCTCGGCGCCCGTCAGGTCCGGATGGAAACCCGAGCCCAGTTCCAAAAGCGCGGCGGTGCGGCCGTGCACTGTCACGCGGCGGGAATCCGGCTGGCATAAACCGGTAGCCAAGCTCAGGAGCGTGCTTTTCCCCGCTCCGTTGTGGCCCACCACGGCGACGCTTTCCCCGTGACCGATCGCAAAACTGATCTCGCGCAGCGCGTGAAACCGCTCGGCGTGCCGGTTGCGAAGCAAAAGCATCAGCCGTTCGCGGATGAGCATCTGCCCGGCGTGCCGGGCAAACGACTTCCCCACGCCCTGAAAAACGATGGCCCCGTTCTTGGCCGCGCTCTTTAAAAATGCGCTCATAAAAAGACTGCGCTCATAAGAAGTCGGTTTCAGCCCGCGAAAAACCAGCAGGCCAAGCCATAAAACGCCATAACGATACCCCTGCCAGTTTGGCTGGCCTCTCTCCCACCGGGCATTGTCCAATAACGGATCCGAAAGTCCTTTAGATCACGGTTCTCGACCCAATCAGAGGTAATCGGCATCCCGCATAAGTAATTTCGCCGAGGCCGGCCGGCCTCTCCGAAGAGCCCAGTATACCATCCGGATTCGGCCCTTTGGACGTAGCACGGCTTGTCGATCTGTGGTTATTCAGTGGAATTGTTGGAAATCGCGCTGGCGGACGCGGAGCACCCGACCGTCAGGCCCTCAAATCGACGCTAAACCGAACAGGGTGAATTACTTCACGCCCTGCCGCCAGACGTCTCTTTTGGTCCGAATTCGATGACAATCGGATCAAACTCGATTTTCGGGCCTCGTTTCTGCCGCATTTTCCCCAAAAATGGCAAAGATGCACTTGACTTCAAACGTGTACTGCTCTACTATCAAGACTTCAAAACGGACCGTGCTATCCATTTCGGATGTCTCGCAGCGCGCAGTGGGTTCAGTGTGGTGTCCGCTGTCTGTCCGCCCGGTTCGGGACGCGAGGAAAATCCTTGACGGAGAATGCCGCGAGTCAAGTAAGATTAGAATACTGAGCTTAGCGATAAATATGGCGCTGCCCACTCTGTACACCGCATGTGAGGTTGCCGGGAAACTGAGGGTCAGCAGGCGTTCAGTTTACCAATGGCTTAGTAGTGGCCATCTAGATGGTTTTAAGGCTGGACAATCGTGGCGAATTACTGAAGACGACCTGATCATGTTCATGAAAAGGCGTAGTTTGCCTGCTGTCGGGCAGGAATTTGACGCTGAGAAAAAGGTATTTGACGGTGAGAAAAAGGGGCGCCCCGGTCGTGAGTGTTGAGGCAGGTATGCGCTCCGGTCTATGGGAAATCCCCGGCGTATAAAGGATGTACGGTGGTCAAATCGATGGCAGGGCTGAAAGTTCAGTGCGAAAAGGAAACTAAAGGAAGGAAAGGCTCTTTATGAAATCAACTAAACAGGTAGATCGCGACTTCCGGTGGAAGCGGGTCTTAGGCGTCAGCGCGGCAATTCTGCTTGCTGGCGTCTCGGCAGCTTCATATTTACACCCGGCAGCCGTTTCGCAGAAGAACGTTTTGAGGGGCGCGCTTGACCAGCCTGGCATCCAGCAGAGTCAAGCGAAAGTAAAGGAATCGGTCGCAAAACTCCCGTTGGCATTCGAGCCGAACATGGGTCAGACCGACGCGCAAGTGAAGTACGTCGCTCGCGCGAAGGGCTACACCGCATTCCTAACCGCTGATTCCGCCGTGCTGTCCATCAAGGGCTCCACGCCGGCGGTTCTCCGCATGAAAATGCAGAACACCCAACCAATCAGCACCATCGAACCCGGAAACCGGCAGATCGGCAAGTCCAATTATGTGCGCCCCACGGGCAACATCATGGGCGTCCCGAACTACGGTAAGGTCACCTACAAGGGGATCTATCCGGGTATCGACTTGGCCTACTTGGGCAACGAACGGAACCTGGAATACGATTTCGTGGTGAACCCGGGCGCAGACCCCAGCCAAATCCGCATTGCATACGAAGGCAGCAGCCGCTTTGCATTGGATAACGCTGGCAACCTCGAGCTCGAAACCGCCGCCGGCAAAGCGCTGGCTCAGAAACCGGTCGTCTATCAGACGATCCGCGGCGCGCGCCAGCCCATCCAGGGCGAATACATATTGACGGCCGACAATCACGTTGGCTTCAAACTGGGCGCCTATGATCGCAGCCAGGCACTCGTCATCGACCCCACGCTCAACGTCCTGGCGATCCTTCCCGGCACAGGTACTGACGAGGTCTTCGGGGTTGCCACCCAAGCGACTGGCACTCCGAACGGTGTTTTTCTGACCGGCCGCACGGCGTCGCTGAACTTCCTAGGTGCAACCAGCGGTCACTCCGTGGCCCCTGCGGGCAACTTTGACGCTTTCGTCACCAAGTTGGATCCGAACGGCACAACATTGGTCTATTCGACCTTCCTTGGCGCCGCTGGAGACGATGCGGGCGAAGGAATCGTAGTGGACGCCTTAGGTAACGCCTACGTCACTGGGTACACCAACCTCGCGATGACCTCTACGGCTCCCGTGGCTGGCACGGTCGGCGTCTACTCTGCCTTCCTCGCCAAGTTCTCGTCGGCTGGCGCATTGTCGCTGATTACCTACTACGGCGGCTTGGGCACCACGCAGGCGTTCTCGATAGCGATGGACAATTCGACAGCCGCCACTAACGGAAACCTGGTAATCGGCGGCCTGACGAATGGCCTCCCTGGTACCCCCAGCGGCGAGTTTAAGACGTTCGGCGGCGGCACGACCGATGGCTTCATCGCCACGTTCACTTCCGCCCTGGTGCTGCAAGCCAGCACCTACCTGGGTGGCAGCAACTACGACCAGGTCAACAGCGTGGCTGTCGACTCCACCGGAAATATCTATGCGGCCGGCGCCAGCGCTTCGGGTAATAACATTAATACGGGCGGCAATCCCGCTCAGTACCTCCCGCCCAACTTCCCGACCGGAAGTACCCTCGGCTTGAACGCATTAGGTGGGGTGGACAACACGTTCGCCACCAACCCTGCCGTTGCCCCAATCATCGGGCCGTTTAATATTGTCGGAGGGACGCAGACCGCGTTTGCGACCAAGTACAATTCGGCCCTTACCCAGCGCCGCTTTTCTTCGATCTTCGGCCCAGGCGGTGAGACTGCCAGCGGTATTGCCGTGGATCCCGCCGGCGTCGTTTATGTTGTGGGATCTACCCGCAGCCCCTTCTTCTATCCGAATGTTCCCAATCCTAGCGGTGCGACAGTTTACGCTCAAAGTGGGTCCTTGCCCAACGTTGGCGCACTGAGGTTCGGCGCCCCTATCACCTCCGCCGTTGCTCCTAACGGTTTAATCGCGCAGGCGAATCCGACTCAGTCGCAAGGCTTCCTGGTCACCCTGCAACCCGCTAACAGCCTCGGTGCCAATCAAGGTTTACTCAACTACGTCGCCTTGCAGGGCGGCGGTGCTGCTGGTCCTGCAAACGTGCTCGATCCCAACGTTACGGGCACATGTAACCTCATGCTCACGCGCTTCGGCGGCGCCCTTGGAGGCGTTCCCTCACCGTGCACTGGGGTCGCCGGCACTTTCGTCACCGGAGGCTGGAACGGCGTGACCGTCGATGCCGACGCGCAGGCTTACATCGCCGGCCAAACGGTTGTTGCGGGGCCGTTCAATGCCGCGCAAATCGTCCGTGCCAGAAACTATACCCTTTCCGGTACACCGCAATGGTCGACTTTTGACGGCAGCACGGTTGCCAGCAGTCAAGCTTTTGGAATCGTGACGACGGCATACCGCTTGGCATTCTTCGTGGGAGAAGTCACGGCGCCGACAGCCACTACGATTGCACAAATTCAAGGTGCCACTTCCAACCTTTCCGCTCCGACACAACCCGGGGTTAAAAGCGCAGCCACAGGGAATCCAATTCTTGCCGGCAGCGCCGCCAAGGCGGATGCCAGTACCGATGGCCTGTACGGCGCGGTCCAGTACAACGACATATTTGCCACGCCCACCACGGTTACGCTTCCCGCGGTAGGTCTGCTTACCCCCACGACCCCTAATGGCCCTATCGGAACCTTCCAAATGGCCAATACGCTTAATATCCAAAACACCTGCGTCGGCGGCAGCATAAACGGCACGTTGCTGTCATCAACAGGCGGCTCCGTTACCGTCGGGCCTTTTGTGGTTACGCAGCTTGCCAACACCTCCAGTTTCCAGGTCTTGCTCGCAAGCGGTGCAACGAACGTCGCGGGCCCCCTCGGCCCCTCTACCGCGTACATCAATTGCGGCGGAGAGAACATCTCGGCTGTCACGATCACCGGCTCGGTTTTTGGTCCCATAACCTGGACACCGGCGGCGACGCTGGTCAGCTCCTCGGCCTACACCACCGGCGTGCTGACGCCGTACACGACTCTCGTCGACTCCACTGCAGGCAACATTAACAATGGAACCTTCTTCGAGAACACCTTTATCAACGCCAATGGAACCGTCGGTATTGCTAACAATAACGGAATCATTCGGATTCCGATCTCGGTAGTGACACCGGCTGCGAATAATACGGGTACGCAACCCTACACGGTCAACATCCAAGGACAAACCGCGTCTACGGGGGCCTTCCCGAGCGCGAGTTGTGGCACCAACGGCCTTGGCCTTGTCGGCGTGCAATCGAACGCTTCGGGGACACAGTGGGCAGCGTCCACCGGAACGTCGGGCAGTGTTGGCGGCACCGCGCAACCGGCTGGGTTCGTCACCCCGACCCTGTCGAACGGCGGTCTCTTCACGGTAAATATCAACGCATTCTGTGCAAATCAGCTACCGGTGGGGACCTATTCCGCGAATATCGTCATCACCAACACCCTTGGCGGGACCCAACCGGCGTCGATTCCGTTCAGCCTGACGATTACCGGCGGCGGAGCTGTTTCGCAGCAACCGTTGAGCCTCGGCTTCCTGAGCAACACGTCGGCCGCGCAGCAGACTTCGTTCTCTGTGACCGCACAGGGTTCGGCGCCGCTGACGTACGGAATCAATTATATACCGGCGAATCCCCCGCAGACTCCGCTCCCCGCCACAGCCTTTACGCTGATTAGCGGTGGGGCCGGAACGATTCCGGCAGGCGGGACCAACTCGGTCATCCTTTCGGTCAGCCCGGCGGGCCTTGCTGCCGGTGTCTACTTCGGCTCTTTCCAGGTGACCGTTCCCGGCACCAACCCGCTCCAGGTGTACGGCCAGCCCGTAGGGATCTCCGTATATGTAGGCGCTGGGGTGACCAGCCTGGTGTCCGTCGTTCCGGCGAACAACACGGTGCTCAACATCCCGGTTCCGGCGAGCTATACCGCGGCCAACCTGACGCAACCGAATCAAATTCAGGTAAGCGCCGTGGGCGACACGTCGGTCACGCCAGTTTACGTTGGCAATACCACGGGTATCTCCGGTATTACAGCACCTACGATCTCGACGCCCACTAATTTCCCGTCAGGGGTCACAGCGTGCTTCCTCCCGCCCGGCGGCGCAGTTACGCCTGCGACGGCGCAACCCGCGTGCGCACTCCGACTGACACCGAACCAGGGTAGTAACAATAACCCTAATGGCACCTGCACGGTGTTTGCACCGAGCCCGCTGAACTCGGGCGCCGCGTCCTGCTACTATAGCCTATCGGTCGATACGACCCTCTTGCCCGTGGGCGCATACGCCTCCACGATCACCCTTACCGCTACGAATGGACTCGTGCTGAACATTCCGGTCGCTTTGAACGTCCAGCAGCTCCCGAGCATTTCGGTCAAGCAGAACGTGAATGGCGTTGGGATTATTCCGCTGACGGGGCTGAATTTCTCTGGCGTCGCTGGCGTGGACTTGACCACTTGCCAGACCATCTACATTCAGTCGACCGGTGGAGTGGTTCCTGGCGTCGTGGCGACAACCAACAATTCGTACTTGGCGCTGCTGGCAAACCAGCCCGCCAACAATACACAATTCGTGCCTGGGTACTTCAATAGCTACACCTTCGGCACGGTGACCGGCGGTTCCAACTACCCCATGACGGTCTGCGCGAACGCTGTCGGCCAACCCGCCCGTCCCGCGGTCCTCAACGGACAGATCGCGTTCTCCGCCTCCGGCATTGGTGCACCCATCCTGCTTCCGGTGACCTTCACTCTCTCCGGCGGCACCGGTAGTTCGGCTAACCTCTCGCAACTCGGCGTGTTCCGCGCCCCGCCGACCAGCACCCCCGGGCTCGGCCAGTTTTACCTGGACACGAGCATTGTCGGAAACAACCAGTACAACTACGACAACGGTGATAAGGGGCCCCGGTGGTTCGGTCTCAGCGGTGATAAGCCGGTGGCCGGAGACTGGTTCGGCACTGGTGTCGTATCGGTCGGCGTCTTCCGCTGCCCGATTTTCCCGGCGGTCGGTGTTTGCGCGTGGTACATCGATCAGAACAACAACGGCACTTGGGATGGAACTGCCGGTGGCGATGCCATCTGGTATTTCGGTCTCCCGGGTGACCAGCCCATCGTCGGCGACTGGAATGGAGACGGCAAATCCAAGATCGGCGTCATGCGCTGCCCGGCTTCGGGCGTCTGCACTTGGTATCTGGATGCGGGGAACCAGCATGGCCTCGCTTATTCGGGCGTGCTTACTCCGCAGTTCGGTCTGACTGGTGATGTCCCGGTTGCTAACAACTGGGGCGGCAACGGACCGGTCGACCAAATCGGCGTGTTCCGCTGCCCGCCAGCCTCCGCGCCGGGTGTCTGCACGTGGTTCGTGGACAGCAACGGCGACTTCAATCCGATAGCCGAGACGCAGTACTCGTACGGTGTGACTGGGGATATCCCGATTGTCGGTAACTGGTTCAATACGGGCCGGAAACGGATCGGCGTATGGCGCAATGGCCAAGTCATCCTGAATCAGACTGGGACCAACACGTTTGTCTATGGTATCGATTTCGGCAGCACAGGCGGCGCGAACTTCGGTCTGCCGGGCGATCTGCCGGTCATCGGCTTCTGGACCATGCCGTAAACATACCCTGTATTTTGTAACCAAGGGCTCCATCCTCACGGATGGAGCCCTTTTTTTGTTGGGTTCGACAAGGACGGGCGTTTGACTGCGAGCCGTGTTGCCTTTCCCGGGGTGTCAATTTCTTGACGCGGATGACGGGTTTATGCCGCGAGAAGTTATCGAATCCATTGTATTTGCATTGACATAGGATGGATCTGGAAATGCATAAGGGACTGTGACGCGCCTTATTGGGCCTTAAGTTCCAGCTTCCGGACGAATGAACGGAACATGCGGCTGCCGGCGTCAGGAGAAAGAGATGACAATCAGTCTACAGACAGGTTCTGGGGCACTCGCGGCCGTGAACGGATCTGATCCGAGCCAGGCGATTGGCTCCACGAGTTCCAGTGAGGCGGGAGCTACGCCGTTCCAAGTGGTCTTGAACCAGCAGCAGCAACAACAAGCAACGCTCGCGGCCGCGGCCGCAAAGCCCGCTGCTTCCGTAGCCGGTGGCGGCGTTCAGGCGCAGTACACCGCCCAATCGTCGCACGTCGGCGCGGGAGCGGTAATGGTCAATGGCACACGATGTATCACGCAATGTTACACCTATGACTTTTTGGCTAACAACGTTACAGACGATGTCTATGAGATCAGTGGTGCGCAAATGCTCGGAATGGCTGTCAGAATCTACGATCCATCGGGACAAAAGTCCGATGTAGACTTTCAGCCGGGCGATGACGTTGTGGCCGTGATGAAGGCCAACAACATACCAATACATGCGGCCGATCAAGGTGTAAGCTACGAATACGCAAAGCTGTTCACGACGACGGATTGGACGCCCGACGTTTCCTCTGGGAAGAAGAGTCCCATTCAATTGGAAGCGCAGGTCGTCCAGCAGATGCTTGGGGATGGTTGGAGCAGTGAGGCTCTCGCGCCGTGGATAAATCAGGTGGCTTCTTACTTGCCGACCCCGAGTGGCGCGTCTCCAGCAGCAACCGGATCGCTTCCCTTAGCAACGGCCGATCCCGTAGCGGCGGGAGTGTCTACCGACCCAGGCTCTTCAACCTCCACCATTTCCGCGCTAGCCGACACACCCGTCGCCGCGGCGCAGGTTACGTCGACTCCTGAAGCGGCCGTGGCGCCGGTCGCCGTGGCGCAGGATACGTCGACCCCTGCAGAAGTGGCCGTGGCGCCCGTCGCCGTGGCGCAGGATACGTCGACCCCTGCAGAAGTGGCCGTGGCGCCCGTCGCCGTGGCGCAGGTTACGTCGACTCCTGAAGCGGCCGTGGCGCCTTCCTCGACCGATCCGGTTCGCGCTGACGCTGTTAACCTTGCCCCGGCGACGAACTCAGCCCCTTTAGCCAGCCTTTATCAGGATCTACAATCAGCCGCCGTCAAGGCGAGCCCGGATAATGCGACCGCCGCCGGCAGCAGTGGGGTTGAGTGGACACCGGCTGACTGGGCACAGCAGGTCCGGCAACTCACGTCCAATCCGGATGTCCTCCCGTCGCTGGACCAGATGTTCCCGAAAGTGGACTTTCAGCAGCCGATGACTTTACTAGATTTCTGGGCCGGCGCCCAGGATTCGATACGTCTTTAGCGCCGTCCGGCAACGGATCGGTGTATTCCGGGGTGGAGTACTTTTTCCTTCTTCAGCGCACCGTAAAGCAGGACGGAGGCAAGATTTGAGGTAGCCAGCAGGTTCCGAGCTGTGCTAAACTACTTGCTTCCCGTAAGAAGGGGGTTGAGTAGCTTTTCTTTCCTTTCAAGGGACCCGCTGCAAGGCGGGTCCCCTTTTTGTTTCTTGGGCTCCCCAGCCGCTGCTACTCCTGCCGGAAGTCCATCGAGTAACTCCCCCTCAACTTTTTCCACCTGTTCCGCGTCATTCAAATAGGGGGCGCTCCCGTCGCGGGCTAGAGCAGCGGAGCGGACCCGAACTCGGAAGCGACCTCATGCTTGTCCCGTCATCCTTTCGGGGCCTCGCCCCACTCCCCTTCGGGTTAGGCCGTATCTGGACGGGGCAAGAGTCGGTCTCGGGAGACACAAATTCGTAGGCGCCGCGGCCGGGCGGGCGTCGTGAACCGCGGAGTTAGAGCCGCTCACTGCGCCGCTCGCGAAGTATCTTCCGGGGGGAACGGATCATCCTCTCGGAGGGATGCGTCTTCCCTCCGGGTGGAGAGATGAGGGCTGTAGAAAGGATCGCAATGCGTATCGAGATCCGGCCGCTTGAGGCGCCAGCGAACCCGCTCCTCCGCCTGCACGCGGGGAGAAGGACGGCCCTGGCGCACCAGCACGGCGGCCGGCTCATAGATGACTTCATAGCCCAAGGCTCGCGCCCGGCAGCAGAGATCCACATCGCCGAAGTTCGATCGGAACTGCTCATCAAAACCCCCGAGCTGCTGAAATACCGGCTTACGCAATGCCATGAAAGCACGGGAAACCG
>OBLW0100004268.1_pt1 | contig 10907 bp, 8 predicted proteins | sample 1520161 | NCBI WGS metagenome assembly OBLW01 (sample SAMEA3539309, study PRJEB22396) | soil metagenome | biome: tundra; feature: field; material: soil | place: USA | collected 2010-05 | depth 0.15 m
AGCCGTTCCCGGACGACCCGGCCGACAGCGTCGCGGTGCAGCTGCCGGAGCCGCCGCCGCCGCCTCCGGAGGAGCCGTGGCTGACCGTGACGTTGGAGTTGCCGCTGCCGCCGCCGAAGGACTCGGTCGCGAGGATCTGGTAGTTGAGCGTGCCCAGGTTCATCCCGTGGCTGGCCCACGCGTTGAAGAAGTTCTGCGTGGTGATGGTCCCGCTGCTGGTGGGCGAGGTCCGGATGGCCAGGTACTGCTCGAAGGTCGCGGTGCCCTGGATGGAGGGCTGGTTGACCTGCTGGTGCTCGTAGATGTTGTACGTGCCGCCGTCGCTGGTGACCGTGCCCATGAACGTGCCGGCCGTGGGCGGCGAGCCGTTGTAGTTCTCCATGACGTAGTACTCGACCAGCGGGTTGGTCGACCAGCCGTAGAGCGACACCAGCGAGGTGCCGCCAGACGCGCTGAGGCTGCCGTTGAAGCTCACCGTCTGGTTGCTGCCGGGGTTCCAGCCAACGCCGGCGACGAAGTCGCCGATGCCGCTCCACGTGCTGGAGTAGCTGTTGCCGCCAGAGCCCACGGTGATGCAGGCGGACCCCTGGCCCGCACTCCACATCTGGTAGTAGTAGCCGTTGCTCGTGCCGGTCTGGTTCGAGCAGGTGGCAGCGTGGGCGATGCCGGGCGCGGCCACCATGGCCGTGGCGGCGGCCAGGGCTGCGGCGCAGGCGCCGAGGAACAGCCGTATGCGGCTGCGCCCGCGATTGCTCGCCGGATGGATGGGGGGACCGTTCATATCCCTTTTCCTCCTCGTGAAGCAAGATCGCCGCGCCCTTGGCGGCCGGACGGCCAGGTCACGATAGGTGACCTGCTGGATGGCCTCTGAGGTCCGTCCTTGGCCGTCAGTATTGATTTGGCCCTACCCGTAGTCAATGAGTTTCGGAAATGTTTCGGAGTCGAATTTACTGACTAAGGGTGTCTCAGGAGAGCTTTTTGCCTGGTCACTGGCCCCTCCCGGCCGGCCGAGTTCGGGGTTGGTCAATGGAGCCTTAGCCGAGGTTGCCGAAAGTTTCGGAAACTTTTTGATCATTCGGCGCGGGGTATCGTAGCTGGCCCGTCGCGGCGGACGCTGGCGGGCTCGCCGGGTACTACAACGACGCGGAGGCGGACCCGAGCAGCGCGACGGCATGTACTGGAGCGGCGATCTCGGTTCTGCGGACTCCCGCGGGTTCTGCTAGTTCGCGGACGGGCGGGCGAGTGGCTGCGGGTCGACGGAGAGAACTTGGTACCGCGCCCGTGGAGCGGGCCTTGCGGTGCAACCCTGCCATCTCGGAGGCGGCAATGCGGCTCGCCCGCGTGCTTGCCGCTGACCGGTGGGACACGAGCGATCCGGTGTGGTGGCGCCCGAACGCGCGCTCCCCCATTTACGTCCTGCTTGACCGGGAGCAGGCGGCCGCGCTTGACGCCGGGATCAGCCGTCCGCCGTTGCATCAGCTTCTCGTTCTGAAATATTTCGGACCATTCATCGACATAAAACTTGTTCCCTTTTGTCCCAAAATTCTCATCTAGCAGGCCGAACTCCCTGGTCTTGACAACCTGCTGCACGACGACTTAGCGTCATGTCACATCATAGTTACGAAATATTTCGGAATCTGTTTGAACGGCGGAGCGACCGTGGTCTCGGTGAAAGGACGCATCCTCACGCGTACTGGCGTGGGCAAACGCCCGCTGGGTCGGCGGCTGTGGGGCCCAGGAAAGAACTTGACCCGGCGCAGGATCTCGCTGCGGCTCACCGCGGCACTCGCAGTCCTCCTCGCTACCGCTGGCGTGGCCGCCTGGTCAGCTGCTAGGCCCGTTTCGGCCGCCACGAGCTTGAAGAGCCTGGCGGAGGCGAAGGGTCGTTACTTCGGTACCGCGATGACGCAGAACATGCTGTCCAACTCGACGGTGACGACCCTCGTGGCGCAGCAGTTCGACATGGTCACCCGGGCAACGAGATGAAGTGGGACAACCACCGAGCCGTCCAACGGCTCCTTCAACTTCGGCCCCGGTGACCAGATCGTGTCATTCGCCCAGTCACATGGCATGCGGGTGCGCGGGCACAACCTGGTCTGGCACAGCCAGCTGCCGTCGTGGGTGTCCAGCCTGCCGCTGAACCAGGTGCAATCGGTAATGGAGAACCACATCACCACCGAGGTCACCCACTACAAGGGCCAGGCCTACGCCTGGGACGTGGTGAACGAGCCATTCAACGACAACGGCAGCCTCCGGCAGGACGCCTTCTACAACGCGATGGGCAGCGGCTACATCGCCGACGCGATCAGGACCGCGCACGCCGCCGACCCGAACGCCAAGCTTTACCTCAACGACTACAACATCGAGGGCGAGAACGCGAAGAGCAACGCGATGTACAGCCTGGTCCAATCGCTGCTCGCACAGGGCGTCCCGATCAACGGCGTGGGCCTTGAAAGCCATTTCATCCTCGGCCAGGTCCCCTCGTCGCTGCTGGCGAACATGCAGCGCTTCGCCGCGCGGGGCGTGGACGTCGCCGTCACCGAGCTCGACGACCGCATCCAGCTCCCGGCCACCAGCGCCAATCTCGCCCAGCAGGCCACCGACTTCTCCACCGTAGTCAGCGACTGCCTGCAGGTGTCCCGTTGCGTGGGCGTGAGCCAGTGGGGCGTCGGCGATGCCGACTCGTGGATTCCCAGCGCCTTCTCCGGCTACGGGGCGGCCACCATGTTCGACCAGAACTACCAGCCCAAGCCGGCCTACAACGCAGTCGTCACCGCGCTGGGCGGCTCCAACGGAGGCGGCGGCGGCGGCGGAAGCTGCAGCGCCACCTACCAAGAGACCCAGCAGTGGAATGGCGTATTCAACGGCCAGGTCACCATCACAGCAGGCAGCAGCGCGATCAGCAGCTGGACTTCGACGGTGACGCTCGGTTCCGGCCAGGTGATCTCGGCGACCTGGAACGGCAACCCCACCTGGCCCCAGGCCAACGTCATGGTCATGAAACCGGCGAGCTCCAACAGCAACCTCGCAGCAGGCCAATCGACCTCGTTCGGGTTCACCGTCAAGACGTCGAACGGCAACTACTCCGCACCCGCGGTCACCTGCTCCACTCCGTAGTCACCTGAGCGCACCGCAACCACCGTCCCCTTGCGAAGGAGTCCACCGTGCTTCGCCTCATGGCAAGAGCTGGCACCAGAGCAGGCCGCAGCCGTCACCGGCGCGTGTTCGCCGTCGCTGCGCTGTGCGCTGCCGGGGTCGCGGCCGCGCCCCTCGCGGGTGCCGCCGCGTCGGCGACCCTGCCACCGCCAACCTCCACCCTGCAGGAGATCAGCAACTTCGGGCCCAACCCGACCGGCCTGCAGATGTATCTATACGTGCCCGAACAGGTGCGCCCGCATCCGGCCGTGGTGGTCGCACTGCACTATTGCACCGGCTCAGGCCCGGCGTTCTTCGCCTCGACCGAGTTCGCGTCCCTCGCCGACCGGTACGGCTTCATCGTGGTGTACCCGTCCGCACCACGAGCGGGCCACTGCTTCGATGTCTCGTCGCCCGGTGCGCTGGTCCACGACGGGAACAGCGACCCGGCCGGGATGGTGTCCATGGTGCGGTATGCCGAGCAGCACCTGCACGCCGACCCTGACCGGGTCTTCGTCACCGGCCTGTCCTCCGGTGCGATGATGACCAACGTCCTGCTCGGCGACTACCCCGACGTTTTCCGCGCCGGCTCGGCGATGTCGGGAGTGCCATTCGGCTGCTTCGCCACCACCGACGGCTCACTGTGGAACACCGCCTGCGCTAACGGCAACATCATCAAGACGCCGCAGCAGTGGGGGGACCTCGCCCGGGCGGCGGACCCGGGCTATCACGGGCCACGCCCGCGCATGCAGCTGTGGCACGGCACCGCGGACACCATCCTCTGCTACCCGAACTTCGGGGAAGAGATAAAGCAGTGGACCAACGTCTTGCATGCCCATCTGGCGTACACCGATCATCCGCAGCCCACCTGGACACACACCGTGTACGTCAACCGGGCCAGCCAGGTCAAGGTCGACGCGTATAGCGTCGCAGGCGAGACCCACAACCTGGGGTTCGACTATCCCGATTGGGCGCAGCTGGCGCTCCAGTTCTTCGGGCTGGCCGACGACCACGGTAACGGGTGAGGCGCCCGCGGCGCCCAGGCCGCCTGGGCGCCGCGGGGCAGGCTCAGCGCTGTAGAGGCATACCCAGGTGCCGCTGGCCCGCCGCTGTCGCCTAGGCGATGGCGCCCGGTGCCTATCTTGCACCCCGCTTCACCAGCGGAGATCACGATCGTGCCGACCGCCCCCCGGCTAATGCCCGCCGGTCCCGGTCCGCGCTAACGCTCTTGGCCTGCATTGATCTAGACCCGTCCGTACGCATGTTTGCTCGGATGTCGCGGTCTGGCCCTCTGGCTCCCGGGCAGCTGCGGCATGGATGGCAAATGATCAGCCGTCCGGCTTCCGCGACCCGGTTCCATGTCCTGTGCGTACCCGGGGTGACACTGGAGGCGTGACCAGGGGACTACGCAGGTGATGGCTCCCTTCGACCTCCCGCCGTCACCTGTGCAAGGGTCGCGAGGTCCATGCCAGGTCCACCCGAGGTACACAGCAGGTCAGTCAGAGGTCAGCGGAAGACGGGGTAGCGCCCCGCCCAGCGAGGGACCGGATTGTCCGTGGTCGGCCGCGACATCCGGCGGGTCGTGCGCGGCCCAGCCCGACGTCGCTTGCTGCCCGGCGCGGTGACGCGGTGAACAGGTGCCGGGCAGCATCGCCGTGCCACCGGATCCACCGCAGTGACCGGATACCAGGAGGGCTACCGCGTGGCGTTTGCGGCCGTTGACCTTTTTCGGCGTTGTCCCACCCCTTGGTCGCCTTGGGCACCATGGCGAACGCATCGCCTAGCCGCCTTTGGTCAACGGAAGCCGAAGCCCCACGGGAGCGGTGCTTGCCGGAACAGGCTGGCTGGGACGGCATCAGCGAGTGCCTGGTATCCCGCCGGGTTCAGATGCAGATGGTCGCCGTTGTCGAATGACGGCAGGATCTTCCGCGGGTTGGCCGAGTCGCGCACAGCCCGGTCGAAATCGAGGACAGCGTCGAACTTGTGACTGGTGCGGATCCACTGGTTGACGGTCTGCCGGGCCGCCTCGCGCAGTCCCTGCGGATCGTCGTACCCGGCATTGCCTCCGAACGGGGTTATCGTCGCGCCGAACACCCCGATGCCCAGCGCGTGGGCCCGGGTGATGATCTGCTGATAGGCCGCGATCAGATCGGCTGCGACCTGCTTTTGGGCGGCTTCTGCCGGGTCGGCCGTGCCAATGTCGTTCACCCCTTCGAAGACGATCAGCCACTTGACGCCGCTTTGGGAGAGCACGTCGCGGTCCATGCGGGCCAGGACATTGGGGCCCAGGCCGTCGTTCAGCACCCGGTTCCCGCCGAGACCCTGATTCAGCACTGCCACGCCAGAAGTGTCCGGGATGGACTGCAACCGGGTGAACAACTGGTCCGGCCAACGGTCGTTGCCATTGGTAGTGGAGCCCCTGCCATCGGTCAGCGAGTCGCCCACGATGGCGACCGCGGCGGTAGCAGGCCTGGACCACATCTCGGCGCCGCTCAGGAAATACCAATGAGCGACAGATGCAGCCCCGACCAGGTTTTCGTCACCGACGTGATTTCCCGTCACGATGTAGGAGGTGGTCCGGGAACCGGGATGCGAGGTGATGTCATCAGAGGCCTGGCCTGCGGCCAGGTACATGGTCACCGTGAGGTTGGACCCGGGGGCCAGGGTAAAGTCCAGCGGGTCAGTGACCACCTGAGCCCCGACTGGGATGTCCACGCCGGGCTGGCCGTCGAAGGTCACCGGCTGAGAGGTCCCTGGCTGGATCGCGCTGACCCCGGCCTGCCCACCGAGGGGGAGGGCCACGGAGACGGCGGTGATGGGGAGGTCCGCACCTCCGTAGGCGTTGGAAAAGCGCAGCCTTATCTGCTGGCCGCCGAGCGTCACGTGGATGGTCTGTCGAATCGTGCTGTCGGCGAAGACGAGGTTGTCCTGAGTGAACGGCGGGGGCGGCAGGTTGCTGGGCTCCGTCAACTGGGGCGCGGCCACCCAGGTGTCAATCCAGTGCCCGTTCATCTCTGGTGAGACTGCGCCGCCAGGCGGGTGGGACGGGCTGGGCATGCCCGCCGCCTGGACCCCGGCAGTGAACGAGCCCACCGCGACGGCAGCCGCGAGGGCCCCTGCCGTGGCCAGCCGGATGGCTAGTGATGTCCTTGCTAATCGCCGCCGTAACCTGCCCACCGCTGGCAGCGGCCATGCCTTTCCGTGCGTCCGCAGGCAGGCCTGTTCCCCGGGCAAGGCATGTTGCCGCGAAGGCCATCGGCCGGAACTCTTCATCGCATCTCCAGCATGGTCACCGGGATCACCACGCAGACAGCCGGAGCAGCGCTGACCTGCAGTACTAGCCAGGCCGCCACCGTTCGTGGTGACAGGCAAACGCCGAAACTTTCGGAGAAGACATCTAAGTTTCGGAGGCAACGTACGCCGGACTCCCGCAGCCGTCAAGGCGCTGCCCGAGACCCACGGGAAGGGCCTCGTCAGCAGGCCAGCCACTTGACTCGCGTCCACCTGCGCCTTTCGGGCCCGCTTGCGCAGCGTCTCCATGGTGCCGATGCCCAGCTTCTTGGCACCACGCAGATCTCCGGCCAGTCCGGCAGGCCGCGAGGCGGTCTAGATGAAGGCGGGGACGGATCGCAGGGGTTGAAGGTAGACGGCAGGAGCGTTATGGTGCGAATGTTTCGGAGACTCTTCGAAATGTTTTGACCATTGAAAATGGTCCCCCGCCGTCTACGCCCGCGGAGATCGTCATGGCCGGATTACCTTCCCTCCCGCCGACCAGACCGCTTGCATACGAGCTTGGCAGGAGGATGTTCCTCAAGATTGTGGCGACGCTGACAGCTGGAGCCTCGGTCGGGCTGGTCATGGGGGAGAAGGCGCTCGCGGCGCAGCGGGGACTCGGCGCTGATCCGGGGGTGTACCTCACCACGATGCCGGGACCAGGACATTTTCCGCTGGTGGCGGGCAGGAATCCCGCACCGCTCGTGGTCAGCAGCAGCGATTATCCCGGCGTGATCCGGGTGGTGAATGATCTGCAAGCGGATATCAAGGCGGTCACCGGGGCTGAGCCGGCCGTGTCGGCCGATCAGATACCCGCGCAGCCCGAGATCGTGCTGATCGGCACCATCGGCAAAAGCCCTCTTATCGACGATCTGGTTTCCGCCGGGAAGCTGGACGTCACCGGGATAGCGGGAAAGTGGGAGACGTCGCTGGAGCAGGTGGTGGAGAACCCGCTGCCTGGCGTCCGCAGCGCATTCGTGATCGCCGGCAGCGATCAGCGTGGGACGATCTACGCTGCCTACGATGTCTCGAAAGAGATTGGGGTGTCCCCCTGGTACTGGTGGGACGACATCCCGCCCGGTCATGCGGACGAGCTCTATGTCCTTCCCGGGCGCCACACCCAGGGCACACCGGCGGTGAAGTACCGCGGCTTCTTCATCAACGACGAGAATCCAAACCTCGGTACCTGGGCACCGGCCTTCTTCGGTTCTGGCCTGGCTGCCGGGTACCCAGGTGGGTTCAACAGCAAGTTCTACTCGAAGATCTTCGAGACCATGCTGCGGCTCAAGGCGAACTACCTGTGGCCGGCGGTCTGGGGAAGAGCATTCGCCGAGGACGATCCGCGGAACCATGCGACGGCCAAGGCCTACGGCATCGTGATGGGGACCTCGCATGAGGCGCCGATGATGCGCGGCATCGAGGAGTGGAACCGGCATGCCGTCCCGGCCGTCCGGGACAGCAACGGGAACATCATCACGCCAGGACACGACCCTTATGGCGGCACCGGGGAGTGGAGTTTCCTGCGCAACGCCGATGCGATCAAGGCGTACTGGACGGACGGCATCCACCGGATGGTGGACCAGGCTTTCGAGGGCGTCGTCACCCTCGGCATGCGAGGCAATGGCGATACCGGCCTCCCGGACGGCAACGGGATCGGCCTGATGGAGAACATCATCGCCAGCGAGCGGCAGATCCTGGCCAGCGTTACGGGTGCGGATCTGACCACGATTCCGCAGGTCTGGACGCTCTATAAGGAAGTCCAGCGCTACTGGGAGGAGGGCCTTCGGCCACCGGACGACGTGATGGTGGTGTTCACCGACGACAACTGGGGCAACATCCGCAAGCTGCCCGACCAGAGCCTGCCGCCGCGCAGCGGCGGCTACGGGCTGTATTACCACTTCGACTATGTCGGCGGCGGCAGGAACTACAAGTGGGTGGACAGCAGCCTTATCGCCAATACGTGGGAGCAATTAAACCAGGCTATCAGCCACGGCGTTTCCCGGCTTTGGGTAGCCAATGTCGGAGATATGAAAGGCAACGAGCTCCCGCTGCAGTTCTTCCTCGACTACGCATGGAACCCGGACCGCTGGCCGGCCGAGCTGCTTCCTGAGTGGGAGCAAAAGTACGCTGCGCAGAGCTTCGGCCCAGAGCAGGCGGTGGCCATAGCGAGCGTTCTGCATACGTACGGCAAGCTTCAGTCGCGCCGCAAGCCGGAGTTGCTGAACCGGCAGATCAATCTCGATCCCACCAAAAACCTCGCCACGGACCCGTCCGCGGTTATCTACAATGATCAGGCAAGCCCATTCAGCCTGACCGACTACCAGGAAATGGACAAGGTCACCGCCGAATGGCAACATCTGGCCGACCAGGCTGAGCGGATCGGCCGGTCACTCCCGACCGCCTACCAGGACGCCTACTACGAGATAGTGCTCTACGAGGTGAAGGCGACCGCCAACCTGTACGCGCTGCGCCACGCGGAGTTCACGAACATCCTCTATGCCACGCAAGGGCGCGCGGCAACCAATGATGTCGCTGCCACCGCCGAGGCCAGGTTCGCTGACGACCTGGCTATGATGAGCTATTTCAACACGTCACTCGCCGGTGGCAAATGGCACAATTTCGAACTCCAGCCGCACATCGACTACGGAGACGTGGCGAGGTACGGTCCGAACGCGCCATGGCAAGAACCCGAGCTGAATAATGTGGCCATCCCTGACGTCATCTTCCCCGCCGTGCAGCGGATTCAGCTGCCGGCCGAGGCGGAGCTCGGCGTCGCCATCGACGGATCCGCCAAGTGGTGGCCAGCCGAGCAAACCCTGGCAGTCCTGCCTGCTTTCAGCCCGTACCAGGGCCAGCCGGCACAGTACATCGACGTCTTCAACCGCGGCCAGGCCCCCTTTGAGTATGCGGTTCGGCCAGGTGTCCCGTGGGTGCACGCCGCGCCAGCCCAGGGCCGCATCCAGGCGCAGGCGCGTGTCACCGTGCGCATCGACTGGTCCCGCGCGCCCAAGGGCAGCCGCCAGGTGCCTATCACGATCTCCGGACCTGGCGGCCGCAGCGTGGTGGTTCAGGCGCCCATCGATAACCCTGACGTGCCACGGCCGCGGTTGGCCGGCTTCGTCGAGGCCAATGGCTATGTCTCGATGGGGGCGGACCATTTCACCAAGGCTGTCAATTCCGGACCGGTGTCCTGGCGGCGGATAGCGGACATCGGCCGGACCGGCGCCGGCATGACGCCTTCCCTGGCCACAGCCGCCAGCCAGGTTCCCGGCGGCGCCAGTCCGCGCCTTGAGTACATGATGAGCCTGTTCACTACCGGCCAGGTGACCGCCTGGGCGTACCTCTCGCCGAGAAACAACGTCCTCCCGACCGATGGGCTGGAGTATGCCATCTCCATCGACGGCGAAACGCCACAGCTCGTGAATATCACGACCGCGACCGGCGCTGACGATACGGCGATGAACCGGCAGTGGGAAAGGAATACCTCCGATAACGTCAACCGCACCGCTACGACACATGTCATCGCAGCACCAGGGATACACGTCCTGAAGTTCTGGATGGTCGACCCGACCGTGGTGCTGCAGAAGCTGGTCGTCGACACCGGTGGCCTGAAGCCCTGCTATTTAGGGCCACCGGAAAGCATCCAAATCCAGCGCAGTTAACCCGCGAGCCTACCGGGTCATGATCAGCCCCGTCCACGGCTTAAACCCGTACCCGAACGTGTAGAGATCGCTGTCGAAGCGGATTCCGGAGTACCGGTGTGTGAGCCAGGTACCGCCGAAGCTCTCGAGCCCTTCGAGCACGAGGAAGTTTTTCTCCGGGCACCGCTGCTTGACGTGGTACGAGCAGGGCTCCGGCATAGTCGCGTGATGCCCGTTTTCGTCATGCTGGGCTGAGTCCGAGGGTGGCCAGGGTGCGGGTGGCGTCCCGGGCGTGGTGCCGGCAGGCGGCGGCGATGCTGGTGTGCCCGGTGGTTTTCAGGATCGCGATGGCGAGGTTTCTGAGGGCGGCCATGGTCTGGGGGCCGCTGCCGGTTCTGGTCTGGGAGGCGTCCTCGGCGTAGGTGACGTCGCGGATGTTCTCCGGGGGTCCAGACCGGGGCGAACTGGGCGTCTCTTCGGTTCTAGCAGGTCAGCGATTGATCAACATCGGGTGGTCACACCACAGGTATTGCGCCAGGCGTCCCGTCCCGAGACGGCCAGCGTCAGAGCAGCAGCGACAACGAGCATGACACCCACGGAGGTGTGTTGCAGAAGCTCTCCCCCGGGCGCCTGGTGCAACGTCGTACGACAGGCTGGGGACCCCCGGAGAACGGATATGGTGGATGGTTTCGATGGTCCAGTGGCCGCGTATCCAGGTGGCGAGCTGGGCCGGGGTGGCCTGGCAGGCGGTCAGGCTGGTGATGGCGTAGACGGTCTCGGTGGGACCATTTCTTCTTCCCGAAGTGCCGGCGGCGGCGGGTGACCTGGATGGCCTGGGCGGCGTGGGGGAAGCACAGC
>OBLW0100004271.1_pt1 | contig 10905 bp, 8 predicted proteins | sample 1520161 | NCBI WGS metagenome assembly OBLW01 (sample SAMEA3539309, study PRJEB22396) | soil metagenome | biome: tundra; feature: field; material: soil | place: USA | collected 2010-05 | depth 0.15 m
CCAGCAGCACAATGGGATATTCCAACTCCACGCTTTCTGCAAAAATCAGTTGCGGATCCATCACGCGCAAACTGCGGGATGCCGCGCCCCGCGCCAGCTTCTGCAGTCGAAGCCCTGCCTGTCCCAGGCGCTCAATGAGCGGAACTTCAGGAAGCGCCGCCAGAGCACGCAGATTGCGAACACCCCAGCGATCGAACATTTCTACCCAGCGCGTGGCCTCTTCAGGATTGGAAGAAAAGCTTTCCAATAACACATCGACTGTCAGGTCTCCGAGTTGGCGGGCTTCGCGTCCTTCCGGAATCAGGGTCACACCGGAAAAACCGCGGGCGGCGAGCAATGCAGCCTCGGGATTTGCTGCCACAGCAATATTTGCTTCGAGTCTCATCCCGGAAATTCGTTGCGAAAGATCACGGGCAATCTTCGGTAAAAGACCGAGCAAGGACTCAAGCCCGGCCAGGTTCAGAAGCACGGTGCCGGGCGAAGTATCTTCCACTTCGGGAGAAAACGATTGCGCGCAATCGATCAGCGCGGCATGGGCCGATGCTTCCTGGGCCTCAGAGCGAGCGCGCAGCACCAGGTTTTCCCAGGCTTCGAGTTGCGATTTGGTTGCGCCGACTTCCACGTCCGCTAGCCGCGCAATTTCGTTGAGAGCCATTACCTTTTCCAGCGGAGGCCGCCCAGTGAGCACGACGAGCGGGCGGCTGCGCAATTCGGGCTCCAAGCGAATGAGCGCTTGGGCGGGGAAGTCCGGGATGAAGGCGCAGGCAAACATGAAAAAACAGTTGTCAGTTCCCAGTTCTCAGTTCTCAGTAAAAGCTCATGAATTGAATGTCTGGACAATGAATCGAGCCTGAAAAACCGGAACTTAGGATTTCAGTTCGCGCATACACTACCCCGTCCAGGCGGCCCGACTTATGAAACTTGTAGTTGATTGCGCCGGCTTCTTCCCCGAATTTCTTTCCAAACGCGAGCGCAACAACTCGACGGTGATCTCGAACTGGTCTAATAATTCCGCGTGCGGCAATACCGTATGCGTGGGCGGTTTTCCTGAGAGCTGAGAGCTGACAGCTGAGAGCTTTAAGAGTACCGACGAGCAACTTCCGGCGATGGGCTGCTGTTCCAGAACGAGCAGGGCTGTGGGCGTGTGTTCAATGGCGCGGCGAAAGCGGAACCACGAGGCCAGCGGGATTCGCCGCGCGCTCGCTGGGGGAATATCGCCGAGATCGAGAGCGATCATTCCGAAACCGTTGCTCTGCAACAGCAGGTCGGCGACCTTCAATACTTGCTCCAGCCGCGATTCCGAAACGCGGCGTGCTGGGTTGAATTCCCGTGAATTTCCAAAATTGTGCTTAGGCAATGAACTGAGAACTGAGAACTGAGAACCGGGAACTAGTTTCCCGCAACGCACCCAGAGCAAACGGTTCATTTCCATACCCGCATTTGCGGCCGAGGCCGGATCGAAGGCGTTGCTGGCATCGACGAGCGCGCAAACTTCTCCGCGCTGGGTAGCGCGGGCCAAGGCGCATAGCAACACGCTGGTTCTGCCCGAGGAGGCTGTGCCGCAGATTTCCGTGAGACAACCGCGCGGGAAGCCGCCGGTCAGCGAGTCCAGTTGCGGAATGCCGGTCGAAACCATCTCCGGCGCCGGACGCACCTCCAAGCCCGAAGCGGGGACGACGGCGGCCAGTCTGGGGACTGCACCTACCTGGGCCAAAATTTCCGCGGTGATTGCCATGGCCCTTTTCTTCGCGGACGAAGAAGAGGGCGAGGGAAAAATAAAAGGGCGGCCCGGGGCCGCCGCTGAAAAAACTAAAGAGGCAGACATACTTACTCACAAATTATCAGGGACCGCAGAGAGCAGGTTGACCCTCCGGCGAACTGCGTATTCGCTTTTTATTCGCCTACATGAATATCGCTTTTGGGCCGCTCTTTGTCAAGCCCGTTTCGACTATTGGTTAAGTTTGTGAAAAGAAAAGCAATTGCAGGGAGTCGAAAAGTAAGGAAGTTACTAAACCGCCCAGTTTTGAATCTTCAGTCCGCGCACGCGTTTAAATTCGTTTTCATTGTTGGTGACCAAAATCAAGCCTGCAGTTATGGCATGTGCAGCGATCCAAAGATCATTGTTGCCGATCATCTTACCCTTCAATTCCAATTCCGCCCGAATCGATCCGTACGCTTCCGCTGCCGATTCGGGCAAGGCCAGCGCAGGTAGCACCTGCACCAACTCTCGCAACCGTTCCAGCGCCACTATCTTTTGCTTGCTCTTAGCGGCGCCATAAAGCAGTTCGCCATAGGTAATCACGGAGAGCACAGCTTCGCCCGGACGGAGATCGCGGAAGCGACGCAAAACTTCGTCGGGCTTCTTTTGGCGGATGTAAATACAGATGTTCGTGTCCAGCAAATAGCGAGGCTCCATTACAGCCGCTTTCGTTTCTGGGGTAAATCCTTCGCCCGCGCCCCAGCGAGGAGATCATCCGGCAAACCTGCCAGCAAATCGAAGGCACGCTCCATGGTTCCTGCCTTTTCCCGCAGGACGATTTCTTCCCCTCGCCGGAAGATCTCAACTTCCTTGCTCTTCAGTCGAAATTGTTTTGGCAGCCGGACTGCCTGACTGTTGCCCGAACGAAAAACTCTAGCCGTGTTCACAGGGATTCTCCAGCGAAAATGTATATACGGCTAGTATATACGTGTTCTCAAGATTCCTCAAAGGCGCCGGCGCTTGCCCAATCAGTTCCAGATATAGGTCTCTATCCGCGCCTGTGGATGTTCGATAGCAACGGTGGCATGGTGGTCATCGCCCACGCCCAGGTCTTTCAGGACCCACTCTTTGCCGGCTTCAAAATTGCCTTCTATTTCTTCCAGTTTCGGGTCGTGATCCGGATGCGTGGTCACAGAAAAATCTGCCAGCGGGAAAGAAAGTCCGGTGCCGGTGGCTTTGAGAAAGGCTTCTTTGCGCGTCCAGCAGGCAAAAAAGCCGCGTACGCGGAGACCTTCGGGCAGCGCCCTAAGCCCGGCACGTTCGCGAACCGAGAAGAATCGCTCGGCCAGCGCTGCGGCGTCGATGTCGCGGCGCATTGTTTCGATGTCGACGCCCAGTCGGTGTTCACTTCCAATGGCGATCAGCGCCAGTCCGCCCGAGTGAGAGACGTTGAACTGAAGTGCGTTTGGATCCTGCTCCGCTGTTATCTGGGGCTTGCCGCCGGTCTGGTAGTCGAAATGGATCTCGTCCGGAGGCATGGCCAGATATGCGGCCAACAGATTCCGGAGCGCCGAGCGGCATCGGGTAAAGTGGATCCGGTCTTTTTCGAAATGAAAGCGGGCGGCGCGCTCCTGTTCATCGGGCGATAAGATACTGGCGCTTGGATTCTCCGTCTCCGCTTGGTTTAGATCTACTTTCCAAATGTCAACGCGGTTGACCGGAAAGACCAGCATTTTAGGCGCGGGCGACCACAATGTGTTCTGCCCGGAGCTAATCTCTGCCATGGTAATCGCCCTTCATACCGTCAAGGCCTCGCTTTTCCGTTATTTTACTGTTCTGCCAGCCTCGCTGGCATTCTTCAATGATGACCAATGTCACTGCTCTGGAATTGTGATTGCACCCTCCGTGTGCCATCCTACATTCATTCTGTAATGACAGCGGCGGAGAGCGGGCGAGCGGAGGAGCAACTGCTTGAGTTAAGTATTATCATCGCGGTCTATAACGATTGGAGCGCGCTCGATTCCTGTCTCGCTTCCATCGCGCAACAGGCCAGCGGGCCACGCTTTGAAGTCATTGTGATCGACGATGGCAGCGCCGAAGCGGCCCCGGCTAACATCCAGCAATGGGCTCATCGCCTGCTTCTGACGATTATCAGAAAGGCTCATGCGGGAGTCGCCGCCGCCAGAAATCAAGGGATTCGCGAATCCAAAGGTGAAGCGCTCTTATTTGTGGACGCGGATTGCCAGCTCGACCGCCATTGTCTTAGCGCGCTGAGTTCCGCACTCGCGCAGTCGCCGCCGACCGATTACTTTCAGCTTCGCCTTACCGGATGCCGCTCGACCCTGGTTGGCCGGGCGGAAGAACTGAGGCTTCTGACCTTTCAAGACCACGCCTTACAGCCCGATGGCCGCATTCGGTATTTGAATACGGCTGGTTTCGCCCTTCGACGCGCCCGAATCGATGCGGACGCGGGCCTCTTTGATCCGCGCGCGATTCGCGGTGAAGACACTCTGTTGCTGGCCGATCTGATGCGGTGCGGCGAGCTTCCTGTATTTGTTTCGAATGCCATCGTCCAGCATGATGTTGCCATGCCTTTGCTGGCCTGTTTCCGGAAGGATATTCGTTCCGCCTATCTGGAAGCACGAACCTACCGCCTTATCGCTTCGAAGGGCGTCAGCATTCGGATCACTCACCGGGAACGTCTCCAATTGCTGAGGTCGGCCTGGAGAGTGGCTGGGCAGCAGTCGCTGGGGCGGTCGGCCTGGTTCGTGCTGGTCGCCCGGCAGGCGCTGCAGAGAATGGTCTCTTTTATCTACGCTCTCGCGAACAGTGTAGTGCGTCAAACAGATCGACGTTTATGAGTCCCCGATTTCCCCTGTGAACTCAAGTGACCCCCCGGGTGACCTCTGTGGTGAGCCTTTGATCTCCCCGTCGAAACACAAACTTCGTGTCGGATCGAGGCGAAACATAACCATCGCTATTTTCAACGCACAACAATAGTTACTTTAGTCACGCTAGACACCTTTGAGGGGTAACCTACCCGCTCGTGGCATTGCTCGTGCATCCCTGCACTGGTAACCCTATAGATGAGCCCCGTGTCGAAAAAACCGAGAGTTCGCGCGACGACTTTCGGGGCGTCGTCGCTCAGGGGTGAATCGCGGGAGAGATATTTTGAATAGAACTGCCGTCCGAGTATCGCGAATTGTCATCCTGCTGTTGCTGGCAGGAGCATGCTTGAGAGCTTCCGCAACCCCACTTGCCCCGTGCCTGGGAGGCGCAAGCCTGTCCGGATCGTACGGGATGCTGGTCAACGGTGGAGGGAAGTATCTCTCGGGCGCGCTCTGGTTCGATGGCAATTGCAATGTGTCCGGCAACAACGTTACCGGCGGCAACAGCGGTCAATATCTCACGACCAGCGCTACGGGTAGCTATGGCCAGAATTCCGACGGGACTTTCACGATCACTCTGAATCTTGCCGGGCAGTCGCCTGCACAAACTTACATGGTCGGAGTCAGCGAATCGGGGAACAAGGCTCGCGGCCTGGAGAGTGACGGAAGCGTTGAGGCCACCATCGATCTGCAGTCGCAACTGACCACGTTATCTTCGGGCTACAAAACGTCGATCCTGAACGGCACTTATGTAGCCTCGTGTTTTGGCACTTCCAACGGTTCGATGGCCGAGCTGAACTACCTGACCTTCGACGGCAACGGAAATCTTCTTGGGGTTGATGTCTATAACCACGGCGGAAGCCAGGGCACTCAGCAGATCAATGGAACATATTCCGTGAATGGGGATGGCACATTTGCCGGCAGCCTGGCGGGCAGTTACAGTTTCAACGGCGTGATCGAAGCGGGCGTCTCCCAGATCGAATACACCTATAATCTCGTGGGAACGGGCGGTGTGATGGCCTGCGTCGGCAAGCAATCAACGTCCGGAACGGCGAATCTTCTCGGCTATTACGGCATCCTGGTGGGCGGTACCGGGCAAAATGTTTGGGGACAGAGCAATTTATCCGGTTCGGTCTACTTTGACGGTGCCGGGGGGTTGAGCAGCACGAATGTCAACGGGGGCATCGCCGCAGGGTTCGCCAATACGACGGCAACCGGAACGTATACGATTAACTCCGACAACACGATATCCATCACAATGTATCTGGCCGGACAAAGTGCGCCGCAAACCTACGTCGTCGCGGTCAGCCAATCCGGGAATGCAGCCGCCGGAATTGAAACCGATGGCACGGCGGTCGCGATGATCGACTTGCAAAGCCAGCTCCAGCTTCCGGGCACTCCCTATAATCTGTCCAGCCTGCAAGGCACTTATTCCGCCTCTTGCGGAGGCTATGAGGTCGATCTCAACTGGGTAACGTTCGACGGCAACGGCCACATTCTGGCCAGCGTCGATGCGTACGATGACGGCAACTTCGGGGACAATCCCTACACCGGCACGTACACGGTCAATAGCGATGGCACATTCATCGGCAACTTCGATGGTCCCATCTATAACGTATTTACGATGACCGGCGTTCTGGAGAATGGAACGGCGGAAATGGAATACACCTACTATTGGGCGGGCTTTGGCGAAGTCGTTAACTGTAAAGGGGAGTCGACTTACGGCCCGGTGGGTACGAATCCGGTTGCGGCAGCGCCTACGTTTACGCCCGCGCCGGGAGCTTACAATTCCAGTCAATCGGTAACCCTATCCGCGACCACGCCCGGCGCTCTGATTTATTACACCACCGATGGAACTTCGCCAACGCCATTTTCTCCGGCGTATAGCGGCCCGATAGCAGTGAACGCCACGACCACCATCCAGGCACTTGCGGTGGCTGGAGGATATAACAATAGCGCGATTGCCGCGGGCACTTATTTTGTCTCGTCCTCGGACGCTTCCGGGCAAAATCAGACGATTACGTTTCCTGCGATTCCAGCCCAGACCTATCCCGCGGGTCCACTGGCGTTGAGCGCGGCCTCCAGTTCGGGTCTGCCCGTCAGCTACGCGGTGCTTTCCGGTCCGGCGAACGTTAGCGGAAATGTGCTCACGATTTCAGCTGCAGGTTCGGTGACAGTGCAGGCGAGCCAGGCCGGGAATGATCAGTACGCTGCCGCTACCCCGGTGTCCCAGACCATCGCGGTTCATCCAGCGAGCACGACCATGTCCCTGTCCGCCAACGCCAACCCGTCGTCACTGGCGCTGGCAATAACGTTCACGGCCACACTCCTACCGCAGAATGGCGGTTTAGCGTCAGGAACCATCACCTTTGAGGACGGCTTTAACGTCTTAGGCGTGGCTAGCGTGGTGGCGAATGGAGCGAGTCTGACGACCAGCTCTCTAACCATCGGCAACCATTCCATAAGCGCGGTCTATAGCGGCGATTCCAACTTTATTGGAAGCACAGCGACTCCACTGGTAGAAGTTGTAACCCGGGCCGCGAGCACTTCGACGCTGGTTTCGTCGATCAATCCCGCTCTATCCGGACAACAGGTGTCCTTCACCGCGACGGTTTCGTCAGATCTGGGAACCCCGACGGGCAGCGTTCAATTCTTCAACGGCGCCACGCTTCTTGGGAAAATGACGCTCAAGAGCGGGACGGCGAAGTACAGCACGCGGACGCTCGCCGCCGGTTCCAACGCGATTACGGCCGTCTACCTCGGCGACTCCAATAACAGTGGAAGCACGTCGGCTGTTCTCAGCGAGTTCGTTCGCTCGGTGACCACAACCACGCTGGCCTCCGCGCCCAATCCCTCTGTCTATGGGCAGACGGTGCGCCTGACCGCGACCGTCACCTCCACCATGGGAGCTCCTCCCGATGGAGAAACCGTGACCTTCAAGCTGGGCCAAACTACGTTAGGAACGGCAACGCTAACCGGGGGACTGGCAACCTTCTCTACCTTATCGCTGGGAACGGGAAGCAAGGCGCTGACGGCCGTCTACAGTGGCGACGAAGGATGGGTGGCGAGCACCTCGAAGGCCCATATCCAGGTCATCGGCAAGGCTTCGACCACGACAACGCTGACGTCATCGCAAAATCCGGCGAGCTACGGCCAGCCGGTGACGTTTACGGCAACCGTGACGGCGCAATTTAGCGGCCTGCCCACCGGCAACGTAACCTTCCGCGACGGATCGAAGCTGCTCAAAACCGTGGCGCTAAGCGGAGGAGCGGCGAGTTTCACGACTTCGACATTGAAGCAAGGTGCGCACAATATTACGGCGACTTACGCGGGCAACGCCGCCGGATTTAGCGGCAGTTCCGGGGCGCTGGCGCAGAGCGTGAATTAGAAAAGGCGTGAAGAGTTGCCCCTAAAGGGGTATCGATTCCATAGAGGTTGCGATATCGCTCAAGCGATCTCCCGATACGAACCGGCATTTTCAGCAGCCTGTTAAGCCGGACCCTTTCGAAACGAATGCAACTTGCAGCACGAGCGAGAACCCCGGATGCACTTTGGCCTTGGCCAATTTCTTGTATAATGGGCCATTCTCGATGGCTGGCGCATTGTCCGGACATTGTCTCCCCCCAATTAAAATAGAAAATCCATGCAAAACTGCCGGCAATTTTATATTGATGGGAGATGGGTCGACCCGACCGTAGCGCACGACCTCGCGGTGGTGAATCCTGCTACCGAGGAGCCGGTCGCAACCATCTCGCTGGGCGCAGCCGCCGACGTAGACAAAGCCGTCGCCGCAGCTAAAAAGGCATTTGGTTCCTTCTCCGAAACGACGGTGGAAACGCGTCTGGCCCTGCTCCGCCGAATCATTGAAATCTATCAAGCCAGGGCCGAGCAGATGGCGGAGACGATTTCGCGGGAGATGGGCGCGCCGCTCACGCTTTCCAGGAAAGCTCAAGTTCCAGCGGGTTTGGCGCATCTGACGACGATCGTGAAGGTGCTCGAACATTTCAAGTTCGAGGAACTCCAGGGCACAACCCTTATGCGCAAAGAGCCGGTCGGAGTGTGTGGACTGATCACTCCCTGGAACTGGCCGATGAATCAAGTCGTGTGCAAGGTGGCGCCCGCGCTGGCGGCGGGCTGCACCATGGTGCTGAAGCCCAGTGAAATTGCGCCGCTCTCCGCGTATTTATTCGCTCAAATTCTGCACGAGGCCGGAGTGCCGGCGGGCGTCTTCAATCTGGTCAATGGAGACGGCCCGACGGTCGGCGCAGCGATCGCTGCGCATCCCGATGTAGAGATGGTTTCCTTTACCGGATCGACTCGCGCAGGAGTCGCGGTTGCCCTGAGCGCCGCTCCCACGGTCAAGCGTGTCACGCAGGAACTGGGCGGCAAGTCCGCCAACATTCTCCTTGACGATGCCGATCTCGAAGCGGCGGTCAAGGAGGGCGTCCAGGCTTGTTTCCGCAACACGGGTCAGTCGTGCGACGCGCCGACGCGGATGCTAGTGCCACGAGCCAGGATAAAGGATGCGGCTGCCGTTGCCCGCCAAGCGGCGGAGTCAACCAAAGTCGGCGACCCGTTCGCGGCAGATACTGCGATTGGGCCATTGGCCAGCCAGGGACAGTTTGACAAGGTGCAGCGTTTGATTCAAGCCGGTGTCGAAGAGGGCGCGACCTTGCTTGCGGGAGGTCCAGGGCGGCCGGATGGCCTCACGAAAGGCTACTTCGTCAAGCCTACCGTATTCAGCAACGTTCGCAACGATATGAAGATCGCTCGCGAAGAGATCTTTGGGCCCGTACTCTGCATTCTTGCTTATGAGGACGAAGAGGACGCTGTCCGTATTGCCAACGACACGCCCTACGGTCTCGCCGCCTATGTGACGTCGCGCGATCCGGATCACGCGCGCCGGATCGCAAAGCGAATCCGAGCGGGTAATGTTCACATCAATGGCGCTCGTGTTGATTTTGCCGGCTGTTTCGGAGGTTACAAACAGTCGGGCAACGGCCGGGAATGGGGCGAGGCGGGACTGGAAGAATTCCTCGAACTGAAAGCCATCTTGGGTTATGAAGTTACGACGGTTACGCCGGTTACGCCCAAAGTGCGAAATGGGGCCGCTGAGCCGGGGCCACGGGCTAGACTTTAACGAGGTGCGCTCCGTCACAACAGTGCTGAATCGAGAATTGGTAGTGGATTATAAGGACGTTGGGATGCCGGGTGCGGAAAATCATAACGGTAAGAACCGTGAGCAGGGCGCCGGAGCGGCGGGCGACGCCGTTGCCGGGCCGTTAGCCGCGCGTCCGGATTTACCTTATGCTTACGTCGCGCCCCAAACCGTCTTGCAAGAAGTACTATTGACCGTCTGGACGAGCATTCTCAACATCGACAAGATCGGCATCGAGGACGATTTCTTTGAACTCGGCGGCGATTCGGTCCTGGCCACGCAAATTATCTCCCGTTTGCGCGAGATGTTTCGCATGGATCTGCCGCTGATCGTATTGTTCGACGCTACCACCATCGAGAAGCTTGCTCAGTTCATGATCGAAAACGAAACCCGGCCGGGCCTGGTGGAAAAAACAGCCGCCCTTTTAAAACGAATCGAAGGCATGACGGAAGAAGAAGTGACCCGCACTTTGCAGTCAAGGTGAGAATTGTGTCGGCAGGCCGTGAGTAAGGGATCATCCATCGACCGGGGCTTCTCCGAACAGAAGCTTGCATTACTGGCCAGCCTTCTCGAAGAAGAAGGACTCGCGCCGCCACCTGCCCTGAAGCGCATTTCCCGCGATCTGGAATTGCCGCTGTCTTCGGCGCAGATGCGGCTTTGGCTGTTCGATCAACTGGAACCGGAAAGCGCCGCCTACAACATTCCTGTACGCCACGATTTCAAGGGCCCGTTCAATCTCGCGGCCTTTGAACGCAGTCTGACCGAGATCGTGCGCCGGCATGAAGCGTTGCGCACCTACTATTTAAGAATCGACGGACGCCCGGTCCAGAAGATCGCGACGCCGGAACCGGTTCGCGTGCCCGTCGTTGATTTGCAAACCAACGATTTGCAAACCAAGTTACAGAGTTTGCCGGAAGCTGCCCGCGAGCAGGAAGTAGCGAGCCTCGCCGAAGCGTTTGCCAGAGAGCCTTTCGATCTGGGCAAAGCGCCGCTGCTCCGAGCCCGCCTCTTGCGGGTCGCTCCCGACGAGCATGTGTTATTGCTGAATATCCATCACATTGCTTTTGACTGGTGGTCGTTCGGCATATTCGAGAGAGAGTTAGCGGCGCTCTACGACGCTTTTTCTGGCGGAGAGCAAGAATCGCCTCTGCCCGATTTGC
>OBLW0100004272.1_pt1 | contig 10901 bp, 8 predicted proteins | sample 1520161 | NCBI WGS metagenome assembly OBLW01 (sample SAMEA3539309, study PRJEB22396) | soil metagenome | biome: tundra; feature: field; material: soil | place: USA | collected 2010-05 | depth 0.15 m
CAGGCCGTGCCATCGAGCACGGTATGCATGTCTACCGAGCATCTCGCTACAACTTCTCCACCACCCTCTTCGCCCAGTAGGACCGCCCGGGGTCAACCCGACACCAGCCGCGCATCACAGTTCCCCAGGTTGAAGAACTGGGCGCGGCCGCCGACGACAGACGCAAATTGAGGTTAATTTGTTCGATTGTCTGTACATACGGTTGACAGGCACCACCCAAGGGTCTTAACTTTGGGTACCGGCCCCGACGCGCTCACCGAGGTGCGCGAACACCTGGGGACTGCCGAACTAGCCTGGAGATCGCGTGACACAGACACTGCCCGAACCCACGCTCACGAGCCGGAGCGCCCAGTCGCCGCTGCTGCAGATGACGAAGACCACCCCGACCGTACTGTGGAACGACTCCGCGGACCCGGCCGAGCTGACCGCGTCACTGACCTGGGGTTGCGTCGGTGCGACGTGCAACCCAGTCATCGCCTACACCACGATCAAGAAACACCCGGACGTCTGGGTGCCGCGCATTCGCGAGATCGCCGAGCGTCTGCCCACCGCGGGGGAGGCGGAGATCGCCTGGCAGGCCGTCAAGGACATGACCGTCGAGGCCGCCAAGTTCCTCGAGCCGGCCTTCGAGAAGTACCAGGGCCACAACGGCCGCATCTCCGTCCAGACCGACCCGCGCCTGCACCGCGACAAGGACGCCATGGTCGCCCAGGCCGTCGAGTTCGACGCGCTCGCCAAGAACATCATCGTCAAGATCCCGGCCACGAAGATCGGCATCAAGGCGATGGAGGAGGCTACGTACCGCGGCGTGAGCATCAATGCCACGGTCTCGTTCACCGTGCCGCAGGCCGTCGCCGTAGGTGAGGCCATCGAGCGTGCTCTGGTGCGACGCGAGGCCGAGGGCCTGGACGTCTCCCGGATGGGCCCAGTCGTCACGATCATGGGCGGTCGCCTAGACGACTGGCTGAAGAAGGTCGTCGCACGAGACGCGATCACGATCGACCCCGGCTACCTCGAGTGGGCTGGCGTCGCCGCCCTCAAGCGCGCCTACCACGTCTTCCAGACGCGCGGCTTCCGCAGTCGCATTCTCTCCGCGGCGTTCCGCAACCACATGCAGTGGAGCGAGCTCGTCGGCGGCGACCTCGTCGTCTCCCCGCCCTTTAAGTGGCAGCAGAGGTTCAACACCAGCGGCATCAACCCCATCTCGCGCATCGACGAGCCGGTCGACCCCCGCATCATCGAAGCACTGTCGGCGAAGATCCCGGACTTCAACCGCGCCTACGAGCTCGACGGCATGACCGTCAAGGAGTTCGAGGACTTCGGCTCCTCCCGCACCACCCTGCGACAGTTCCTGGCCGCCGACGCCGACCTGGACTCCCTCGTGCGCGACATCATCGTGCCAGACCCCACCAAGCACCACCCTCTTCAGGAGCACTGAGTGCTCGTCCCCGAACGGCTCAGCGACCGGGGACGCAACCGTTCCGAATGAATAACGGTGACCCGTTATGAGGGCGTTGACCTACCACTGTAACGACAGCGGCCTTCGGCTGGAGTGGTTGACGTGGCGCACCGCACGTCAACCACTCGATCCTCCACGATGCCCGCACACTAAGAGCGCGCGCGGATAGGCGGGTCTAGTCGGTCCATCGTTTGGCCCATTTGAAACTTAGGTTGGGACTGCATTTATGGAGCTTCTTGGTTTGCCGGTGCGGGCGTGCCTGGGGTGGGCCGGTCGCAGGACGTGGCCTACTGCGCCGACGCCGTGCGGATGAAGGCGGCGAGGTCCTTGCTCTGCTGTACCCGGCTCGGCTCGTGGACGTACATCATGTGGCCCGCCGCGTAGTAGGCGTGCTCGATGTTGGCCAGCAGCTCGGTGGGCACGTCGAGGTGGGCGAAGGTCTCCTGCGCGGCGTAGTAGGGCGTGGCGCCGTCGAGGTAGCCGTAGGCGACATGGACCTTGAGGTGCGGGTTGGCGCGCATCGCGCGGGCGAGCTTGTCGCTGACGTCAACGGGCCGACCCTCGAACTCCTTGAACGACCACTCCTCGCTGGCCTTCATCGACAACTGCTCGTATGGCAGGTCGTTCTCGTAGCCGAGCTCAGCGCGCACGTAGTGGTTCCACGCGGCGGCGTAGGGACCGGCCATCGCGTCCATGCTCGGGTCGGCCTCCATCTTCTCCGCTACCCCGTTGCCGATCGGCCCCGTGAAGCGGCTGTCGAGACGGCCGACGACGAGCCGTTCGCGACGGAGCAGCTCGACGAAGAAGTGGAGGTGCTCGACCCGCAGGTTCGACAGGTCGACGTACTGTTCGCTGAGCCCGGTCAGCCGGGCAAGGGCCCCCACCGCCTCGGTGCGCTGATTCGTGGTGAGCCGGTGCCCCCTGGAGAGGACCCACGGATAGGTGCGCTCGGCATACTCCTCGGCCTCGGCGAGCACGCTGCGCAGTGACGTCTTCCCGCGTTTGCCGTGGAAGTGCGCGACGGCTGCATAGGTCGGGAGAAACCCCACGTAGCCGCGGTCCTCGGGCTCATGCAGGCCGATCGACCCGAGGTCGATGACGCTCGAGATGAGGATGACGCCGTTGAGGAACATCCCGCGGCGGGTCTGGAGGTGCTCTGCGAGGGCCGCGGCGCGGACCGTGCCGTACGACTCGCCCGCGATGAACTTCGGTGAGAGCCAACGGTTGTTGCGCGTGGTCCAGAGGCGGATCACCTCTCCGACGCTCTCGAGGTCGCCGGTGAAGCCGTGGTATGCCTTCGGCTTGCCACCGGAGACCGCGCGGGAGAAGCCGGTCGAGACCGGGTCGATGAAGACGAGGTCCGTGACGCTCAGCAGGGTCTCGAGGTTGTCGGTGAGTCCGTAGGGCGGGGCCTGAAGCGATCCAACATCGCCCGACACCACACGGCGCGGCCCCATCAGCCCCAGGTGCAGCCAGACCGAGCTCGAACCCGGCCCGCCGTTGAAGGCGAACGTCACCGGTCGAGGCGTGTCACCGCTCGCCGCTGCGACGTATGCCGTGATGGAGACCTCGGCCTTGGCCTTCAGCCCCGTGAAGGCTCCGTCCTCGTATACCTCCTCACGTAGGACGATGCGACCCGTGGTCGCGGTGTAGGCGAGGTGTGTGCGGCCGATCCGCAGCGTGTGCTCCGTGGTGACGACGTCGTCGACGGGGTCGGCGGGCACAGTCGTGGTGGAGGAGGCCGCGCGGTCCTTTTCGTTCGGGGCGTCTGTCGTCATCTCGTCCATGCGCAGACCCTAGACCGCGGCGGAGACCTTCGGTGATCAGCGACTGCCCGTGGCCGCCGCACTGATGGTGTTCGCAAGCGGGATGGGGATACGGCGACGACTCCCAGGTCCGTGACCGGTGTCCAGGCCGCACGGCTGATTGACTAATTGCGTGACGACGGCCACAAATATGGGGGGACATCAGGGGACGTTCACGGACTGTTTTCCTGCTCACCGGGGAATTGCTGGGCACGGTAATCATCCTGGGCCGGAAGAGCAGGGCCGGGCTTCTCGAGGCCGGCAGTCAAGACCGACCAGAACGCGACTCGCACTCGCATTCGAGTACTCCTAAGCTCGCCTCGAGGCGGTCAAGGAATCCTCGCCTGGCGGCGAGTGGAATGAGTCGACGATGACGATCGAGTCTGCGGCTGAGTTTGACGCGCGTTTGCGGCGCGAGGCGATGGCTTGGCTGACTGTGAGGACAAACGATGGGTTAGATCCCATCTCGACCACAGATCTGCTGGACTTCGAGATTGATGGACGCCGGTTTTGGCTTATGGACGCTCAACGGGGGATACGGAAGCCTGCGGAACTCGACGCTGCTCTGTCCATCCGCACCGTCTACCGCTCCGAGGGGGCGACGCGACCGTATGAGGATTCAGCTGGTCCTGAGGGTCTGATCCGGTATACGTGGCGGGGCAACCAAGCGGATCATCCGGAGAACGGGCACTGCGGGCCGCGATGATCGCGGGGCTCCCGCTGATCTGGTTCTTCGGGGTGGGCCGGGGATGTACCAACCGGTGTTCCCAGTCTTCCTGCACTGTGAGGAGCAGGAGTCACAGCAGTTCGTTGTGGACCCGGACGTGGCACACGGACTGGTCAGGGCGGACAGCCCGGTGGAGAATGCCGTGCGCCGTTACATCCTGCGCGAGACCAAGCAGCGTGTTCACCAGCCCGTGTTTCGCGCGACGATCATGCGAGCGTACGGAACGCGTTGTGCAGTCTGCGCGCTGGCACATACGCAGCTGTTGGACGCGGCGCACATCATTGCGGACAGCCATGAACGCGGGCTGGCTTCGGTGCGTAATGGCTTGGCGCTGTGCAAGATCCATCACGCTGCCTACGACAGCAACATTCTCGGTATTCGCCCTGACCTCGTCGTGCAGATTAAGTCCGACCTGCTGGATGAGGTGGATGGACCGATGCTGCAGTATGGCTTGAAGGAGCGTCACAACCAGCGGCTTATGGTTCTACCTCAGGTGCGGGCCGAACGACCCGGGGCGGAGTTCTTCGAGTTTCGGTACGAACTGTTCCAAAGTGCGTGACGCACGCGCCTGGGCGACGCTGGTTGAGTTCCTTGTGCGTTGCTTGTGTTGAGGGGGTTTCCTAGCTCGGGCCACGACGCTCCGGGGCGAGCGGGTGAAACCCACGAGGGAGTCGGCGATCTGTTGAATGTCGACACCGAACTATCGCTGTCAAGGCGCCTGAGCCACCCTGTTGCCAGTCATGGACGGACTTAGGCGTTGAGCCGCCGGACCCCCTGCAAACGATCAACCGGCCCGTGACGTGGTCCTTACTGCGGCCATGAATGCGGTCAAGGTCACTCGGCGTCGGAGACAACGCGCTCTTCGTCTTCGTTTCAGCTCGCTTCGGGTAGCGGATCGGGGTCCACTCCGCCTCCAGAATGCCCGAGGCGGAATCGCCCGGGATCGTTAGAGGGTCTGGTCCTCGCACGCCGCCGGGAGATACGTTGTCAGTTTCAGGCGCCGAGACTGCAGAGAGAGATGACATGCGACATGAATGTGTCGACGGGAACCAGGCAGCGGCCTCAGTCGCCTACTCCCTGAGCGAGTTGGTGATCCTCTACCCGATCACCCCCTCATCACCGATGGGGGAACACGCCGATGCCTGGGCGTCGACCGGCCGGACCAATCTTTGGGGCGTGGTGCCGCGAGTAGTCCAGATGCAAAGCGAAGGCGGTGCCGCCGGCGCTCTGCATGGCGCGCTGCAGACCGGGTCGCTAGCCACGACCTTCACCTCGTCTCAGGGCCTACTGCTCATGCTGCCCAACATGTTCAAGATCGCTGGTGAACTGACCTCGGCGGTCATCCACGTCGCCGCCCGCACGGTCGCTACGCACGCCCTGTCGATCTTTGGTGACCACTCCGACGTGATGGCCGCACGAAGCACCGGCTTTGCCATGCTGGCCTCCAGCTCGGTGCAGGAGGCGCATGACCTGGCCTTCGTCGCCCACCTGGCCACGCTGAAGACCCGTGTCCCATTTCTGCACTTCTTCGACGGGTTCCGTACCTCCCACGAGATGAACAGGGTGGCCATGCTCGAGCAGGACGACCTGCGGGCCCTCCTCGATGACACCGATGTCCTGGCGCACCGTGAACGGGGGCTGACCCCCCAGCACCCGGTATTGCGGGGATCGGCACAGAACCCGGATGTGTTCTTCCAGTCCAGCGAGGCGGTCAACCCCTTCTACAACGCCGTGCCGGCCGCGGTGCAAGACGCGATGGATGCGCTGGCCGAGCGCACCGGGCGCGCATACCGCCTAGTGGAGTACGACGGGCACCCACAGGCCGACCGGGTCATTGTGATCATGGGCTCCGGAGTGGGCGCGGTCCATGAGACCGTCGAAGAGCTCAACCGCCGAGGGGAGCGGGTAGGGGTGCTCACCGTGCGGTTGTACAGGCCGTTCCCCGCCACCGAGCTGGTCGCCGCGCTGCCCCTCAACGCACGCCGGATCGCGGTGCTCGACCGCACCAAGGAACCAGGCTCGCATGGCGAGCCACTCTTCCTCGACGTCATCGCCACGCTTGCCGAAGCCGCCACCGGCGGGCAGCGCGACCGGGGCCCAATGCCGCAGGTGATAGGCGGCCGCTACGGGCTCTCGTCGAAGGAGTTCACCCCGGCCATGGTCAAGGGCGTTTTCGACGAGCTGCGGTCCGAGGCGCCGCGGCCCCGGTTCACCGTCGGCATCGTCGACGACGTGACCCACCTCTCGGTGCCCCCTGACCCAGATTTCGTGCTGCCCACGCCCGCGGGCGCAGTCCACGCGGTGTTCTACGGACTGGGCTCTGACGGCACCGTCGGTGCCAACAAGAACACGGTCAAGATCGTAAGTGAGCACAGCAACCTGCACGCCCAGGGCTACTTCGTCTACGACTCGAAGAAGGCAGGAGCGATGACCGTCTCGCACCTGCGGTTCTCTCGTCGGCCCATCCGCTCCACCTACCTGATCGAGCAGGCCGACCTCGTCGCCTGCCACCAGTTCGGGTTCCTGTCGACCCAGGACGTCCTCTCCGTGGCCAAGCCGGGAGCGACCGTACTGCTCAACGCGCCGTACCCTCCCGAAGAGGTATGGGACGCACTGCCCGAACATGTTCAGCGAGCCATCATCGAGAAGAAACTGACGGTGCACGTCATCGACGCGCACCGGGTGGCCCGCGACCTTGGCCTTCGAGGGCGCATCAACACCGTCATGCAGCCGTGCTTCTTCGCTCTCTCGGGGATCCTGCCCCAGGAACAGGCGATGGAAGCGGTCCGGCGCGCGGTGGAGAAGAGCTACGGCCGGCGCGGGCGCCAGGTGGTCGAGCGCAATCTCGCCGCCGTCGACCAGTCGCTGGCCGAGCTGCACGAGCTCACGGTGCCGGCGGGGGTGACCTCGACCACGCCCCTACGCGAAGTGGTCCCGGCGGGGGCTCCGGACTTCGTAACCAGGGTCACCGCACGCATCCTCGCCGGCGAGGGGCATCTGCTTCCGGTGAGCGCACTGCCTGTGGACGGAACCTTCCCGACCGGCACCACGCGATACGAGAAGCGGGCGCTCGCCCAGGAGATCCCGATCTGGGACCCCGACATCTGCATCGACTGCGGCAAGTGTGCGATCGTGTGCCCGCACAATGCGATGGGGATGAGGGTGCTCGCCCCAGACAACCTGGAGGGTGCGCCGGACACCTTTGCGTCTAAGCCATTCACCGCCCGGGAGCTGGAGACCCCGCACCTGCTGAGCATTCAGGTCGCCCCCGACGACTGCACCGGGTGCGGGGTGTGCGTGGAGCAGTGCCCGGCGAACAGCAAGAGCGTGGTCGGGCACAAGGCCCTCAACATGGAACCGGTCACCGAGCACCGGGACCGGGAACGAGCCAACTACGCGTTCGCCGAGGCCATCCCCCCGCTGGACCGCGGGCTGCTCCCGCACGACACCATCAAGGGCTCGCAGGTGCTTCAACCACTGTTCGAGTTCTCCAGCGCCTGCGAGGGGTGCGGCGAGACGCCATACCTGCGCCTGCTCACCCAGCTCTTCGGCGACCGGATGATCGTGGCAAACGCCACGGGATGCTCCTCGATCTACGGGGGGAACCTGCCGACCACGCCGTGGAGCCGCAACGCCGAGGGCCGAGGCCCTGCATGGTCCAACAGCCTGTTCGAGGACAACGCAGAGTTCGGCCTGGGCATGCGCCTGGGTGTCGAAAAGAGTATGGCGACTGCACGGGCACTGGTGAGCACCCTCGCCGACGCGGTCGGTCCCGAACTGGCCCGCGAGCTCCTCGACGCGGACCAGTCCACCGAGTCGGGGGTCAGCGCCCAGCGGGAGCGGGTGGTACGCCTGCGCGAACGGTTGGATGCGCTCGAAGAGGACTCCACCACGCGGCACCTGTCGAGCCTGGCCGACACCCTGGTGCGTAGCGACGTGTGGATCATCGGTGGCGACGGGTGGGCCTACGACATCGGGTATGGCGGACTCGACCACGTGCTCGCCTCCGGGCAGAACGTCAACGTGCTGGTGCTCGACACCGAGGTCTACTCCAACACCGGCGGCCAAGCGTCCAAGGCCACCCCGAGGGGAGCGGTCGCGAAGTTCGCCACCTCAGGCAAGGAGACCCCGAAGAAGGATCTCGGCGCCCTGGCCATGCAGTACGGCAGCGTCTATGTCGCGCAGATCGCCCTCGGGGCCAACGAGGTGCAGACGGTGCGTGCACTGGTCGAGGCTGCCGCGTGGCCCGGCCCGTCGCTGGTGCTCGCGTACTCTACGTGCATCGCGCACGGCATCGACATGAAGAACTCGATGACTCACATGCGCGACGCGGTCAAGAGCGGGCACTGGCCCCTCTTCCGGTTCCACCCCGGAACTGACCAGGACACGAAGCCGTTCCGGCTCGACTCACGCAAACCGGCGATGGCGCTCAGCGAGTTCGCGCGGGTGGAGGCCCGCTTCGCCATGCTGGAACGCTCCGACCCCGAGCGTGCTCACCATCTCATGGCCCTGGCCCAGGCAGACGTCGACGAGCGCTGGCATTACTATGAGCAGCTGGCCGGAGTCGAACGAAGCGTGGCGCACGAGCCCGGAGCGATCGTCGATCCCGAGGGCGTAGCCACCGAGGAGGTGCCATCGTGACCGCCGAATCGACCGTCATCCCGGACTTCGACCTGACCACCAAGTATCTGGAACTACGTCTGCGCAGCCCGCTGGTCGCCTCGTCCGGACCGCTGACCGCCCGGATCGACTCACTGCGCGCCCTGGAGCAGGCCGGCATCGCCGCAGTCGTGCTGCCCTCCTTGTTCGAGGAGCAGGTCGAGCACGAGGACATGGAGGCCGACCGCCTGAGCGACCTCGGTGCTTTCAGCAATCCAGAAGCCACCAGCTACTTCCCCGACCTGGCGGAGTACGAGTCGATCGGCGACCGGTACCTGCGCCACGTCGAGGAGGCGAAGGAGGCCTTGTCGATCCCCGTGGTGGCCAGCCTGAACGGGGTGACCTTGGGCGGCTGGGTGAGGTATGCGCGACTGCTCGAGCAGGCCGGCGCTGACGCGCTCGAGCTCAACCTCTATGGGGTCGCTGCCGACCTCTGGATGACGGGGCGCGAGGTCGAGGACGAAGAGGTGGAGCTCGTCGCCCAGGTCAAGAAGTCCATCTCGATCCCGCTCGCGATCAAGATCGGCCCCTACTACAGCGCTCTCGGCCACCAGGCCGCGCGGTTCGTGGAAGCGGGAGCAGACGGCCTCGTGCTGTTCAACCGCTTCTACCAGCCCGATATCGATCCGCAGACCCGAAAGGTGGCACCGGCGCTGGTGCTGTCGTCGTCGTCGGAGCTGCGGCTGCCGCTGCGCTGGACCGCCATCCTCTCCGGGCGGGTCGACGCGTCGCTCGCCGTGACGACCGGGGTCCACACCGGAGCCGACGCCGCCCGGTGCCTGCTCGCCGGCGCCGATGTGGCAATGATGACTTCGGCCCTGCTGGTGAACGGCCCCGAGCATGTCGCCGCGGTGGAGCGCGAGCTCGTCGAGTGGGCCGTGGAGTCAGGCTTCGAGTCGGTGGCACAGCTCAGGGGCAGTGTCAGCCAGCGCCACGTCGCCGACCCCTCCGCTTTCGAACGGGCCAACTACATGGCCGCCCTGACCGGCTTCACCAACTCGTTTCGATGACGCAGACCAAGCCGCACGGCCACTCCGTGTTTTGGTCGTTTCCATGGAGGAAGAGGTCATTTTTGGTCCGTGGGGGTCCGTGGCTGTTCACCGACGTCCGGTGCTGCCACCTGGTCCCGAGTCGCGTGGTCCTGCGCCTCGACGACCTCACCGCCAGGGAGAAGGTCGCCACCGACATCTTCGACCACTTTCTGACGCATCCGGTCATCGCCCCCTCCCTGCCTCAAGGGCGGCGAGATCGACATGGACGGAATGGTTATCGTGGGCGACGCAGCGGGGCTCACCATCAACACCGGCCTGACCGTACGGGGTATGGATCTGGCCGTTGCCTCGGGCATCGCCGCCGCTGTAGGTATCGGCGCCTCACTGGACCGCAAGAACCCGTCCATGGTGGGCCTTGCCGGATACCGGGAAGCCTTCTTTGCCTCGAACGCAGGTAAGGACATGAGAACTTACGCCAAAGCGCCTTCATTCCTTGAGGTCGAGCGTATGTACAAGGACTACGGCGAGCTCATCGGCAACGTGCTGTACGGGTCTTCAACCTTGACAACAAGCCTCGCGAGCATGTCCTACAGGTCGCACGCATGGCGTTCAAAGAGTCACCGGTCAAAGTCAGGCACCTCATCAGCGACAGCATCGCGGGGGTACGCGCACTGTGAAACCACTCTCTGTCCCGGAACGCTTGGCAAAGAACCGTTTCGTGCTCGACGACGATGACAGCCACATCGACGTCAACCAGGAGACGTCAAAGCCACCGGTTGTGGCAAGGCGATGGTCGCATGCTGCGCGGCTCACGTGTACACCGAAGAGCCCGACCGGACCCTCTCGGTGGAGTATGCCGCGTGCTTCGAGTGCGGTACCTGCTTGGCTGTCGCCGCGCCCGGTGCCCTGAAGTGGCACTACCCCCGGGGCGGGTTCGGCATCCAGTTCCGTGAGGGGTGAGCCCGGCTCCGACCCGTCTGGCATTCGTTGCCCACTCACGCTAGGTTTTAGAGTCCGCTCGTCGGCGGGTCAAAGGATCACGGGTCAAAGGATCAGGGGTATATGCGGAGAGCGGACGTCCGCGCATCCGTTATGTCCGATCGTATCTTGTCGACGTCCACCGTCCCGTGAACGCAAGACGAACGGTCAGCGGAGCAAGTGATCGCTGCTAACCGTTGCCTCGATTCGCCCGTAGATCGATCGGCTACGGACCAAGAACGCACACCCATCGCGGCACACGAGGGCGTTCTGGCGGGAGG
>OBLW0100004273.1_pt1 | contig 10898 bp, 9 predicted proteins | sample 1520161 | NCBI WGS metagenome assembly OBLW01 (sample SAMEA3539309, study PRJEB22396) | soil metagenome | biome: tundra; feature: field; material: soil | place: USA | collected 2010-05 | depth 0.15 m
GGCGCAGTTGCTGGCCCTGGCCCACAACACGCTGGTGGACCTGCGGACCAAGGTGAACGGCGGCGAGGAACTGAAGCCCCGGCCAAGTCTGAAGCCGATCAAAGGCGAGAACGGCTGGTCAACGCTGGCCAGCACCTACGCCATGGGCCGCGTGAAGCCAAGCCTAGTCAGGTTTCGCGCCTTCGCCCTGAAACTTGCCAACACGATTCTGGAGCACAGCCGCTGTCAGTGGCTCCGTCTCAATCCCCAGCACCTCCGCCCCGCCTGGGCCCCAGCCCTGCTCGCTGACTGAAGAACCCCACTGACGGCAAACACCACAACGACCAGAGCCAAATGCGCCAACATCCAGCCGACGGCCTGACTCATGGTTGTTGCGCGAGGCCTGTGGCCATTGCAGTTCACTCCGCACACAATGAAAATCGCCTCAAGCGAACGAAGTGCTTAGGTCAGGGTTATAGGTGGCCGATTCCACCACCGTCTGCAAATCACCCGTGTAGTCCAGGGTGATTGGCGTGGTGGTTGCGGAAGTTGAAGCAAACGGGGACGAGGGTTCAAGAAGTTCACACCCACCGCGCTCCACGCGGGGCGTTTGGCCACAGCGGTCATCCTTCTGGGTCTGGCACAGGGACTGAAACTTCTGGAATCCGAACCGGCCGTGGAGGGCGCCCTGATCACGGAAGGCGACCAGACCCTTTGCACCTCAGGGATGACCCGGATCCGTGATTTTCCTGTCACTGAACCCCTCAAGGTTCATTGAAGCCAAAGGAAATCGGGTCCACAACAGTGGAACGGTCTCATACCGCAACCAACATCGCCCGTCGCGTGGAAGAAACGGCCAGGTAGGTGATTCCTGGGAACCTAGAAACGGTACGCGAAGCCCGACCACATCCCCACGTAATCGTTCTTTCCTACCAGGGGGCTGTTGCGGATGTCGCCCTGGAGGACGCCTACGTTCATCCCCACGCTCCACATCCATTCCGGTTTGGGCCGAAAATTCAGGCTGATGAGAGCGCCTACATCCCGGACCCCGGCTGACGGTGCGAATGGCCCAGCGTCCGCCGCCGGGAAGGTCGCCGTACCGGACGCCACGAGCGCCGCACGGGTCTGCGCCTGGTTGGGGGTGATGCCAAAATCATAGGCCATCGCCTTGGCGTCCTCCCACGTGCCATGGACGCCCACATTGAGGTGCCAGCGGGAGGCCAATGGGATGGCCTGCCCCAGGGTCAAGGTGGCCCGGTCACCCGCGTCATCCCTCAGTCCATGGGACACGGTTATGCCGGCGTGGAAGCCCTCATGGTGGTAGTGGATCCCTGTACCCCCAAAGATCTCGGATCGGCGGTCGCCCATGCCTTCCAGGAGTGGGGACCGGCTTTCGGGGCGGCTGTCACCGATCCCGACCCCCAGATCCCAGGTGAAGTCCTTGTCATGAAACAAGTGCACGCCACCCCCGAAACCTGGGCCCACGCGGCTGGTACCCAGGTAAAACAGGTGATCGTACTCGGCGGCGAATTCGGGCAGGAGGCGGGTGCGGGTCGTGTCGGAGCCCAGGTAGCTGGAATTCTCCATGAGCCTAGCGCCCAGGAGAAAGGCCCAACCATGGTCAGGCCCTTCGCCCGCCTGAAGGTAGGTCATGGGGTCCTGGGCGACCAGCGAGGTGGCGACCAGAAGAAACAGGGGGGCTACAAGGCGCATGGTCATCTCCAGGGAGTGGGAAGAATTTTGAATCTGTCCTGGCCCGGAAGATTCCCTAGCGGGTATCAACCAAAAACGCCGGTCACTTCATTGTTTTCACAATAGTCATGTGGTTCCACGGCTTCATATGTTCCGGGGTTTTCTTGAAATTGGTGTGCGGAATGAGGAAAGAAAACCCGCCCCGCCAGTCACTGATTCGTGTGAGTGACCCCGCTGCTAATAGCCCTTTTCCCCGGGGCACGATCGCCCACTTGATAACCCGCTCAGCTGCCCGAGTTGTCGAGGGGAACCATCAGCAGCGGATCCAACATTCCTCCAAGCCCAATTTTCACGATAAACAATTAGGTTTCTGTTCCTGTGCCCCGGTAGCGTGGATCCAGTGCCCTGATGCCTCTTAGGGCCACAGCTGGACGAGCCCCTTCCGGATCAAGGAAACCAGGGCCGCCATGACGGCTTCGTCGGTTGTCGCGGTCCTGGCCGCCACGGTGAGAAGTTCTGCGAGCGGAACGGGGTGGTCCAGGGCGCCGAGCAGGTCATGCTCGAGAGGGTTCAACAACTGGTCCACTGCCATGGCCTGCCCTAAGCGCCGAGCCTCCAGGACCGGGAGGACATGGGCACCTAGAACTCGGCGGGCGGTGAGGGCCACGGGGCCAGTGCGCAGGACCTTTCCGGCCGCCAGTCGCTCGCGCAGCCCGGGAGCCCGAACCAGGCGCTCAGCCGATAGCAGGTCCGTCAGTTCCTCGCCCGCACGAAAGCTGGCTGGAGGGAAGGCTTCGTCTACGCGATACCAGGGCGCCTCGCTCCATTGGAAGGTCAGGAGCACGGAGATCACCCTGTGGTAGCCGTGGGCCTTCAGGTTAGCCGCCCAGGCGCCTACCGAATCGAGGAAGGCAGCGTAGTCCTCCCCGTGGGCATGCCCGATGGCGTAGGTCTGGGCCGGTATGTAGCGAAGGCGGAGCACGTGAATGTCGAAGGGGGCGCCTTGCAGCCATTGGCGAAATCGGGGTTCCAGCGATTCGCCTTCATGCTCCCCCAGTTCAGTCACGATCTGGGCTGTGCCTCCCATGGCCAGGTGGCCAGGAAAGCCAGCGACGATGCGGCTGAGGATCTCCTCGCCGCTGGGACCGCCGTCCCGATAGCCGACTTCCTGGACCGGGGCTGGCACGAAGGGAGGGTTGGCCGTGATGAGGTCGAAGCGGCGGTCTCCCACGGGGGAGTAAAGATCCCCCTGGAGCGCCTCGAGGTTGGCCAAGCCCTTGGCCTTGGCATTGAAGGCCGTACAGCGGACCGCTCGGGGATTGATGTCCACCGCCGTGGCCAAACCCGCGTGCGCGGCGGCCAGGAGCGCGTGGATCCCGGAGCCGGTGCAGAGATCCAGCGAAGCCGAGACAGGCTTTCTCTGGGTGATCCTGGCTAACCACCGGCTGTCCGTTCCAACGTACATCACCTGGTCATGGGGAACGGTTGAACTTCCATCCCGTTCGAGTTGCGGGCAGGCGTGGTCCGAAAAGATCAGCTCCGATCCCACCGGGTAGAGGGAGATCCTGGCGCGGACCTGCTCGCCATCGGCCTCCAGGATCCCGGCCCGTCCCAAGGCCTCCTGCGCCGTCGGATCGAACAGCTGGTCCACCTCTGCCTTGAGGACCGCCCCCTGAAGCAGGAAGAGGTCGATGGCGGACGCCAGAAGATCCCGCTCACGGAGGCGCTCCTGGCGGTAGATCGGAATGGCCCGCACCTGGAGGTCGTTGAGATCCGCCAGACCGAGGCGATCGGAAACACTAGCCTCCGAAAACCCGATGGCGGCGAGCCGGGCGAGGGCACCCGAACAGTCTGAAGGATCCACGTCGAAGGCCGGGGTCATGCTTGATGTTACCTCGCGAATTCCCATCACTCCTGGTGCGGCATCTGGCTGCGCCGGCCAGCGGTCCCTCGAGCACAAACCAAGGTCCCTGGAAGAGGATTTGCACCTACCCATCTTCCTGCATAATCTGACCCGCCCGAAGCGCAGGCGGTTTCATGTCGATTACAAGTTGCGGATTCTCTCTCAAATTTCATCGCTGTGGCAGATGTCACATTCAACAGCCATCCCTTGGCGTATTCGGATTTAATCCAGAGGACAAGTCATTTACCAAGAGGGCTTCATGAAAACAATTCTTCTCACCCTAGCAATACTAGCCCCGAGCCTGTTCGCCCAGGCACCTCCGCCACCTCCCTCATATATCCCACCGCCGCCACCAACGATGGTACCTGATGCTCCGGTTGTCACACCTGAGGTATCAACCGTAAAACCCGGTACTGATCCCCGCGAAGTGGCGCTCGACAAAATGCTGTCGCCAAATCGGAGATTTGTTTCAGGTGTCAGCGGAGTCGCGCTTCGAACGAAAAATGAGGACCTTATCCTAGATGGAGTTCCTGGGAGTTTTGCCAGCGCTTATGCCTTCATCACCGTCCTCTTTTATAACGATTTCCCGGACGCAAAGGCGCCTGTTCGCACGACTGATAGGACGCCAAAGCTCTTGGTAGCCTTCGATGGATCGATTCGTGGGCGCCTTTTCCTGGTGAAGGCCAAAGTGAACCGGGGCAAGAACACCCGGTCCGTAAAGGTCGGGTCTTCGGGCTATGGGTCAGTGTCTTCCATGACCTCGCCTGACCAGGATTGGGTCATCGCTTGCAGAACAAAGGAGGTAAAACCCGGAATCTGGGAGTTTGCTCCTAATGCCCCGCTTGAGCCGGGCGAATATGGCATTTTCGCTTCTATCCAGGGTGGCGGGCGTGGTGTGGGCGGCGGCGAGCTTTTTGATTTCGGGATCGATTAAGTTCCTACGTTGAGTAATAGCCACCTTAGGAAGGTCGTTGTGCCATCTCTCAATCTCACATAGTCCGCCTTCCAGAACCGCTCGACGACACCGTTGGTCTGGGGTTCTCCGACATAGGCCAGGCTCTGGCGGATGCCGAAGTGCTTCAACCTGAACTAATCACGCAAATTCCAACAAGCTATTCAAACCTCCACCAATGTTGAATCTCTGGGTAATCAAGGATTCACCCGGTAGGTGAAGGGGCTTCGCATTTCCCCAGGACACCTCCCCCATGCCCCCCGCGCCGATCAGTGCCAACTGCAGGATATCCATGGTGGTGTCGAGGGCGAGCAGCATGGGGCCAGTGTATCGGGGGCACTAGATTGGATGGCGATTCCCATAAGGCCGTCGCGTTGGGCCAGCCGTTCGAGTAAGGTTTGTGCCGTCCACTTTTCAGTGATGTCCTGTTACGTTTCGATGGCCCCGATCACCTTTGATTCGGAGTCGCGCAGAGGAGCCGCCGTAAGATGGAGCCATCTTCCGCGCTCGCCCACCTTCTGGGAATAGGCTTCGGTTTCAACAGCTCCGGCAATCAAGGTGGAGCGGCTGAACTTCTGGTAGTGCTTCGCGATGACGTCTTCCTTGGATTCGGTCACCACGAGATCAGCCAGGAGAGGCTGTCGCTCAGGGTAGAAAACCCTCCAGGAATCCGTCCGACCGAGCACTTCGCCCTCGCCCAGCCCGGTCAGTTGTTCGCAAGCCCGGTTTCAGGTGCCCTTGCGGTGAGCATGCTCACCGCAAGGACAATGCCGATCTGCACGGTAGTCAATCCATTATGCGTTCCCGGATCTGGCGGGAAAGGTCATCCAGCAGTAGATACCGCTTGGCGTACATCGAACGCTTGTTGGGCTTGATCTGGTCGGGACTGCGGCGGGGAGTTGCCAGCGGCAGGCCGTACCATCCGTCTTCATGCAGTTCCCCGCCGATTTCCGTCCACAAGGCATCGAAATCGAAGCGAATTTTCCGGGCGAGCACCAAAGGATTGTTTAGCCGAGCCCGATAGACCTGGACGCGGTTGCCCACCCCGCTCACCGCGCAGATCCCAAGGCTCTGGGCTAGTTCCTGGATCAGCAGAACCATCAGGCTCTTCGGACGGAGCCCATGCATGGCCTTCGTCGCCAGCTTGATGGTCCCCTCGTCCCCGCCTTTGCGCCCCTGGAACCCACCGATGAGTGCAGTCCACCCTCGGTCCTGCTCCAGGGAAAAGGCCAAGCCAGTGACGGGGCCGTCGATGCCTTCCAGTTCCAGAAATACGGAAATCTCACCTTCCTTGCGGAACTGGACATCGCTGCCGATCCTGATCCGGGCCTTCTGGCCACGGTCGAGATCAAGGTACGCTAGGGTCAGGCCCCCGGGGCACTGCATGGCCTTTTCCAGAAGGCCCCCATGGTTAACGATGAAGCGATAGGTATCTTGGATGACATTTATCCGGTGCGCCAAGTCCCAACGCACGGACATGTAGCTTGTCAGTGCGCGGAAGACGAGTCTGGGGTTGGAATGAGAGAATCCACGGATAGCCGGTTCGTCGTGGAAGGCAAACCAGTCCAGTGCTTCATGAGGGCTGAGGGCTGCCGCCGTGGCCCACCGGAGATGACGCTTGAATAATCTCAGGCCACTCGAATTTAGACAGTAAACATGCTGACTCCATTGCCAAGCCCTGGAGGCAGCCCTCCATTAAGGCGGAATCAAGGGGGGATTTAAAAAGGAGACTTTTCCCATTGTGTTTTACAACTCAATCCGAGAAGTAGTACCCAGGCATGGTGTGAGTTTCAAAGAAGAACTAAACCTTTATGAAATGCTGCGGGTCCATTTAAATGGGTAATTTTATCTTCATGCGTAAGCTTTGTGGATTGAATCATTTTTTCCCTATACGGAGTGTGTTTGAAGAATGGTTTTTTATTACTTCCACTAGTGCTTGCCATGTTGGCCGGTTGTGGCGCAGGCCCAGTTGGTGAAACAAGCAACATCGAGATCCGAGCCCTGAATGCTGCCCTTGCAGCCAAGGCCCAGCAGCTTCAACTGACCTATATGGACACCTATTCCATTCTGCTGGCCAGCAACGGGCAACCACTGGTCTTTTTCTATATGCCTGACGGGGAGCACCTCTCGGAATTGGGGTATCTCAAGTGGGTCGATGCGCGGCTCGCCCCTTACATCAAGGCCAACGGGGTCACCTGCGCCGGTATGGTCGGTGATTCCATCACCCGGCGCACCTACGTGGTCCTGGTCCAGAACGGGACCAAGGAAGCCACCTGGGAGGATCTGTTGGGGATCAAGGCCTACAACATGGGCGTGGATGGGGAGACCTCTGCGGATGTCATCAATCGCTTGAACACAATCGTCCAGCCCGACATCGACTGCTACTTCCTGATGATTGGCAACAACGATCTCCATGCGGGTATCCCCATCCCGCAGATCGTCGCCAATGTCGAGTCCATCGTGCAGTACCTCAAGAATACAAGCGGCAAGCCAGTGGTCATCGAGGCCGTAATGCCCCTTTTCACGCCTTAGGCGCTCATCCCAAGGATCCTACTCATGCCCTATGTGCGCCTCGACATCCTGGCCCTCGGACTGGCCTCATGCTCCTCCCTCCTGGCTACCACGCCCGTGGTGCCGAGCCTCCACCTGGGCCTAGCCACGGCGCAGGGGGACTTCCGCAATGAGATGGGCTCGAAAGTGGGGATGGACGCAGCCCTATCCCTCACCATTCCCATGACGGCAACGCTGGCCTTCAGGCCCATGCTGTCTTTCCAATCCTTTCCGACCCTGGATAGCCAGTACACCTACAACTCCGCCCGCTATTCTGATCGCGGAAATGAAGATGCCCGTTGGAGTGCCTGGTCGTATGGCGCGGATCTCCTCTATCGCCCGAGGGGCCCCGAGGGAAGCCTCTACTTCCTCGCTGGCGTGTACTTGAAGGTATGGAAGCTACAAAGTTTCGGAAGCTATGCCACCCAGGATTCGTTGAACGCCACCCGAGTCTATTCTCTGGACGATACCAGTACCAAGGACGAACCTGCTGTAGCACTGGGCCTCGGCTACTCCTTCAACCGGCACCTCAGCCTTGAGGCTCGTTCGGTGCTGGCCAGCTATCGAAGCCTCGCCTACAACACGCTGGGAATGGCGTTGGTAATTAGCTACTGAACTGGTTGAGAGTCTCCTTGCGGTGCAGAGGCATGATTCTGTCCACGACCGATCGCCCTGTCTCGACACTTCACCTCTGGGGCTTATCCCGCCAGATCAAGCCCTGCCATGGTGTCTGCATAGTTCCAGGGCATCCATTCCTCCGTGACCTTCCGGTGAGCATGCTCACCGGAAGGTCACGTTTCAACTCGCGATGGAGGCCCTCAATCTGCCGGCGGTCGAGGACTGCCTGGATCAGCATTTCCACGGGGCTCGTCAGATCATTTGTCAGGACGTAAGTTATAGGAGTTGTAATGGACCTTGCCGGACGGGCCGATGTGGGGAATCGGCATCAGGAGGATCAGGCGCAAAATGCCGACATGCGACTTGTCAAAGCGCCAGATCACGGGAAGTGGCAAAGCTTTGTAACTGAGGCTTGGCTCCTCGCCCCCGTAATAAACGCTTCGGATAGTGATGATATGACCACCTCAGGGGCCTGTCTGGACATGCACCTGGGTCATATAGAAGGTGCCGGCGAGACTCCGCACGAGGATTCCGTGGCTGCCCACCGAAAGAGTGGGAGTCGTCAGGGCTGTGGTACTACCGGAAGCAGAAACATTGACCGTGCCGATGGAATTCCCGTCGACCAGGATCTCCGCCTGGGCGCCGGAGGTGGCGCTGGTGGCAGTGAGACTTACAGTAAAAACCCCCTGGGTTGAGACCAGCACGGAGAAGCCCGTCCACTTGTAGTCGTGCATCGAGTTATTGCTGCCGTCAGCCCAACTCCATGAGGGCGGAACGTTGGCGTTCGACGCCACCAGAGTCGCCGGGATCGGCGTGCCATAGGTTGAAGCACTGCGGGGAGAGGCCAGAATGTCGGCGATTCCCGACATCTTGGGAGAAGCCGGGCTGAGAACGTCCGACATAAAGCCCCACTGATAGTCGCCGTCCAAGGAGAAGTAGACCAGCAGGTCGCCGTTAGCTTGGCTCCAGGCATTCTGTCCAGTCACGATCACCTGCTCCATCCGCGGATCCGCCCACGCGGCCGCTTGGTTAGCGTCTTCGGTGCTGTTACCGGTGCTATCCAGACTGGGTCCGCCCTCGTAAGCAATTCGGCGGACGCCAAAAGGCAGCGCGAAGTCCACATCGTTCTCCACAGCGGAGACGAAGCCAGTCGCCATAGTTGAGAAGATCGAGTCTACCGAACTCTTGTCTGTCGGGTTGTAGTAGGCCGAGCCACCCAGCCCGTAGATGTAATAGTTGGGTGGATGCGGAGAACTCACTTCGGCCGGGTTATAGTAGTAATCGACCATCAAATGCATCTCTTGGAGAAGCGGACCATCCGCGTAACCTAGCTGAGACATTAGAACCGGGCGGAATCGGGCAATCATGTTGGCATCGCCGGCGACCGACCGGAAAATCGTACTGATATCCACGGTACGTTTGGCCGTGCGCCGCCATGCCCAATTCCAGTTGTTGGTGTCTCCATCGAAGTTGAGCGGAGAACCGCCCGCGTTCACCTCGGCTACGGCGGCAGCATGATTGGTTCCGGACTGCGAAAATGCGCCGGCAGTATTCCAGACTTCGTTGCTGAATTCGATGTAGGCTTTCAGCCCCGGAGCCAGCGGCGGCCACACGGGCGAAGTCTGGGCACTCGTGTAGGGTGTGGTGCCATCCGATCCGTACATGAGCAATTGAGCCAGCTTCGTGATGTAATCGTCGGTCGCGCTGACCGGAACATTGATCCACAGATCCTTGCCTGTCGTATTCGCCAGGAGAACCGCATATTCCCAGGCTCCGCCGGGGCCCTCCCAGCCTCCCGCGGGTGCCCCTGGATTGCCTGTGGCCTGAGAGGCATCGCCTGGCCGCGTCCGGTCACTCCAGTTCGCGATGTTGTTCCCGTTGGTAGCCGAGAAGTCCATGGTGCGCAGCACTGCGAAATCGTTGAGCGCTGCAAGAAATGGTGGGTTGAATACCTGCGTGGAGGACAGCGGAGTTGTGCTGCCAATGGCGCTCGGCCGCATCAGAACCACATTCGTTACACCGGTATTGGTGCTGCTGATCGAGGTGCGCTTGGTGTTGGTAAAGGACAGTGTCAGAAAATTTGAACCCGAGGCGGAGTAGGTCAAAGTCGCGGTGGTCAGATTCGTAGAGGAGTTGTAAACCTGGTTAGCGATACTGCCGGAATTGGGCACCACCACGGTTGCCTGACCATTGAAGCTTAAGGCGTAAGTCCCATGCATGTTACCGATTCCGGCCCACACGTATAGGGAGGCATCCTGCTCCGGCCATCCATTTGCGTCCAGGGCGCTGGTTGGGAGGGCGGTGCCGACAGCGCTTGAAGTTCCCCACGCCCGCGAACTCTTCATGGCATCGGCAAACATGCGATTGGTTTCATAGTCGAGAGCCGTGCCGATATTGATCCCGAAATAATTTGATTGCGCCGATGTGGCTGCCGTCACGGTGACCGTGCAGTCATTGGAGACGACACCCGAACTGTCTATCGCCTTGGCGGTGACGGTTACCATGCCCTGCTTGATGCCAGTGACTGCGCCCACCGTGCTTACCATGGCGATCGTCGTGTCGCTGGAGTTCCAGGTCAGGGTCTTGTTGGCCGCGTTCGCCGGCAGCACGGTGGGAGTAATCGTGGTCGTCGCCCCTGCTACCACTGTCGCTGCGGACGAAATCGTGATGCTCGTGACCAACACCAGCGGAGCTGCTGACGAGGTAACGGTTGGTGTGCTCCCCCCGCCACAGCTAACGAGAGCGCCCAGTAGAGGGACGACCCACACGGCGCACGAAATGTGGAACCTTCGCATGTGGCGCTCCGATCTGAAGTGCTAAATGAATCCATCGAGAAATCGCAAGGTTACAGATGGGGTGCTTGATGAATAGGGCCAACGTGTTGGGGATAGGGTTGGGCTATCCAAGCGCTTTGGATCGGCTAGGCAGGGCGGAAAGGTGTTGTGGTGTATTTTGCCATTCAAACGGAAAGTGAAGGTGCGGTCTATCGGAAACGATCTTCCCAGAAAGGCCTTGGGGGGCTTGGGGGTCCCTTGGAACAATAAGTCTCATGGGATGAATATATCCGTTGATTCGTCTAACTTGGCTTCCCTGGAAATCGTTGAAGTGCCAACCGTGAACTTGCGGTTTCCAGATACGATTCTGGTGGGTGCCATTTCTCGCCCTGGAATCGAACCTGGCGCAGATAGGCCAAGGCCTGGTGAG
>OBLW0100004276.1_pt1 | contig 10895 bp, 7 predicted proteins | sample 1520161 | NCBI WGS metagenome assembly OBLW01 (sample SAMEA3539309, study PRJEB22396) | soil metagenome | biome: tundra; feature: field; material: soil | place: USA | collected 2010-05 | depth 0.15 m
CGCTACCTGCCGGGAGTACGGCATCGATGCAGTCGTAGTGGAGGATTCGGACCGTGTGTGGCGGGAACCGTCATCGTGGATTTGGACTCGGCGGCCGGCAGTCGCCAACGATTATGTGCGGGCGTTTCGCTGTGGCGCGGCTGCGGACGGCATGCAACGTTAGCCGAAACCGGCGCGCGGAATTCGAGAGTGTAACGTGCGAAAAGGCCACTGTAAACACAGAGGTGTTACAAAATAATGAGCGCGCTCCAGGAAGTGCTCGGTTTATTACGGCTACGAGCGTTACAGTTGTTTGCCCTTTTGTCCTTGTTGATCCTAGTGGCAACGATTGCATTCCAATCCAGGACAATGGTCCGCGACCCGGATCTTTGGTGGCACCTTAAGACCGGCGACTGGATCGTCGAACACCATGCCGTTCCATATGTCGGCATTTTCTCGCGTACGGCCGGTGCTCGCCCCTGGATCGCCTATAGTTGGGGCTATGAGGTGCTGCTGTCGCGGGCTTATGCCTGGTTCGGGTTGGTTGGACTTGCCATGTTTGGAGTGTTGCTGACCGTGGCGGTCGCGTTCGTGCTTTTCTGGATGCTCCACCGCCTTTCCGGACGGTTCTGGGTAGCGTGGATTCTCGCGTTCATTGGTAGCTTCGCTTATTTGTTTAGTCTCATGCCCCGGCCCGTGTTTGTCACCATGATCCTGTTCACGATCGTGCTTACTTTTCTCCTGGAGGCGCAGCGTAATGGGAGGATGCAGTTACTGTGGTGGTTGCCACTGATTTTTGTCCTCTGGGCCAATATCCACATCCAGTTCATCTATGGACTGTTCGTGGTGGGGCTATTCATGGGGCTCAACGTGGTGCAACGACTGGCAAGCCGGGTTGGAATCGAGCCTGACTTCGTGCAAGCGCCCACGCTTCCTCTTTCCGGGCTGATCGGAGTTTTGATTGCCTGCTTCGCTGCGACGTTCATTGGGCCATACACATATCACCTGTATCACGTGGTCGCGGCGTATTCCAACTCACATGTGCCCTATTTCATGATTCAGGAATTGTCGGCCTTCAACTTCAAGTTTTTTACTCACTATGTGCTGCTGTTGTTGACGACAGTCGCATTTTTCGCAGTGGGATGGCCGAAGAAACTGGACCTCTTCAAACTTTCTTTGTTGATCGTGGCAAGTGTCGTTGCCTTCCGCACCCAGCGCGACGCATGGTTTCTGGGCATTTGCGCCGCTACCTATGTTGCCGATATTGCCGGCCTCGGCTTCCGGGGAGACGAGATCCGGGAAAGCGCACTCGGGGCAAGCGCGCCCAGGGAAAGCAAGCCCACAGCCGTTCTGACGTTTCCAGAGCTAGCCGCTATGGGAGTCTTCCTGGCGATCATGTTGTGGCTGACTGCGCGCAACACTGGATTTACTACCCGCGACTTGGACCGAGCCATCAGCCACGAGTATCCAGTGGATGCCGCCAACTTTGTGCGTCAGAATTCGTTACCAGGGCCAATCTATAACAATCTCGACTGGGGAGGCTTCCTGATCTGGTACATGCCACAATACCCTGTGACCGTAGATGGACGAAATGACGTGTACGGGGATGAACTCGACCTGCTGACCTATAAAAGTTCGCAAGGCGATTCGTACGCTTCGGATCCCTATCTGAATGAGGCCGGATTTGTGCTGCTGCCAAAAAAACTTCCGCTGGCAAAACTCCTGACCATCGATACACGATTCCGCTTGGTTTATCAGGATGGTATTTCGATGGTGTTTGTTCGCAAGTAGGGGGCGGTGATCATGATACTTTCGCACATCCTGAAATAAGTTAAGAGAAGAGAATCTAGGCGCCACCTTGGGCACGGTCAAACAGCACATGGAATTAACCAGCGGTTCCCTCAAGCTTGGAGTACTCCGCAGCAAATGGCGCGAAGTCCTGGAGCGCCCTGCCTTGCCCGAATTCTTGCTGGCCCTGCTCACGCTACTTGTCTATGCCCGCAGTTTAAGCATGGGGTTCGTCTACGACGATCACGATATGATCGACAATCCCTGGGTTCTGAACTGGAAGGATATTCCAAAGGTTTTCACCCAGGACTTGATCAACAATCACAGGTCGAATTTTTACCGTCCACTTGCGCTGCTATGGCAAGTCCTTGTGCACAAGTTGGCCGGAACGAATCCTGCAGCATGGCATTTCAGCGCGATACTGCTGCACCTAGTGTGCGTAGTGCTGGTCTTTCGTCTGGCCTGGAAGTTACTGGACGATCGTGGATACGCTACGCTCGCGGCGGCCGTGTTTGCCCTTCACCCTACCCACGTGGAGGCCGTGACCTGGGTTTCTGATGCAGCTGATTTGCTGGTGGCAGCCGTTCTGATGTTATCCGCGCTAGCCCTGTTGCGTTGGCTGAAGAGCGGCAGTCCGGTATGGTGGACCGCGTCCTGGCTGCTGGCCACTGGTTGTTGCTTTGTGAAAGAGACCGGTATTTTCATGCCAGTCTTGCTGCTGACGCTGGCGTTCAGCGTGGAGAGCACGGTGAGCAGGCCCGCGATCATTTTGACCGGGTTTTCATTTCTTCTTTCTTCGTGCGGTTTTCTCGTCCTGCGCGGCCAAATTCTCCATGGCTTTGCCCATCCGCTCTCCGCTGCGGGAAACTACGAGATGGCGCTGACCCTGCCCGCGGCTCTGTGGTTCTATCTCTCGCACTTGGTATTTCCCGTCGGACTGGGCCCCTTCTACCCACTGGCTTTTGTTTCCAGGCCGCAAAGTCCGGCTTTTGTGGTGCCCTTATTGCTGCTGGTTGTACTCCTGGGAGCGGTGGGATGGCTGTATCAGCGCCTCTCCGATCGGCGGCTCTTCTGGTTCTGCGCAGCATGGGTCATTGCTCCTCTGATCGCACCGCTCTACCTCAAGCTGTTTCCTGACTTCGAATTGGTCCACGACCGTTATCTTTATCTGCCCACAATTGCACTCGGAATAGCGCTGGCGGTCGGACTGAAGAAGCTCTCTGACGCAACTCCTGCTGGTACAACTTATGGCCGCCACGCCGCAAACTACCTTACTATCGCGACCGTTGTGCTGGTGACTGCCGCAGCGGCGGAAACAATTTCCTACCAGGGCGTGTGGCAGGACGATGCTCACCTGTTCCAGCGTGGCGTTGCGCTCACTCCAGGCAATGCCCGCGCGCTGGTCAATCTTGGCGTTGTTAAATTGCAGCAGGGGAACTACCCGCAAGGTATTGCGTTGCTCAAACGGTCTCTGGAAATCCAGCCCGACAATGCTTTTGCGCTATTTGACCTCGGAAACGCCGCTTGGAATAACAATGATGCCGCCACCACCGAGAGCTACGTCCAGAAGGCGGTAGCGCTCGAATCGCACTCCAATTGGTGGGTTATCTTGGCGAGCGCTAAACTCAAGTTGGGCAAACTAACGGAAGCAGAATGGGCCGCGCGGCAGGCAATTGCGATTGATCCCGCAGAACCAGGAGCGCACTTGCTGCTAGGCGCAGTGCGCTTGGCGCAGGGCGACTCGGCGACCGCCGTCCAGGAAATCAGCACCGAGTTGCGGCTCAACCCCGCAAACGCTTCGGCGCGACAGGCACTCCAAGTCGCACAAGAACAGCTCGCTAAAAAGCGCAATGAGACCTTCAGGTGAAGCATACTTCTATAATTGTTTCGGTGGCCGCCCAGCCCCAACACCCCAGATCCCATATACGCCGATTAGTCGGAGGGGAAGGCATAAATGCTCGCATACTTAAGTATGGTCCTTTTGTTTTCGTCGGCCTGATCGGCATTTTGGCGAGGTTACTTTTCTATCTCGCTTTTAAGCCTATCTACTCGGGTGACAGTAAGGCGTATGTGGTCCCGTATTTTCTTTGGAGAAATCGCACGTTCTTTACAGGACGACGCACACCCGTCTATCCCCTATTTCTCGGATTGGCGCAGTGGTTGGCTAGGGTTCCCTCAAGTCCCACGCTTTCATTTTCCGCCGCGTACGTGGCTGTGGGTTTGCAATCGGCGTTCGATCTTATAGCCGCTTGTGTTTTGTATTCCACACTGATCAAACTGAACATCCGCAGGAACATCGCGCTTGTTTCCGCGTTGCTCGCTGCAACCTTCCCTGGGCTCTGCCTGTTTGAAATCAATATTCTGAACCTGCCGCTCGCATTTGCTGTAGTTGTCTTGTGTACGTCGCTATTTGCCACCTTGATGAGGAGGGTCAACGATGGCTCCGGTTTCGTGGGTCCATCGCTACTGTGCGGGCTGTTATTCGGTTGTGCCACGTTGCTCCGCCCGGAAAATTTGGTCTTTTGCACTATACTCGCGAGCGTATGGCTGGGAAGCTGGGCGATATGTAAACTTCGCGGAGTCGCGACGTTTCAGGGAAACAGAGTTCCGGTTGCCCTGCTTCTCATGATTCTTTCGGCCGCACCGCTGATTCTCGCCTGGATGACTTGGAATTACGTTGGTATCGGCGAGTTTCGTATTACTACATTTACCGGGTGGAATAGAAGCAAAACAGTCTACAACATGTTTGACCGGGTCGATCCGGAGGACCGTGTTCTCGGAAAGATTCTTACCAGCTCCTACTTAATGCGAAACCGTAATGGGCACACCATTCGGGACCACATTTGGCAGGCGGAGCCGGACCTCATGGATCTATACGCGCATATGCCTGTCGAAGACCCTCCGGAAACAGCGTCTGCCTTCCACATGAAGGTGGATCGTTTCTTTGCAGATGAGCTGGGGATGGTTAAGCTGCCGTGCGAGAAGCCGGAGAGATCAGACCAGGAGTGCTCAGCGTCCCTGAGGAGGAGGGCCAACATGGGCGACTATGTGGGCAGAGTGTCATGGAAACTGATCAAAAAATATCCAAGCGCGTACCTGGAGAATGTTGCGGACAACTTTGCGCAGGACACATTCAACTTCAGGTATGCGGATTCACAGCCCTCTCAAGAAGGTTACCAATCCACCACCGTTGATGGAGGAGAGTACGTCAGGAACGAGTCTCTAGCGAGGTTCTTGTCGAAGGCGATCAATGCGGAGGCTCCGCTGCTAACGGTCCTTTACGTCGTCACCTTAGGCTTTGTCGTTTTCGCACCATTGATTTTTATGAGCAAGGCTGCCGAATTCCCCGTCGCAGACATTGTGGTCACCGGACTTGCGTTGGCTACGGTTGGGACTTTCACGGCGATGTGCTGCCTCTCGGGATACAACAAGGAATACAGCATTCCTCATCTCGGAGTGATGTTGATCTGCACGGCATACGCTGTTGAGAATAGGTCGCGTTTTTTTTCTGTCCATCATTGATATGCACTATAGGGTAGGACTGGCTCTTGTCGCAGCCATCTTTTGGACGCTGTTTACAACCTTTGTACTCATCCAACCATCGGCTCACGGCTGATGACGTATCTCTTTGCCGGGATTCTCGCCCTTTGCAACGCGAGCTTGGTGCTTACGCCCCGTAATCAGACAACGTAATAAATTCGTTTGAAATTGTCCCAACCGCGTTCTTACTGCCGCACCAGAACCGTAGCCACGTTGTCCTCATAGGCCACGCGGAATTGGTCGTGGAACGCGGGGAGAGTGGTCAGCGCTTTGATCACAGCCGAACTGCGCTCAAACAGGATTATGCGCGCACCGACGAATCTTGGATCAGTTTCGAGACGCTGATCGCCGCCAGTCACTTTGAAGTATCTCTCATTGATTTCGTCGCCATACAGGCTTAAACGGCCATCAATCGAGACCGGATATTCCGGCAAATACCACATCAGGAAACCACCCCAATAATAGGTGTTGAAGAGGGGGCCGGGAAGCTGATTTGCCCGGATGAAGTCACACGCTTTCACCGGAAAAACTCGACTTGCCTGGTTCATCAGTGCCCGGCTGCTGGGAAGGCGGACGGTTGCCGCCAGCAACACTACCAGCACGAGGACCGCAACTAGTGGCTTTTCCCATTTCCATGGTCGCCTGCCGTTCTTCGGTTCACGTTCGCGGCACAAATCCAGCTTAGCGTCGGCAATGATGGCAATCGCCGGAAAGACCACGCACCACACATCCCGTTGGACTCGGAATGCAAGCATGACGAAGATGAACATGGCGCCGATTTTGAACAAATCCCGGGAGCGTTGCCGCCCCAGCGCTAAGAATGCCGCCATGACTAGCAGCATTAATACAAACTGCTGCGGGCGCCGGAAATCCATGGCCTGCATCTCCTGGAAATTCTCGAAGATCACCTTGCCGTAGGACGTCTGGAACGCGCTGTCGAAGAGCTGAAATGGGTAGGGCGTGAAGAGGGTAGCAACTAGCGAAATCCCGGCGATGGCGCAGATTTTCACCAGAGAGTGGGCGGGCGCAGGGAACGAGCCTACACCGGACTTGCTCAACAGAAATTCCGCGACCTCGCACGCCACAAACAGAGCGAGCAAAATCAGTCCGATCAAGAATTGTCCGTCCAAATTGGCCCAGAGAAAAAAGAGCACGGGCAGCCAGAATAGAGGACGCACGTCTTTGCACCGGCGGCTTTGCAGCAAGAGGAACAGCTCAAGCCCAAAAAACAGAATCGAAAAAAGGATGGGGCGCAGCACCAGATCGACAATGACATACTGGGCAATGACGGAGAGGAGAACGGCGTACCAGAAGTTTCCGCGGCGACCGCGCGCCAAGAGCAACGTCACGGCGGCCAGCGCCAGTTTGAAAGCCATCAACAGCACGGCACAAGCTTTCAAATCCAGCACCTTGTAGGCTGCAGCTGCCAAAACATCGAATCCCCAACTGCAGTCCGCCCAGGGCCTATCGGAATACTGAGAAAACAAACCAGTGCGGGGGATGGCGTGGTTCTGAAAGATCCAAAGCCCGGAACGTAGGTGCCACCAGATGTCACCATTCAAGAGAGCTGTAAGGGAGAGAGCCGAAAACACGGACGCGCCGGTCAGCAACAAGAGCAAGGCGAGGATGCGCAAGGGGACACTGTCAAAGACACCACTCTGGGTGGGTCCGGCAAGATTCTCCTGAATGGTTTCGTTGGGCATGCCCATGATTCGCCGTTCGCGGTCAGTTCCTGCACGAGCCAGGTGGCGTGCTGCTGCCGCGCCCGATCCTGCATTTTACTCAATGTGCGCTTTTCCCGGGGCCTTTCACCTTCGCAGGAGTTCCAACCGAACCATCGGCGTTGTGATCGACATTGTGGCACTTGAGAGTGCAGGTGCCTGTGCCGCGCGAGTATGAAATGGGGACCTTCGAGCTATCGTTCTCAGCCACCACGCCCAGGTCGAAATTCACCAGGCGCTCGCCGGAGACACTGGCAGACGATGCACCGATTCCATGTGCGGTGTGACACACGGAGCAAGAGAATCCGGCGGTGATGTGGAGAGCATGCTTACTGAAGCTGGCGTTCGACATGATGTTGGAGAGATCATGACACTTGGCGCACAGTGAATAGGGACCGCTTGCGGCCGGGTCCATAATTGGAGGAAGAATGTTTTGGATAATCGTTCCCGGTCCGGCCGCCGGCGGGAAACCTGCAGCCACGCGGCTGAACTCGTAGCGCCGTTCTAAGATATGAGGAAAGCGCGAACCGTGCGGTCCATTCGGCCCGCTGCCACCGAATTCGCGGTTGTCGTCGGCGTTATGGCAGTCGCTGCAGAGAATACGTGTAGTCAGTGCGCGTCCTTGAGTATGTCCGTCCAGATTCCACATGAACTTCAGCAGACTGGGCTGCGGGAACGGACTGTTACTGTCATGCATTACGGGATGGCTCGACTTCGCTGTGGCGTTGAACTGCGGGATCAGGTTCAGCGGGTCCCCGGCGGTAACAGTCCGTGTCGGTAGGTATCCGAAGACGGGCAGAATCTGCTTGCCGGCACTTGTTCCGTGGCAGCGCAGGCAAGTTTCGTATTGATTGGCTGCGGGGCTCACAACAGTAGTGCCGTCCGATGCGCTGATCCCGGTTGTGCCGTATTGCGCACCGCGAATGGCGGTCACTGCGAAGGTGCCAGTCTGGTTTGATGCATGAGGATCATGGCAGTCAACGCAGGTCGCGTGCCGATTGTTGTTCAGCACCTCGCTCTCGTTCGCACTGTGCAGGTTGCGTCCGGTCGGAAAAGGATGCCCAGTCTTGGCGAACTCGGCGAACACATTGGCAATCGCTGGCGAAATAGTTGAGCCGCCGTTGTGGCACGAGATACAGTTCTGGGTCGTCTTGTCCATGCTAGCGACTGACTGAACCGGTCCAGTAAGCAATGACGCCGCGCCCGGAGCATTGTGGGGTGCGTGGCAGGAAAGGCAGCCGTTCTGCTTTGTGTTGCCGTAAGGTCCCAGCTTTGCGTTCTTGGCTACCTTGAACGAGGCTTGCTCGTGCGCACTCTTGAACCAAGACGTGAATGGATTAAACTTACTGCTGGGCGGGCGCCCTAAACTCCCGATGATTCCGCTCTGACTTCTTAAAGAATGGCCAGACGCGTTGATTGTCTGGCCTGGATCCGACACATGGCACGCCAGGCACAACGCTGAATTCGCGTTACTCATTACCAGGAAGTCCCCGGCAACCGGGTCAATCGACTGGACGTGCGGTTCGTGACATGTCGTGCACTGCACGTTGCCCGCAATCAACTTCACCGCGGGGTTGCCGGTCACACCCGCATGCAGGCTGGGAAGCAGGTTGGGCGCGCTTTGCAAGGGCAATTTAAAATTAAAGGGATGCACGCCGGTCAAGTCGGTTCCAAATACATCCTGACTATTCATGACGCCGCTCATCTTGACATTGCCGTAGGGCGAGGTCTGCCCCGGTGCAACGGTGCCATCGTGGCAGCTAAGGCAAAGATTACTGGCTGAGCCGAGCATAGGCTCCTGTACTACGTTGACCATGGTCGGATCTGTGTATAGCGAATAATTGCCTACGGTCGACAGCTTCTGGCTCCATAGAGGGTGCTGGTCGGGGCGCGCCGAGTGAGGGGCATGACAGTATTCACATGTGGTCAGTCCGCCCTTGGTCGGCGACTGGCCCCATGGCCCCATGTCGTGGATGCCGATCACATCGGTTGTGGGAACCTGTGCGTGCGCTACCGTTGCCACAATCATCGTCGCCACGATCAGGGCGCAGAAGAGTACAAACCTGTTCAAGGAGTTGCTCCTCTCGCTTGCTTCGGCAGTCCGTAATAATGAAACACCTGCACCCGCCGGTTAAAGGAATCCACGACAAAAATACGGTCGTTATGGTCGATGAATAGACCCGTCGGCAACTGAAACTCTCCCGGCCCTTTGCCTTTTCCGCCAAAATAGTACAGCAACTGGCCCTCGCGATCGAACACCTGCACTACGCCCCATAGCGCGTCCACGATGTACAAATGCCCTTCTGAGTCGAACCCTATGGCCTTTGGCCGGAACATACTGCCGACGGAATCGCCAACCGCGCCGATGGTAGCCTCAAAGGAACCGTCGCGCCCGAGAAGCTGCACCCGGAAATTCATGGCGTCTACCACCAGCAGGCTGCTGTCGTCCAAACGCAGTTCTGTAGGGAAGTGGAATTCGCCATTGCCATTGCCGTGCTTCCCGATGGTCTGCATAACCTGCCCTTGCATATCCAGCACAAAAATCTGGTCGCGCAGCGTGTCGGTAACGTAAATCCTCTGCGCCGCGGAATCCACCGCGATCCCCGTGGGCCGCTTGAAGTAACCTTCTCCACCCTTCAGACTGCCGAGGGCATGCTTGAACTTTCCGCCGGCGTCGAAGACAAAGATCTTTCCGGATTCGGAATCGGTCACGTAGAAATTATCCTGCGCATCGACGGCCACGCACTGCGGAGCGAGCATCGGGTCGCGGTCTTTCTCTGCGCGCTCTATGAATTTGTACTTATGCTCTTCGAAATCAAAAATGTGCACGCCTCTCGCCCCGGGATCGGTGATGATGGCTCGCCCGTGGGAATCGACGGCGATGCCGTAGGGGCGGATCAATTCGCGGTAGTCAGGCTCGCCGGCAATGACGTCCAACACCTTGGCCCAGAACTTGGGCTTCCCCCGCACTTCCTTTTCTGTGCTGAAGCTGCTCTCGTAGCTGAGTTTTCGGCCGCCTTCGAGCAGCAGGTCGGGAGGATGGAATATGGTGGGTTGTTCTTTCTTTGCCCCCGCCGACCAAGGGGGGCTCAGCAGGAGCAGGAGAATGCATGTAGCCTTCCCCCACTTGTGGGGATCTCCCTGCCACCGGCTTAGAATGCCTTGAACCACCTGGAAATCCCGAAGTAATAGGAGGTTACCACACTCGGGAGAACGCCAGCAGCGCTGATATCCTGCTTGAACTGGAGGACTCCCGCGTTGAACCACATCTTCCTGAATTGGTATGTCAACGTGCTAGTGAGATACTCCGTTTTATTGGTGGAGGACAAGCCGTTGGCGAACAAGCTTACCGTGTTGCTATTCGCCTGGCTGTATATGGCGGTAAATTGGAGATTGCGCACCGGAACGGCGGTAAACGTCAGGCCCTTGCCCGTGGCATTGTAAAGCACCAGATTATTCGAAACGATCGGCACCGGCACCGAAACCAGGCCGGTCGGGGTGAGCACGGAAGTTCCATCCGACTTCGAATAATTGACCCCCACTGCATATCCATACCCAGACACGCTGCTCGTGACGCTCTCCGCATGGCTTGTATTACCAGCCACTTGTACAAAACCGCTATGGCCGCCCCCGCCTCCAAGGCTCCAATTTACGCGACCTATTAGCCTGCGCCGGACAGAACCGCCGTAGTTCAAGGTGGAAGTTTGATAGATCGCCAGCAGGGTTTGGACGCTCTGGTCGTAGCCAAAATTCCCTTCGAGTTCCCAGCGACCAATATTTCGCCTGTAATTTAGATTGGCCAATAGCGAAGCCCCTTCGTTACAGATCGGAAGAGCACACGTCTGAACTCCAGTCACTTAGGCATCT
>OBLW0100004277.1_pt1 | contig 10892 bp, 3 predicted proteins | sample 1520161 | NCBI WGS metagenome assembly OBLW01 (sample SAMEA3539309, study PRJEB22396) | soil metagenome | biome: tundra; feature: field; material: soil | place: USA | collected 2010-05 | depth 0.15 m
TTGGCATTTTTTTTGTGGTTGCGATTATGAACGCGCAGGCGGCTGCAGACGTCGATCCTCGCGGGCCCGTGAATTATCCTGGAATGAACGTGATTGTGGACACACAAGGGGTTCAGGCAAGCGGTTATCATTTTCAAAACAATTGCAAAAAACCCTCGGCGTGGCAGGCGCATTGGATTTGGCTGGATAGCAAATCGCCTGCGGTAGCCGGAATGTTTCGCAAAGAAATCACGCTGGCAGATGCACCGCAGCGCGTGAAAGCTTGGCTGACGGCGGATATGAAATACCGCCTTTACATTAACGGACGGCTGGTATCGCGCGGGCCGGTGGACATCGGTCGCGATTACCAAGGCGGAGACACGCATCGCTGGTTTTATGACTTTCGAGACCTGACGACCTTCTTCACCAAAGGCACCAATGTTATTACGGCGGAAGTATTTCGCCAGACGCCGATATGGGCCACCGTTTCTCGCGGGCAGCCGGGCTTTTTGTTCGAAGCGGAAATCTCATGTGGCGACGGGGAAAAGATGACGGTCAAGTCGGATGCGACTTGGCGTTCGCTGGCGGCGGTGCAATTCCCGGATGGGACGACTTTCGATGCCAGCAAGGAACCCGCTGATTGGCGATTGGCCGCGTTTGACGATTCCGCATGGACTGATAGTCGCGAGCTGAAGGATGTCTGGGAGACGTTGGTGCCCAGCGAGATTCCACCGTTGATGGAGGCACGCTATCCGGTGACACGCACCGAGGGATTGGCACAGAACAAGACGTTCACGAATGACGGTAGTTTCACGGTGGTCTTTGATCGTGTATTGAGTGCGTATCCGACCCTGCGAATACGCGGCGGCAAAGGCGCCGAGTTGACCATCAAGGCGAATAACCAGACCAAGGTGATTCTTGGTGGCGGAGAACTATTTTATGAGTTTCCATTCATGACGGAGATCGCGCCGTCGTACACCGTTGAGGTAAAACATGTCACCGACCCAGTGGAAATCTTGGAAGCCGGTGCGAATTTCACATCGCAACCATTGGAATACCAGGGCGCATTTGAATGCAATGACACGAACCTTACGTGGATTTGGAAAGTGTCGCGTTGGGCGGTTCAAATCTGTTTGCAGACGCATCATCTCGATTCACCTAATCATCAGGAACCTCTATGCGACCCCGGTGATTACCTTATAGAATCCATGGTGAACCACTACGCGTTTGCCCAGCCATGGTTGGCGCGGCAAGATATTCGGAAATATGGGTGGCTGCTGAAGGATGAGCAATATCACAATTTCCACACGAGTTACTCCCTCGCTTGGTTGCAGATGCTTATGAATTACTACGATTACACCGGCGACAAATCACTGGTGGTGGAAATGGCTCCGTATGCTCACGAATTGCTCGACACTTACACCTCGTGGCGCGGAACAAATGGAATTATTTCTGAAGCGCCAAACTATATGTTCATGGATTGGGTGACTATCGGCGGCTTCGAATGCCATCACCCCCCAGCGGTGATCGGTCAAGGTTATCTCACCGCTTTTTACTATCACGGCTTGGAACTGGCAACACGGATCGCTGAGCTTACTGGCGACAAAGTACGCGTCAGGAAATATTCTGAATTGCGCGGCAAAATTGCTGAGGCTTTCAACCGTGAGCTGTGGGTGGCTAACAAAGGGCTATACCGAGATGGCAAACCGTATCAGACTTCTGTGCAGCCGGGGCGCTGGCTGCCGGAGGATAGGAACATCGAGACATTCAGCCCGCATGTCAATTTGCTAGCGGTGCTCTACAATCTCGCGCCGAAAGCTCAGCAGGCGAGCATCATAGCAGAAGTACTCTCGAACAAACCATTAAACACGCAACCATGGTTTATGAACTGGGTTTTTCAGGCGATTGATCATGCCGGCCTGTTCGACCAGTATGGTACGCCACAGTTGCGACGTTGGCATGTAGAGCCGGAAACGCAATCATTCCGTGAGGGATGGACCGGCGGCGACTTGAGCCACGGCTGGTGTTCGACGCCGCTGGTGCAAATGTCGGCATGCATACTGGGTGTCACACCAACTTCACCGGGATTCAATATGATCTCAATTCATCCAAAACTTTGCGATTTGAAATGGGCTAAAGGCCTTGTGCCAACGCCGCATGGTGATGTGGCTGTTTCGTGGGCCTTGGTTGGTGACAAATTTATACTGGACGTGATCGTGCCCGAGGGAACAGAAGCGAACGTCACTTTGCCCGTGACTGGTTTTCAGCAACCCATCATTGTCTTAAATGGTAAAAAAATCAAGGCGAATGTTCAAGTCTCCTCTGGCTCGTATCATTTTGAGATCACCGGAAAACTCAAGCGTTTTTCGGTCGTCAGGGATTATCCTAGCAAAAACATTCAATATTGTGACCATAGTTTAATTGAACCAGTTGATCAGGCTTGGGGAGCCGCGGTTGAAGCTATCGCCGCATCTAGCTTTGCAAATGGTGGACAAACCCCATATAGTTTCAACCTGACAATCTGAAACCGATCATGAAGCAGATCCTTTTTTTTGTCATTTGTCTGGGAGTTATTTTTGAGCGCACTGCCTCCGCGGATTTTATGGAGCAAGAATTCACGCACCCGCCCGCCGCCGCGCGCCCGGAGGTTTATTGGTTTTGGATGGGGAGCAATATCAGTAGCAACGGCATCACGCGCGACTTGGAGGCGTTGAAGGCCGAGGGTTTTGGCGGCACGACGATGTGCAATCTCGCGGATGTTTGCACGCCGTGGGCGGGAAATATTTCCAACAGCCCGACGCCAGGTGTCATCGCTTACCAGTCCGATTCGTGGTGGAATTTCGTGCGGCATGCGGCGGCGGAATCAAAGCGGCTTGGGCTCGAATTTGGTCTTCACAACTGTGCTGGTTATGAAACTAGCGGCGGCCCATGGATTAAACCGGAGCTTTCTATGCAACAGGTCGTCTGGTCGGAGACGCGTGTGACCGGGCCGGGCAAATTTGACGCCGCACTGCCTTGTCCGAACCTTGATGTTCACGCAGATGATTCTTATCCGGTCTATAATCCACACACCGGCCAGTTGGGAAAACCCGTCGTGCCGGCGCGGACGAATTATTTCCGCGACATCGCCGTACTGGCGCTGCCGGCGGATGGTGTTGCGCCCGAGGAAAAAGTTCTGATCTTGCCCGCGCAAATGGATGCCGACGGTCATCTGACTTGGGACATTCCCGCCGGCAACTGGATCATTTATCGTTTCGGCCACACGACGACTGGCATGATGCTCCAGCCTTGCCAATGGGACGCGATGGGTTTGGAGTGCGACAAGATGAATCCTGCGGCCGTGGAATTTCACATGCGCCATCTGCTTGGCGACGCGAAGAAGCATCTCGGCGATCTGATCGGCAGCGGATTAAAATATATCTGGTTCGACAGCTACGAAGCCGGAAACCCGACGTGGACGCCAAACATGCGCGAGGAATTTCAAGCGCGCCGTGGTTACGATCTGACGCCATTTCTCGCGACGCTTGCGAAACGGCAAATTGGCGACGCTGCGCAAACAAAAAAATTCTCGGATGATTTCCAGCATACGATCCATGATCTTTACCGCGACGTTTACTTCGCCACGATCCAGCGCGAATGTCACACCGCCGGTTTGGAATGCCGTTCCGAGCCTTACGTCGGGCCATGGGAAATTTCCGAGGTCGTGCCGTTTTTTGACCAGGTATCGGGAGAATTCTGGACGCACGGCGGCAGATATTCACCGTGGTGTCTGGTGGAAGTGGTGGCGGGTGCGCGCGCGGCGGGAATGAATTTGATTTCCGGCGAAGCATTCACTGGCGACCCCCGCGAGAGTCAATGGAACGAAAGCCCCGAATGGCTCAAGTCCATTGGCGACCCGGCATTTTGCGACGGCGTGAATCGTTTCATGTTGCACCGTTTCGTTCACCAGCCATTTGACGACCGCTACCAGCCGGGCCTGGCGATGGGCCAGTGGGGCACGCATTTTGACCGCACGCAAACGTGGTGGGAACCGGCCAAAGCCTGGGTGAAATATCTGCAACGCTGCGACGCACTGCTGCAATGGGGGCAGATCGCAACCAACGATTTAGTGGCCACCCCGGTATCCGGCGGGGTGCAAGTGAGGAGCATTCATCGCCGCGATGGCGACAGCGATGTTTATTTCGTGGCCAATGTCGCGCGGGCAAGCGGCGCGGCCAAGTGTTCGTTCGGTATCACGGGAAAACAGCCGGAGTTGTGGAATCCCGTTACCGGCCAAATGCGCGACCTGCCAGAATTTGAAATCAAAGATGGCGAAACAATCTTGCCGTTGAAGTTCGCGCCCGCGGAAAGCTGCTTCATTGTTTTCCGTGAACCGCTCTCCAGCAGTGAGCGGCTTGCCGGAGCCGAAAATTTTCCTGAATTGAAAACTGTCGGCGAAATCACCGGCGCGTGGCAGGTTCGCTTTGACCCGAAATGGGGCGGCCCAAAAAAGCCGGTGACGTTTGCCACGCTTGATGACTGGACGAAGCGGCCTGAACCCGGCATCAAGTATTTCAGCGGCACGGCGGCTTATACGCAGACATTTGACCTGCCGAAATCGGCAATTGGCAACCGGCAATCGCCAATCTTTCTCGATCTTGGCACAGTCTGCGCCCTTGCCGAAGTCTGGCTGAACGGAAAAAATCTTGGCGTCGTCTGGACGGCACCGTGGCGTGTGGATGTTTCCTTGGCGGTGAAGGCAAAGCGGAACAAACTGGAAATCAAAGTTACCAACGTCTGGGCCAACCGCTTGATCGGTGATGAACAGCAACCAGTGGATTGCGATTTTGGAAAGGGCGACTTTGGCTTCGGCGGGCCGATGAAAACTTTTCCTGACTGGTTTCTGAAGGGTCAACCGCGTCCTTCGGCTGCCCGCTTCACTTTCACCACTTGGAATTATTTTAACAAGGATTCGCCGCTGATTTCGTCCGGCCTGCTCGGCCCAGTGACGCTTTGCGCGAAGTAAACTGCAGCTTCACATTACCATGAATCGAAAATTTAAAAATCATCTGCTGGGAGGTATGTACCTCGCTATCGGGCTGGTCTTGGCTCCATTCCAATCGCCGGCGGCGCAAATGGAAATCGTTCCCGGCAAATTCAACGGGACGGTGGATTCATTGACAAATTATGTGTGCCCGGACTGGTTCCGCGATGCGAAGTTCGGCATCTGGGCGCACTGGGGACCACAGGCAGTGCCACGTGCCGGAGATTGGTATGCGCGTAATATGTATCTTCAGGGCAGCCCGCAATACGAAAGTCACCTCAAGCATTTCGGTCATCCTTCGACCAATGGTTATAAGGACATCATTCAGCTCTGGAAAGCCGAGAAATGGGATCCTGATGCGCTAATGGGCCTTTATGTCAAGGCGGGCGCGAAATATTTTGTTAGCATGGGTGTGCATCACGACAACTTTGATTTATGGAACTCCAAATATCATCGCTGGAATGCCGTCAAGATGGGGCCGCATCGAGATATTGTTGGCGAGTGGAAAAAAGCGGCGGATAAATATGGGCTTCGGTTCGGCGTTTCCGAACACCTCGGCCCGAGTTACGGCTGGTTCGCTCCGAGCCACGGTTACGATCAATTCTATGAGTCGGGCGCGCGGCTCGGCGTTCCATACGATGGGGCTGATCCTAAATATCAAGATCTCTACCACCCAGATAACAACGAGCCTTTCCGCTGGGGACCGTCATGGTATGCGACCAATTTGGCCTGGCATCTTGAGTGGTTTAATCGCATCAGAGATCTAGTGGACCAATATCAGCCGGACTTACTCTACACCGACGGCGGCATTCCGTTCGGCGAAGTCGGTCGGAGTCTAGTGGCGCATTTCTACAATGCCAACGCTGCCGCGCATAGCGGACATCTTGAGGGCGTCTATAACCACAAAAACATGGGCACGGGAGAATTCATTCGTGAAGCAGGCGTTGAAGATGTTGAGCGCGGCGTGATGGCCGACATTGATCCATTGCCATGGCAGACCGACACTTCCATCGGCGACTGGTTTTATAGCGACGGTTTCAAATACAAGACGACTGCGGAAGTGGTTCATATGCTGGCCGACATTGTGAGCAAGAACGGCAACATGCTACTTAACGTCGTGCTTTATGCCGACGGCAGCCTGCCGCCCGAATCGAAAAAATTCCTCGATGAGATGTCGGTGTGGATGCATGTCAATGGCGAGGCGATCTATGGCACTCGCCCATGGAAAATCTTTGGCGAAGGCCCGACGATAACTGCCACCGGGCATTTCAAGGAAGACACTGCTTATACTGCGCGGGACATCCGTTTTACCACCAAAAATGCCGTCCTTTACGCCATTTCTCTTGGTCGGCCGCAGGAAGGTAAAGTCATCATTAGTTCGCTTGCCAAGACCGGTGACGCCAAAGTGAATCAAATCAAGGAGATTAAACTTCTCGGCAGCGATCATTTGTTGAAATTCACACAAACGGATGAGAGATTGACAGTTGAACTTCCCACCCAAGAAATTAGCGATCTTGCTTTCACCTTAAAAATCATCGGAATCAATTTGCAGCCGGTGAAACCACGCACAACCGCGTCTGTTATTCATGCTGACACGCAGGGCAATGTAACGTTGTCTGCCGTGACGGCTAAACTTCATGGCAGCCGGCTCGGGTTGGAAACGCAGGGCGGGTTGCCGGACCTCGGCTTCTGGAACAATGGCGACGACTCGGTTTCTTGGACATCTCAAATTGATAAGGCCGGCATTTTCGAGGTCAACGCCACAGTGGCTACGCTCAATGCTAACACCAATTTCGTCGTCGAAATCGACGGCAAAAAAAACAATGCACAGGCTCCCATGACCGGTAGTTGGGATAAATTCCAGACGGTTGACCATGGTCCAATTCAAATCCAATCGACCGAAGACCTGATAGTTAAAGACGGAGAAAATAATCCGACCACTTGCAGAACCATTAACCTTAATTCTGTCAGGTTGACGCCGGCAGATTAACCAAAAAAAGTTTGAACATCCTCCATTTATATAAGTCGTTAGGTGTTTTTCTCGGGGCATTCGTTTTGATTTGCACCTTATCCGGTCGGATTTTTGGTCAAATCAACCAACCAGCTTCTGGTGCGTTGATGAAGTCCGAGATTCTTACACCGCCTGCGCCGGATGTGCCGCGCATCACCGGACCAAATGTTTTTGGCGTGAGGCCTGGCTCGCCGTTTTTATTCAACATTTCGGCGACGGGAAAACGGCCCATCAAATTTTCGGCCAGTGGGTTGCCGGAGGGTTTGAAGCTAGACTCGACCACTGGACGCATCACTGGCGCTCTCCAAAACCTCGGTGAATTCATCGTTGAGTTACGGGCAAATAATTCCTCTGGATTGGCGGAAAAGTCCTTCCGCATTGTGGTAGGTGAGGCTATTGCGTTGACGCCGCCGTTAGGTTGGAATTCTTGGAATTGCTGGGGTGCTGAGGTTGACGCGGAAAAAGTGCTTCGATCCGCTCGCGCCTTGGTTGCCTCCGGCCTCGATCAACATGGTTGGAGTTACATCAATATTGATGATGCTTGGCAGGGAGCACGCGGTGGGCCGCTAGACGCACTTCAGCCCGATCCGCACCGGTTCCCTGACATCAATTCATTGTGCGACAAGATTCATAGCCTCGGCCTAAAAGCCGGCATTTATTCTACGCCATGGACTGTTTCCTATGCAGGACGTGCCGGTGGCAGTTCTGAAAACCCCGAAGGCAAATGGAATATGAATGCCAATTTTCAAGCTCCCCGAAACAAAAATGTGCTGCCATTCGCCATTGGCAAATACTCCTTCACTAAAGCCGATGCCGCGCAATGGGCTATTTGGGGAATTGATTACTTGAAATATGATTGGGGTCCAGTTACTGCTCCGCCTGCTATCGCTATGCACCAAGCTCTACGTGCCACGGGTCGCGACATCGTTTTAAGCCTGTCCAACAACCACGAACAAAACTTGTTCAACGAAATCAAGGAAGTTTCCAAGACGGCGGAGGCATGGCGAACGACCACAGATATCAATGATAATTGGAGCCGGGTCAAAGACATCGGTTTTTCACAGGACAAATGGGCATCGTTTGGCGGACCGGGTCATTGGAATGACCCAGATATGCTTGTCGTTGGCCAAGTGGGCTGGGGTCAGCCGCATCCTACGAAACTTACGGCCGACGAACAATACACCCACATCAGTCTTTGGTGTTTGTTATCCGCGCCGCTGCTCATTGGCTGTGACCTGGAAAAGCTGGATGATTTTACATTTGGCTTGTTGTCGAATGATGAAGTGCTGGCGGTAGATCAGGATTCGCTTGGCAAGCAAGGAATTTGCATTGTCTCGGACGGCGATTCTCGCGTTTATGCAAAGGATCTGGACGACGGATCCAAGGCATTAGGACTTTTTAACTTGAGCGTCAACGAAGCAACCGTCTCCGCTAAGTGGAAGGATCTAAATATTTCAGGAAAACAGATGGTGCGCGACTTGTGGCGGCAAAAAAACATTGGTGTTTTCTCTGATCAATTCACCAGCACGATTCCTCCACATGGTGTTGTTCTGATCAGGGTGATCTCCATAAAATGATCTGCAATTTTATAATGGATTAACAATTCAGGGAGCCGACTCTGATTAACCCCTCAAACAGCGAACTATTATAATTTGACCGAATTTTTTTAAATGAAATCATTTTCCCCCATTTTGGGAATATTCGCAGCTTTTTCGACAATATCGGTATTGCGTGCTGCCTCATCTGTGATCGCAGACGCAGATATTCAAATCACCTTTGATGGTACGAACGGCTTTCCCTCCAAATACATCCTTTTGAAAACCGGAGGTTTTTACTGGGGTCAAGACACGAATGATGCAATTAGTGTTAATATCCACAATCTGGCGAATAATTCAAACGCGAACTGCCCGGCCATGTTTGATTCTGTTGCAATACACCCGGGAGATGCGCGTTTCAAATATACCGTCAAATATAACAACGGCGAGGGAGCAGGATCTTTCGAAATCCATTATGTTTTGAAAAACGCAACGGTATTTGTCACGCTGGAGAATGCAAAAGACAATGCTGGATATCACCTCATTAAAATCCCAGCCAATGATTTGGTGACGCTTAGGCAGGAAGATGGCCAATCGAGCTTCATATATAACAACGTGGCCGGTAAATTGGTTGATTTAGGCTCAGCTAGCATTGGAGGCATTGGCCAGGATCAGGACCGATGGGGCAACCACCCCAGTATCTCCATTTTGCCAGTAGTCGCATTCGTGAAGTCAAATTCCGTTTGCACCATGGAAATTGGTGGCTTTTGTAATCAAACGGTTTTGGATGTCGTGGCTTATGGAATCAACAAACATGCGAGGATTGGCTCCTCTAGCCTTCATTATCAGCAGGGTGGCTTGAGCACCCCGGATTTGATTATCAATCAGAATATTATTTGCCGCATCGATTTTGCTGGAGATTATGATGGCAACGGCATGGTAAATTGGCTGGACGCGGCTAAAATGGTGCGGGATTACATGCCGTCCATCCCCAGCCATTTTATGGATGATAAATATCCCTGGGCTATTCAGGGGCAGGTAGGTTATCAGGCGGTTCAAGCGACGTTCGTCCAGATGGAAGCATTAAACAAGCGCATCAGTTCCCTCATCGATAATAATCCCCAAGTTTGTTACCCTAGCGGTTGGACTGAAGGTGGACAAGATACCGCCTACCCGAATGTCACGCGAATGAATACGTTATTGGGCGGATTGGCGGGGTATACTCAATTTCAGAAGGATGGGAAAAACCTTTATAACACCACGGTAAGTCTGGACGATAATTATGACGATCAATATAGCAACCGATACACAGTTGGCTGGTTTGATCCGACAAATGTTGCAAGAGATGTTGACGGCAACCTGATGACTTTCAATGCCTGGAACGGAATTGATGTTTCTTATATTACAGGAATGGCGAAATACATGCGGCCCGGGGGCCCCGGTGAAGCCCGTGTTGACTACACCGCGCAAAATTATGGTTTGCAAGGATCGATTTTGATTGATGCCGCGACATGGTGGGCAATGCGTCCAGATTACGATCCGCAAAATCCAGCTAGTGCTCCCAGCAACCTGACCGAAGGGAAATTCAAATTATTCGACCGTTTTCTTAAAAAACACAATATCGTTGTAATATCTGAGCTCTTACGGTTTCCCGCTTTGGGACATGTCGCTATGACCATGGATGGTCCTAATATTACAGGCGGTACTCATTATGGAAACGCAGGCATCGACGTTCCTTTTTTATCCATCGCCTACCGGAATTCCATTTATTATGGGCACCCCGGAGGAAGAGGCGGTCCAAACAGTATTGCTAACATGTTATATAATAATAATACGCATCACGGCTGGTTGACCACAAGCACGACCGACGCTGAAATTACGGACATTTATTACAACAATTTTGTTCCATGGTTTAAGCTGCATTCGCTTGACGTTTTATCCTTCAATCGAAATGGCAATGTTGTGGACATGGTTTTGAGTTCGAACTCGATGGTTCACCTTGATTTTGATTCTGGAGCGGCCACAGCTAGTTATCAAGGATCGACTATCATCAACGGCACTGATATTACGTGCCCGCTTGATGCTGGTCGCATCGCATTTTACTCGCAATCAAGCAAATCTTTATCTTACCCGTTGTCCATCGGCGCGATTCCGGTTGCAGCGCAAGCATTGTATTCGAGTCACCGAACGAATGTGCAATTTTCTTTCGCTTCGGGTATAGTCACGGTAAGTGTTAGCAGACAGGTTCCCGTAATTCTTTATATCAAGACGTCAACCCCGAGTTTAACGTGGTCGGCTCCGGTGTCAATAACGACGGCGGACGCCACGCTGAACCAGCCTGGCA
>OBLW0100004279.1_pt1 | contig 10891 bp, 8 predicted proteins | sample 1520161 | NCBI WGS metagenome assembly OBLW01 (sample SAMEA3539309, study PRJEB22396) | soil metagenome | biome: tundra; feature: field; material: soil | place: USA | collected 2010-05 | depth 0.15 m
ACCAGGTCGTCAAACCCCGCCGGGACCGGCGCGCCCATGACCATCAGCTTGCGCACCTCGCTGGCGGTCGTCCCCAGCGCACTCGCCGCCAGCGCCACGGCGTCGAACTCGGCGCTGCCAATACCGGCATCCGACAGGGCGGCGACGGCGTCGCGGACGGCGTCGCGCAGTGACACCACCGGCCTGCAGGTCACAGCCCCGACGAGCCGTCGGCGACGCTCGCCATCGCAGCGGCGTCGTCGGTGTCCACCGCCGACTGCACGATCGGGTCGAGGTCACCGTCCAGGACCATGTCCAGGTTGTAGGCCTTGTACCCCGTGCGGTGGTCGGCGATGCGGTTCTCCGGGTAGTTGTAGGTCCGGATCCGCTCCGAGCGGTCAACCGTGCGGATCTGGGACTTGCGCTGGGCTGAGGCCACCGCGTCCGCCTCGTCCTGGGCGAGCTGATGCAGCCGGGCCCGCAGCACCCGCATGGCCGACTCCTTGTTCTGGAGCTGGGACTTCTCGTTCTGGCAGGACACCACGGTGCCCGTCGGCAGGTGGGTGACGCGCACGGCCGAGTCGGTGGTGTTGACGCTCTGGCCACCGGGCCCAGATGAGCGGTAGACGTCGACCTTGAGGTCGCCTGGGTCGATGGTGACCTCGACGTCGTCGACCTCCGGCATCACGAGCACACCGGCCGCCGACGTGTGAATGCGCCCCTGGGACTCCGTGACCGGCACCCGTTGCACGCGGTGCACGCCACCTTCGTACTTCAGCCGGGCCCACGGCGCGTCGCCGGGCTCGGTGGCCCCACGCGACTTCACCGACACCTGCACATCCTTGTAGCCGCCCAGATCGGACTCGGTGGAGTCGATGACCTCGGTCCTCCAGCCACGGCGCTCGGCATAGCGCAGGTACATCCGCAGCAGGTCTGCGGCGAACAGCGCCGACTCCTGCCCGCCCTCCCCGGCCTTGACCTCGAGAATGATGTCGCGCTCGTCATCGGGGTCGCGGGGCACCAGCAGCGCGCGCAGCGTGTCCTCGGCGCCGGCCAGCACCGCCTCGAGCACGGGCAGCTCGGCCGCGAACGCCTTGTCCTGGGTGGCCAGCTCGCGTGCCGCATCCACGTCGTCGCGTGCGGCGTGCCACGCGTGGTAGGCCGCCACGGTCGGCGCGAGCGCCGCATACCGCTTGTTCAGCCTGCGCACGAGCCCCTGGTCCGTGTGGACCGCGGGGTCTGCCAGCTGGGCCTCGAGGTCGGCATACTCCTGTACCAGCGTCGCAGCGGACTCCAGCATCTGGGGCACCTTCCGTGAATGACTGACGGGCAAGAAACGGGCAAACAGCAACGCCGGCCCCGCGACCATGACAGTGCGGGACCGGCGTGCGGGAGAGCTACTTGTCGACCTTCGTGGCGTCGGCCTTGGTGGCGTCGGCCTTGGTGGCGTCGGCCTTGGTGGCGTCGGCCTTCTTGCCGTAGCGCGCCTGGAAGCGGGCGATGCGGCCACCAGTGTCCAGGATCTTCTGCTTGCCGGTGTAGAACGGGTGGCACTGCGAGCACACGTCAGAGGAGATCTTGCCGCCCTGCACGGTGCTGCGGGTCTGGAACGTGTTGCCACAGGTGCAGGTGACCGTGGTCGCGACGTAGGTGGGGTGAAGGTCCTTCTTCAACGTGTGCTCCTTGTATTTGGGGCGGTGCCGGATCGTGTGCGCGGGAATGCCTCGCACGCGGGAACCGGCTGCCAACACATCAGTGTGCCAGATCAGGCACGTATGCCGAAAACGTTGCCTGAGGATGAGCCATTCCCCACCGGCTCACTGACCACCAAGCCATCGCCCCCGCAGTCATCCCGCAGGTGCCCGCGGGCCGCCGACAGCTCGTACAGCGGCAGGTCGATGACCACTGTCGTCCCCTCGTCCTGGACCGAGGTCAGCCGCATCTCCCCGCCGTGGTGGTCCTCGACAATCTGCTTGGCGATGCTCAGCCCGAGGCCGGTGCCGGGGATCGACTGGTCGGTGGCATTGCTCGCGCGGAAGAACCGGGTGAACAGGTCTGGCAGGTCCTGGGCCGGGATGCCGACCCCATGGTCCTGGCAGGTGATCACGACCCGGCGCGCGACCGTGTCCAGGGTGCACCCGATGGTCACCACCCCCGCTGGGCGGCTGAACTTGATCGCGTTGGACAGGACGTTGACCACTGCCCGGTCCAGGGAGGCCGGGTCGCCCAGGACCAGAGCCGCCCGCGGGCCCGCGGCGATCTGCAGGGTGATGCCGCGTTCCTGGGCGAGCACGCTCAGCTCCTCACCCACCCGGGTGATCACGGCGCGGATCGACACCTCCACGAAGCCGGCCTTGCTGACCCCACCCTCGATCCGGCTGAGCACCATCACGTCCTCGATCAGGCTGCGCAGGCGAACCGTGTTGCGGTCGATCACGTGGAGCATCTTCTGCTGCTGCCCGGTCAGGTCGCCGGTGCCCTCCTGCAGCAGCTCCAGGTAGCCGATGATCGAGGTCAGCGGCGTGCGCAGCTCGTGGCTGATGGTCGCCAGGAAGTCGGACTTCTGACGGTCCAGCGTCTCGATCCGTTCGACGTACTCGCGCTGGTAGTCCTGGTGCTCAGCCGCCACGATGGCCTTGGCCACGAACCCGGCAACCGCCTGGACGACGTTCGCCTCCGCCACGGTCCAGGCACGAGGGTGGTGGACCATGATGACGCAGATCATCCCCATCAGCTGGTCGTCAAACCCGACCGGGACCATGATGACCGCGCGCCCGCCGATCTCGCCACGGGACAGCAGGCCCAGCTCCCCTGGCTGCGTCGTGGTGTCGGTCTCGGTGTCGGTCTCGGGCAGGTTGGCCTCAGCGCGGAAGCCACCGGAGAGCCACAGCTCCTCGGCTAGCCCACCCAGCTGCTGGAGCATGGCCAGATCCTTCAGCGGGAGTAGATTCGGCCGCTGCCACTGAGCGCCGAGCCGCATCTCGTGCTCGGCACCAAAGGTGTTGGCGATGACCCGGTCGACACCAACGCCCTCACCCACCGCGACACACATGAAGTCCAGTGCCTCTTGGGTGTCAGAGGCCCTACGGATGGCGCGCCCGATCTGAAGGGTGATCTGCTGCGTGCCCAGGTCGCGTGCCTGGACCGTGAGCAGGACAAGGTTCGCCTCGATGAGTGTGTTGAAGTCGCCGGCCATGGATCGCAGTTCCAGGGAACCCCTGTCCTCCCGCGCGCGTGCGCCCCGCTCACCGCCGCGCTGGCGGACCATGGTGTCGCGCAGGTCCCTCAGCGGGGCGCTGATGCTGCGCGCGGCCCGGCCTGCCAGGATCAGCATCGTGAGCAGTGCGGCAAGGGTGGCGGCGACCGCGACCACCTCTCCTTGCGACGACAGCGACCGGGCCGCGAGCCGGGTCTGGTCGGCCACCACCGTGAGATAGTCACCCAGGGCGGTGTTGGCGGCACTGAACGTGTCGAACAGCGACCGGCTCACAGACAGGTCTGCCCGCCCTCCTGCGGTCAGGGTCTGCTCGACAAGGACGGCATTGGCCCACCACCGCTGCGCCGCCAGGCGCTGGCCCTGCGCAAGGCCCTGAAGCCGCACTGCATCCGCGCCGCTGACCGACTCCTGCGAGACCTTCCCCGCAAGTGTCGCCAGTGAGGCCATCGTCCGGCCCTGGGCCCCGAGGTACGGGGCCAGCAGCCCCCGGTCGCCGGAGGCCTGGTATCCGCTCAGCCCGATCTGCGCGTCGCTCATGGCCGCTCGGACCGAGTTGTTGGCGTCCAGCGCAGGGCCGTCGATCAGAGTGAGCCGGCCGATGTTGTCCGACTGAACCTCAAGGGATGCGAATGCGGTGACCGAGACCACCAGGAGCATCGCCCAGCACAAGAAGACCAGACTGCGCAGGTGGCCGGCAATCGTGCCCCCGGCAGCCGCCTGCCGACGGCGCCACTCAGACATCGCCACTGCGCGCGGCCACAGTGGGTTCCCACATCTACGACGCGTCCCTGGCCAAGACCCCGTTGACGCGCCTCAACAGCTCGCGCGGGCTGAAGGGTTTGATGACATAGTCGCTGGCCCCCGCAGCGAAACCGACGTCGACGTCGGAGTCGCGGGTGCGCGCCGTGAGCAGGATGACGTCGAGGTCACTGATCTTCTCGCTGGCCCGGATCGCGTGCAGCACGTCAATGCCCGACAACCCGGGCATCATGATGTCCAGGATGGCCAGCCTCGGAGGGTTGGCCTCGATAGCCGCAAGAGCCGCCACGCCGTCGGGGACACCGACGGCTTCGAACCCGGCCTGGGTCAGCATGTAGACCACCAGGTCGAGGATGTCCGGGTCATCGTCGGCGACCACGATGATGCGGTTGTTCGTGGAGGACGTTCCAGTCGCGTCAGTCATTCCCGAAAGCCTCCACTTGGCTGGTTTGCCCCAATTCTAGTGGAAGACAAACGGCCACACCCAGAATTAGCCAAACCCGTTCAGAGCAGCTCTGAACGGGTTCGGCTAACACCATGTCGCGGCAGGGGGCCGCCAGATCAGTCGTCCTCGTTCATCTGAATCGAGGACGTCTTCTGAACCTGCATGAGGAACTCGACGTTGCTCTTGGACTTCTTGAGCCGGTCAATGAGCAGCTCGATGCCCTGCTGCTGGTCGAGCGCGGAGAGCACTCGGCGCAGCTTCCAGACGATCTTGAGCTCCTCGCCTGCCATCAGGATCTCCTCGCGGCGCGTGCCCGAGGGGTTGACGTCGATCGCCGGGAAGATGCGGCGCTCGGCGAGGTGGCGCGACAGGCGCAGCTCCATGTTGCCGGTTCCCTTGAACTCCTCGAAGATCACCTCGTCCATCTTGGAGCCGGTGTCGACCAGAGCCGTGGCGAGAATGGTCAGCGAGCCACCGTTCTCGATGTTGCGGGCGGCACCGAAGAAACGCTTCGGCGGGTAGAGCGCGCTGGAGTCGACACCACCGGACAGGATCCGGCCGCTCGCCGGGGCGGCGAGGTTGTAGGCACGGCCCAGTCGGGTGATCGAGTCGAGCAGGATGACCACGTCGTGGCCCATCTCGACCAGGCGCTTGGCCCGCTCGATGGCCAGCTCGGCGACCGTGGTGTGGTCGGTGGCCGGCCGGTCGAAGGTCGAGGCGATGACCTCGCCCTTGACCGCCCGCTGCATGTCGGTGACTTCCTCAGGACGCTCGTCGACCAGCACGACCATGAGGTGGGCCTCAGGGTTGTTGGTCGTGATCGCGTTGGCGATCGCCTGCAGGATGAGGGTCTTGCCGGCCTTGGCCGGGCTGACGATCAGACCGCGCTGACCCTTGCCGATCGGCGCGATGAGGTCGATCAAACGGGTCGACAGGATGTTCGACTCGGTCTCCAGACGCAGTCGTTCCTGCGGGTAGAGCGGGGTGAGCTTGGAGAAGTGGACGCGGCCCAGGGACTGCTCTGAGGTCAGGCCGTTGATGGTGTCCAGGCGTACCAGCGCGTTGAACTTCTGGCGGGCCGGGATCTGCTCGCCCTCGCGCAACGCCCGGACCGCACCGGTGACTGCGTCGCCCTTGCGAAGGTCGTTCTTCTTGACGATGCCCAGCGGCACGTAGACGTCGTTCTCACCAGGCAGGTAACCGCTGGTGCGAAGGAACGCGTAGTTGTCCAGCACCTCGAGAATGCCTGCCACCGGTACCAGGACGTCGTCATCGTGAATGGCCTCGACGGCCTCGTTCTGGCCACCGGAGCTCTCGCCCGAACCGCCGCGACGCTTGCGGTCACGGCTGCGCTGACGGTTGCGCCGACGACCGCCGGGCGAGTCGTCATCCTGGTCGTAACGGCCACGGTTGTCGTTCTGGCCCTGCTGGCGGTTGTCGTTCTGCCGGTTGTCGTTCTGCCGGTTGTCGTTCTGCCGGTTGTCGTTCTGGCCCTGCTGGCGGTTGTCGTTCTGCCGGTTGTCGTTCTGGCCCTGCTGGCGGTTGTCGTTCTGTCCGTTCTGACGGTTGTCGTTCTGGCCCTGCTGACGGTTGTCGTTCTGCCGGTTGTTGTGTCGGCCACCCTGCTGACGATCGTTCTGGCGATCGCCACGACGCGGCGGCCGGCCGTCATCCTCAGCGTTGTCCTCACGTGCAGGGTCGCGCGGGGCGACGACCGGCCCAGCCTGGTCAGCGACGACCGGCCCAGCCTGGTCAGCGACGACCGGCGTCGCGATCTCATCAGCCGGTTGGACTCCGACGGGACGTTGTGCCCGGCGGGAGGTGCGGACCGGACGCACAGCGGCGGCGGGCTCGGCCTGAGCGGCGGGGACGGCTTGGGCCCCGGTTGTGGGCGCGGCTGCGACCGGGGTCGAGTCAGCCGACTTCGAGTCAGCCTGGCTGGAGGCGCCGGACTGGCGACCCCTGATCGCGGTGACCAGGTCGCCCTTGCGCATCTTGGCGGTACCGGTCAAGCCCAGGCTGCCGGCTAGGCCCTGGAGCTCCGCAAGCTTCATCGTGCTGAGGCTGGGGGCGCGCTTGACGGGCTCGTCAGCGCCACTGGCGGGCACGCGGGCGAGATAGGTGGTGTTTGTCACGAAGGACCTTTCCCCTCGTTTTCGGTCCACGCAGAGTGCCGGACCGGGGATGTGGTGTCAGGCAGACCCTGACGTGTCGGAAACCACTGAGCTGGCGTGAAGACGCCACGCACACCGTCAAGGTGCACGTACGTAGTGGTTGAGCACCTGCGACGGTCTCCTCGATCAAAAATGATCGCCGGTAACTACCGGGGTGCATCGTTAATATAACACCGTTCGCTGAACTCTGGTGCTGTGGCACCACACGTGTCCAGGACCCATGCCGCGGCAACTGCTCGGGCGAGCTGCGGCAAGCTCAGACGAGGAGCCGCTCGAGGCTGGCACCGGTGAGCGGTATGCCCGGCTGGAGCACCTGCCACACGGCCGGGTCGCCCTGGGCACCTGCCTCCTGCAGCTGCGCCGCCGTCGTGAGGACCAGCACACTCGGTCCGGCTCCGGAGATCACCGCCGCGTGTCCCTTTCCGCGAAGGACATCCAGCAGGGCCATCGAGGCCGGGAAGGCTGGGCGTCGCTGTTCCTGGTGCAGCCACTCACGGGTGGCCGCCAGGAGCAGGTCAGGTCGACGGGTGACTGCCTCCACGAGCAGGCCGGCCCGTCCAGAGTTCCGCGCAGCGGTGGCATGGCTGACCTGGGCGGGCAGGACCGCCCGCGCGGTCGCCGTGGACAGCTTCGCCGCGGGGACGAACACCAGGGGGATGATCTCGGGGCTCACCTCGAGCTGGACGGTGTGGATCTGGACCGGGTCGACGTCATCGGTCCAGGACAGCGTCATCCCCCCGAAAAGGCTTGCGGAGGAGTTGTCCGGGTGACCCTCCATGGCCGCGGCCAGGTTGTTGGTGAAGGTACGGTCAAACCCGCCACCGACCTGCTCTCGCCCGGTCGCGATGTCGCACAGCCCTTGCGCGGCAACGACTCCGGCCACGATCGAGGTCGCGGACGAACCCACTCCCCGGCAGTGCGGAACGGCGTTGCGGCAGCTCAGGTGCAAGCCTGCAGGGGTCTGGACAGCCAGCTCGGCCCAGGCCATCATCATCGCCCGGTGGATCAGGTTCAGCTCGTCGCGAGGCACCTCCCCGGCGCCTTCACCCGCGACGTCGATGCGCAGGCCCGGCTCGGCGGCCACCGTCACCACGGTCTCGTCCCAGATTCCCAGTGCGAGCCCCACGGAGTCGAACCCCGGGCCGATGTTGGCGCTGCTGGCCGGGACCCGGACCCGAACCGACGACCCTTGGACCAGGTTCAGCAGGTCGACCACGGCTCTCAGTCCCCGAGCCCGAGGGCGCTGGCAGCGGCGAAGGCGTCGACGGGCACCCGGGTCGGGACGATCTCCGCCCCGTGTGCGTTCTTCAGCGCCCACCCCGGGTCCTTGAGCCCGTGACCGGTCACGGTGCACACGATGCGTGCACCCGCGGGAACCAGCCCGGCGCCATGGGCGGCGAGCAGCCCGGCGACGCTGGCCGCAGATGCCGGCTCGACGAAGATGCCTTCCTTGGCCGACAGGAGTCGGTGCGCGGACAGGATCTGGGCGTCGGAGACCGCCTCGATCCGGCCGCCGGACTCCTCACGTGCCTGCTCGGCCTGCCGCCATGAGGCAGGGTTGCCGATCCGGATGGCCGTGGCAATGGTCTCTGGATGGTCGATCGGGTAGCCCCGGACGATCGGCGCCGCACCCTCGGCCTGGAAACCCCACATCTGGGGCAGTCTCGTTGCCGGGCCTGGCTGTTCACTGGCCCGGTGGTACTCCCGGTAGCCACGCCAGTAGGCCGTGATGTTGCCGGCGTTGCCGACGGGCAGGCAGTGGATGTCGGGTGCGTCGCCCAGCACGTCGACGATCTCGAAGGACGCTGTCTTCTGGCCTTCGATCCTTGCCGGGTTCACGGAGTTGACCAGCTCGACCGGGTAGGCCTCGGCCAGCTTGCGGGCCAGGGTCAGACAGTCGTCGAAGTTGCCGTCGACCTGCAGCAAGGTGGCGCCATGGGCGATGGCCTGGCTGAGCTTGCCCATCGCGATCTTGCCGTCGGGCACCAGCACGCCGCAGGTCATCCCGGCCTTGGCGGCGTAGGCGGCTGCTGACGCGCTGGTGTTGCCCGTCGAGGCACAGATCACCGCCTTGGCGCCGCGGCGCGCGGCCACCGATATCGCAGTGGTCATGCCACGGTCCTTGAACGAGCCCGTCGGGTTGACCCCCTCGTACTTGACGAGGACCTCGGCGTCGACCAGCTCCGAGAGGTAGGCCGCCGGGATCAGCGGGGTCCCGCCCTCCCCCAGGGTCACGATCGGCGCCCCGGCCAGGGAGGGCAGCCGGTCGCCATACTCGTGGATCACTCCGCGCCAGATGTGGGCCATGCTCACTCGCCTTCGACGCGCATCACTGAGGTGACACCACGGACCGTGGACAGGTCGGCCAGCGCGTCGACCGTGGCGGACAGGGCAGCGTCAGAGGCCGAGTGGGTGACCACGACCAGGCCCGCGTGCCCTTCGCCCGGGCTCGCCGGATCCGGTGACAGAGGCTGCTGGCGCACGGTCTCGATCGACACGCCGTGCTCGGCGAAAGCCAGCGCGACCTGAGCCAGCACACCTGGGCGGTCTGCCACGTCGAGCCTGATGTAGTAGCGCGTCACGGCCTGACCCATCGAGAGGATGGGCAGGTCCTTGTAGGTCGACTCGCCCGGCCCGCGACCGCCGACGACCCGGTGCCGGGCCACGGTGACGACGTCGCCGAGCACAGCAGATGCGGTCGGCGTCCCACCGGCACCCTGGCCGTAGAACATCAGCGAGCCTGCGGACTCGGCCTCGACAAAGACCGCGTTGAAGGCTCCGCGGACCCCGGCCAGCGGGTGGTTGCGCGGGATCATCGCTGGATGGACGCGCACCGAGATGCCGCCGTCCAAGGAGCTGCCCCCGCCCGAGTCCTTGCCGCCGGTGGCGTCATCGCCGCGTGCGCCCTCGCCTTTCATGCGCTCGCAGATGGCCAGCAGCTTGACCACGCAGTCCATCTCGGCGGCGGCCTTGATATCAGCGGCGCTGACATCGGTGATGCCCTCGCGATAGACGTCCTTGGCCCCGACGCGGGTGTGGAACGCCAGCGAGGCCAGGATCGCGGCCTTGGCTGCGGCGTCGAACCCCTCGACGTCCGCGGTGGGGTCGGCCTCGGCGTAGCCCAGTGCCTGCGCCTGCTCGAGCGCATCGGCGAAACCGGCACCGGTGGAGTCCATCTTGTCCAGCACGTAGTTCGTGGTGCCGTTGACGATGCCCAGGATGCGACTGACGTCGTCGCCGACCAGCGACTCACGCAGGGGGCGCAGCAGCGGGATGGCGCCGGCCACCGATGCCTCGTAGTACAGGTCGACGTTGCAGTCCTGAGCCGCCTGGTACAGGCGCGGCCCGTCCTCGGCGAGCAGTGCCTTGTTGGCGGTGATGACGCTGGCGCCATGCTTCATCGCTACCAGGATCAGCGTGCGGGCCGGCTCGATGCCACCGATGACCTCGATGACGATGTCGGCCCTGGTGACCAGGTCGTGGGCGTCGGTGGTGAACAGCCAGGGGTCGACACCGGTGTCCGAACGGTCCTTGTCCGGGCGCCGGACGGCGACACCGACGATCTCCAGAGAGCAGCCGACCGTCTCCCGCAGGTTCCCCGCGCTCTGGGTCAGCAGCCGCGCCACTGCCGAGCCGACGACCCCGCATCCGAGCAGGGCTATGCGCAACGGCGCGCCCTGCCTGTCGCTCTGGCTCACGATCGCTCCCTTGGTTCTGGTCCGGGCCCTCGGGTTCATCCTGCCGCTGTCCACGGTGTGGACCACGGTCGTTCCGGCATGCGGTCAGTCGAGGTCCAGCGCCAAGATGTCCTCAATCGTCTCGCGCCGCACGATCTGGCGCGCCACCCCCCGGGTGACGGCGACCACCGGCGGACGTGGCGTGTGGTTGTACTGGCTGGACAGGCTCCGGCAGTAGGCGCCCGTGCCGGGGACGGCAAGCAGGTCCCCGGCCTCGACGTCAGCGGGCAAGAACTCGTCCTTGACCAGGATATCGCCGCTCTCGCAGTGCTTGCCGACGACGCGGGCCAACGTCGCAGGGGCCGCGCTGAGGCGGCTGGCGATCGTGCACGAGTAGTCGGCGTCGTAGAGCGCGGGGCGGATGTTGTCGCTCATCCCCCCGTCCACGGCGACATAGGTGCGCGAGGTGTCGCCGTCCAGGAGCACCTCCTTGACGGTCCCCACCTCGTACAGCGTGAAGGTCGAGGGCCCGGCGATCGCGCGTCCGGGCTCGACCGAGATCTTGGGGACCGGCACGCCCTCGCCCTGCCAGGCAAGCTCGACGATCCGTGCCATGCCTGCGGCCAGCTCGCGAGAGGAC
>OBLW0100004280.1_pt1 | contig 10890 bp, 7 predicted proteins | sample 1520161 | NCBI WGS metagenome assembly OBLW01 (sample SAMEA3539309, study PRJEB22396) | soil metagenome | biome: tundra; feature: field; material: soil | place: USA | collected 2010-05 | depth 0.15 m
GGTCGGTGCACGGTTCCGGTCCTGACGACCGGTTGCCGCGCCCGTCAGGAGTGCCTCGAGTTCGCCCTCGATGCCGAGGAGGAGCTGCTCGGTTGCTGGGGCGGGACTGAACAAGAGCCTCGGCGGCTACGGAGGGCGAGCACGTGAGCGTGGTCACGATCCCAAGCATGGAGTGGTGTCGCAGATCCGTTCCAGCACGTCAGATGGCATCCAGCAGACGCAACCTGACCGTAATACTCGTGTCGCATGGTGCACACTGAACGAAGAGATCGGTAGGAGGGAAAAGAGGAACACCATGGGAGAAAAGGAGATCCCGATCGATACATTCGACGCGCTGCTGCGCGACCTTGTGACGTGGGACCTCGTGGTCCGAGGTGAAGGAGACGATGCGCAAGCGTGGCACCTCGTCGCGCGGGCTCAACAGCGATTGGGAGAGTTGATGATCGCCCGAGGACCGTGGCCAGCCGAGCGCACGGTCTACTTGGACCGGCTATGTGCCGACTGCCTCCGGAGACACCTGACCTGGCTGCGAGACGGCACCTATGTCTGCGATCCGTGCTGGCGGAAGCGCCTTACTCGCGTCCAAGGCGAGCCCATCACGGTTGCCTTGGCCGCGGCTGGGGGGCCCTCGCTGGGTTCGTCATCATCGGAGCCAATCGCCTCATGAGCTGAGGGCTCTTCCCCGCCACGACTGGGGGGTGCCCTTCGATGATCACGCCGGGGCATCGCCAGTTTCCTCGGTCGCGCCGGCCTCCAGCTCCACGAGCCGCCGTCTCGTCGTCTCCACACAGCCCGGATCGATGTCGCAGCCGAGAAAGCGCCGCCCCTCCCGACAGCCCCGGCCTCGGCCAAGCCCCCCCGGCGGGGGAGCCTGCTGCGAACCGGCTGTAGTCCTCTGCGGTCCGACTCGTGAGCACCGCGGGTCCGCCGGGTATCAGGTTGATCACCCCTACCGTGGTAGAGGATCGTGCGTGTGTGGCTGGAAGGCAGAGCGAGAGACGAAGCGGTCACGGTTGCATCCCCCTCGGCAAGACGACAGCTTCGTCTCTCGCTCTGCCTTCCCGGCTCAGGGTCTTCTCACAATCCGTTGCGAAGTCCGAGAACCTCTCCTACGACTACAAGACGGGACCAAGCCGAGCTCAACAACACCAACGACGCGGCTGTGACCATCGCCCGGGCCTTCGACGACGCCAAACCATGAGACCACATCCGCGCCTCGTTTCAGTGGTCTCGCAGGCGATCGCGCGCGTCAAACGATCTCAGCTACCGACCCTCGCAGTCCTCGTAGCAGAGCACCGGCCTTCCGCAGAGTCCGCCACACAGTGCGCGACCCGCTGCCTTGTCCCCATCGCCCGTGACGCGCCCGAACGAGCTCTTCGGTCGGCCAGATGACGCGCTCGGTGGACCGGCGCGCTGTACAGATCGGCTCGGTCTTCGTGCACCACGCGATGGCGACTTTCGCCAACTTCGCGCGCCAGCGGCTCCTTCGCATCCATAAGAGAGAGCCGGCCCGACGCGGCGCCGAGCACTTCCGCGACGCCCTCTTGGAGCTCGGCCCGACGTTCATCAAGCTCGGCCAGGTCCTTTCGACGCGTCCAGATCTCATCCCTCCCACCTACGAGGAGGCGCTGTCGTCGCTGCAGGACTCTGCGTCGCCGATCCCATTCAGCGCAGTGCGAGACGCTATCTGCCATGAGCTGTCGAGGGACCCCGCCGAGGCGTACGCCTTCCTCGGGGAGGAGCCGATCGCTGTCGCGTCGATCGGCCAAGTGCACCCGGCCCGTCTTGCAGACGGCCGAGAGGTCGTCGTGAAGGTACGCCGTCCCGGGATCATCGCGACGGTCGACAGCGACCTCGCCATCCTTCAAAGGCTGGCGAAGCTGGCGACCTGGGGGTGGAGCCCGTTGCGGAGGGTCGATCTCGTCGGCTTCGTCGATGAGTTCGCGACGACGCTGCAGACCGAGCTCGACTATGTCGCCGAGGGCGAGAGTGCGGACCGGATCCGGCCCAGCCTCACCGCGCTCGGCGTGCATGTCCCGGTTGTCATTTGGGAGCTGACGACGTCGGGGGTGCTGACCCTCGAGCGCGTCCACGGCGCGAAGATCACCGATCTCGCCACGCTCGACGAGATGGGCGTCGACCGGCGGGCGATCGCCCGCGACGTCGCCTACGCGTACCTGGCGATGATCTTCGCCAACGGTTTCTTTCACGCCGACCCGCACCCTGGCAACTTGTTCGTCGAGGCCGACGGGCGACTGGCGATGGTCGACTTCGGGATGATGGGCACGGTGACCGCGCCGGTACGCGCCGCGCTCGTCGAGATCCTGCTCGCCCTGGCGACAAAGGACTCGATGCGGAGTGCCGCGGCGCTCAGAGTTCTCGGGATCGTCCCTAACGATGTCGACGAGGTCCGCTTTGCGGCTGAGCTCGAGCGGCTCACCTCAGCCTCCTTCGAGCTGCCCGTCGGCGAAATGCGCCTCGCACCGCTCCTTGCCGACTTCATGGCCGTGAGCCGTCGGCATCACCTGCGCTTCCCGCGGGAGCTCGGCCTGCTCGTGAAGACTGTCGTGATGTGCGAAGCGCTCGCGGCACGCCTCGATCCGACCTTTGCGCTGCCCTCCCTGCTCGCGACGTTCGTCCAGTCAACATTCCCACCTCTCCTTGACACCTAAAGAGGGTCGCGCGATACCCCGCCGAGGCGCCCTGGCCGTGGGGAAGTCGTCATCGACCATGAACTGCTCGTGTCAGCGAAGTAGGGCTGGGACGGCGACGATCCGGGGTAGAGAGGAGCGGACGAACTTCGCAATCGCGGCGGCGCTCATCGGCTTGGCAATGAGGAAGCCCTGCCCGGCGTCGCAGTCTTGGAGCCGAAGGCGGTAGAGCTGGTCCTCGGTCTCGATGCCTTCTGCGACGGTCTGCAGGCCCAGTTGCTTGCCGAGCTGGACGAGTGTGTGGAGGATGGCCTCGCCTTCGCCGGAGTTGCTCATGGCGCTGATGAAGGATCGGTCGATCTTGAGGATGTCGACCGGGAATCGCCGCAGGTACGCCAAGGAGGGGTAGCCGGTGCCGAAGTCGTCGATGGCGATTCGCACACCGATGGCCTTGATGGCCTTCAGGCGGCCGATGGTGGCCTCGGCGTCGCGCATGAGGGTGCTTTCGGTGAACTCCAAGACCAGTGCGTCAGGTGGCAGACCACTGGCGGTGAGGGCATCGATGACGTCGGTGATGAACGAGTCCGACTCCAACTGACGCGCCGAGATGTTGACAGAGGCGGTCAGTCGAAGACCGCCATGGTGCCACTCGGCGCACTGTCGACACGCTTGGGCCAGAATCCAGCGACCGGCGGGCAGAATCAACCCGGTCTCCTCGAGCCTGGAGATGAACTCGAGGGGGCCGACCACGCCGCGGACGGGATGGCGCCACCGCAACAACGCCTCAATCCCGACGGTGGTGACATCCGCGAGGCCGAATCTGGGTTGGTACTCGAGAAAGAACTGGCCGCAGTCCAAAGCGGCTCGCAGGTCTGCTTCCAGCACCAGACGGTCCCGGACTGTCGCATGCATCTCCGAGGCAAAGAACATGTAGCAGTTGCGACCAGCGGCTTTCGCGCGGTAGAGCGCCAGGTCGGCATCGCGGAGCAGGTCCTCCACCTGTGGGCGGTCACCTTCGGCAATGCCGATGCTCGCGGTCACGGCGTACGGTGTCGGACTACCTTCGTCGGCGTGGAGGATGAAGGGTTCACGAAGCACGTCGAGCAGTCGCTCGGCGACCAGTGCTGCCCCGGCGTCCAGTGAGGTGCCCTCCGCCAGGACCACGAACTCGTCGCCACCCAGACGTCCGATGGTGTCAGAGTCCCGCAGCGCGCCGCTGAGTCGTGCGGCCACTGCCTTCAGCAGCTGGTCGCCAGCGGCATGACCGAGGCTGTCGTTGATGTCCTTGAAGTTGTCCACGTCCAGAAACAGCGCCGCGACCGGGACATCTTGGCGTCGGGCTCGAGACAGCATCTGCTCGGCTCGGTCCAGGACCAGTGCCCTGTTGGGCAAGCCGGTGAGGAAGTCGTGGAGTGCTTGATGACGAAGTTCGCCCGACTTCTCCTCAACAAGCGCCAGGGCCTCTGTCAGCCGGTGGCGGTCCTCGACTGCAGCGGTCACATCCACCGCCGTCGCGATCAAGGCGACCGACACACCATCCTCCTTGCTCAAGGGTGTCAACGTGACGAGCACCGTCACTGCCTCTCCGCTTCGGGTGCGAGCTTCGAGCTCACCGGTCCAGGACCGACCACGTCCGGTCTGTGTGTCCGCGTCCTTCAGGCCCGCTAGATCGGGCGGAGTTCCCAGCAGCGAATGAACCGGCTGACCCAGGGCTTCTGTAACACTGAAGCCGTACAGGTCCGTCGCGGCCGGGTTCCAGTAAAGGATCGTCGTTTCGAGGTCGGTCACGATGACCGGCTGCGCCATGGCATCGAGGATCGGTCGAGCCGCGTCCAGGCCCTGCACGCGCCTGGTCACGTGTGCCTCACCCCTAAAAGCGCCGTCATGAGGTGTAACCTTCCGATCCGTCGATCACAGAACGTCTTTGCGTTATTGCATCGTCGCATTTCATCCCGAAGTGAAGTCATTTCCGGAACTCGCTTAACGGCATCGCTTAGTTGACTGCGTGGGTCCCGCTGGCCGGCTCGCACCACGGCATACTGGGGTCATCGCTCAGGTGGTACGCGGCGACACTGTCACAATTGAACGCGTATCGCCGAGCCGACTGCATTAGCAACGAACCATCGGCACCGTACTGACTCGATGAACCAGGAGGCCAGCTCCGGGTGGCGTCTCGCGAGCGAGGTAAACGGCTCTGAACGCAGCCTCCAATCTGATACTACGCGGCAGGCTGTAACGGTTTCGGTGATTACCTCGCGTCGTGTCCGGTACTCGTTCTGCGGCAAGACCTACTGACCTCGGGGGATTGGGGCAACTCCTGCTTGACCTGGGCAATCAGGGTACAGCCCCATGTCAGTAGCCCTCTTTCCCCAGGTACGTTCGGGAGTACGTTCTAACTCTGTGATTTCGCCCTCGCTGGACGGTTCAGCCCCTCGGCGGCTTTCATAAGGTCGTCATCGGTGACATGGGCGTAGATGGCGAGCGTCGTTCGAACATTCCGATGACCGGCGATCCTCTTGGGCGACCGAAACGTGGACGTTCTCCTTTGCCATCTTCGTGATGGCTGTGTAGCGGAACCGGTGGGACCCGACGCCCGCGACCGCGGCGTCCTCAGCCACGGCCTTGATGTCCTTCGAGATGTTGACGGGGTCGAGGTAGCCGCCATTCCCGTTAGCGAATACCCAGCCGGACGGGTCTCGGCTCTCGGCATTGGCCCGCTCCTTGTCCTGTGCCGCCCTGTGAGCGCGTAGGGCGTCGATCACATTTTCCGGCAAAGGTACGACGCGCACACTGGCTGTCGTTTTCACCGCGCCCTCCTTGCCCTTGCCCTTATTGCGTTTGACCTGGCGCACGATTGAGGCCCTGGGCTTGTCGGGGTCGAGGTCCGACCACTGAAGGCCGAGAACTTCGCCGCGTCGAACGCCGGTCCCGACGAGAAGGGAGATGAGCGTAAAGATCTGTGGGTCATAGTCCCACGCGGCATCAAGCACCCGCTCGACCTCGGCGTCGCTCAGCGCCCGGCGTGGCTTCACCGTCGGCTTGATTGGCCGGGAGCCGGTCACCGGGTTCGAGAGCAAGTACCCGGCCTTGATCGCTGCTGGCATCGAGCGTGACAGCACGCTCCGTACCAGCCTCACGTAGCTTGTCGACATCTTCGCCTGACGCCTCGTGCCGGTCAGCATCCGGGCCAGCATCCGCTCAACGTGCGCGGTGGTCAGCTTCGACACCGGAAGCTCGCCGATCATGTCCGCCTCGATCTTCTTGAGGACGAGCCGATACAACTCGAGCGTGTTGTACTCCCGCTCCCCTGATGCGACCGGTTGCTCGAAGCGCCGAACGAAGTCGCTCACGACCTTCGCGACCGTGACCGTCGAGTTGGTCACCACGGTCTCGCCATTGGCCCTCCTCCACTCGTCTGCTCGGTGCTTGGCACAGGTCTTCGTGTCGGCCATGAACGACTTCCGCTTTGGCCTGCGGGTCGCGGTGTCGGTCACGTGAACCTCGCAAAGTCATTTGCCTGCGCCCAGCGGCCCGTCTTGCGTTGGTACAGCAGCCCAGCGCCACGGGCACCCCTCGTGGTTGCCAACGTGCTTCTTTTGCTCTCGCATCTTGCCCGAAGCCGACCCTAACGGCGGTACCCCTTAATCGGTCGCGCTCAGAAGGTAACCAATGCCCGACGTACGCCTCGGGGGCGATGTCTTGCTCTGTCATGGTCCGCTCATCGGCCACGAAGTTTCGAAGGTGACCTGCAAGTGGCCCGAGGCTTGTCGCGCTAGCCGTGGCGACGCTTGTTTGATGCGCGGTCGCGTCGATCGGAGGGGAGCTTCCCGCTTCTCAGACAAGCATCAGGCGCGCAAGGAAGATCTGAGTATGCACGAGTTGCGAGGCATGCCCTGAAGTTGTAAATCGCCCACTCACTCGGAGGCGCGACATACCTTCCTCCTTGAGATCCAAGACAAGCAGCCGGCGTCAGCGCGCCGGCAAAGAAGAAACGCCGATGTTGAGCGTAGTGAACAACGACGAGGCCGGCGCGGAAGGTCGCTCGACCCCTGTGCCTGGAGGCCTCCAGCATCTCGGCATAGAGCGAGCCCGGCGGGACAGGGAACCTCAATTCCGGTAGCGCTCCTCGGCTTGGTCGGATCTGGCTGGTCCCGAACTCTCGTAATCCGTACGGATGCTGCTCGACGACGTGGCGCGTTGGCACCCGCCGATGACCGTTCACCCGACTACGAAGGGACCAGCCATGACCGACCACCGACCACACCCGACGAGCCGCCCGCGACGCTGGGCGCGACCTGGTGCCCCGCCGATGGGCCAGTGTTGAGGAGCTCACCCCCGCTGGAAGCACACCACGATCGTCCCCGGTCCGAAGTGCGCGCCGACGACCGGGCCGATGTAGGTCGTGATGGTCTTCTCCGCCGGAAAGATGGGCTCTAGCAAGACCAGGAACGCGTCGATGTCTTTTGCATCGGCGTGGGTGACGGCGAGTTTGCGGATGGGAAGCGCAGCAGCGACTTTGTCCGCGAGGTAGCGAAGGGATCGGGCGCGCGTGCGCTGACGCGACTCGCCTTCGATAACGCCGTTCCTCATGGTGATGACCGGTTTGACCGAGAACAACGAGCCAAAAAACGCCTGTGCGGAGCCGATGCGGCCACCTCGGCGGAGGTATTCGAGAGTGTCCAGGGCCCCGAAAGCCTCAAGGGTCGCAATCTGTGTGCTCACCGCGTCACAAAGCACATCGAGGTCGAGCACCTCGCGAGCCCTTTCTGCGGCGTCCAACGCCAATAGCCCCTCGGCCATCGTCCCCCAGCGCGAATCGATCACTCGAACCGCAACGTCTCCTTGCACTTCCTTTGCTCCCAAGCACGCTGCCTGGTAGGTCGAGGACATAGCAGATGAGAACGTTACGCAGCAGACCCCATTGAATCCCTCGTCGCGAGCGCGAAGGAAGGCTTGGATGAACGCACCAGGAGAAGGCGCCGAGGTCTCGGCGAAGGCACCAGTGGCACGCACGCGGCGCCAGAACTCCTCCGGGGTGATCCCGATGAGCTCCTTTGGACCTTCGGTGCCGAGCCGGACGTCGAGTGGCACCACGTCGATGTTGTATCTCGCGAGGAGATCACTCGGGATGTCGCTCACGCTGTCAGTCACCACCTTGATACCGGCCACCGCTTGCTCCTGACTGACTCCTTGGAGCCTACGGCGGCCTGAAGCCTGCCCCGGCCGGAGAACGTCCTCGCTACGGCCGCTGCCCCGAAGGAGGCGACGGCGCCCACGCTCGCCGCGATCAGACCGGAACAGATGACGCTGTCGGTAGAGATTCCGTCTGGGCGCCCAAACCCGTGGCTCAGGGCGCTCGCTGCGGTCATCGGCGGCCCGCGGCGCTCTGTGAGACATGAGATCAGCGGGTAACGCTGATGCGCGCCGGGCTGCCGGGCAGTGGACCCGAAGTTCCGTGCCCGGATCGCTACGGTCTCGGGACGACGATAGGCGGCAAGCCGCCAATGAACGCCGAGGAGCTGAAGGGATCGAGGACATACGCATGCCCTGGCGATCTCCGCGTGTTAACGCCTACACCGAACGATGGACCACACGGTGCGAACCGACCTAATCACTATGACATCCGCGCCTCTTACTGGCTCGGGCGCCTCGGGCCAATGAGCTCTAGTCCCTGGTAATAGCGCGGGCTGTGGCGCGGACCTCATCATCGAGACTACGCAATGTATCGCTCGTCACCGCGACTGGGACAACCGGTGACACCAGGGAGAGGGCTTGCTCTGGGAGGTCCCGCAGTTGGGCCTCAAACTGAGACCGAAGCGCAACAAGCGTCGTCGCCGGCCGCGCTCGCTTACCGCTAGTCATCACCAGCTCGAGGAGCGGTACCGATTGTCGAGGTGGCGCCTCGTCGCGACAAGTGATCGTGTCACGCATCCCCGGCCTTCGGAAAACCTGCTTTGGGCCGGGAAGTGTCGCTTTCCCGGCCGAAAGCTTCACGACCGGTCGACCTGCATACTCGACGAGCTTGTATGCCGTGTCGAGATAGGGCGCGTCATCGGAGACACCGAGCCGTGTCCCGATCCCAACAGCATCGATCGGGACGCCCTCGGCGACGAAACGGGCGAGGTCGTGCTCATCGAGCCCACCGGACACGAGGATCCGCACGTTACCAAGCCCGGCGGTGTCGAGACGGTCCCGGGTTTGGCGGGCGAGGTCGACAACATCACCGCTGTCGAGCCGAACCGCGGCACGATCTTCGAGTCCGAGCGCTCGAATGGCCGCGATCGCGTGTGTGACGCCAGCCATGGTGTCATAGGTGTCAACGAGAAAGGTTGCCCGTTCGGGAAAGTCGTTGGCGAACGTGACAAACGCCTCCAGCTCGTCGTCAAAGGCTTCCACGTACGAGTGTGCCATCGTGCCCGACGGCCGGAGCTCGAAGCGCCGAGCCGCCTCCACATTGCTCGTCGCTGCGAACCCGCACATCGCAGAGAGCCGCGCCACGGCGATACCGGCCTCGACGCCATGGGTTCGACGGAGGCTGAAGTCGACGATGTCGATACTGCCCGCGGCAGCGATTCGACAGCGCGCTGCTTTGGTGGCGAGCGCTGTCTGAAAGGTGCACTGGTTGAGCAGGTAGGTCTCGACAAGCTGTGCCTCGGCGATGGGCGCCGTGACCTCGAGGAGCGGCTCGTTCGCGAACACGATGCTCCCCTCCGGCACCGCCCACACCTCACCCGTGAAACGGAGGGAACGAAAGCGACGCAGGGTGTCCTCGGCAAAGCCAATGCTCGCGAGGTACTCAAGGTCGGCCTCGTCGAAGGCAAACTCCTCAAGGAAGGAGAGGCAGTCCTCGAGACCAGCTGCGACGAGAAAGCCTCGGTCCCTCGGCAGTCTTCGACAAAACAGACTGAAGGTCGCGGTTCCAGTCATCTCGTGGCGGAGGTAGCTCGCCGCCATGTTGAGCTCGTAGAGGTCAGTGACTAGCGCGTTGCTCATGCGGCCTCCCGTGGTGCCATGTCAAGGAAGTACCTGTCCGGCCGAGGAGTGTTCGCGTTCGGAAGTGAGCGGCACGATGTGCACTGCGCAGCGAGCGTGTCGGATCAGCTGGTTGGTCAGACCCACGTTGAAGATCACAGCGGTCTCACGCTCTGCGGGAGTGCCGATGACGATCATGTGTGCTTGGTGCTCATTCGCGAAGTCGGCGATGCGGCGACCCAGGTCGCCGTGGTCACCAACGACACGGAGTAGATGGCCACTTCCTGCGACTCCAGCCGCTCGGAGTCGGTCTATACCTTCAGCCACGACGCCTCGTGCTGCATCGAGAGTCTCGACTTCGACGGCCAGTTCCTCGACGACGTCGGTCTCGAAGATGTGGAGAATCTCCACGGGACAGTCGAGGAGCTCGGCGACCTCGATGGCCGCGTCGATGACACGTGCGGCCTGTGGGCTGCCGGCGATCGCCACGACGATGGGTGCGTAATAGCTGTCTCCTGTTGGTGCAGCCAAAGACAGGCTGGGGGCAATGAACTCGCCTGCCAGTGCCGGAGCAGGGCTTGGGGCGATGGTACTGATGATCAACTCCTCTCCCAAACCCTGTTCGGCGCGGGTCACTAGTGAGTGACCGGTGGCGAGCATGACGATGGCGGCCGCGACGATGCCGGCGGCTAGGTAGAAGGGGACGTGAACGTTGAAGTCGGCAGCCAGCTTGCTCGCGCAATAGGGTGCGAGGCCCCCACCGATGAAGCGGACGAAACCGTAGGAAGCCGATGCGACGGGTTTCTCCACCGGAGCGACAAGCATCACCGCCTGGGTTGTCAAGGTGTTGTTGAGCCCGACGAAGGCTCCCGAGACGATGACGGCGACGATCAGAGTGGTCTTCGACGAGGTGAACGCAGCGATGACCACCAGGTCGGCGGCAAGCAGCGCCAGGTTGGCGTACAAGACGCGGGGCGTGCCGAAACGGGCTTGGAGGCGAGGTGCGACGAGAACCGCGAAGATCGCGACCATGACCCCCCAAGCGGTGAAGACGTAGCCGAGCTGGTGGATCCCGAGATGCATCGGGAAGGGTGTGTAGGTCAGCAGGGTGAAAAGCCCCAGTTGTAGCAGAAGGCCATGGCGGCCATCGTGGCCAAACCACGGTGCTGCAGAGCCTTGATCGGCTCCAGGATCGACCCTCTCAGCGAGATTGCCCGCCAAGTTCCTCGCCACCTGGGTGACGAAGGCATTGTTGGGATGATCGGTG
>OBLW0100004281.1_pt1 | contig 10887 bp, 6 predicted proteins | sample 1520161 | NCBI WGS metagenome assembly OBLW01 (sample SAMEA3539309, study PRJEB22396) | soil metagenome | biome: tundra; feature: field; material: soil | place: USA | collected 2010-05 | depth 0.15 m
TCTACTTCGAGCTGACCGGCGTCAATATGACACTGGGCTGCGTTGGGCACGGAACCGCGGCGGCCGCGACCGCCACCGCCAACGGCCACACCGAGCCATAGGCTTATTCGGAATCGTTCTGATACTGGCCTGCGGGCTGGCCTGTCGTCGCGACAGCCCGCAGACCCTTTTTGATCATGCCCACCGTACATTTCTGCACGGCCAACTTGAACAAGCGCAGAAGGAAAGTGAGTTGGGCTGTCGGCGCTTTCAGGGTTCGAGCCCCGAGTGGGCTTGGAAATTCAGGACGCTTGAAGCAGAAGCGCTCTTGCGCCGCGGCTTGAGCCAGGCGACTCTCACCCTCCTCGAGAATCCAACCACGGTCCCCGGCGACAGAAATCTGGTGATTGAGATACTCGCAATTAAAGGAGTCGCGTATGCGCGACTGCACTCTTTTCCTGATGCAGACCGGAGCCTTGAACAGGCTGAGAAGCTTTGCCGCGGCGACTCCGGCCCAAGCTGCGGGAGCGTGATCCGCGCGCAGGGTATTCTCGCCCTTGAGCGGGGCCAGGTCGCTCCAGCGCGGACGTTTTTTGAACGAAGTCTGTCGTTCGCACATCTGAACGGTGACCGCTTTCTCGAAGCGTCGGCGCTCCTCAACCTAAGTGCGTCCTCCCTGAAAGAGGAACATTTCGACGAGGCGGCTGACCTATCCGATGCTGCCTATCGAAGTGCGACCGCGATTGACGCCGAAAGCATGGCGATCAAGTCGCTAGGTAACCTCGGCTGGGCTCACTACAGACTCGGTGACTCCGAAAGGGCCTTACAACTTTCCCTTGAAGCGGAGAAGACAGCAGCCAAGCTTGGGGATGTCTTCGACCAGGAAAACGAACTCACCAACGTCGGCTACATTTACATGGACCAGCGCAAGCTTGATCTGGCGGCGCAGTCCTTTCAGCGGGCGTTGGAACTTGCCGACGGTCTCAAAGCAAAGCAAGACCTCTACAACGCCTTGCGCGTGCTGGCGAGGCTCGGCCTCCAGACGGGGGACGTAGACAAGGCCTCCGAGTATGCTGAGCGAGCCCTACAAATCGCCCGTGAGAGCAGTAACCGCTCCGATGAACTGTACCCCATGTTGGTTCAGGGACAGGTCGCGGCTCGGCGCGGTGATACAGCCAAGGCGCGGCAAATCTTCACCTCAGTCGAGCAGGATCAGGTCTGTCCTGTTTTTCTGAAGTGGGAGGGGCAGCACTCGCTGGCGCGACTCTATGAAGATGAGAAGCAACTGGACACAGCCGATCGCGAATACCGCGCGGCCCTCGCCACGTTCGAATCCGCTCGGGATACCGTGCGTCGAGAGGATTTTCAGCTTTCGTTCCTAACCAATGCAGCGCACATTTACGACGACTATGTTCACTTTCTGGTGGCGCAAGGAAAGCCCGAAGAAGCTCTCCGGTGGGCTGACTACAGTCGCGCTCGAACGCTCTCCGAGGGATTGTTGTCGAAGGGCTCTTTGAATGGCGGCCATGCCGGACCCCCAGCCCTGCATCCCCGCGAGATTGCTCGCCTGGCCAAGGGCGTGCTTCTTTTCTACTGGCTGGGCGAGAAGCAGTCGTACCTGTGGGCCATCACGCCGCAAAAGACCAGTCTGTTTCCACTCCCTCCCGGCGCGGACATCGAGGCATTGGTGCAGCGCTATCGCACGGCCCTCAAAGGTCCGCAAGACGTTCTCGAATCCAGCGAAGATGGGCGAGCCCTCTACCGCACTCTTATCGCGCCGGCAAAGTCGCTGCTGGCGAACAATGCGAAAGTGTTCATCGTCCCCGACGGCAGCCTGAACAATCTGAATTTCGAGACGCTGATTGTGGCGGATCCGAAGCCCCACTACTGGATCGAAGATGCCGACGTCGTCAACGCCAGTTCTCTGCGCGTGCTGGAAGCGTCGCTCATCTCTAAGAATGCCCGCGACAGCTCCAGCCAAAAGAAGCGCGCCCGCAACCTGCTTCTCATTGGCGACAGCGTCGCCCCCAGCAAGGAATACCCCGAACTGCCACGTGCCGGCCAGCAAATGGCGAACGTCGCCAAACACTTCCCAGCACCGCAAGAACAGGTTTACCAGCGAGACAGGGCAACTCCCGCGGCCTACCTGGCGGGCAATCCCGAAAAGTTTTCGCACATCCACTTCGTCGCGCACGGCACGGCTAGCCGCCTGAGTCCGCTCGATTCGGCCATTGTGCTGTCCAAAGGCGCCGTCGAAACCGACTCGTTCAAGCTCTATGCTCGCGACATTGTCCAGCACCATTTGCACGCCGACCTGGTCACCATTTCGGCCTGCTACGGCGCCGGCGAACGCGCTTACTCGGGCGAGGGTTTGGTCGGACTCGCTTGGGCCTTCCTGCGAGCCGGAGCACACAACGTCATCGCCGGCCTCTGGGAAGTCACTGACGAATCCACCGAACAGCTGATGGATCGTTTCTACGACGAACTGGATAAGGGAGCCAGTCCCGATGCGGCTCTACGCGCCGCCAAGCTCTCATTGCTTCGCGGCAACCGGTTCCACGATCCTTTTTACTGGGCCCCGTTTCAGCTCTACACCGGCGCTTGATACCACCAGACAAGAAAAAAGGGGACGCCCCAGCGAAGGGCGTCCCCCGTAAGGCAACTCGGCCTTACTCCCAAAGACCTATTTCTTTACGGCCGCAGTCATCCGGATATTCTCGAAGCCCTTGCGCTTGAGTTTCCCCGCACCAGCCGACAAGACCAAGGAGTTCACAACTCACCGTCCGACCAAGGTTTTGGGAAGGGCACGACTTCAGTCGTGCCGCTAAGTCCTCTAAAATCGTCCGCGCTTTAGCGCCTGAGGTTGGCTTTCTGCCGCCCAAACGAGTTTTTCAGCAGCCTGCTAGGGACACTACCAATTCACTGAGGGCGGGAAGAGTGGGCACATGGACCCACCAGGTCCTGAAGCTACTGAAAGGTATCGAATCGCTCCGCCCTTCTTTCCGGGCAGCGCGGCTCTACTTCGTTGGGGAACGAGGTCCTATTCGGTGGTGTAGTTAATTTCCATGCGCCGAACCTGAATGCTCGATGCGTAGAGCGCGATCAGCGCGACGATCACAATGCCCAACACCGCGACTGGAGCCGACACAGGATCGGCGTTCGAAACCAGCAACGCAAGAATCGGCGGCATGCCCGGAGCGCTCGGGATCTCCACGGGGCATAACGATTTCAGGTAATAGATGACGCTGAACTGCTTCAGGACATTCGGCAGGAACGGATTGATCGCTTCCCAGATCAAGATTACAGCCGCAGGCAGAATCGGATTCTTGAACATCATTCCCGCCACCAGAAAGAATGCTCCATAGCCAACGCACGCCAGCACCGTTACTCCCAGATAGATGGCCGCGTGCTCGAGGCCATGATTGTGATAGAGGTAAACGTCGCGCGTGCTGGGAGAGAAGTGCCACAAGAAAGCGACGGTCTGTAGCAGTTCGCTGGTGACAAAAATCGTGCAGGTCGCCAGCAGTCCGGCCAGGAACTTTCCCGCCATCAGCACCTCGCGTCGGATGGGTGCAAGGAAATAGAAGTGAAGGCTTCGGTCGAGCACTTCGCCCCGGAACAGATTCATAAAGATTCCGAGGCATCCGAAAAAAATGGCGAGCCGCAAAAAGAAGAATTGAAAGGTCGCGGCGAACATGATCGAGTCCTGGCCGAGGTTATTTCCTTCCTGAAGGTTGATGCCTTCGACCTTGCCGTCCACCAGGCCGACGTACAAATCATTCTGTCCATCGGAGTACTGATAATCCTCGTGGCTGACCTCGACGCTCTCACCCTTCTCCGTCTCTGGCGGTTTGTGCTCGGTCCAATGAAAAGTGATCGGAGGTTTTCCCAGGATCGCAACCACTTCCTGGCTCGTCATCCCCGTCTTCACTGCGAGCAGATCCTGGTAGGCCAGTCGCCTCGTGCTCTGCCGCGCGACCCCCTCGCTTCGGCTTTGCTGATGTGAGACTGCAACGGCATGTGCCATGAAGATCAGCACCGGCAGCGCAGCCACCACATAAATCCAAAGGCCCCGCTTCGCGAAAAACGTCTTCCGCATTTCCAGTCGGATTACGGCCTTGATCTGCGCCCACCAGATTCTGGTCATCGGACTGCCTCTTCACTCCCGATCAAATACTCGTACACGGAAAGCACGTCGTCATCTGCCGGGGCAATCGATTCGATGTCGATCCCATTCAGAGCCAGTTGATTCAGCTCCAGGTAAAACCGGTCGGCATCCCGCGTTTTTAGCAACAGACCATGCTCGTCCTTGTGAATGGAGACTTCGATGGCGAGCTCGCCTTCCAGCATCTTCGCGGCAAGATCGCGTGGCCGGGTACAGCGGATCAGAATCTGCGTGGGATGTTCCTGAATTTCACCGCGTACGGTGGCGATCTGGCCCTCCGCGACGACGTACCCGTTGCTCAGCAGGATGACTTGATCGGAGATGACATCTACTTCGTGCAGAATGTGACTGGAAATGATCACGTAACAACCTTGCGCCGCGGTGGCCCGGAACAGGGCGATCATCTCCGAGCGGGCCAGCGGATCCAGTCCGTTCAGCGGCTCGTCGAGCACCAGCACTTTCGGATCGTGCGCCAGCGCCTGCGCCAGCCGGATCCGCTGCCGCATTCCCTTGCTGTATCCAGAGATGTTCCGTTTGGCGGCGTCGACCAGGTTCACCCGCTCAATCACCCGCCAGGCCAGTTGTTCGGCGCTCTGGTCGTCCCGGCCCCCCAGTCGCAGATACGAATAGATAAACTGAAATCCAGTCAGCCCCTTCGGAAATGCGTCGAATTGCGTGCTATATCCCAAAATCTTGAACAGATTCTCGGGATCATCGGTCCTGTAACCGAGCACTTCAATCCGTCCACGCGTGGGCCTCACCAAACCCGTCATCAGGTTCATCAGCGTGGTCTTGCCCGAGCCGTTCGGACCTACCAAACTCGTGATCCCTGGCGGAATCGAGAGGTTTACCCGGTTCACGCCGAGAATCTCTCCATAGAACTTCGACACATCCTCGAAGACGATGCCATCGCTCACCGGATCACCTCGTAAGCGCGCACTTTGCGCATGAGCAGCCCGAGGCAGATCGCGCAGTAGATGAGCAAAGCCACCCAAGCCTGGGCGACTGGAATGGCATGCTCCGCGTCCACCTGGAATAATGCATTCCATACGGTTCCCATCAGATAGACGACGTCGAAGAAGTGGCCTGATTCAATTCTCATTACTGCATTAATCGCTTGCGCGAAGCCCGCTCCAAAGAACATCACGCCGAGCAGCAAGGCGCCGGCCACGATTTTCCATTTCACCCATGCCGAAAGCGCCATCGAGAGCAAAGACAGAACTGCGATCCAAATGAGAGAAGAAACGATCAGGCTGCCCGCAATCCACAGATTGCTCCATGTCCAACTCGCTCCCGCCAGACCCGCTTGCATGGCGAAGAGAACCAATCCTGGCACCCAGGTGATCTGAGATAACAGAATTGCCAGCACCGACGATTTGCCCAGCACGTACTCCACCCGCGAAAACGGACGGCAAAAATACAGCGGCAGAGCCCCATTGGCAAGATCGGGTGAGATCAATCCCGGCCCCGCAAAGGCGGTCAGAATAAATGCAAACCCTCCTTGCACGCTGATGAAATGGAAGAAGAACTTGTTGTCGATCGTGAGCACGCCTGCGGGCACACCCAATTGCCGCAAGAAACCCGCGCTATGCGCCAGGTAGATCATGAACAGGCACGCTAAGGGATAGAAGAAGCACACCACAAACAAGCCGGTGAGAAACTTGGAACGAAACACGTTCCGCCGGGAGTACCGGAAGAGAACCAGACACCGCGACCACTCCGGAGTCAGTCTCCCCGAATATGGCTTGTAGTTACGCCGGTAAACCGCCATCTCAGCTCTCCATGGCCTTCAGGAAAATATCTTCGAGCGTATCGCGGCGGAAGTTCATCCGCCGGATGCGAACTTCGCGTTCCGCGGCGATGCGGAAAATGTCGCGGGTTTCAACGCCATCGGCCAGAATCATCTTCATGCGATTCCCGGTCACCGCGCACTCGCAACCGAGCTTCTCGATCGCTTCCGTGAAATCGCCATTCGCGCCGTAAGTCTCGAGTTCCAGGAATCGCTTGTTCGCGCGGCGCTCTTCATCCAGATTCGAGTAATGTGCGATCCGCCCTTGTTTCAGAATGAGCACCTCATCGCAGGTATCTTCGACATCGCGCAGCAAGTGCGAGCACAGCACAATCCGCATCTCCTTGCCGTCGCGAATGTCCTTGATCATGCGGATCATCCTCTGTCGCGCCGAAGGATCTAGCCCGTTGGTCGGCTCATCGAGAATCAACACCTTCGGCCCGTGCACGATCGCCTGCGCCAGCTTCGCCAACTGCTTCATGCCGAGGGAATACGTTCCCAGCTTGCGGTATCGAGCCTCCGCCAACCCAACATAGAAAAGCGCCTCGTGCGCACGCTCCAGGGCCATGCTCGGGGGCAGGCCTGACAGTTCTCCCATCATCTGCACGAACGACACCGCGCTCATCTTCGAGATGAACGCGTCATTCTCCGGCATGTATCCGACCAGGCCACGAATGTTTCTGATTTCCGTTTCGACGTCGTACCCAAACACCCGCGCCGAACCGGCAGTGGATTTGTAGAAACCGAGGAGGGTATTAATCAGCGTCGACTTGCCGGCTCCGTTCGGGCCCAGCAAGCCAATGGAACGCCCGCGCAACGAAGCCGTAAGACCTTGCAGGATGTCCCGGTCACCAAAGCGAACCGAAAGACCCTGCATTTCAACCAAAGGCGAAAGCGGAGCAGCAGGCGGCGTCGGTTTCTGCACGCCGTTTGCTGCTCCGCTTTGTATCGTCGTACTCACTGAGTTTGATGTATCGACTGATTCATGGCGCCGCCCAGAAACATCTGCGGCAGGAAGGGCCCATTATGACCCATCGTTAACAGAGTTCCCAGATCAAATCCCATGAACCCTGTGTTGCTGGCCACCACGATCCGGTCAGGTTCGCCGTAGGCATAGATCATGCCCGGGGCGGAGTATGCCGTGAGGGCATCGACCGATTGCTGCTGCTGCCGAGTCAGCGCGCCGCTGGATTTCAGTTGTGCGGCGAGCGGACCCACGACCGGGCCGATGTTGTGGTAAAAAATCGCCGAAAAATTCGTGTATCCATCGGTCGGCAACAGCGCTTGAAAGGCGCTCGAATGCGACAGCGTGTAACCCGCCTCGCGGGATTGAATCGCCCGTGAGATCGTGCCCATATCGGGCGCGGCGACGAGATAATTGTCGACAAAGGTGTAGTCGACTTCGGCGTTTGGCGTGTTCGGGCTGCTGACCACGAAGTAAGTACGCGAACCGACTTGCCGCTGCGTCAATTGCAGCGAATGCCCCTTGCTAGTGGCTTCCCGATTGAAACTGTCCACCAGTTTGGCGATCGTCGCCTGCAGCGTCGTCGGATCGTACACCTCGAAGATCAGCTTCCAGCGCGGCGTTGGGATCATCGGTCCGTCGAAAGCCATCGTGACTTCCCCGCCCAGAGGAGCCGCGATGTCGTTCAGCACATTCACGCCAGTCTTGGCTTCGAACTCAGCCATGCGTTGCGTGAAATCAGCATCGCCGCTCCCGATCATCTTGAAGACTTCTTCCATGATGCTTCTCGGATTCTTGATCACTGCCGACGTCACCATACTGGCGTCGGGGGAAACGAAGTCCAGCGATCCCATCGAGGCCGGGGCTGCCAGCCACGACGCCACGCCTTGTCGCTCGGAAGCGAACATCAGGTCGGCATGACTTTCGCTCTTGCCGCCCACTTCCCGATGTTCCATCGTCAAATAGCGCACGTCCCCGATCCCGGGCGGCAGTTTGTGACTGCCGCTACCACTTTGTACGTTCTGCGCGACAATTTGTTCCATGTCGGCGCAGAAAAGCCATTCGGCCCCCTGCTGGTAAGAACTGGAGATGTGCTGGTAGAACGGCGTTTGGGCGAAGGAACTTGCGTTCCCTTGCTGTGCGCGCATGACCGCATGCTGCAGTTCCCCTAGATCCGGACTGGCAATCATCAGATCGTTGATGACATGAACCAAGAGCTTGTGGCCGGGCGCAGGCGTTGCGCCCCACGGGTTCGGGATCGTCTGCAGAGCAGCTTGCGTCTGCAAAAAGGCCTCCAGCCCGCCCTGCTTCACTTTTGCCAGCACGACCGGAGCCGCATAGTTTGTTCCGTCTTTGGCAACGGCAAACACAATCTCATCCCCCAGATAGCTGCTGAACGTCTTCACCTGATTCAGCACATCTTCCAGTTTCGGTCCCTTTCCTACCTGCTGTTGCTTCCACCAATCCCGTAGCGCAGGACTCTGCTGCAACCGATCCTGGAAGAGACGGTTCGCCTCTCCCAAAGTGTTCGTGAGATTCGGGATTGCCGCATAGATCACGGTGTGATCTGGAACGTAGGGCAGAAGTTCAGAGCTATAGCGCAAGCCCGGCCCCGGAATCGCCGCAAACTGTTTCTGCAGGACAGCGAAGTCGCCCAGCAGGGCAAGGTATTTCGCGGAGTTCTTGCTCCAAGCAATCTCGTTTTGGATAGGAACTTTCGACACGCTGGCGCTGGAGGTGGCTTCGTCCCCGGCGCGCAAGTCAGTTTCGTTTCCCCCGAAATCGGTCCGCACTACGCCTTCAATCACCGCCACCCGCGAGCCCTTGGTCCCATGATTCACGGAGAAAATCGTCCCCTTCACCGAGACCAGACCGTCATCGGTCGCGACATACAGACGGCCCGAACGCTGCTTGGCCGCCTGCACAATGACCTGACCGCCATCCAAATGAATCGTCGTGCCCTTCCACGCCCGTGATACTGAAAGATCTGATCGCTCTCCCATCTCGACCAGGGAACCGTCAAGCAGTCGCACAACTGCCGTCGATCCTTTCGCGGTACGGACCTCGTCTCCGTTCCGGATCTCATAACCCACAGGAATCAGCCGCATTTCCGCGCCGGACCCGCTATAGAGCGCGCCATCCACCGATCGAACTTCGGCCCGGACGACATGCTGCCCGGGAAGAATCCCGTTGCTGAACGCAACTACTGCGACGGCCGCCGCGAAAACCGCAGCCGCACCCATCGCCAGGCCCCATGCCATCGACCAGGGGCGCTTGGTCTCGACCCGCCAGACCTTCTGCAACTCTCCGTCCCGTGCATGCTCCAGATCGTGCCGGCAAGCAACGCACGCGTGCACGTGATCCTCAAACAGCAATGCCCGCGCCGGCGCGAGTTGCTTTCCCAGATATCCCGGGATCAGTGCCTGAAAGTCCTCGCAGCTCCGCAGGGTGTGCGCGCCGAGCTCCGCGACTGGAGCGTTTCCTGCGATTGATTTCCACACACGCTCGCCAGCCTGGGCGACAACCCGGTCATCCACCTGTTCATTTCGAATTCCCGACAGCAAGCGATCAAACTTTTCATTCGTCATGATCTGTCTCCTCGATACGCGCCAAGCTCCTTGCGGAGCTGTTGCCGAGTGCGGTGGACAAGAACCGCCACCCACACTTGTGAAATGCCGAGCATCCGTGCAATCTCCGGATTGCTGAATCCCTCAAGAAATCGCAATGCAAAAATCTCCGCCGGCCGCGGTTTCAGTTGAGCCAGCGCCCTGCCTAAAGCCTGCCGCAGTTCGCGAGGATCCTCGCGCGCGGGTTCAGCCGGCAGGTCTGTAAGTTCCACGGTGCGGTCAGCCTGCCGCGATCGAATCACGTCCAAGCTCGCGTTGATCGCCGCCCGGCGCAGGTAACTCTCTTCGTTCTCCAGCACATCCGTGCTCGTCCCCCGCCGAAACAGACGCAGAAACACCGTTTGCGCCCCGTCCTCAGCGTCCGCGGCATTGCCCGTAATCCGGTACGCCGTACGGAACACCAGGCCATGATGCGCCCGAAAAATTCGTTCGAATTCGCTCGGGACCACGATTGCCAGTTCCTCTGCCAGTGCGTTTTGCAGGGTACGCCTCCAGTTGTTCTCTTTCACAACTAAAGACGGAGTGGAGTATCGGTTATTACATCCGACCGACTTTTATTTTGCGGCGGAAGAGCCGCTGTTCCCTGCCGCGCAGGCCACAACCTGTATCATATTTGGGTTTAACAGGTTAGCCGCACAATCATGACGAAACTGAACATCAAGCCAAAACAAGACTGCATGTGGGACTTGGTCAGCCTGGGCGAAGTCATGTTGCGCCTCGATCCCGGCGACGAGCGCATTTCCACCGGACGCCATTTTCGTGCCTGGGAAGGCGGCGGAGAATACAACGTAGCTCGCGGACTGAAACGCTGCTTTGGGATGGACACCGCGATCGTTACTGCACTCGCGGACAATCCCATCGGCCGCCTCGTTGAAGATCTGATGCTCCAAGGCGGCGTCAGCCAGAATCATGTGCGCTGGGTGCCCTACGACGGCGTCGGCCGCACCGTGCGCAACGGCTTGAATTTCACTGAACGCGGCTTTGGCATTCGCGCCGCACTCGGTTGTTCCGATCGCGGACACACCGCCGTCTCCCAATTGAAACCTGGCGAGATCGACTGGGATCAAATTTTATCGAAGGAGGGCGCCCGCTGGTTCCACACCGGAGGAATTTTCTGCGCGCTGTCGGAGACCACGCCGCTGGTTGCGCTAGAAGCCATGGCAGCCGCCAGACGCGCAGGCGCGGTCGTGTCCTACGACTTGAACTACCGCCCGTCGCTCTGGAAGTCGATCGGCGGAAAAGCCAAAGCCCAAGAGGTGAATCGCCGCCTCGCCCCTCTGGTCGATGTGATGCTGGGCAACGAAGAGGACTTCACCGCGGCGCTGGGCTTCCCAGTTTCCGGCTTGGATGAACACCATTCCAA
>OBLW0100004282.1_pt1 | contig 10885 bp, 4 predicted proteins | sample 1520161 | NCBI WGS metagenome assembly OBLW01 (sample SAMEA3539309, study PRJEB22396) | soil metagenome | biome: tundra; feature: field; material: soil | place: USA | collected 2010-05 | depth 0.15 m
GGAGATCTGGAACCTGGTCTTCATGCAGTACGAACGCGACGCGAAGGGCGTGCTGACCCCTCTGCCCAAGCCCAGCATCGATACGGGCATGGGCCTGGAACGCACGGCCAGCATCCTCCAGGGCGTGGACACCAACTACGAGATCGATCTGTTCGAGCCCATCTTCGAGGCCATCTGGAAGGTGGCGAAGGTGGCCCCCGCCGACCGGCGCGAACACGCGAACCGCACGGCCTCCCAGGTGGTGGCGGACCACATCCGCGCCGCCACCTTCATGTGCTATGACGGCGTGGGCCCCAGCAACGAGGGCCGGGGCTACGTGTTGCGAAAAATCATCCGCCGGGCCCTGCGATTCGGGCGGAAGCTGGGCATCGACGGCCTGTTCTTCGCGGATCTGGCTCCGTCCGTCTTCCAGGCCATGGGCGACCAGTACCCGGAGTTGCTGGGTGAAATGGGGCGCATCCAGAAGTCGCTCCAGCGGGAAGAGCAGCAGTTCAGCCACACCCTGTCCGCGGGCCTCAAGCTCCTGGAGGCCAGCGACATTTCGACGGGCAGCCTGGCCGGCTCGGACATCTTCCGCCTCTACGACACCTACGGCTTCCCCGTGGACCTGGTGGAGGACTGGTGCCGGGAGCGGGGCATCGCCGCCGACCTCGCGGGCTTCCAGCAGGAGCTGAACGCCCAGCGCACCCGCGCCCGGGCGGCCATGAAGACCCATGACCTGCGCCTGGCCGGGGATCTGGCCGTGCTGGCGGAGCTGCCGCCCACGCGCTTCGTGGGCTACGACCACCTCGAAGGCCAGGCCCACGTGGTGGCGCTCTTTGATGCGGACCACCGCCGGGTGAAAGAGCTTACCGGCGAAGGCTATGTCCTGCTGGACCGCACGCCGTTCTACGCCCTCTCCGGCGGCCAGGTGGGCGACACGGGCCAGCTCCGCTTCGAGGGCGGCCACGCCGATGTGCTGGACTGCACGGCCCCGGCCCCGAAACGGCACCTCCACCAGGTCGAGGTGACGGGCATCCTCCATGAGAACTCGGCGGTCAACGCCCTGGTCCACCCCATCCGCAGGCGCCGCATCCGGGCCCACCACACGGCCACCCACCTGCTGCACGCGGCCCTCCGCGAAGTCCTGGGCACCCACGTCAAGCAGGCGGGCAGCGTGGTGGATGCCGCGCGGCTGCGCTTCGACTTCACCCATTTCGCGCCGCTGGAGCCTACGCAGATCGCGGAGATCGAGCGGCTGGTTTCCCGGCAGGCCCTGCGGTCCGTGGACATGGAACTCCGGGAGATGGACATCGAGGAGGCGCTGGCCTCCGGGGCCATGGCCCTCTTCGGCGAGAAATACGGCGACATGGTGCGCGTGGTGGCGGTGCCGGGGTACTCCACGGAACTCTGCGGCGGGACCCATGTGCCCAACACCGGCGAGATCGGCGTGGTGAAGATCATCTCCGAAGGCGCAGTCAGCGCCGGGGTCCGGCGCATCGAGGCCGTGGCCGGCGAGATGGCCCTGGAACTGCTCCAGGCCGATGAAGCCCTCATCCAGGGCCTTGCACGGCAGGCCAATGCCAACCGGGAGGTGCTCCCCGAGCTCCTGGTGGCCAAGGAGCAGCGCATCGCCCAGCTGGAGCGAGAGCTGAAGGACGCCAAGCTGAAGGCCGCCGGTGGCGGTGGCGGCGCCGAGCTGGTGGAAGACGTGAAGGGTGTCCCCCTGGTCACGGCCATCATCGAAGGCCTCGAAGGCCATGCCCTGCGGGAATTCATGGACCAGGTCCGCACCCGGCACCCCCGTGCGGTCATCGTGCTGGCCTCCAAGGCCGCCGACGACAAGGTGGCGGCCCTGGTGTCGGTTTCCCCAGGGCTCCCCTACGACGCCGGCGTCTTGTTCAAGACCATGCTCCCGGCCTTGAACGGCCGGGGCGGCGGCAAGAAGGACCTGGCCCAGGGCGGCGGGACCAATCCTGCGGGCCTCCCTGAAGCCCTGGCGGCCCTGCGGGCGGCACTCTAGGCACCCATAATTTAGAAAAGAAGCTGGTCGCGGAAGGCGCAGAAAATTCGAGACAGCACTGGACTGCCCTTCCGCGACTTCTGTGAATTTCTGAGTCTTCCGGGATCAGCCGCCTTTCGGACCTACTTCGCCGCTATGGCGGCACCCTTCTCGTGGCAGCCCAGGCAGGTGGCCAGCTTGGGATCGGGGCTGCGCCAGTAGGCGCTGTCCTGGTTGCCAAATTCCTTCTGCAGGGCCTCCGGCACCCGGGCCCAGTAGAAGGTGAAGGCCGTGGTTCCATCGGCCTTGGTCTCCTTCATATAGAGGGGTCCGGGCTCAGTGCTGGGCTTGCCCTTCGTGTCCGTGAAGGTGGACATCACCGCGTAGGCCCCCGGCGGGAGGGGGTTGCCCGCCTTGTAGGCGTCAATGCCCGAGGCCGATACCCAGACCCTCCGCCAGCGATCCCCGTGGGCCTTGCTCCGGGCGGGAGCGGACTCGGCCGGTTCTAGACTGGCGTAGTCCAGGGCCCGGATGGGCAGGTCGGCCTCCACGTCGTTCCGCTTGGCCCGGTCGGCCTCGGCGGCGGCCCGGTTGGTCTCCTCGTTGCCAAAGACCATGATGCCACCCAGCTTCCCACTGAAGCCCCAGCAGCCGAGCCACAGGAACCCCACCAGAAGGGCCGGAGCTCCCACGCCCCGCTCCCAGAAACGGCGACCCGGATGATGCCGGTGTTCTGGGCCATCGGAGGCGGTCCGCAGATCATGGCGCCAAATCCGCCAGAGGAGGAGAACGCAGATGCCGCCGATGATGAAGCCGGCCACGGCGGCCAGGACGTGGATCTGCAGGATCTTCTGGAGCACCTGCCGATCATTGACCACCAGGGGCAGATAGGCCGAGGGGCCGATCAGGTTGATCTGGCGGCCCCAGATCAGCCCACTGACCAGGGCGGCCGTGCTGCCCAGCCAGCCAATGACGGCAATGAAAAAGGAGGTGCCGGCCAGGATCCGCCCGTGCTTGGGGTAGAACGAAGCCAGCATAGCCACAGGTAGCACAGCCACCAGACCAAGGGGGATATGGACGAAGGCCGGGTGCTCCCGTGCGATGAAGTCGATCAAGGGCGATGCGGTCATGGGTTTCCTGGATCAAAAGACGCGGGCCACGTTGAACCCAAGGGACCACTGGGACGAAGGCCTGGGGCCACCCCCGTAGTCCCCGCTCATGACCTGGTTGGCCGTGGTGCCGCTGGCATTGGTGCCGAACACCGAGAACCGGTGCTTGAAGGTCTTGTAAGAGAAGCCCGCGGCGAACCCGTTCTGGTAGGTGGTGCCGTCCGTGATGCCTCCGGGGGCCGCCTTGGAGAACTTGGAGGGCCGCGGGTAGTACTCGCTGACGAAGGAGAACTTCTCGGTGATGTTCGCGCGGAATCCAAGCCCCACGTTGAACACGCCGCCTTTGTTGGGCGTGGTGTTCGGCGTGGCGCCAGGGGGCACCGCCAGGATGGTGTCGGTGGTGGTGGTCTTGGTGATGTAGGACGGCACCAGGGAGAAGATGATGTCATCCGTGAGGAAGATTTCCGTCGGCACCTGGAGGGCCAACCCGCTGACGCCCACCTTGCCAAGGGGTGTCACCGTCGCCTTCACCACCTCGTCGTACCGCTCCGCCCGGACCGCCATGCGGACGCGTTCGCCATTTAACACCTGCTCCTGCAGACCGAAGGTGAAGGTCTTGTTGTCCGACGTTCGGTAGATGAAGGCATTCAGCCCCGGGACCGGCTTGATGCCGAAGGTGAAGCCGAGCCCCGCGTAGGTGAAGCCATCGAGGCCATAGACATCCTTGCCATGGTCCTTCACGGGCTGGATGAACCGGTGGGTGAAGGCCAGGCCGATATCCCAGTACTGCATCCGCTCGGCCGTGGGCAGGTTGATCACCAATGGATATTCAGACGATTCAGCGCGGAGCGCCCCCCCGGCCAGGAGGACGCACGCGAGCAGGGGGACGGTCTTCCGGGTCATCGGAGCTCCAGGCGGGTCACTTGGCGGCGAACTTGCGGATGATCGGGATCATTTTCTCGACATCCGACGGGGCCATCTTGTCCTTGAAGGCGGGCATCTTGTCCTTGCCTTCCAGGGTGACCCGGATCCAGTCACTGTCCTTCTTCTTGTTGGCCTTGCGGCTGTCGGTGAAATCGAAGCCGGCGTCGGGCAGGGGTTTGCCGCTGTTGTCGCGTCCATTGCCGTTCACGCCATGGCAGCGGGCGCAGGCGTCGTTCCAGTACTTCTGGTAGTCGCTTCCCGAAAACTTGGGGATGTCCTTGGCTGGGTCGCCGGCGACCAGTGCCGCGGCGGCAAGAAACAGAGCGGAAAGGGTAAGGTGGCGCATCAGCCCTCCTGGAGAGTGGTGGTAGTGGCAGTGAGAGAGGTTCAATTCCAGCGGTTGGTGGTGTGGGTCTGGCCATGGCAGACGAGCGCGCAGGTCCCTTGGCCGAGGGTGGTGCCCACGGTATAGGTTCTGGTACCTGTGACACTCGACCCGAACAGGATGGTGTCGCTCGAAAGTTCATCCGGAGTAACGCGGACGACGGTGGTATCCAAATACTTGAAGTGGTCCTGGGCACCGGGAACAGCTACGGTCATGCTGTGGCAGTAATCGCAAGTCTGCTTGTGTTGGCTGGCAGTGTGCTGTCCGGTCGGCGCATTGTATTGGGCGGCGCCCACTGTATGGCAGGCCGTGCAGTAGGTCGTGGCATTCACGGGATTGGTCCCCGCCTGCCAGCCAGGTGTCACCTGGCCACCGTGGCAGCTGATGTTGGAGCAGGTGAAGGCCGAAGCGCTGGCCGTGTAGCCGGCCACGGCAGCCTGGGAGTTGAAGGTCGGATCCACGGACACGGTGGCAGGACCCGCAGTCACCGGCGTGGCCAGCCGCTTGTTGGCATTGCTGTAATGGGTCTGGGCCGGGTCATAAGGCACGGAGCCCACATGGCAGGCTTCGCAGTCGGGATAAGCCGAGGCCGTCAGGGTGGCAGGCAAGGCAGGCGTGGTGCGGGTGAAAGTCCCCAGGGCCAGGTGCTTGGGGTGAGCGCCCGTGAGATTAGGCCAGGCGGTGCCTGTGGGCCCGCTTGTGGTGAAACTGCTACCGCTGTGGCAGGAGAGGCAGGTGCCCACACCCAGACCGGCACTCAGGGGTGAACCGAGTGTGTGGCAGATGGTGCACACCGGACCTGTCTTGGTGCTGCTCCCACTTTGATCGTGGCAGGTGGTGCATTCCGCATTGAACTGGGTGAGGGTGACGGTCTGGTGATGGTTGCCCGCCGTGCTGACGCTCGTGCTCAGGAAGGGCACTGGGTGGGCCACGCCGGAGCCCTGGGCAGCCGCCCAATGGTTGGTGGCAGGCACATGGATCTGGGTGTGGCAGGTCAAGGCGCAGCCGCCATCCCCTTCGGTCAGTGGGGTTGTGGTCACGTCATAGGTGGCTGCCCCAGTGATCGGATAGGTGGCATTGATGAGTTGGAACTTGATGGTGCCGCTGGGCCGCTTGGTGGCGCTGGTGACTGCGTGGAGATCGAGCGCGGCAAAGTGATTGATTGCCCCGGGGTTGGTATTGGCCGAACTCATGTCGTGGCAGATGGTGCAGTCGACGGCGCTGGCCTGGGCGTGCGTGCCATAGGAATGGCGTCCGACTGCATCGTTGTATTGCGAGGTGGTGGTGCCGCCGTTGACCTTATGGCAAAGCGAACACTGGGTCGTGATTTTAGTGGTGCTGGTCCAGTTGGGCGTGGTCTGCCCGCCATGACAGCTCGTATTGGAGCACGTGTCCGAGGAGGCGTTGAACACGGCCGTTCCAGCACTCTGGGCATTGTAGGTCGCATCGAAGCTCACGCTGGCAGGCCCCGACGGGGGCGTGACCCGGGCATTGGCATTATTGTAGTGAAGGGTGGTTCCCGTGCCACTGCCCGCGTGGCAGGTGTTGCAGGTCAGAACCGTGGGCAGCGTCATATGCGTGTTGTGTGCGCCAGCGATGCTGGGGAACGATCCGCTGGTCGGACCCTTTGGGAGCCCAGAAGGGCCCGCATGGCAAGAGAGGCAGGTGCCGTTGCCATTCCCCACAATGGTCGGATCGGCCAGCGTGTGGCAGACCATGCAGGCGGGAGCCCCTGGAGTTGGGGAGGTGCCGGAGATGGCATGGCAGGAACTGCAGTCCGCGGTGAAGGTGGCCAGGGTGGCGGTCATGTGTCCATTCCCCTGGGTATCAGGCGCGCTGGTGGACAGGAATGGCACCGAATGCGGGGCCCCGCTGGAAAGCCAGGTGTCGAGAGGAGCACCCGCGTGGACATGGGTATGGCACGTCAGAGCGCAGCCACCATTGCCTTGGGTAGCACTCGTGACGGTATAGGTTCCATTCGTCACGGCGACTGGATCGAAGACGATGGTGCCGCTTGGCAGCTGGTCCGCGGGAATCCCCGTGCCCGTGCCATCCACGGTCGTGGTGTTCAGGTACTTGAAGTGTGCCAAGGCCCCTGGTGAGCCGTTGGCCATGTTGTGGCAGGTGGTGCACGCGATCGCATTGGCCGGCGCGGTGGCGTTGTGGGTGCCCTGGCTGTGGCGGCCGAAGGCGTCGTTGTACTGGGTGATGGTTCCCGCAGTGGTGGCAACCGCGTGGCAGGCCGTGCACTGGGTGGTGGAATTGATCGAACCATTCTGCCAACCCGGCGTGGTCTGGCCGCCGTGACAGCTCACGCTGGAGCAGGTGAGCGAGGACCCGCTGAAGGAGGGACTGCTGCCCGTCAAAGGTGTGAAGACGGCATCGATGGCCACGCTGGCTGGACCCGTTGGCGGATTTGCCAGACGCTGGTCGGCATTCATGTAATGGGTCGTGGTTCCCGCACCGCTACCGGCATGGCACGTGTCACAGGTCAACTGCGTGGCAAGGGCCATGTGCTTGGCATGCCCGCCAGCGATGCTGGGGAAACCCGAACCCCCTGGTCCGTTGGGCAACCCAGCGGCACCGGCATGGCAGGAGAGACAGGTTCCCGCATTGGCCCCGGTGCTGGTGGGATCCGCGAGCTTGTGGCAAACGTTGCAGAGCGGGGCCGCCGAGACCGGGGAGGACCCGGAGTAGGCATGGCAAGTGGCGCAATCCGCGGCGAAGGCCGAGGTGGTTACAGTTAGATGGCCATTCAGGCTGGAGTCCGTCTGCCCCATCAGGAAAGGCACAGGGTGAGGAGCGGAACCGGCGGTGCCGTGGCAGAGGGTGGCGTTGTAGCAGCCAGGCTGGGTGCCTGCCGGCGCCGGGGTGGCTGGGTGCCCGGCGGGATTGGAGGGGGATCCTGGGTAGTGACACTGGGCGCAGACGGTGGCGTTGGACGGATCGGTGGTGGTGTGCGAGAAGACGGAACCGCCAGAACTACGCCAAGGCTTCGCCGGGTGGGGAGCGCTGACACCGTGGCAGGTGAAACAGGTGAAGGCCGAGGCGCCGCCTGCGAAATCCTTGCCGTGACAGATCTGGCAGGAGGCCAGGCTTCCGCCCGTGATGACATTCGCAGCCATTTTGGCGTGCACGCCGTGGACCGTAGGATCCACGAAGCCGGGCGTGGACTGATGGTGGCAGCCCGTGGTCATGCAGGTAGGTACGCCGCTGCCCACCTTGAGGATGGAGATCTCATGGCACTTGGTGCAGGCGTCGATGCCCGCGACGGCCTGACCTGGGTGCTGCGTGATCCAGCCAATCTGATGGTAGTTACCGTAGTACTGGGCAGGGCCCGAAGCCCCTTTGCCCCCGCAACCGGTGAAGCCCAGCATTGAGAGGAAGGCGATGCCTAGGACTCCCAGAAAGCTCCAGGCCCGCTGCAGATTCCAGTTCCTGTTCATGGCGACACCCGGGGAAGGCTGGCATTTCATGGTCTTGGCCACTTTCAATGAAGCACTGGGCAGCAGGGAGGGAATTCGAGCGTTTGCCATTGATTTGCAACGGGGGATTCTTGGAGTGGTTGGGGGGTAAACCAGGTTAGCCTCCCTCGGACGAATACGGGATTTTCCCTGGAAAATACTTCCCCGCTCGGAGTCAAAGTGTTCCTCGAAAGATGTCGCAACAGTAACAGCCCTGGATCCTTCGTGCCCATATCCCAATTGGATCTTTATTCTTAAACCATTCGATCTACCGTATTCTTCGTTGATCCAGCCCTTTCGATGGCCTAACCTTCAGCTTCCATGTGCCCACGATTTGCAGGAAATCGATCTTTCCCTTGGAGATTCTTGCGATGCCTCGTCATCGCCTTGCCATGGTTCTGGATGTCCGTCACGGTTTTCGCGCTGGATCCAGTGCGGCCCCTATCGACCCATGCCCATCGCATCTGGCGGAGCGAGGATGGCCTCCTGCAGGACACCGCCTCGGCCCTGATGGAATCGAAGGACGGCTTCCTTTGGATTGGCACGGATGCAGGCCTGGTGCGATTCGACGGCGCCACCTTCGAGCACTACTCGCGCGTCAATCTGCCCGGATTCACGCACAACGAAATCTCGTGCCTGGCAGAGGGTGCTGGCGGCGCCATCTGGATGGGCACCTCTGAACCTGGTCTTTACCGCTTCCAGCATGGCGAGATCCGCGCCTTCGGAGCGGCGGAAGGGCTCCCGGAAAGCCCCATCCACCGGCTGCTCCGGGACAGGGCCGGCACGCTGTGGGCGGCGCCCTCGGAGGGATCCCTGCTCCGCTTCGACGGCACCCGCTTTCAGGCCGTGCCCTCCAGCACGACGCATTTGCGCATCCGGACCCTCACCGAGGACGCCGAGGGCACCCTCTGGGTGGGCACCGCGGGATCCGGCCTGTGGCGCCTCCAGGAAGGCCACCTGAACCTGGTGGCCCTGACCTCCTCGGATATCACGGCCCTGGACGTGCGCGGCGATGGGCAGGTGCTGGTGGGCACCCGCTCCCATGGCCTGCTGGTCCTGTCCGAAGGCAGGCTGGAGCGGCCGGCCTGGGCCTCGGCCCTGCCCTCCAAGTCCCTCACGGCCCTGCTGGTGGACCGGGAAGGCAGCCTCTGGATGGGCTTCGAGCAGGCCGGGCTGTTCCGCCTGACCCCGGATGGCCGGCTGGAAGCATCGCCCTCATCCCTCGGCCCTCGCTGGACCCCCATTTCCCTGCTGGAGGACAGCTCCGGCGCCCTGTGGGCCGGCAGCGAGGAACGAGGGCTGCGGCTGCTCTATCCGGTGCCCTTCCAAGCGGTGACCATGATTGGCGCGGAACTGGAGGCCCCCGCCTGGATGGTGTGCCAGGACACCCAAGGGTCCGTCTGGTGCCTCACCGGTGACCAGGTACTCGGCCGAATCCGCCGGGGGCGCATCGAGCGTATCCATCCCGGCGTCCCTGGGGGCGGTCCCATCACATCACTCTGGCCCCGGGGAGCCGGAGGGCTTTGGGTGGGCACCCGGGGCGGGGACCTCTTCGCCATGCATGAGGGCCGGTTCCAGCGCATCCATTGGCCCGAAGGTCCCCAGCCTGATCCCATCCTCGCCCTCTACGAGGACGCCCAGGGCGTCCTCTGGGTCGCCACGTCCCGCCAGGGCCTGCTCAAACTGGCCCCCGGGGCTTCTCCCATCCTGTTTCCGGCGGTCCAGGGCGTGCTGGCCATGACCGGAGGAGGGCAGGGCCCCCTCTACCTGGCGAGCCGGACCCAAGGCTTGGGGATCCTCGATTCAGGCCAGGTGCGTTGGCTGGGCCTGGCGGAAGGGCTGGGCTCGAGCGGTGCCCTGTCCCTGCACCTGGATGATGAAGGCTCCCTCTGGGTCGGGACGGTGGATGGCCTGCGGCGCTACAAGGAGGGCGTGTTCCAGACCTTCGGCGACCGCCCGGGGCCCCTGTTGCTGGCCATTCACGCGATCCTGGAGGACAAGGTCCACCGGATCTGGTTGAGCACAGGGCAGGGCGTGTTCCAGATCCAGCGGTCTGCCCTCATCCGCAGCCTTGGGGAAGCTGGCCCGATTCCGGCCGTGGTCTTCGATCATCACGACGGCATGCCCTCGCGGGAGACCAGTGGCGGGGCCCAACCCGTGGCCTGGCTCACCCGGGAAGGGAGCCTCTACTTCCCCACTAGCCGCGGTTTGACACGGATCGACAGCCGCACCTCCACCGCCCTTGGCTCCCCCTTGCGCCTCCATATCCTGAAGGCCGAAAGCGACGAGACCGTCCTCCCCGACACCCACCCGGTCGAGGTCCCTCCGGGCACCCACCGGTTCGAGATCTACTACACCGCCACCTCCCTGACCCGGGCCGACAAGGTCCGGTTCCGCTACCGCCTGGAAGGCTGGGAGCACACCTGGAACGAGGTGGGAGATCGCCGGTTCGCCGCCTACTCGAACTTGCCTCCGGGGTCCTACCGCTTCGTGCTGCAGGCCTGGCGGCTCGATGAAGGTGCCGCTCCGCAGGAACGGGCCATCACCGTCCACGTCCAGCCCTTCTTCTACCAGCGGCCGGTCTTCTGGGGCCTCTGCGCCCTGGGCGCGGTGGCTTTCGGCTGGTGGCTGCTGCGCCTCCGGCTCCAGCAGGTCGAGGCCCGGTCAGCCGTGCTGGCCGAGCGGAACCGCATGGCCCGGGAGATCCATGACCATTTGGCCCAGGGCTTCACCGGCGTCCTGCTCCAGCTCGAGGCGGCCGAAGCCAAGCTCTCCCGCATGCAGGGCGATCCGGCCCCGATCCTCACCCGATTGGACCATGCCCGCAATCTGGCGGTGGCGAGCCTCCAGGAGGCCCGACGCTCGGTCATGGTGCTCCGCCCGCGGCGGCCCGAGGGCACGGACCTCCTGGGTGCCCTCCGGCAGCTGGCGGACCGCCTGCTGGCGGGCACCGACATCCAGGTCGAACTGGCCCTGGTCGGCAAACAAAGGCACCTCCGCGAACGCCTCGAGGAGGAGCTCC
>OBLW0100004283.1_pt1 | contig 10884 bp, 9 predicted proteins | sample 1520161 | NCBI WGS metagenome assembly OBLW01 (sample SAMEA3539309, study PRJEB22396) | soil metagenome | biome: tundra; feature: field; material: soil | place: USA | collected 2010-05 | depth 0.15 m
AGATGCCTAAGTGACTGGAGTTCAGACGTGTGCTCTTCCGATCTCAAACACAGCGCGGACACCGGTAGGAGAGATGGCAAAATTTTGAATCTCCCGCTCGGCGGACGCGAGATGCGGCCGCACCTCTGGCAGATCAGCGCTGACGTCAACATTGATAGGGTGGGCCTGTCCACTAGCGGTGTCGTACAGAAAAAGCTCGCCGAACCGGTCATAGACAATTCCGCCTGGACCCGCGCTCGCCGATCGAATGTCCGCATCATCATTCTTCACCACTTCAGTCACAGACTTAGTCGCCGGATCAAATCGAAACAGCGAGATCGGCCCGTTGCGATCGGAGAGAAAATAAACCTGCTTGTCGACCCACACAGGATTGAAGTCATTTGACCGATCACGCGGGATCTTCACCACGTCCAGCGTCGCCATGTCCGCGATCCACACCGAGCTCGCCAACCCGCCGCGATAGTTTCTCCACGCCACATATGCGGAATAGTTGAAGGGCGACGCCCCGCTAACAGGCGAATACGCAAAATACTTTCCGTCGGCTGAAAACTTCCCTGACGATGCCATCGGCAGCGGCAACGCGGTAGCGAGTCCGCCGCTTAGCGAAATTTTGAACAGTTTCGTATAACGCGCGCTGCTACTCTCCCGGTTCGAGCGAAAAATTACCGACTTCCCATCCGGAGTCCACGCTACGGCCGCATCTGCCGCCGGATGATACGTAAGGCGCTTTGGAACTCCGCCGGTTGCCGGAATGACGAACACATCTGTATTGCCGTCATATTCCCCCGTGAACGCGATCAAAGTGCCGTCGGGCGAGAACACAGGATCTGTTTCAATACCCGTGCCCGTAGTCAGACGAGCAGCGTGGCCGCCATTACGATCCACCGACCACAAATCGCCCGCGTAAGAAAACACAATCAGATTGCCGTTGAATGTCGGCCGCTGCAGTAGCGGGTGTGACGGCTGAGCGCTGGCAGCGACTGAACATGTCGCAGCGAAAAGCGCCGCGAAAAGTATGACGAAAAATGGGCGAATCGATCGCATAAAGTTTACTCCCTAAACATAGCGCCAGAAGACGCCTTGAATATGTGTTGTGGAAGATCGCGGAATCAGCCGGCACGACCCGACCAAGTTTATATCAATCGCCGCCGCCACCCCCCGTCGCCCAGCCCAAGTCAAGGCTCAGGTGTAGACTATTGCTGAACGAACGCGATGCCTGCGAACGCGATGTCAACCGCGCCAGCGGACTTCCTCCCTAGACGCGGTCGGACGGAGTCAGCCATGAAGAAACAAAAAGGATTTTCGCTGATTGAGCTGCTCATCGTCGTGGCAATTATTCTGATCATTGCCTCGATCGCAATTCCAAACCTGCTGCGCGCTCGAATGTCGGCCAATGAAGCGTCCGCGGTTGGCGCCGTAAGAACTATCAACACCGCTCAAATTTCGTACGAGTCTGCATATCCCACGGCTGGCTTTGCCAGCACGCTCGGCGCATTGAGTGGGACGGCCTGTGCTCCGCCGAGTTCAGCCGGTGCTTGCTTGATCGATACCCAGCTTGCGTCCGGCACAAAGAGCGGCTATTCCTTCGCGCTATCGGCGAGCGGTACTCCCGCCGGTACCTACCAGGTGATCGCCTCACCCACGGTTCCCAATCAGACCGGCGTTCGCTTTTTCTGTTCATTCGCAGACGCTGTGGTGCGCTCCGCCGTGTCCGCCGTAGCGACGTGCGATGAAAATGTCACGCCGTTACAGTAACCCTTCAGAAAATCAACTTCAGGCCGAACTGGATTTCGCGCGACTTCGTGGCTGTCGCGGTGATTAATCCTGCCGAAGCACTAACCGTTCCACCAGAAAATACGATCGTGTTAGGTGGATCAAAATTTGTGTGATTCACGACGTTGAAGACTTCCGCCCTGAACTGCAGCTTGATTTTTTCGGTGATCTTTGTATTCTTGAAGAGTGAAGCGTCCACCTCTACGAGTCCCGGCCCCGTCAGAGACCCCCGGCTCACGTTTCCGTAGGTGCCACTAGCCGGCAAAGCAAACTCATTGGGATTGAACCATTGGTTCGGATTGCCAGTCACGATGGGTCCGCTAAAATTCGGTTTTAGGGACGGACGATCTGGATTCCTCGTATCACCGTCGCCGGAAATATTAGAGCCAACCTGCGGCGTGAAGGGGAAGCCGCTCGCCAGGGTGGTAATCGTATTGAACACCCACCCACTTACTAACTCGCCCGCGAGTCCGCCGGTTCGCGCCAACCAATATTGCCCGCGTCCAAAAGGCAATTCATAAGTTGCCGTGAAGTGCGCCAGGTGCGCCACGTTCAACGCCGATGGCCCCCAATCTCTTCGCAAATCAAATCGGTCCATCACCATCTGCGGCTGATTGCTGGCCTGGGCCCCCGTCAACGCGGAATTATTGTCGAGACTTTTCGACCAAGTGTAATTTCCTCGAAATTGCAGTTGTCTCGAAAAGCGCCGGCTGACGTCCACTTGCAGAGCGTTATAACTGCTGTTACCTTCCGCAAACCAGAAAAATCCACTCGATAAATATTTGTTGGGGCGCGAACCTACTGGGATATACAACGCACCCTCAGGCACAGGACTCGTGGGTGTGTTAAGCCCACCGGCGGTGCACCCGCTAGCAGTCGCACAGATCAGCGGAGGAATGCTGTTCGGATCGATGCTGACTAACTGATGGAATCCGAACGACCCCACATAACCAATACGCAGCGATGTGTTGCGATCCACTTGTTGCTCGATCGTCAAATTCCATTCCTGAAGCGTGGGTATTTTTGCGTTTGCCTGCACGCCCTGTGGAGCATACGTCGTGCATGGCTTGGGCACTCCCGGACCGCACTGCTGTGCCGGCGGAACATCAGGATTCACCGGAATTATCGCCAATAGCTTTTGATTGGCAAAAGAAATTTGTCCGTTATAAGGAGGCACTGAGTTCAGTAAAAATGCCAAGGCATCCAACAACGAATAGTGAACGCCAAACCCCGCGTGGATCGCGGTAGTCCCACGCCCTGACGGATCCCACGCCAACGCCACCCGAGGACCGAGCAGCCACTTTGCGTTGTTTTGCGTAAACACCGAGTCGCCAACACGCGGAGCCGTTACCAGCACGCCTGTCGCATCGGTAACAAAGTTAGCCGCCCGACCTGCTTCTTCATTCCAGCCAGTGTCGACCTCGTGTCGCAGGCCAACCTGCAGCGTGAGATTCGGCCGCAACTTGATCGCGTCCTGCACATACCACGCGCCCATCAGGCTTCGCCAACCTAACTCAGTAGCCGTGGGCACAACCTGAAAGGTACTTACAGTTCCTTGCAAGAAAGTTAGTAGACTTCCGAATGTGGCTTGCCCGAGTTGCCGCGACGCAGTGTCTTCATTGTCTTGCATTCGCTGCAACCATACTCCGAAACTAATCTGATGAATCCCCCTGCTGATCTGTATGCTGTCCGTGAAAGTAAATAAGTTTCTCTCATTCCACACGCTAGACGCATTGTTAGGTCCGGCTGAGGTGATCGTCCCATTCGTAGTCGTCGAAATACCGCCACCAATGACGATTCCGCCTGGTCCCCGTCCCAGAACGAACGGACCCGTGCCCACCGCGAATGTCGACTGCGGCGAAGAATTGTTCGCAAAGCCAGCTCGCGAAAAACCGGCGACAAACGAATTCAATACGTGCGGAGACACGATGTGCGTCTCTTGTAAGCTAACTAACTGGCTGCGGAGCGCCAGCGCCGAAGCGAACAGGGGATCAACTAATGGAATAAGTCCGGTCCCATCGTCGACAGTGTAAGCAGCCGTTAGCGTGTCTCGATCGCTGTGAACATAATCAGTGCGGAGCGTTCCAAAATCCTCTCGTATCGACTGCTTAGGATGACTGAATGAAAGCGCCTCCCCGAAACATCCACCGCCTAACTCGCCGCCGTTAGGCAGCGGCCAATAAGACGTATAAGGCAACATACCCGGCACGAGGCCAGTCACGGGCGTTTCAACGCACTTGCTGTTTGGCAAATAGCCTTGCCGCGCCATTGCGTCGGGTACGACACTCTCGTTGCTGACTGACAAACTCTGTCGGAATCCCTCATAATTGCCAAACATGAACAGCCGGTTCTTCTTGATTGGCCCCCCCGCCGAACCTCCAAACTGATTTTGACGGAAAGGTGGAATCGAGCCCTGATCAAAATAGTTGCGCCCATCGAGAGCGCTGTTGCGAATGAACTCGTAAACGCTTCCATGCAGAACGTTGCTGCCCGATTGCGTTACCACGCTGATCTGGGCTCCCTCGCGCTTGCCATACTCGGCCCCGTAATCCGAAGTTAGAACGTTGAACTCGCGTACCGCGTCAATTCCCAGCAGACTTCCACTAACTCCTCCTGGCGTCACCGCTAATTGACTCGAACCTGTGTATTCAACGCCGTTGAGTAATAACAGATTGTCTGCCGGTCGTTGCCCGTCAGCGGCATATGCACTGCCGTTGCTCGTTGTCGTGTTAGCGCTTCTTAGTGCCGTATAGTTAATCGCCCCCGGATTGAGAGTGATCAAGCTATCGAAGCTGCGTCCGTTGAGAGGCAGGTCTTTAATCTCGCGCTCCCCGACTAAGCCTGAGACAGACGCGGTAGTCGTGTTAATTACGGGAGCTTCTTCTGATACAACGATCTGCTGAACGACTTGGCCTACTTCGAGCCGCAGGTTTACGATCGCCAGTTGCCCTACCTCCAGTTTTATTCCGGTGCGGATCGCCGCTTTGAAGCCTTCCTTTTCCGCCTTGACTTCGTGTAGACCTAGCTGCAACGACAGAACTCGATAATTCCCATTACTATCTGTGAATACCGTCCGAATCGCGCCGGTTTCTAAGTCTGATACTGTCACGGTGGCCCCCGTTATGGGACTTCCGGAAGCATCTTCGACCCTGCCGGAAATTGCGGCCGACACTTGGCTCCACGCCGTATGCGGACAGGCTAGCAGCGCGAGAACCGTCAGACACAGCGGCAGCAACCACGCCCAATAAACCGCGAATCTCTTCATCCGATGTTTTCTTTCTATCCGTCCGGCGAACATAGCAGCCCCGTGACGTGAACCGCCGCCTACAGCCCCGACTGACTGAAAATAATGTTGGAGGCGCGGGTCGGAATCGAACCGACGTATAAAGGTTTTGCAGACCTCTCCCTTACCACTTGGGTACCGCGCCGATTGCTTCACACTAGAACCTCAGAGGCGGGTCTGTCCAGGCCAATGCGGCTGAACCCGAATTCACACCTGCGTTACCAAACTTCATCTTATTTCAGAATCGCATGTGTGCTACAAAAGTCGAACATGACGTTGGTACCGGCGGATAAGTCGCGCGTCGCACACACTCCAAGAGCAGTGGATTCTCTTGCGACCATCAATTCGAATTGCAAACCAGACGCATCCTCATTTTGCCCGAACTGTTCAACCGAACTCCACGGACATCGGTGCAAGTCGATCTGCAAACAATGCGGCTTCTACTTAAGCTGCTCTGATTTCTACTGAAATCAGCAGGCCTTCGCACACTTCCTATTCTGCTTTTACAATAGAGCATGACTTTGTTTTTATCTTTGCTCAGGAGATTGTCATGGAACGAAAGGCAAGTGCAGTTTGGAAGGGCGGCCTCAAGGATGGGAAAGGGACGGTTTCGTCCACCAGCGGAGTCTTATCGAACACGCCGTACTCCTTTACCACGCGATTTGAAAATACTCCCGGGACGAATCCCGAAGAGCTGATTGCCGCGGCACATGCCGCGTGTTTCTCAATGGCGTTGTCGGCGCAGCTCGGCGGAGCCAACCTCACGCCTGAGAGCATCAGCACGTCAGCTAATCTGACGATGGAAAAACTGGAAGCAGGATGGACAATCACCGCCGTCCATCTAGACGTGGTCGCGAAGGTGCCGGGCGCGAGTCAGGAAGCCTTCAATACGGCTGCCCAGAATGCTAAGGCAGGGTGCCCGGTGTCGAAGGTCCTGAACGCCAAGATTACGATGGATGCCAAGCTCGGCTAAGGCGAAGGACGTTTGGCTAACTTTGTGAGCGCAAGACCTCGCGCAGCCTTTGATTGATCCTGACGGCGTCTTGGGAGGCCTGGTCAATCAGTTCGATCCAGCGTTTTGTATCCTCGGGAGGGGCCGACTGCGAGATCAAGTAGGTGGCTTGCACGATGGTTTCAAGCGCGTTGCTGAGGTCGTGCGCCAGGGTTCTTAGTTCCTTGGCCACATCAGCCGGAATTTTGTCTGCGGCATTTGCCATGATAGTGCGCGGCGGCGCAAGCGCGGCTAAATCAGCACCGCGCGCTCGTTTGACAGTTAGACGCCAGCCAGTAGATATTAGTGTAGTCGCCTTTATTGGCGACCCTGCCGATTTTTTTCTCAATGCGGATATGGCGGAACTGGCAGACGCGCTAGGTTCAGGTCCTAGTGATCGCAAGGTCGTGGAGGTTCGAGTCCTCTTATCCGCACCAACTTCAGCCGCAGGTTTTTAGCCGCTAGCCATCAGCTTTAGGATCTTAGCCGTTTCGGTCTACGAAGCACCCGGAGCTTATGCTCCCGCTGACAGCCGGTGCGTACTTCGGCTTTGGGCTATGCCGTACTGCCGGATTTTATACAGTAAGGCTTTGTAACTGATCTGGAGCAGCACGGCGGCTTGCTTACGATTCCAGTTTGTTTCTTCCAGGGCGCGAGCGATCGCTTCCGCTTCGGCTTCATCTTTAGCGGTGCGCGACAGAGACTTCAGGCCGCCCGTGTTTGATTCAGATTGCGCGACCGCAGCTCTGCCGAGAGTATCGACGTGCATGCCTACTCCGCCATCGGGCCTCGGCTGCAATTCGGATGCGGCGAGTACCTCGTCGCCTAAAACGAGATAGCGTTTTATGAAGTTACTTAATTCGCGCAGGTTGCCCGGCCAGGAATGCTTAAGGCACGCCTCCATCAAAGGTGGCGAAAGCGGCAACGGCGAACGCGCGTAGGATTCCGACATACGCGACATGAAATGCTTCAGCAAGATTGGGATCTCTTCCTTGCGATCGCGCAACGGAGGCAGCGTCATGGTGAAGGCGTTGAGCCGGTAGTAAAGATCTTCTCGCAAGCGCTTGTTAGCGAGCGCTTCCGGAATATCGATATTGGTGGCGGCCAAGATGCGGACGTCGACTTTGACCATGGTACGGCTGCCGAGACGCGAGAAGGTTTGATCCTGCAGAACGTGCAAAAGTTTTGCTTGAAGCAGCGCCGGCATTTCGCCGATTTCGTCGAGCAAGATTGTTCCCTTGTTGCAGAGCTCGAATTTCCCGGGTTTGGCGTGGGTTGCGCCGGTGAAGGCTCCCGCCTCATAACCGAATAATTCGCTCTCGAGCAGGTCGCCTGGAACGGCCGCACAATTCACTTTAAGGAAGGTGCGGTGGGCTCGCGGTGAAAGTTTGTGGATCAGGCGCGCGAGGACTTCCTTGCCCGTGCCGCTTTCTCCTAGCAGGAGTACGGGGATGTCGACGTTGGCTACGAGCGCCGCCTGGGAGCGAATTTTCTTCATCGCCGGACTGGCGGCGACGAAGAAGACATCGTCGCAGAGCTCTTCGATTTCGCCGGAATAGGTTTCGGCCTTGGCGGTGCCGACGCATTGTCCGATGACCGCGTCGAGTTCGGCTTTCTGAAACGGTTTGGTCAGGTAGTCGATCGCGCCGAGGCGCATGGCCTGCACAACCTTCCGCGTGTCGTTCACGCAGGAGAGCATGACTACTTTCAATCCGGGGCGGAGATGGCGAAGTTGCTCGAGCGTCTGCAACCCGTCGATGCCGGGCATGAGCAGGTCAAGCAGCACGAGATCAGGCTGCAGTCCTTTTTGGACGTGTTCGACAGCTTCTTCTCCGGTGCTGGCAGTCTGAACTTTGTGTTCATCCACTTCCAGCAGCGTGCGAATGTAACGCAGCATTCCCGGTTCGTCATCCACCAGCAAAATGTTGGCCGCTTCGCTCATTTAGGTCCTCTTGGCGGAGTGCTCAGAATTGGTTTCATGGGGATGAGAAAAGAAAATTTGCAGCCTGCGCCGGGCTCGCTTTCAACCCAAATCTTACCGCCCATACCTTGGAGAAGACGGCGAGAGATGGCGAGGCCGAGGCCCATACCTTCGGCTGATTCGCTGCCAGGCAAACGAAAGAAATCATCGAAAATTTCGAGATGATACTCCGGTCGAATGCCGGGGCCAGTATCGGCCACGCTGACTTTCACAGCATTCGGGACATTGACGGATTGACGGCGGCGATCTCCATTTACGCGGGAGTTGCTCACACCGCGACGTTCCCATATGTGCGGCTCGGCGTGCAACCAGACGGTGCCACCCTGTGGCGTGTATTTGCTGGCGTTTTCGAGAAGGTTCGAAATTACGCGCTGAATTTTCGGAGAGTCGAACGCGAACGGACTCAGTTTGTCGTTGGCTAAAAAGTAGAGTGCGAGTCCGCGTTCCTGAAAGCGTACCGACCAGAGCCGGCAAACTTCGGAAAGACATACGTTCAAATCGCCCTCGATAAACTGCATGCGCAGTTCACCGGTCTCAAGCACACTGAAGGTCAAGAAGTCCTGGATAAATTGCGCCAGACGCTGGCCGCTGGAGAACATATCGCCCATTACTTCCTGCTGGCGTTCGTTGAGCGGTCCAAGTTTTTGGCTTCTTAGAAGATCGATGTAACCGTTGAGGATGGCGAGCGGAGTCTTGAGGTCATGGGCAGCGGAAGCGAGCGCATTCGTAGTCTTTCGAAAACGATCACGCAACTGTTCCAGCTCTCGGACGACATCTTCCCCGGAGTTTGAAACAATGGGTTGTGCAGTAGGGGTGGACGGCACGCCATGTTTTGCAAGCGTACCCAGTGGAGCAACGACTGGACCCTTCTCGATTAGCGAAGACATGGAGATTTAAGTACCGCGCAAACAAAGGGGAGGTTTCGCTACCGCTAGAACGAGGGATTAAATCGACTATATGTCAGCCCCTAGCGAGTGTCAATTACAAAGCGTCCCTAAGAAGAGAAAAACATTGCACACTTGAGCTACGACCAAAAGTCATTGAAAAATTAAGCAGTCCGCTTATCAACTGTGTAATCTCCGTGTTGGGGGCGCGGTTTGGACTGATTGATGATAGCCACCGGATCGTTCCTAGGTTTGGCCCCTCAGATGCGGTTCTATTGCCATTGTTGCCCATTTCGGAATGATCAAACGCATGCCTCGTACGCTATCGCAGAAGGAAGAACGAAGATGGGCTCGGTTGCAACTGGCCATTCCGGTCTTCGTCCGTGCGCGTGACAGCAGCGACAAAGATTCACTAGAGTTTGCTACCGCAATCAACGTGTCTGCGGGGGGTGCTTTAGTGGTAGTTCGCCGCTCTTTGCCGCAATCGGCGGTCGTTTCGCTGGAAATACCGAGTGCTCCGATCGGTCCGGCCCCCGGCCTGAAAACCTCCTCCAGAGTCATTCAGGCGAAGGCGGTTTGGGTGACGCATTTCGATGGCTACCACCTCTTAGGGTTGAAGTTTGACCGCCCCTTAAGTACCGATACCGCCGCCATGGCCGGCAGACGCTTAAGGAAACGAAGATCCGTAGTGTGAAAAAGTTTTCCCTTTGAGACCCTGTCTGCAAGTGGCACGTTGGTGCCATGACACGGGTTCGTACTTCTGCGATATCATCCCGGTAAGCCACTCATCGCTGAGAGTTTAACGGAAAACTTCCCTAGCGATCCGCCTCTCTCCCCAGTTTGGTGCTTGAGATGCACTTTTAGTGCATGCGGATGAACACTTCCCGCACGGGGTATTCACTCTTATGACGACACTTTCAGTAACAACGTTGGCGCAGTCGCTGGGCGAGGTTCCCCCTGACAATATTATTTTCGGGCGTACCGAGATTATGCAGACCGTTCGTTTGCGGATGGGCAAGGTAGCCGCAGCGAATGTTCCGGTCTTGATCACCGGCGAGAGCGGCACGGGGAAGGACATCATCGCGCGACTAATCCATGGCCTTTCGCCTTGGAGGGTTGGGCCATATGTAAAGGTGAATTGCCCGGCGATCCCTGGGACCTTGCTCGAGAGTGAACTTTTCGGTTACGAAAAGGGCGCATTTACCGGAGCGGTTGGATCGAAGCCTGGACGAGTTGAACTGGCCCACCGCGGGACCCTATTTCTGGATGAAATTTCGGAGCTCGATCCGTCGTTGCAATCGAAGCTCTTGCAGCTCTTGCAGGATGGGCAGTTTTGCCGGATCGGCGCGCAGGAAGACAAAAAGGTTGAGGTGCGAGTGGTGTGCGCGACCAACCGCAATCTGGAAGCGGAGATCGAGGCTGGGACATTCCGCCAGGATCTTTACTACCGCATTAACGTCGTCAATATCCGAATGCCGGCGTTGCGCGAACGCCGCGGCGACATTGAAGATCTCAGTGCTTATTTTCTGGAGTATTACAACCGGAAGTTTAACTGCAAGGCGCGGCCGCTTTCGAACGAAGTGATGTCGGTGCTGCAGAAATATCATTGGCCGGGCAATATTCGCGAACTCGAAAACCTGATCAAGCGCTACGTAATTCTGGGCCATGAGGAAGTCATCACCAATGACCTGGTGGCGCGCGAGCCCGACTTTTTCAATCAGGAGATCAATCTGGATGGCCCGATCTCGCTAAAGAAAATGACCCGCCAATGCGTGCGCGAGTTGGAGCGCAAAGTCATTCTGAAGGTGCTGCAACAGCATCACTGGAATCGCAAACAGTCGGCCCGTACGCTGGGTATCAGTTACCGTGCGTTACTCTATAAGATTCGCGATGCTGGATTGCCTTCGAATCGCGCTCTGCGCTTGCAGATCGGAAGAGCGTCGTGTAGGGAAAGAGTGTAGATCTCGGTGGT
>OBLW0100004285.1_pt1 | contig 10883 bp, 7 predicted proteins | sample 1520161 | NCBI WGS metagenome assembly OBLW01 (sample SAMEA3539309, study PRJEB22396) | soil metagenome | biome: tundra; feature: field; material: soil | place: USA | collected 2010-05 | depth 0.15 m
TCTTCCGATCTAAAGGCCGCGCTCCGCTCAGGGGCGCGGCCCCCCTCATTATGAACATCCTCTCCGCCCGTAAATATCCAAGTCAGCGCAACGGCCAGCTTTCCCTTGCGCAGACCGAGACCCGCCGCCTTGCCTACGCCATTAAAACAACCGCCAGCCCATCGGCGGACTTCAACACCGCCGCCCGCGAAATGGCCGCGCTTATTTCCGGCCCCTGCTGGCTTGTTCCCATCCCCGACAGCACAGGCAACACCGACGCCAACACCCGGCTTGCCAGTTTCATCGCTGGATATTGTCCCGGCGCTCAGGTTGTCAAAGCCATTGGTCGCACACAGCCGATTCAATCCCAATGCGAGCGCCACAAGCTCGCGCTTGGCCCCATCCCGCCAGAGCAGCACCATTTTGCCCGCAATCGCAAAGCCCTGACACTTCGGCAAACCTATTTCGTGGACAACGTCACCACCAGCGGCCACACGATGGAAGCCGCCCGCGCCGCGCTTGGATTCGGCGCTGGCCTCGTCTTTGCCGACGCCGCCCCCCGCCGCGTTCAGATACAAGCCACGCTCCTTTGAGCCGCCAACCGAAACCCATCCGGGCCGGCCAGGGCGCCGCCCCGGACCCCGCCGGGACTCGCGCCGTCCCGGTCCCGCGCCAAAGGGCAAGCCCTCTGGACTCCATTTTTTGTTCTCACTTGCCGAACCGGCTAAAACGCCACGCACCCGCACCGCCCTTCCTTTTCAAAACTTTCCCAGGGCGGTGCAGGCGCTCTAGTCCTCAATCGCCGGACGGCTTTGCTTTTAGTCCTTTGGCCGGACAGGCCATCACGTTCGGGCGCGCGGGGGAAAGTCGGCTCGCCATTCCAATCGCAAGCTCATTCCACGGCTCACCGCGATTGGCCACTCGCCGCGAGCAGCCAGGCGCGCCCGTCACAAACCCGTCAATTTCCTTTGGGAAATTGACCGCGACTTCGTCGCAACCATGTAGCGCAGCGTGTCAGCCGGATCGTCACCGCCAACCCCATCTTCATCCGTGTCCACCTTGAGCACATCCTCAGGCCGATTCGGATCTCCGCCTGTCAATGCCTTGAGCACCGATGCCCCCCTGCAATTCAGAAAATTGTCCGGTACATCCGCGCCGTAGAGCAGCGACTTGCCAAGCAGCCGCCCCAGCTCGAACCGCTCGCCAAGCCAATCCGGCCGCAACGTGCCCACGTTCGTCGGTCCAATGATGCCGGTGATAACCCGGATCAATGTCCCCTTGCCGCCGCCCGCCGTGCCCGTCAGAATCACCAGTCGCTGAGCCAGATTCACCCCAATCAATGCGAGGCCGCACCAACGTTGCAGCAAGTCCAGATCGTCCGGCTCCAATGCCGCCCGCAATAACGTGTCGAGAAACACCGGACATTGCGCATCCACCTGATACGGCACCGCCAGCTTGTTCCGCCGCCGATACCTGGGGCTGAATGGCAACAGCACCTTATCCACGACCCGCAACATGCCGTTGTTGCACGGCACAAACTCCATTAAATCCGTCTCAAAGAAACCCTGCCGCACCTCCAGCAATCCCCGCGCACGCGAAAGCACGCCCTTGAGATTTGAGGAATCCCGGAATCTGAACTCCAGGTTGCGCGTGTCGAACTTCACCGCGCAGCCTCGCGCACATTCCAAAAGCAATTCACTCAATCGCGCCGCCAGCCTCGATTCCCGTTCCTCACAGAATATCCCGTCGCCCGGCGAATACGTGTAGAAGCGGTCTTCTTCCGTCGCAAATACCGTCGGCGCTTTCGGCGAACCGACTTCCCCAAGCGTCGCCGCCAGAAAATCTTCCGACAGGTCTTTGACAAACGGACGCTGCTTTTCACTGTCCGGCAAAAACTCTTGGACCGCGTCCCCGAGTCGTTTCGGCAATTCGGGAAACTTCGCCGCAAACCACGCCGCCGGGGTGTCCGGCAATGCCAGCGTAATCGTTGCCGGTGCCACCGGCGCGGGCGCCTCGACTTCATTCTCCTGCGCCCACGATTTCATCTTTTCGGTTTGTTCGTCACTCATTGGGTGATTCCTCCAAAGTCCATTTCCGGCCGTAAAGCGCGTCTTGCGTCGGCTGATTCAATATCGGCACCCCGTCCGGTTGTGCGTTCAAATACAACAACCGCTGCACACGCTTGCCGCGCTCCGCTTGTGGCAACCGCGACAACCGCACTGCCGATAACGCCCGGCCATCCGCCCCCAGAACAATGAGAATGGGTTTGATTTCCCCAACGCGCTTGTCCCAATCCGCCTTGCTCGCCGCGTCCACACGCACCAGCGCATGAATTGACCGTCCGCCGGACTCACAGATGCAGGCAATCCGCAACGGTACCTGAACACAGCGCAATATGAAGTCACGGAGACGGATAACGGCCGGATTGTGCTCAGGGAAAAAGTTTTCGTCGCTGGCTCGCCCAAACCAGTCGAATATAGAGTCCGGCTGGCGGTGAACGGCGAAGCATTAGTGATCAACCTTGACCTGAAGAACCGGAACGGAAATTCCGACCCGCTTTTCCATTTTCTAAACGACAACGCCAAACCCTGGTCAAAACGTTGTGACTTCATTGTTTTCCACCGTCGGGGTGAGCGAATCGATGTTCACTGCCTTGAATTCAAATCAGGCTCATTACCAGCCAGTCTGGTGGATCAACTTGAGGCCAGCAAAAACTGGGTGCGTGCGTTGCACAGCACAATCAAATATTACACAGGTGATGCAAGACGGTTGAAATTGACGAAGTTTGTTCTGTCGTGTCATCCCGCACCAGCGCCGTATCTGGATGGGGCTGGCAAATATCTTTTACGAGACCACTCCATTCGCCATTATCTGTATCAAGACATTGACGGCATGGCGCTGAATGCACTGGAAAATACCAACGTCGAAACCATCAATTGACGAACCATGAAACAGCATCTCGAAACCCGGTTGGAAGACGCCATCATTGACCACTTGACCAAGCAAGGCGGCTATGTGTTCGTGGATTACCGCGAGGGGCCGGCCAAGGACCGCTACGACCGCGCCCGGGCGCTCGATCCGGCGTTGGTTCTGGACTACATCCAAAACACCCAAGACAAGTTATGGAAAAGCCTGTTTGATATTCACGGCCCGGAGACCGGAAAGGTGGTTCTGGATCACCTCGGCAAGGAACTGGAAACGAAAGGCATGTTGAATGTCCTGCGTTATGGCTTCAAGTGTTACGGGAAAAATTTGAAGGTGGCCACCTTTGCCCCCAGCAACCGGATGAATCCCGACACGCTGGCCCTCTATGGCAAAAACGTGCTTAGCGTCACGCGCCAGCTTCATTACGGTGTAACCCATGGCAATTCACTGGACTTGGCGTTGTTTCTTAACGGCCTGCCATTGGTCACGGCGGAGTTGAAAAACCCACTCTCCGGCCAGACGGTGGAAAACGCCAAAAGACAATACAAGGAGGACCGTGACCACCGGGAGTTGATCTTCGATTTCAAGAAACGCACGCTGGTTCATTTTGCCGTGGATCAAGACCAGGTGTTCATGACCACGCGGTTGAGTGGCGATAAAACGCATTTCCTGCCGTTCAATCTCGGCAACCAAGGCCATGCTGGCAACCCGCCCGCTGCGGAGGGTGGCTACCGCACCGCCTTTCTTTGGCGGGACGTGTGGCAACGGGACAGTTTGCTGGACATCATCGGCCGGTTCATGCACCTGCAAATTGAGGAGAAGCGCATCCTCACCGATGAAGGCATCAGGAAGATTACCAAGGAGACGATGATTTTCCCGCGCTATCATCAACTGGATTGCGTGCGGCGCACGGTGGCACATGCTCAAAAGCATGGGCCGGGCCGGAACTATCTCGTCCAGCACTCGGCCGGTTCGGGCAAATCCAATTCCATCGCCTGGTTGGCGCATCGGCTTTCGTCGTTGCATGACGATCAGGACAAAAAGATTTTTGATTCGGTCATCGTAGTCACAGACCGCCGGATTCTGGACCAGCAGCTTCAGAACACCATCTACCAGTTCGACCACAAGCAAGGGGTGGTTCAAAAGGTGGATGAAGACACCCGGCAACTGGTGCAGGCGCTGGCCAACGGCACGCCCATCATTATTACCACGCTACAAAAATTTCCGTTTGTTGCCGAGACGCTTGAAAAGTTGCGCGAAGAGGATCTTCCCGGCATCGCCATTTCCACCAAGAACAAGCAATTTGCCGTGATAGTGGATGAAGCGCACAGCTCGCAATCCGGCGAAGGCGCGATGGAATTAAAGGGCATCTTGAACGCGGATCGCCTCCAGGAGGAGGCCGTGAAATATGTTGCCGAACAGGATTTGGATGAAGATGAGGATGCGGACAACCTCGCCGGCGTGGTGCGGGAGATGATGAAGCGGCCCAAGCAGCCGAACCTGAGTTTCTTTGCGTTCACTGCCACGCCCAAATATAAAACCCTGAAAGTTTTCGATGAACCCGGCCTGAATGGCAAAGCGCCTTTTCACCTCTACACCATGCGGCAGGCCATTGAGGAGAAATTCATCCTGGATGTCCTGAAGAATTACATCACCTATGAGGCGTATTTTCATCTCGTGCAGGTGAATGACGAAGACCCGCACGTCCTCCGCAAGAAAGCCGCGCGCGCTTTGGCCCGCACCCTTACATTCCACGCGGTGAATCTCCGCACCAAAACCGAAGTAATGGTCGAGCATTTTCGCACCCATGTTCGGCACAAGATCGGTGGACGCGCCAAAGCCATGGTCGTCACGGAGGGCCGGCTTCATGCCGTGCGCTACAAACTGTCTTTCGACAAATACATCGCCGAGCAAGGCTACAAGGATATAAAAACCCTGGTGGCCTTCTCCGGCATCGTGGAGGACCCGGATGTGCCGGGTAAAACCTGGACGGAAGTGGGCATGAATGGCGGCATCAAGGAGAGCGAGTTGGCGGCGAAATTTGACACCCATGAATATCAGGTCTTGCTGGTGGCGGAAAAATATCAAACCGGTTTTGACCAACCGCTGCTCCATACCATGTATGTGGATAAAAAGCTCACGGGCTTGCACGCCGTCCAGACCTTGTCGCGCCTGAACCGGACGTGCCCCGGCAAGGAGGACACGTTCATTTTGGATTTCCGCAATAAACCCGAGGAAATCTATAAGGCGTTCAAGCCTTACTACGAAGACACGCCCACCGAATCTTTGACCGACGCGCAGCATCTTTACCGGCTGCAACATCAGATTTTGGAGACAAAATTGATTTTTGAGGAGGAGGTAAAGGCGTTTTGCGCGGTGTATTTCAAGCCGCGCCGTAAGGAGACTGTCAACGACCAGTCTCAAATGAGCGGTGTCCTCGATCAAGCAGTTGAGCGGTTCAAAGCGCGGCCTGAAGAAGAACGCGAAGAGGCAAAAACGTTGCTGGTGAACTTCCGCAATATGTATGGGTTTCTCTCGCAGGTGATCCCGTATCAAGATTCCGACCTGGAGCAGCTTTACACCTATTTGCGCTTCCTGCTGACCAAGTTGCCCAGGCGCGACACCGGACCGGGCTATCATTTGGAAGACGAGGTCGAACTGCAATACTATCGCCTGCAAAAGATCAGTGAAGGCCAGATTGATTTGAATACCGGCGACGGCAAGCCCTTGAAAGGGCCGAGTGATGTCGGCACCGGTCAGGAAGATGAGAAAATCCGGCTATCGGAACTGATAGACATCCTCAATGAGCGTTTCGGCACGGATTTTACCCAGGCCGACCAGTTTTTCTTCGATCAGATTCAGGAGGAAGCCATCGAGAACGAATCTCTCAAGTCGGCGGCAGCGGCCAATTCCAAGGAAGATTTCCGCTATGTGTTTGAAAAAGCCTTTGAGGGACTGGTCATTGACCGGATGGATGGCAACGAAGAAATCTTTGGCAAGCTGATGAGCGACGCCGAATTCCGAAAGCTCGCGGTGGAACATCTCCTCAACAAAGTTTACACCACCTTGAAGAAACCAAAGGCTGAGGCAACCACAACTCCGCCATAATGAAATGAATTTAGACACAGATAAGCGCGCCGGCGTAGAAGCCATAATTCCAATATGAACAAAGAACGTCTTCGTAAACACATCACCGATTACTTGGCTCACCAGAAGGCAATGCCAGACAAGTATTCCACCGACTTGCAAGAGCGCATCGACCGCTCAACATACTACCGCTCGTGGAATGCTGCGAAGCTCGCGAAGATGACCAAAGATGACCTGACCGTATATTTTTCCAAGTTGTGGGCGATGCGCATTTGGGGCAACAAGCAGTATGTCGTGGATCAGCTCATCGCGGACAACACCTTGTCCTCGCTCCTTGAACACTTGGCTGAACTCGTTTGGTCTTCAGCGCCATTGGAAAAACGGTGGGATCATTTTCGCAAGCACGTGAAGGGCGTCGGTCCGGCCATGATGAGCGAGATACTTTGTCATGTTCATCCTGACACCTGCATGTTGTGGAATCGGCGCGCCTATGTCGGTCTGAATTATCTCGGTGTCAAAGACCTTCCACGCCACAACTACCAACTCACCGGCAATGTCTATGTGCACTTATGCACGGTCACGGAATCCATTGCGCAGGAAATGCGGGCGATGGGTGACAAACAGGCAAACCTGCTTACTGTGGACTACTTCATTTGGGATGAATTACAGGTCGAAGAAAATCTTTCCAAAATCCACAAACCCAAGGTTGCAGCGCCTACTCCCGTCCCGGTGGAGAAAGTGGATGCGGCCACCTCCGCGTTCATCCACGACGAAGTCCGGGACAAGATCGTGGACATTGGCCGCTGGCTCGGCCTACAGGCCGACAAGGAAAAGAAGGTTGCCGACGGCGCGAAGGTTGATGCCATTTGGGAAGCAACCATCGGCAACATGGGCCGCGTTATTTACGTTTTTGAAGTCCAGACTAAGGGCTCAATTGACAGCTTGTTGATGAATCTCCTCAAGTCGCTCAACAACCCAGCCGTTCAGGGTGTCGTAGCGGTTTCCGACGCGGCCCAACTCGGAAAAATCAAGACCGAGGCCGCCGGCGTCACCGGCCTGAAAGACAAACTCAAGTTTTGGGACTACACTGAGGTTCTTGATGTCCATGAAGCTCTCGAATCCGTCAACGACGCTATCAACAGTCTAGGCTTGGTGCCCCAAGGATTTTGACCGAAGCAATACGGCAAAACACCGCGTAGCCAAATGACCATTCAAAAACCATTTGAACTCATTGACCGGAACTGGGGTGCCGTGCTGGATCAGGCCGTAGCCGCCGACCACGCCGAGTTGCGAATCATCTGTCCCTTCATCAAACGCGGAACAACGGAGCGCCTCTTGCGCGCCGGTCGTCCCCGCACCATTCAAGTTCTCACCCGTTTCAATCTTGGCGACTTCTGCGATGGTGTCAGCGATTTATCCGCGCTCCGGCTGTTGCTGGAAAACGGCGCGCAGGTTAAAGGCATTCGCAACCTTCACGCGAAACTTTACCTTTTCGGCCAGACTCGCACCATCGTCACCTCTGCGAACCTGACGGATGCGGCTATGCAGCGCAACCATGAGTTTGGATTTGTCGCTGGGGACGCCACCATCATTCAGCGTTGTCGTGAATATTTTGATGACCTTTGGCCGCGTGCCGGCGGTTTGCTTACCGCAGAAAAGTTATCCTCCTGGGAATTGCAGATCGAAATTTCCCGCGCCCGGGGCGCTGGTCCGGCCACCCGCAGCGGATTGGACGATCAGGGCACCGATGTCGGCTTTGACGCGCCAGCGCCAGATGGCGCGCCGTTCGCCGCGCTCACCGGGCAGGCATTCGTCAAGTTTTTCGGCAAGGGCGATAATCGTGTTGAACATGACTTGAGCATTTTTGAAGAAGTGGATGGCTCCGGTTCACATTGGGCTTGCACCTATCCAAAGGGCAAGTGCCCCCGCCAGGTTAAGGATGGTGACGTCATGTTCATGGCTCGCATGGTTTGCAAGCCCAACGACTACTTGATTTACGGCCGCGCCATCGGCATGACTCATCAGCCCGGACGCGATGACGCCACCCCGGAAGACATTGAAAAGCGGGATTGGAAGGATCAATGTCCTCATTACATCCGCGTGCATCATGCCGAATTCATCGCCGGCACGCTCGCCAATGGCGTCTCGCTTAAACGCCTGATGGACACGCTTGGTTCCGATGCGTTTGCCAGCACTCAAGACAACGCCGCTGTCGGCGATGGCAACACCAATCCAAGATTATCGCTCAAGCAGCAAGCCCAAGTCAGGTTGTCCGCACAAGGGTTTGGTTGGTTGCAACGCGAATTTGAAGCCGCTTTGTCCCGCCACGGTCGTCTCCCCGAAGCGGACCTGACCCGCCTCGACTGGCCAATGTTTTCAAATCAAGTTGAACAAAAGGTCATCGAATTCGACAATCAGAAAAATCCGAATGCTGACATTGAATTCCAAGCTTGGTGTAAGCAATATCCAAAGGGTTTTTACCTCAACGGCATAGCACCCAAAAAGTTCATGCTCCATAAGTCTGAATGTCCTCACGCCGGAGTTCTCGCACCAGGTATCTTGCCTACATCAAATCCGAAATTCTGTTCACTCGACCGTGCTGAACTTGAAAAATGGTCTTTGGAGAAGGGCGCAAAGGTTGAAGCGTGCAAAACATGTTTATAATCAATGGGACAAAACTTCCGCTCTCTGATTTCCACATTCAACCTTCAAGAATCCCCACCACCACCATTGCCGCTCGAAAAAGTCCCGGTCAATCCGCACCGGCTCGATGCAGCGCCACCGCCGCCGGATTCTTATTATGTTTATTGGTTTTCACGCTGTCCGATAATGTTGATAAATAAATCCATGAAGCCAGACTGTAGGACTCAAATAATCCCCAATGATTTGAAAAGCCCCCTATGGATGATAATATTCTCGCTCTTGTTAATCCGTGCATCTTTATTTAGATATTGAAATATAGATGTGTTGTGCTGTTTCGGTTGATTCCCAATAACACTGAAATGAAATAGGATGCGCAAAACGAAATCTGGATCTTTGATTTGGAATTTTTCTTCTGCTGCCCGCTGTTTGTACATGTCCCTAAAAAGTTGCTGTGGAATGGTCTGCCTCCGCAATTGCGAGAAGATATCCAATACCTGTTCAATTTCAGGAATCATAGGGTAGACTTCGTCTACTAATTCATTTCTGAGGTAGTTTGAAAACGCCATATCAACTTTCTTAACGGTTGAAGGCCGAATTTGTGGTGACCCCGCCGCAACTTCCTCGTCACAGCATACTTGAAGATAACGGATAAAATCTCTAGGGCGTAAATGTGTGCTTCTGGCGATATATTGGAACTTAGGTATAGCACGCCTTTGCATGTCGCCGATATGAATGTCTCCTGGCGCCATTAAGATGTTCCACGCTTTAGAATATGGATATGGGATACACTCTGGGTCTAAAGCGCGGGAAATTCGAAATGCGAGCAGATCTTGAATTTTAGTGGTGTCCCATTCTAACGACACCTTGAAGTCTTCCCACTTATTCTTATCGGCATCTCGAATAAAATCGTAAATATCGTCCCTAAGAAAGATTACTGGAAATATTCTATGTTTCTTATCTAAAAACGTTGATCTTACATCCTGTATCGCCTTAAACAAGCTTGTGAGCAAATGAAAGTATTCTTCGTTGCGATGCTTTTCTAAAATCTTTCTGTAATCTTCATCAAGTTCATCGAATACAATGTAATATTTTGAGCCATCAATGTTCTTAACAATAATTTCTTCCAAGAGATCAACTCTTTCTGAAATCGGCATCGTTGTGCTTGTGGGCTGACTTCCTAATTTCACTGTCAAACCAGAGCCTAAAATGTTAACGCCGAATTCACCGCTGGTCCATTTTGAGAACACACGACTCAGTGATGTTATGGGTTCTTTGTCAAATATTTTTTCCAACCTGTTACGAACATCGCTTTCAATGTTTTCATTTCTGGCCATCATTCTGCAAACAAAGGAGTATATTAGATACTTCCAAACTGTAATATATTGGTTTGGAGTGTTGTAGCTCTCGTTCTTAAGGTTGTACAGTTCATGGAAAGGGAAATTCTTAAAGGTTAATTTTTCAGTAAAGGTCTCGAAGTCATGGCTCCCGCATATGTGTTCTGAAATTGCGGTTTTGCCCGTCCCTTTTCTGCCTATTACGAATGCTTTTTTGCCTGACAAGACATCTCCCGCCTCTCTGACGAAATAAAAATACCGGTCGATATCTTCAAGTTTCGCCTCTAGTTTCCACTTTGATATCTCTGTGACAAGCGCAAGATCAGTCTCGTTTCTCATAAGGGATTAACTTGTCCCGACCGTTGAGCACTTGTCAATAATAATCATGATTCCGCCATTAATTCTCAACCAAATACTCTAACCTCATCACGAATACCCCCCCCCCACCATTGCCGCTCGAAAAAGTCCCGGTCAATCAGCACCGGTTCAACCAATTCCCTGAAAGTGAAAGGATCAGGGCAGTCACACTCCCCGCTCTTTGCTTTTAGGGTGCAGTTCCGCTCCCGCTCCTCTGCGTCTGACCATTAGCCTCTCGCGCCGGCAGCGCATCTGGACGCCATGCGTTCCGCTTTGGAATCACAATTGCGGCATTTGCTTCTCGTTCCTCTCCTGGATTCGCTTGCTAACAATGCGCATCGCTTTGTCCAGCCAGTCGCGATTCCGGCTGCATTGTTCCAGTTCCACGGTCGCAAACCATTTGCGACCGTTCTGCGACGGCTTCCCCAACGGTTTCAGATGTCCGGTTTTCATCAGGAACGGCAGATAATATGCGGGCCAGCCGAATAACACCGCCGCGTCTTCCATGCCCACGCACGCGGGCCAGTATTTCCTGACTGCATTGTTTTGGGAGTTTGT
>OBLW0100004288.1_pt1 | contig 10878 bp, 12 predicted proteins | sample 1520161 | NCBI WGS metagenome assembly OBLW01 (sample SAMEA3539309, study PRJEB22396) | soil metagenome | biome: tundra; feature: field; material: soil | place: USA | collected 2010-05 | depth 0.15 m
AGACGCTCAACGCCTCGAGCGCCGAAGAAAAAGCCGACTACGGCGTAATCAAAGAAAAAATCCGTACCGATTTGAAGCGGTATATCTCGCGACAGACTCAGCGAAGGCCGCTGATTATGCCCGTGATATTGGAGATATAGGAGCTAACGCGGTACATCAGTATCCGGCTTCGCGTCCGTGGCGGACAGCCAGTATCACCACCTGTTTTCCGTCGTAGTGATACAGAGCAACATAGGCGCCGTGTCCGAAGTCAATCACCCACTCGCGGAACTCCGGCGGCAGTTCTTCGATGGGACGGCCGATCTCGGGATGCTTGGCCAGCCCCTTTACCCCTTGCCGGATCGCCGTGACCGCGCCCTGGGCCGCCTCCCGGCTCTTCGGAGCCAGAAAGTCGTAGAGTCGCGCCACATCCAGCAGGGCTCGCTGCGACCACCTTAATCGTGGCATTTTGGGGGAGCCGCGCGCTTGCCCGCTTCGAGCTTAGCTAACCATGTGTCCGCTTCTTCGGCGGTGGCGTGCAGGCCGGTTGTTTGGTAATGACTCCAGGCGGCGAGCGCATCCTGGCGGAATTGCTCGCGCTTTTCTTCGCGCTCTATATACTCCTCGATGGCCTCGCGCATCACCCAGTGCGGCGAGCGCCGCCGCGCCGCTGCGAGCCGCCGGATGCGCTCTTTTGTCTCGACATCGAGCTTCAGACTGGTAGTAGAGGGCGATGCCATTGCAAGTGTTCCTCGGTGTTACCTCATAACACTATAGTACTCGACGTCAGGGGCGACAAGATATGCCTAGCCCAACGGGTTCTTCCACCGCAGCCCGGGAAAGCGCGCAAAATCCCGGTCCGCCGTGTGCAGCACGCCTCCATACTCAACCGTGAGCGCGGCGATCTGGGCATCGATTACCAGGGGGCCGGCCGCGCGCCCCTCCTCAATCATCCGCTTCAACACGGACCAATGGTCGTCGCCGGGCACCAGTACTTGTGTCAGCGGCTGCCCGAGCCACTCGTCCACAATCTGCACAGCCTGTTCCACAGAGACACGGGTCCCGGATAATCGTCGATTCGTTATCACTCGCAGAAAAGCGGAGATGCTCTGCCATGGAAGGCCCACGACCTCGGCTCCAGAAAACGTCCGCTCCAGCCAAGCCATGCTTTTCTTATGTAAGACGGAATGTGAATCGTACGCGTAGATCAGCAAATTAGCATCGATAACGATCATCGATGCTCCGGCCCCTCGAGGTATTCCAATAACTCCTCAACTTTTTCAAACGGAGGCAGGTCGAGATCGAAAGGCTTGACGCGGAAAGGCTTCGCGGCTGGGCGCTTGGCAGCCATCAACCCCAGCCGGAGAGAGCGGTTGACCACGCTCTTGAAAGATTCTCCAGAGCGTCGAACTTCCTTGCTCAGCAAGTTCGCGACGTCGTCGTCGAGGGTGAGAGTCGTTCGCACATCATGATGATACATCATTAGACATCATGATGCCAAGCCCGGCGGATCCGGGATCGGGTTTGCAAAAACACTCTGGAAGAGGCACTCTAAAACGCTCAATGGTTTTTCTCCAAGACATCCGTGCCGCCCAAGCACTCCTCGAAGGCATTGCAGTGCATACTCCCCTCCTCCAATGGACCGCCCCCTCCGACCCCCGCCAGCTCTTCCTCAAGCTCGAAAACCAGCAGCCCATCGGAGCCTTCAAACTCCGCGGCGCCTATAACAAGGTCGCCTCCCTCAACGATGAAGAACGCCGCCGCGGGGTGATCGCTTACTCCAGCGGCAATCACGCTCAGGGCGTAGCCTACGCGGCGCGCGCCCTCAAAGTAAAAGCCATCATCGTCATGCCCTCCAATGCCCCAAAAAACAAGCTCGATGCCACGCGTGCCCTGGGAGCCGAAATCATCATGGTCGGCCCCGCCAGTGAGGAGCGCCGCCTGCGCGCCGAACAACTGGCCGCCGAGCATGGCTATGTCGTCGTGCCTCCGTATAACGACGAAAAGATCATTGCCGGCCAGGGCACGGTCGGCCTCGAAATTCTAGAAGACCTGCCCGACGTGGAGACCATTTTGGTTCCCGTGGGAGGAGGGGGGTTGATCAGCGGCGTCGCCGCCGCGATCAAACTCAGTCAGCCCAAACCGGGCCGGCCCCCTATCAAAATAATAGGCGTCGAACCCGAGTTAGCCGCCGATGCGCAAGCCAGCCTGCGGGCTGGTCAGATCGTCTCCTTCCCGGCTGAAAGAGTCTCGCAAACCATCGCCGACGGCCTTCGAACCCAGAGCGTCGGATCTATTACTTTCGAACACATTCGCGCCTATGTCGACGACATTGTAAGCGTGACCGAGAAAGAAATTCTCGAGACGATGCGTGCCCTGGGTGGAAATGCGAAGACCTTGGCGGAACCAAGTGGCGCGGTCGCTCCGGCCGCCTTTCTTTTCCATCCCGAGGCGCTCCCCACCACAAAAATAAATGTCGCGGTGATCAGCGGCGGCAACATCGATCCCGTGATGCTGGCTGACGTGCGACAGCGCTGACGACTGGCACGAACGGAGGTAGCTGCAGGAGGTCCGGCCTCCCGAAATGTAGAATGCTCCAAGCGGCCCGCCGCTTTCTATGATTCGTTTTGGCATCGCAGGGTTCGGATTGCACGCCGTCAAGCGGTTGATGCCGGGCTTCGCTCTCGCGCAGAATTGCAAAGTAGTCGCCCTCTCTCGCCGCGACTCCAACCAGGCGCGCGCCAACGCTGAACAATTCGGGATCCCGCATGTCTTTTCCTCCACCGAGGAACTCAGCCGTTGCCCAGACGTGGACGCCGTCCTCGTCACCACGCCGAATGTTTGCCATCGGCAGGATGTACTTACAGCCCTCGCCGCTGGCAAGCCGGTTCTTTGCGAGAAACCGATGGGCATGAACGCCGCCGAATGCCGGCAGATGGTCGACGCCGCGGGCCACGCTGGGCTCCTGCTCGGTGTTGCCCAGGTCTTTCGCTTTGAGGAGAGTACCGCCCTGCTGCGCCAGCGTGTCGCTGCCGGAGACATAGGTCGACCCATCTTCGCGCGGGCCGAGTTTTCTTATCCCGGGCTGAATCACAGCCGCGCTTGGCTCAATAACCGTTCCGTGGCGGGAGGTGGTCCCATCGCCGACGTGGGCGTTCATTGCATCGATGCCTTGCGCTACGTGTTGCAGGATGAACCCACGCTCGTGAGCACCGTGGCTCGTTCCGACGAACATTCGGGCGATGTCGAAGCCTCGGCGATCCTGAGCTTCGAGTTTCGGAAAGGAACGCTCGCCACCGTTCTGGTTTCAACTCGCGCCCACTATCGCACTCCCTTTGAGGTCGTGGGCGACGGGGGTGTTCTACGCGTTGACGATGCGTTAAAAGTGGAACGATCGATTACGGTGCAGTTGTGGAGGGGTGGGGAACTCGTATCGCAGGATGTCCTTTCCAACCAGTTTGCGTATGCGAAACAGGTCGACAGCTTCGCGGTTGCGGTTGAAGGCAGGGGGATATTTCCGGTTTCGGGAGAGGAAGGCCTAAAGAACCAGACCATTTTGGATTGCGCCTATCGCAGTCTCTTCACGGGCAAAACCGAAGCGATCCTGCTGGGCGCAATTTGAGCCGCTCCACTGTCAGTATCGCCATGAAATTAAAATACTTACTAACTGCTGGCGGCGCGAGAGCTGCCTCATATTCAACGGTTCGCCAGGTATGCACTAACGAGCGATCGAATGGCACAGTCGAGCCACTTGCCACAGATTGCATCCGTGCTACGATGGGTAACCTTGCGATTGGTTACGATCGCAAAAGAGGCCTAAAGACGATATAGGACGGCTGGCTATTTTTGAGTCCTATTCCCCCGCTTTGTTGCCCTTGAACGCTCAAAGCTTAATCCCGGGACTCCGACAAAGGCACGGGTAATAGAGGCAAACGGGGAAAGTGATTGTTGCTAGTGTGCAGCAGATTGCATCCCGAGGATTTAAACCTGTAACCAATGTGGCTGCAAGTTGTTGAAAAATAAAGTCGGCAGGGTAACAGTGGCTTTGGAACCGCAAGTGCTGGTACAGAAGTAGGCGAACTCTACCTTAAACCGGTATGTTCTGAGGTAGATTAGGAAAAAGCAGCAAAAATTTTGGAGGGAATTAACATGAGGCGAGTGGTAGTGTTGGCTTTACTGGCTATGGTTTTACCGATTGCCGCTTGGGCGGATGCGATTACTCTCACCAACCAAGTTGGATCGATCTCGATCACAGGTATGTCCGGAACCAACGGTGCCGGAACGATCGGCGTATCGACGATCAGCACCAAGGGATCGGAACTGACCCAATACAACAATGTTCAAGCTGGCCCCGGACATTCCCTGGGTACGGTCAGCTATTCAACCGGCGCTCTAACCAGCGGCACAATCTCTGGCGGCGGGACTTTCGCGGCTGGCGGATCCTTCACCGTTATTGGTAAAGGCGCTTGGGCGGGTGCTTTGACTGGAAACAAGTGCGGCGGAGGTTGCACCCTTTTCAGCGGTAGCTTCACCGGCCCTATCACGTGGACTCTAACGGGTGGGTCTGGAGTGCACCTGACCTACAGTCTGAGCGGCAACATTGCCGGAACTCTCTACAACGGACGCTCGGTTAGCGGCTCAACCGTTCAAAACTTCATCTCGACCAAGGGTCAGCTCGCGGCCGGCATTGGCCACATCACCATGGGAACCAGCGGCTTCGGCACACCCGAGCCTGGCACTTTGGGTCTCTTGGGTACGGGACTGGTCGCAATTGCGGGAATGTTCCGTCGCAAGCTGATGAGCTAATCGCATCTTCGTCAGTTCGCCTCTAACACTCAACTCATGGCCCCGCCGCAAGGCGGGGCTTTTGATTTGAGAACAAACTCTTCTGCCCATCCATCGCCTCCCCGAACCAGTATTTCCCCTTCGCTTCCGAACCCTTGTGCCAGTCTCGAATTCGAAGCTTGAGACTTCGACTCCCGGTTACCGCCGTAACAGATCGCTATGCCTTTGGTGTTGACCTCCGTGGCCTCCGAACCTAGAGTCAGGCGCAGGGGGTGGTATGAAGGATATTCACGAGGTTTTGCGGCGCAAGCAAGCGCAGTACTCACAATTGGGCAAGCAGATCGAACTGCTGCAACAGGCCGCCGAAAAGCTGCGCGAGGTCGCGCCCTTGCTCGCTGAAAACGACGCCGAGGACGATTCCGCGGTTCTGTCCGAAGTTGACGAGGAAAACTCGAATGCGATGGCTGCCAAGGCTGGTGCACAGCCTTCCGAAGCGGCCCCCGCGCCCAAGCCCGGACGTAGCTTCACGCCGCGCTGGCCATAAGTCACTGCAGAATTGGCAGCGGCGGTTGGCAGCACGAATTGAAGTCCGAAGCGAGAGGGGGCTTCGTCGCAAATGGTATTGCAGGCATTACTGGTCTCCAGGGATGACCAGACGGCGGAGACGCTGATTCGGGTTCTGGCGGAGTTTGGGGTCGCGGTCACCCGGTCGAACGCGATCGACGTAGCCATATCTCGACTGTCGGAGGCGCGCTTCGATCAGGTCATCGTCGACTTTGACGCCGACTTTGACGCCGACTTTGACCCCGACTTTGATACCGATTTTGACGCCGCCTTTCGGGGCGACGCCGATGCCAACATCGATGCCGAGCTCGATACTCGCCCATCGCCATCCCACCTGCTTGAAGCCTGCTGCCGCCTGGCTGCGTCCGATCCTAACCCGCCTGTTCGGGTCGCGCTCCTTCACGATCCTTCGCAGATCCGCTCGATCCTGGGTGCGGGAGCGCATTTCATTCTTACCAAGCCCATCACCAGCGAACAGGCGCAAAAAACTCTGCGCGCCGCCTTGGCGTTGTTAATGCGCGAAAGACGGCAATCGTCGCGGGTCGCCGTGCAGGCTGCGATTTCAATCGGTTGTGACGATGGCAACTCCGTGGAAGGTATCCTGCTTGATCTGAGCACGGGTGGCATGGACGTGCTGGCCGCCAAGCCTCTTCCCTCCGCCGCTATAGTCAACTTCGTATTCGAACTTCCCGACGGCGGAATCGGCATTTGGGGCAAAGCGGAAGTGGCCTGGAGTAACTCCAACGGTCAAGTCGGACTGCGCTTCCTCGCCATGGACGACGGGATGCGCGACCACATGCAGCAATGGCTGGCTCTTCACTTCCACGACACGCTACCGGAGGAACCCAATCCGGCCAGCGAATGTACGCTCACCGACCTCAGTCTGGGCGGCTGCTACGTCGAAACCGAATCGCCCTTTCCCCAATCCGCGGCCATCGACCTGTGTCTGCGCGCCTCAGACCTGGAAATTCACACGGAAGGTTTGGTCCGGATCATGCACCCCGGAAAGGGGATGGGCATCGAATTTCCAAACCGTACGGAAGAGCAGCGCCAAAGTGTTGGCCGCTTCATCGAATTTCTCGCCACCCAGCCCGATGCCAGTCCGCAACTGGAGGTTTCTCCGCGTGCGCTTGTCGCCACCGGATCCAACCCGGGCTCAGACGCCAATCCTGGTGGCAACGCCGAAAACGAGCCCGATGCACTTCTGGAATTATTAAGAAGTGGCAGTTTGCTGGAGGAAGAGGCGTTTCTCGATGCCTTGCACCGCCAGCGCACTCCCGTCGAAATGGGCCAGTGAGCACCCGCTAAACACACCCTGCCGCTAGGACTTTACAATTACCCGAGTCAAAACCGGGACCCGGGCCGGCACTCCGTCTTTCGTGTCGACCCAGTCCCAGTCTGGTCTGTTCCACCTCATTGTTCGCAGACTACCGCAGGCCCCTTCTCAAATCATTTCTGCCAGATTAATTTCTTAAGAATTTTTCCAATGCAATAGAATTGCCGTGCGCATTGAAACGGGACGTGATTCGAATCCCGGTTTGTATCAGGGTATCGCTTTAGCGATACCGCAAAATGCTTGCTTGAAACGCCCCTTCAGGGGCTGCGCTCAGAAAATCGCAACCGTAGGGAATCGATTGCTAAAGAATCCGATCTTTCTTGCCCTGCTGCTGCTGGGCGCTCCACTCTTAGCCGTCGCCCCTTTCTTTTGGCACGGAATTCCATCGGGCCACGATTTCGAGTTCCACATGTTTTCCTGGATGGAAGTGGCCTCCCAGTGGAAGGTCGGTGTTGCCTATCCTCGCTGGGCAGAACTCGCGCACTGGGGATACGGCGAGGGCCGCTTTCTGTTCTATCCGCCAGCCTCCTGGACGCTCGGCGCGGCGCTCGGCGCAGTTCTCCCATGGGCGATGGTCCCCGGCGCGTGCTGCTGGATCGCGCTGACCCTTGCGGGACTGGCAATGTACCGGCTGGCACGGCAATGGCTCGCGCCCTCCAGTGCGCTTTTTGCGGCTCTGTTTTATGCACTGAATCCGTACCACCTCTTGATTGTCTATTGGAGAAGTGCGTACGCTGAACTTCTCGCTGCCAGCCTACTCCCTCTCCTGTTGCTCTTCCTGTTGCAGATGTGCACGCCACAAACCCGGCCGGACCTGCGACCCACGCTCTGCCTCGCTCTAACCCTGGCCGCCGCTTGGCTAACGAACATACCGGCAGCCGTCATGATCCACTATTCCGCCGCTGGGCTGGCGTTGCTCGTAAGCGCGATTGTGATCTTGCACAAGACGCCCAGCGGAGTGAATCGACCATTGTGGACTTGGCAGCGTGTGCGTCCCGCTCCGCTGTTCCTGATCCGAACCGCACTGGCCATTCTCCTCGGAGCCGGCCTCGCCTCTTTTTTCCTGATTCCGGCCATTTATGAACAGCGCTGGATCAACCTTGGCGAAGTCATGTCGCCCGGCGTCCGGCCCCAGGATAACTTCCTTTTCACGACTCTTGCCGACCCCGATCACAACCGCTTCAATCTTTTGGTCTCAACCGTAGCCGTAACTGAAATTTGCGTCCTGATACTGGCGCTCTATTTTTCCAGGAGAAAGAATCGTTTAGGGACAGGTGCCAACCGTGGTCCCGCCGAGCGAGACTCAACAGCTCTCAGCAAAACTCTTTGGCTGCCACTTTCCGCCTGGGGCATCGCGAGTGCGCTGCTCATGGTAAACGTCAGCAACATACTCTGGCTGCATCTGCCGCAGCTTCGCTACGTGCAACTTCCCTTCCGCTGGTTGCTCTGTCTGAATGCTGCCTTGGCAATTCTTCTAGCCCAGGCCGCGCTCCGTTGGAGTTCGCGTCTGCTTGCATGTGCCCTTCTGTTGGCGGCGCTGCTCGTCGCGGGCGACCGCTTTCAACTTCCCTGGTGGGACCAGTCCACCGACATTCGCGAGATGCGCGATGCCGTCGCGGACAGCACAGGCTACGAGGGCTCCGATGAATATGTCCCGGCCGGCGCTGACCCCTATGAAGTAAACAAAAACTTGCCGCGCCTGAGCAATGCCTCAGGAGAACCGCTTCAGAGCCAGATGCTGGCGTGGCGGGCGAACGAGAAGCACTTTACGATCCACTCTGCCTCGCCTCAAGATTTGACCGTACGCCTTTTCACTTATCCGGCATGGGAGGTCATTGTGAATGGCACGCCCGTGGAAACTCAGAAGTCCGCGGTCACCGGCCTGCTCGTCATTCCGATTGCCGCTGGAGACAATGACGTCCGAATCGGATTTCGCCGGACTACGGACCGCGCGATCGGCAATGGAGTGTCGCTCATCAGCCTGGGAGTTTTCGTGATCCTCTGGAAGAAGACGCGCAAAGCAACTAGGCTGAAAAGTTCGTAAGCAGTCCTTCGTGGTACCCCGTGTACCCCGTGGTTAGAGCCTTTGATCTCCCTCCGATGAGAAACCAGGTCAAGGAGAAACTGAGCGCAAGATGCCAAGACGCATTCTGATAGCAACCTCAAATCCCGGCAAGCTCCGCGATTTCGCCGGAGCGGCCGCGCCCCTCGGCATCACCATCGCCACCATCCCGCATTTCGACTCTCTGCCGCAAGTCATCGAAGACGGTTCCACGTTCGAGCAGAACGCCAGTAAGAAAGCAGAATCCTACAGCCGAGCCGTTCCCGGCGAACTGGTTCTAGCCGACGATTCCGGATTGGAGATCGACGCCCTGGGGGGCGCACCCGGGGTCCACTCCGCCCGCTACGCCGCCCCCGACCTGCAAAATAAAGAACCTCACCAAGCCGAGGCCAACACGGACGATGAGGCCAACAACCAGCGCGTCTTGCGCGAACTGAAAGAGATCCCGGCAGACCAACGCATCGCGCGCTTCGTATGCGTACTAGCCATAGCCCGCGACGGTCGAACCCTGCACACCAGTCGCGGCTCAGCTGAAGGCCTAATTCTCGACGCACCCCGTGGAAAGAACGGCTTCGGCTACGACCCGCTCTTTTATTTCCCGCAAATCGGAAAAACATTTGCCGAATTGAGCGCCGAAGAGAAAGCACAGTACAGTCATCGTGGCGCAGCCTTCCGCCTGTTCCTCGCGTGGTACAAAGAACATCAAAAGCTTTAACCGCAGAGGACGCCGAGTTCGCAGAGAAAATCTATGGTTGGAGTTTTTACACCTTTTAAGAATGCAACAAGCTTGGTCTTCCTAGTGAATGAATTTGATTTGTTTTGAAAGGGCACGGCTTGAAGCCGTGCCGCAACCGCCACAAGTTAGCGGCGGCTTCTAGCCGCCGAGGGAATGTTGGATTAAAACAGGCCACTACCAGATTTTCTCTGCGAACTCTGCGTCCTCTGCGGTTAGAGCTCTTGACTTCTCTTCCCACCGAAAACGATAATAACCAGTTTGCACATCGGACCACGTAAGGAGCCAGCCATCGTGGCGTCAACTGCCAATCCCGTCGCTCCCAGAATCAAATCGGGCGTCGCTCCACTCCGCGCGGGCGAAGGAACGTCGTTCCTGCTGCGCCGCCTCCATTCTCTCAGCGGAGTCGTGCCCATCGGAGCCTTCCTCCTCGAACACTTCATCTCGAACGCCGAAGCCTTCAAAGGCCCGCTCGCCTACGGCAAGCAAGTCGAGTTGCTGAACAGCCTGCCCGGCGTTTTTCTGCTGGAGTTGTTCTTCATCTGGATCCCGATCCTTTATCACGGCCTTTACGGCATCTATATCTGGTATCAGGGCGACACCAACGTCGCAAGCTATCCCTGGAGCGGCAACTGGCTCTACACCTCGCAGCGCTGGACCGGAATCATAGCCCTCGCCTACATGGTGCAGCACACCTATCATCTCCGCTTCACTGGGACGGTCCTCGGACTGCGCCCCGATCAGGCCTTTGCGAAAGTCCAGCACGAATTCCAGAATCCGTGGATGGTCGCCTTCTATTGTGTAGGAATCATCGCCGCCTCATGGCACTTCAGCTACGGCCTCTGGCTGTTCGCCGCAAAGTGGGGCATCACGGTAGGAGAAAGAGCGCGGAATCGCTTTGGCTATATCTGTCTAGCGCTAGCCCTGGGATTGATTTTGCTGGGCGGCATAAGCATCACCGGATTCTTCCGAACGCCGCCGCAGCCTTTAGATTCGAACGCAACGGACAATATCGTAATGCGATAAAGGTTGTCGTTGGTCGCTAGTCGTTAGTCGTTCGGAACCGGGGTGCGAACGACTAACGATTAACGACCAACGACCAAGATCGGATTCATAAATGGCAGCTCCAAAAATCATCGTCGTAGGCGGAGGCCTAGCCGGCCTGGCCGCCGTCATCAAAATCGCCGAAATGGGCGGAGAAGTCGACCTCTTCTCCATTGTCCCGGTCAAGCGCTCCCACTCCGTCTGCGCCCAGGGAGGCATCAACGCCGCCAAAAATCTAAAGGGCGAAGGCGATTCCACCTACAAGCATTTCGACGACACCATCTACGGCGGAGACTTCCTCGCCAACCAGCCACCCGTCAAAGCCATGTGCGATGCGGCTCCCGGAATCATCGATCTCCTCGACCGCATGGGCGT
>OBLW0100004289.1_pt1 | contig 10878 bp, 14 predicted proteins | sample 1520161 | NCBI WGS metagenome assembly OBLW01 (sample SAMEA3539309, study PRJEB22396) | soil metagenome | biome: tundra; feature: field; material: soil | place: USA | collected 2010-05 | depth 0.15 m
GGACCCGGGCGGTTGGGGTGTGGGCGGCGGTGTCCGGGCTGGCCCTGGCGGTCGGCCCGGTCATCGGGGGCGCGCTGATCGGCGTGTGGAACTGGCGCGCGATCTTCTGGTTCAACCTCGTCTTCGGACTGGCGGCGCTGGTCGCCGGGCTGATCGTGCTGCCGGAGAACTCCGACCCGGACGCGCACCGCGTGGATATCCCCGGGACGGTCCTAGGGGCCGCCGCCCTGACCGCTTTCGTGTTCGCGGTGATCGGCGCGGAGAACACCGGCTTCGCCGCACCCAGCGTGCTCACCCTGCTCTGCCTGAGCGTGGTGGCCGCGGCAGCGTTCTTCTGGTGGGAGAGCCGGGCCGCCCACCCCCTCCTCGACTTGCGGTTCCTCCGCATGCCGACGTTCCTGACCGCCAATGTGGTCGCGTTCTGCGCCTACTTCGCGACGTTCGCGGTCTTCTTCTTCACCGCCCTGTACCTCGAGGAGGTCGTCGGGGACACCGGGTACCAGATCGCGCTGGCCTTCCTGCCGATGACCGCGCTGATGATCGCCGCGTCCCTGCTCGCCGGGCGGTGGACCGACCCGTCCGGGCCACGCTGGTCGATCTTCATCGGCTGCCTGATGTTCGGGGCCGGGCTGCTGCTGACCACGCTGACGCTCAGCCCGCACCCCGCGTACCTGCCGCTCGCCGCGACCCTCGCGCTGACCGGCGCGGGCATCGGCGCGACCGTGGTCCCGATCACGTCGGCAGCCCTGTCCGCGGTCCCGCCCGCCCGGTCCGGCATGGCCGCCTCCGCCACCAACACCAGCCGGGAGATCGGGGCGGTGACCGGCGTGGCGATCCTGGGCGCCCTGGTCAACGCGCAACTACGGTCCAGCCTGACCAGCCGGCTGAAACACCTCGGCATCCCGGCGAACTTCCAGTCCATCGTCATCCACGCCGTCGAAACCGGGGGTGTTCCCGCCAACGGGAACACCAAGGGCGCGGGGGGCGCGGCCGGGGCGGGCCAGGGCTCGCTAGTGCAGGAAGTGATCCACGCGGCGTACAGTGCGTTTTACGCAGGATTGCACGCCGCGCTCCTGCTTTCGGCCTTCCTGGTGCTCGCCGCCGGGCTCTTCACGTTCGTCCTCCTGGGCCGCCGGGCCGCCCGCTCTGACCGGGTCTGACCGGGCTCGTCGGGGAACTGCGGGCAGATTGGCGGGTGGCGACCGTGGCTAGTGCGGCCCCCACGGCACATAGCGGCGCGCTGGGCCTCGCCACGCTCCTGACCTGGGTTTTCACCGCCGGAATCGGCGCCTACATGCTCCGGTCCCTGGTCATCCACGGCGCCCTGCGCCGGCAGCGCTCGGTCCGGGACGGCCTGTCTCCCCGGGTCCTGTACGGGCACTTCAGCCTGGCCCTCACCGGCCTGGTGGTCTGGGCTGTCTTCGTGGTCACCGGCTGGGGCCCGCTGGCCTGGGTGGCCGTGGTGCTGCTGGCGCCAGCGATCGGGCTGGGCATCTGCACCGTGACGTTGTGGACCCCGTACCCCCGGCCGGCTGGCGACGCGGCCCAGGCCGCAGGCCAGCCTGGCTACCCAGCCCAGCCTGGCCACCCAGCCCATCCCGGCCCGCCGGAACATTCTGGCCAGCCGGAACATCCCGGCCCGCCGGGACAGGACCGCCGCGCGGGCAGTCTTCCCCGTGCGGGCCTGTTCCCGCCGCCTGCCCACGACGCTGTGCACGGCCGGGTCACGGACGCGACGCTGGCCCGCGCGCTCACCGACGAGGCCCTGGCCGCCCGCCTCATCGACGAGGTCATCGCCAGCCTGCCCGCCGACGGGACGAAGCGGGCCCGCAAGCCCCGGGTGTACCCGGTGGCGGTCATCCCGCTCGGGCACGGGCTGGGCGCCATGGCCACGTTCGTGATGGCCGTGATCACCGCGATCGGTACCCGGTGACCGCCGCCGGGGAATGCACCAGGTCATGAACCGGTCCGAGATCCGCGAGCTCGTCCGCGTCGCCCGGGCTGACGCTCCCTACGGCGTACGGGCCCTGGCGCGCTGTTACAGCGTCGGCGACCTGCGCCGCCTGGCCCGCCGGCGGCTGCCCGCCGCCGCGCTCGGCTATCTGGAGGGCGGCGGCGAGGACGAGTGGACGCTCCGCCGCAACCGTGCGGCGTTCGGCGAGGTGGAGCTGGTTCCCCGGGTGCTGCGGGGCGTGAGCCAGCCGGACACGGGCACGACGGTCCTGGGCACGCGGATGCCGCTGCCGTTCGCCCTCTCCCCTATCGGCTCGCCGCGGATGTTCCACCACGACGGTGAGCTCGCGGTGGCCCGGGCGGCCCGGCACGCCGGGCTGCCCTACGGTGTCTCGACGCTCGCCACGCAGCCGCTCGGAGCCATCGCGGACGCTGCCCAGGGCAGCCCGCTGTGGTTCCAGCTCTACCTGTGGGGCGACCGGTCCGCGGCCAGGAAGCTGATCGCGCAGGCCCGGGCGGCCGGGTACCAGGCCCTCCTGCTGACCGCGGACACCTCCGTGCGCTCTAAACGGGAACGCGAACTGCGGCACGGCATCGTGCTGCCCACCCCGGAGCTGACGGTGCGCACGGTCGCCAACGGCGCCCGCCACCCCGCCTGGGCCTGGCACTTCCTGACCTCGCCGGCGCTGGGGTTCCCCAACCTCTCGATGAACGGGCCCACCTCCCGGCAGCGGCTCAGCGAGATGTTCGACGGCACCGTGGGCTGGGCGGATCTCGGCTGGATCCGCCAGGAGTGGGACGGCCCCATCGCCCTGAAGGGCGTGCTGAGCCCCGACGATGCCCGGCGGGCCGCCGCCGAGGGAGCCGACGCCGTCATCGTCTCCAACCACGGCGGACGGCAGCTCGATCACGTCCCCGCGGCCCTCGAGGCGCTGCCCGGCATCGCCGACGCGGTCGGGGACCAGGTCGAGGTGCTCTTCGATTCGGGGATCCGGCGGGGCAGCGACATAGTCACCGCCCTGGCGCTCGGCGCCCGGGCGGTCCTGGTCGGCCGCGCTCATCTTTACGGGCTCGCAGCGGCCGGGGAGGCCGGGGTCCGGCACGCCATCGACATCCTCGCCGGCGAACTGCGGACCACCATGTCCCTGTGCGGCGCGGCGACCCTCGCGGACCTCGACCGGTCCCTGCTCCGGGCCGCCCGACCAGGCTGGTATCAGCCGGGCAGCTGACGCTGGCGCTCTTCGAGCTGCCGGAAGATCTCGCTGTAGCTGCCGCGCATGTCGTGCGGCACGCGCCAGACGTCTACGGTCCCGCAACAGCCAAGAACGCGGACCCGCACCACCGGGGCATCCGGGCGGCCGGTGTCGCGGCCCCACTCACGGCGGTGACCGAAGATGGTCAGCCCGCTGACGTCGACGCTCACGCCTTCCGGCACGTAAATATCCGCGTTTCCGAGAGCCACCAGGACGGTCACGGCGGTCTGCGGCCCGTCGATGGTGGCTTCGCGCAGATCCAGGTCCAGGTCGCCGAGGGCGCTGGCGGCGAGGGTCCACCGGCGCAGCCGCAACGGTCCGCGCCGCGCGACATGACCGAGCAACGCGGTGGTGAAGCGGGCCGGCTTGCGGCCGGGACGGGAGATGCGGGAGGGCACGGCGGGCAGGTCTTCCTGGACACGCGCCAGATCGCTGCCCACCCGGGCCTGGAGGACCGCCTCAACCCGTTCGGAGAATTCGTCCAGCGTCAGGCGGCCGGCGAGCAGGTGCTCGCGGAGCACGACCACAGCCTGCTCACGTTCGGCATCCGACACCCGGATCGACGCGTCGTCCATAACCGCCACGCTAGACCACGGCCGAGCCGCCTTCCATGTCCTGATTCCTGCGCGGCCTGGGAGGCACCGGGATCAGTCGCTGAGCAGGTGCCGGAAGTAGGAACCCGGGTCGGCCAGGAACCCCCGCCAGGCGCCGACAATATGCAGGTCCTCCCACCGGGACGTGCGGATGCCCCAGTCGCCTAGTTCCCAGATGGCCGCGCCGGGAACGGCGGCGACGATCGGCGAGTGGGTGGCCACGATGGCCTGCGACCCTTCAGCGGCCAGATCGTGCAGCAGGCCTGCCAGCCCGAGGCTGGCCGTGAACGACAGCGGCGCGTCCGGCTCGTCCATCAGGTAGAACCCCGGCTGGTTGACCCGGGTGCGCAGGATCTCCAGGAAACCCTCCCCGTGGCTCAGCTCATGGAAGCGCTCCAGGCCCCGCCCAGGGTGGTCTTCCAGGTAGGTGTAGAGGCAGTGCATGGTGTCCGCGCGGAGGAAGTAAGACCAGCGGGGCCGGAGAGGACCGCGCTCGACGATCAGCTGCGCGCCCGCCCCCGGTTCGCTGTCCCTGAGACGGAACAGCTGGGCCTGGGCGGAGCCGCCCTGCGGGTTGAGCCCGCAGGCCCCGGCCAGCATCTCCATGACGGTAGATTTCCCGGATCCGTTCTCCCCCACCAGCACGGTCAGCCCGGCGGGCAGTTCCAGGCCCTCGCAGAGCAGCTGTTCCACCGCCGGGACCGTGGCGGGCCACCGGGAGGTGTCAACCCGGATACCCGGATCAGGGCGGATCACGCGGACCGCGCGATCGTCTCCCTCCCACCCCGCATCCTCGCTGCTGGCCACGATCCCATCTTGCCGTGCCCCTCTGACACGGCACGCGGTCCGGCCCGCCGGCGTGATCGCCACCGCTGAGCGTCACCCGGCACCGGCCAGGACCTTGAGCCAGTCCCGGGAACCGGCTTCCCTGGTCATGCCCAGCACCTGCAGCCCGGCGGCGCCCAGCTGGCCCGCAAGCTGGGCGGGCTCACGGTAGAAAAACCAGCGCTGGGTGCCCGGGGCGTACGGCACCGTCTCCAGCCTGGCTCCGTCCCCGAGAGCGGTGACCAGCGCCAGATGGCCGCCGCGGCGCAGCACGCGGCGCACCTCACCCAGGACCGCCATGGTCTCGTCGAGAGGCACGTGCAGCAGCGCCGCGCAGCACCAGACCCCGTCCAGGCTCCCGCCAGCCAGCGGCAGGCACCGCAGGTCGGCCTGGACCACGCGACCGGGGAGCGCCCTCGCCGCGATGGCCAGCATGCCCGCCGAGCGGTCGATGCCGGTGACGCGATGCCCCGCGTCCGCGAACGCCGCGCCGTCGCGGGCCGGTCCGCAGCCCAGGTCGGCGATGTCCGCTGCGCCCGGCAGGCGGGCCGTGAACCCGTCCCTCAGGTCAGGGAACGACCGGCCGCGGCCGGTCTGGCGTTCCGCGTACACGCTCGCGATCTCGTCGTACACCGCCTGGTTGTTCGTCGTTGCCTCGTCAGTCACCCCCTGATCCTGGGCGAACCCGTCCCGCGAGGGAACCGCATTATGGCGCGCAGCCCAACGCCTGCGTCAGGACCGGTGACGGATGAGGCTGGCATGCCTGGTGATTCTCGCGGTACGTGCGCTGCCCCGCCCGATCCGCGCCCTGGGCTGACTACCTTCCCCCAACGGCTTTACCGATACAGTCTTTATCGGTAAAGTCATGCCGTGGGCGATGAGGTGCGGGACCGGGTGCGGGTGACGCTCGCTGAGGTGGCGGCCAAGTGCGGGGTGAGCCGGATGACGGTGTCCAACGCCTACAACCACCCCGACCAGCTGTCGGCGGAACTCCGGCAGCGGGTGCTCGCCACCGCGGACGTACTAGGCTACGGCGGCCCGAGCGCAGCCGGGCGGGCGCTGAAGCGGGGCCGCAGTGATGTGCTCGGGGTGCTGCTCACCGAGGCGCTGCCGTACGCGTTCGGGGATCCGGGTACCGTCTCCTTCCTGCATGGCGTGACCGCCGCCACGGCGGCGGCCGGCCTGGCGCTGCAGCTCATCCCGGCCGCCGCGGAGACCGCGGAGCGGCTGGTCCGTGACGCCGCGGTCGACGGGCTGATCGCGCATTCACCGGCCGACGATGACCCGGCCCTGGCGGCGGCCCTGCGCCGCAGGCTGCCCACGGTGGTGTCCGGCGGGCCCGCCGGCGCGGGAGCGGACTGCGTCACCATCGACAACGAGGCCGCCGCCGCGGCCGCTGCCCGCCACCTCATCGACCTCGGCCATCGCAGGCTGGGCGTGGTGACCTGGCGGCTGCATTCCGACGGGTTTACCGGGTGGACCGGCCCGGCCAGGCAGGCCAGCGCCCGCTATGAGGTGTTCCGCCTGCGGCTGCTGGGCTACCAGCGGGCCGCCGCGGAATCAGGCCTGCCGCCCTCGGCCGTCCGGGTGTGGGAGCAGCCCGGCCACAGCGTCGCCGACGGGAGCGCCGCGGGACGCGTCCTGCTCAGCCCGCCCGGCCCGGAACGCCCCACCGCGGTGCTGGCCAGTACCGATGTGCTGGCGCTCGGAGTGCTGCAAGCGGCCCGCGAACTCGGCCTGGACGTTCCCCGCGACCTGTCGGTCACCGGCTTTGACGACATCGAGGAGTCCGGGCGGGCGGCTCCCCCGCTGACTACCGTCCACCAGGACCTTTACCAGCAGGGCCAGGACTGCGCCCGGCGGCTGATCGCCCCGGGCACCGCGACCGGGCTGGTCCACCCGACCCGGCTGATCATCCGGGCCAGTACCGACCGCGCGCCTGAGCCGCCATGATCATTACGCTGGGACTCCTGTCCGGCCTGCTCACGACCGGCGCGTGGCTCCCCCAGCTGCTGCGGACCTGGCGGCGCGGCCGCGCCGACGACATCTCCTATACCTACCTGGGCGTCTTCGCCGCGGGGGTCCTCGGCTGGCTGGCCTACGGCCTGCTCGCCGCGCAGCCCGCCGTGTTCGCCGCCAACATCGTCACGTTCACCCTCATCGCCGCCCTGGCCCTGCTCAAGACCCGCCCCCGCCGGCCCCCGGACCGGCCGCGCCGCTGAGCTCTTCCGCACTGTCCGGGTCACGGATTATCGGGAGCGGAGACTGCCGTCGACTCAGCCAGGAACTCATACTCCTTGTCCGACAGCCGGCCCAGGTCATACGCGAGGACGACGTCGTCGAACGAGCCGGGAACATAAGGCTCGAGATCGTCGATCGCGGCCCGGGCCTGGCCGAGCCCCGGCGGGCAGGCGGATGGCACCGCGGGCCACCGGCGGACACGGAATTCCAGTCCCAGCCCTTCCAGGCCCAGCTGGCCACGCTGGTAAGCGCTGATCATGGCGGCCACGGCGCCGCCAGGCAGCCCCCCGCCTCGGGCGTTCCCGGCCGTCACACTCGCAGGCTCAGCCTCTGAGACCCACCGGATGCTGTTCCAGGCCCCGGCGACGGCCGGGCCGTCCAGCGCCCGGATCGCCTCGGCCGGGATGTGCCGCCCGCCGTATCCGCGGCCGTGCCCGTACTCCTCCTCGCCGCGCTGCTGAGCCGCGAGGGAACAGGCGACAGAGTCCTCGATGCCGATCTCGGCGAGCAGGGCCGTGACGGCGTAATCGGCGAACCGCAGTGCGTAGACCCAGGATTCAGCCGACGGCCGTGAGGCCGGCGAGACGTCCAGGATGACATTCCAGCCATCGTTGACCGCGGCCAGCGCGATCCGCTTCGCCACATACTGTGCCTCGGCATGGACCAGGTCAGCGGCCGCCAGCGGCGACCGCCCTGCCACCTCGGGGATGAGCTGATGCGCCGCCATCGCGGCCAGGACACGGTCAATGCTGATGGTCAGGTACCGCGACCGGTCAACGCCAAACTCGTCCAGCACGGCATCCCTGGGGGCGCCCGGCAGGCCGCCGACGATGATGGCGCTGCGCTCCCGCGGTACCGGCTCAGCGGCCCGGAGAGTCTCCGCGACCAGCTCGCCCCTGCTCCCGGTTACGGTCCGCGATCCAGATCATGGTCAATCCTCGGCCGGGAAGGCCGAGTCAGCCCGTCTCACTTCCAGTCACCCGCGCCCGGTCTGTAATCCGCAGGTAGTAACCCGCGGGATCGAGGATGCGGAAGTCCTTCAGGCCCCAGGAACGGTCCTGGAGATCCTCGGTGAGCGGCCATCCCGCCGCGACGACCCGGTCGCGTTCCCCGATGACGTCGTCCACTTCAAGCACTAGTTCTACTCCCGCAGGCGGCCGCCGGGCCGCTCGGCCGCCGCCCGGGAGTTCCGACCGGAGCGCCCCGACGTGGACGCGGCCGCGCGTCAGCGAGACATACGGGCTCGGATCGTCGCGCTCATCCTTCATGACCGTGAAGCCGAGCACCCTCGTGTAGAAGTCGACGGTGGCGTCCAGATCATCGGGAAAGATCTCGAACCGCAGCGTCATCTCCATCACCGCATGCTGGCACACCCAGGCACATCGGAGCGCTGGCCGGCCCGGCGCGGGCGCCATTGTTCCCAGAATTCTGGGAGGGTCATCCGGCCTCCCGGCCGTGATGCTGACGGTGACGAAAGGAGCCAGCATGTTCGCACGAACGTCGACATGGTCGGGATCACCAGAGGCACTGCAGAAGTGGGCCGACAGTGCAGTCACTGAGGTTATGGGCTTCGTGAAAGGGCTGCCCGGGAACGCCGGCGTGATGTTCCTGATCGACCGCGACAGCGGCATGGCGCTCACCCTCACCCTGTGGGACAGCGAGGACGCCGCCAAGGCCACCGATCAGTTCGCCGACCAGAGCCGCGCGGCGACCGTCGCCGCGACCGGCACGGAACTGGTCGCGCGCGGCAGCTATGAGGTCGTGGCCAGCAGCTAGGGTGAGCGGCAGGGAAAGAGGGAGCCATGCTCACCGGTCCGGCGCTGGACAACCTGGCTGCCTCGGTGGCCCGGCTCTGCCGGGCGGGACTGGATCCGGACGCGCTACGGGCTGAGGTCCTGCCGCGACTTCGCAGGGTCGTGCCGATCGATGCCCTCTGGTGGGCGGGCGCCGACCCGGCCACGCTCCTCTTTACCCGGTCGTACCGTGAGGAATTGCCGGAGGAATCCGGCCCGTATTTCGTCGAGAACGAATTCCTGCACGACGATGTCAACAAATGGACCGAGCTGGCCCGGGACCCGGCGGGCGTGCGCACGCTCATGCAGGCAACGGACGGTAACCCCGCGCGGAGCGATCGTTACCGTGACATTTTCGCGCCCCTCGGCCTGCAGGATGAGCTCCGCGCCGTCTTGCGGGTCCGGGGCGACTGCTGGGGCTATATCTGCCTGCACCGCGAGGCGGCCGCGGCGACGTTTTCCCGTGACGAGGCACGCTTCGTGCAGCGGCTCGCCCCGCACATCGCCGAGGGCATCCGGATGGGCTTGCTACGCCAGGCCTGCGGCCGGGAAAGCGCGGCCGGCGGGCCAGGGCTGATCCTCATCGGCGCGGATGGTGGGGTCGCCGGGACGAACCAGGCCGCGGAGCAGTGGCTCGAAGACCTCGGTGGCCAGCCCGACGGGTCCGAACTGCCCATCGAGATCTCGGCGCTGGCCACCAGGCTCCGGCACCTGAAGGACATCGAGCCTGCGCTGCCGCGTCTGCACGTCCGGACCAGAAGCGGCCGGTGGGCGGGGCTGCATGCCTCCTGGCTGGCTTCTCAGGCTCAGGACGTGATCGCGGTCGTCGTGGATGACGCGGCCCCCGCCGAAGTCGCACCGATGATCATGACCGCTTACGGGCTGACCGACCGCGAGAAGACGATCACCGCGCTGGTCTGCCAGGGCCTCCCGACCCGGGAGATCGCCAGCCGGCTGCACCTGTCCACCGACACCGTGCAAGATCACCTGAAATCCGTATTCGACCGGACCGGCGCGCACAGCCGCGGCGCGCTGGTCGCCACCGTCCTGCAGCGGAGTTATCGCTCAGCCTGACCGCCGGGGTCCCGGTAAACCATGCCCGCTCGCGTCAGCGGCGCGGTTCAGTTGCCGTGGCCAGGATGGCGGCGATCTCGTCTACCGAATCGAGTTTCCCTGCGGCAACGTCCATGGTGAGGTCATACGCTTCGCCGTTGGTCGGGGTGAGGTGCGGCCATTGACGCCGTAGAAAGCGATAGTCGTGGCGAGGCTGAGCCGCTTGTTGCCATCGGTAAGGGCGTGGTTCCTGGCCAGCGAGTGAAGCAGGGCCGCGGCTTTGGCGTCCAGGTCTGGGTAGGCATCCTGGCCAAACGCGGCGGCCTGCGGGCGGGCAAGAGCGGACTCCAGCAACCCGTAGTCGCGGACAGCGGGTTCATTGCCCAGGGCGCGCACGGCGACATGCAGCAACTCCGGCAGCGTCAGGTAGATCACTGCCCGAGCCGCTCCAGTGCCTCCGCGTAACGAGGCAGTTCCTCATCCAGGACCTGGTCGAGCAGCTCATCGCGGCTGTGGCTTTCGACGTACTCGCGGATGGCCTGCCGGATCACTTCCTGCATGGGCCGTCGCTCCAGCTCGGCGCGCCGGCGCAGCGCTGGCACCGGAGTCGCGGGCGGGCAGCGGTCAGGCCGGACGCAGCCGTGCGGTCAGCTCGATCTCCACGGCGATGTCGAAGGGCAGTTCGGCGAGGCCGACGGCGCTGCGGGTGTGGCGCCCCGCCTCACCGAAGATCTCCACGAGCAGGTCAGAGCATCCATCGATGACCGCCGGGGTCTGGTTGAAGCCCGGGGCCACGTTGACCATCCCGAACACCTTCACGATCCGGGCGATCCGATCAAGATCACCGAGCTCGGCCCGCAACGTGGCGAGGATCGACAGGGCCGTCGCCCGGGCCGCCTGCCGCCCCTCCTCCAGCAGGAGGTCGCCTCCTACCTTCCCGCGGATGACGTTCTCGCCGTTGATGGGCCCATGGCCCCCTACATAGACGAGGTCGCCGTCAACCACGCAGCCGAGGTAGTTCCCCGCGGGCGGGAAGACCGGCGGAAGCACGATGCCCAGTTCCTGAAGCCGTTGATCGATCACGCAGGGATCCTACGGCCTCCGCCGGACACCAGCGGGGCGCCGTGACTAGTCGTCAAAGCGCCAGCCGCGAGCCCTCTAGATCGG
>OBLW0100004290.1_pt1 | contig 10876 bp, 9 predicted proteins | sample 1520161 | NCBI WGS metagenome assembly OBLW01 (sample SAMEA3539309, study PRJEB22396) | soil metagenome | biome: tundra; feature: field; material: soil | place: USA | collected 2010-05 | depth 0.15 m
AAGTACGTGGGTTTCAGATCGGCTCCAGGATGGTAGGCCGCCAAGGCGTGCTGCAGGGCCTCGTCGCCAACCATGTCACGCAGCATCCAGAATACGAAGCTGCCTTTGCCCCGCAGCAGAATCTCGTCTGAGGTATTGAGCAGAGTGTCGTCCGCTGGATGAGTTTCAGCCGGCTTCGTTGCCGGGCCCGAGGATGAGTCTGCAGATTCCTCGGTCTTCACCAGCGGTGCCATAACTTCGTCGAGAAACTGCAGCGCACCCTTACGTCCCGAACGGCGCTCGACGCTCACCGCCTGCAGAAATCGCTGCAGTCCATCTTCGATCCAGCGATGCGGCGATGAAAAACGTGCTGCGACCTGCACCGGCAAAAGAAGCAGCTCAAGTGTGGTGAGTTGGGACTGTCGCAAGGGCGTGAACAACACCGCGCCGTTCTGGTACGAGTTCGCGTTCGGATCGGTAAGTTCGATCACCACGGGCACTTGCACCGCCGGATTCAACCAGTCGTGCAAAACGGCTTCATTGGCTTCTGCGGCGGTGGCGTAATCCCGGGCGAGCGTCACTTTGTCGGCAGTGTGAAAGAGTGTTGCGCCGGGATGATCCAATGCAACATAGTTTGCCACGGAGAACGCCGGTACAACGCGTTCCAGACCGCTGAGGTGGATGGTGTTGCTGATCTGATTCACTGGACCACCGGTGCGCGGGTCGGCAGTCTGACTCAACTCGCCACAGCTTGAAGCGGTCGCGTTTCCGGCGATGCAGAGCTTGGCGTCTCCGCCAATGACGTGGATGCGAGCGTCAAATTGAGTCTGCTGGTGGCGAAATTTCCAGGCGGCGATGGCGTCGAACACGGCATTGCCATCGCTCATGCTGACCGCAGGCAACGATACCGGATACCACGTCACATAGCCCAGTCCGCGTATCGCAGTAAAAGGCTCGCTGATTTGGTCCCAATCATTCCGCAGTGCAATCTCGGAGGAAACGCCCATGCGAGTGAGCCGGGTAGCGTCCGGCGTGACGGTACCGCCGTACTGCACATCCAATGTGACGGCACCTCCGGGCGGCACTTCTTTGGGCAGAGTCACGACGCCTTCCGACAGCCCACCGGTGTGATCGATGTCGGAAGTGTAGTCATTGCCGATCCACTCCAGCGGTTGGCGATCCAGAGCGATGCCATTCCAACTCAGTGACGACGAGACTTGCAGGGTCGCATATTTCTGGGGCAACTTGGAATCGTTGCGCAGCGTCACCTGGCCGGTCACAGCCATCACGTGGGAAGCGCGATCGATCTGGACATCCAACTGATAGCGGGTGATAGTGAAGGCTTCCCGATCGATGGCTGCTGCGGAACATGCCATTGTCAGGCTGAACAGTATTACCGCGAGGTACCGCTTCATTTGGAAGGCTTGGCTTTCCCCAGATTCTGTACAGCCCGCCGCTGACGGGCCACCTCGTACATGACGACCGCGCCAGCTACCGATACGTTCAGCGAAGCTACCTGCCCCAGCATGGGGATCGACACCAGGAAGTCGCAACGCTTGCGCACCAAGTCGTGCAGGCCCTTGCCCTCCGCACCCAAAACGATGGCGCAATGCATTTTGTAGTCGAGTTCGTCGTAGCTCTGGGTGCCTCGCTCGTCCAGTCCGACGGTCCAGACGTTGCGGTCTTTTAGTTCTTCCAGAGTGCGCGAGATGTTGGTCACGCGAGCAATCGCCAGGTGTTCGGAGGCGCCGGCGGAGGCTTTCACCACGGTTCCGGTCAACCCGACGGCGCGGCGTTCGGGAATGATTACGCCGTCCGCACCTGCTCCGTCGGCGGTCCGGATCAAGGCTCCCAGGTTGTGCGGATCTTCAATACCATCCAGCACGACCAGGAAACTGTACTCGCTGTGACGCTGATCCAGAAGCGTGTCCACGTCGGCATATTGCTTGCTGCTGGTGACCGCGATCACGCCCTGGTGCGTGTTCGTGTTGGCGGTGCGGTCGAGTTCTTCGCGAGGCAGGAAGCGCACCTGCACGCCGCTGGTGCGGCAGTCGTCGATCAGCCGCTGCACTCGTTGATCGTGGCGCTCGCGCGCGATGCCCACGTAATCGAAGCTGCGGGCACCCGACTTGAGGGCCTCGCTGACCGCATGAATCCCGAAGAGAACGACCATCGAATAACAGTGTACGACAGGACAGGCGGCTTTCCGCACGGTGCCGCCTGCTCGATTCGTGCCCCCGGAGGTTTATACTCACTTCTTCAACTCGCTTTCGGGAGCACGAATGTCGATTTCGGCAGTGATTGTCGATGACGAACAACTGGCGCGTGACGAACTCGCCTACCTACTAAAAGAAGTCGGCGTTGACGTGGTGGCGCAGGGCAAGAATGGCGTCGAGGCCGTCAACCTGATCAAAGATCTGTCGCCTGACCTCGTCTTTCTCGACGTGCAGATGCCGGGGCTCGACGGTTTTGGAGTTATCAAGAAACTGCTCGACCGCAAGGTGCCGATGCCGCAGATTGTTTTTGCCACCGCGTTTGACCAATACGCGGTAAAGGCATTCGAAGTCAATGCCATCGACTATCTGCTCAAGCCGTTTGATAAAAAGCGTGTCTTGCAAGCGGTGGAAAAGGCGCGCAAGAAGCTGGAATCGTCTGCGTCGCCCAGCGATCAGATTGGCACGCTGGTGAAGATGCTGGAACAGCAGCAACGCCCCCAGGCTAACAAGGTGCTGCTGAAATCTGCGGGACGGCTCTTCCTGGTGGACCAGAAAGACATCTGCTACGCCTCCATTGAGGACGGCATCATCAGCGTGGTCGCGACCAACATGGAAGGCCAATCCAACTGCCGTACGTTGGAAGAGTTGCTCGACTCGCTTGATCCAGGTGTGTTTTGGCGCGCCCACCGCTCGTACCTGGTGAACATCAATCGCATCAAGGAAGTTGTTCCCTGGTTCAAGAGCTCGTACCAGATCCGCATGGACGACAAGAAGCAGGCCGAAATTCCAGTCAGCCGCGCCCAAACCAAGCGGCTGCGTGAGCTGTTCAATTTGTAGTTGATGTTCCGCTGACTTCGGGTAGCGCGACTCCTCCCAACTCAGCCGTTCTTCTTTTCCCGAACCTTCCTGACGACTTTGGTGACCATTTCCCGTGGCGAGACGCGCAGCATGGCGACACCGACCCGGTTCTTCCATCCCGGGATGACAATCCGCTTGCCCTGCTTCAATCCCTCGTAGCCAATGCGCGCCACTTCCCGCACATCCACCAGCAGTGGGCTATTCGCCATCGCAGTGCCTTCCAGGTAGGCGCGTTTCTGGAAATTCGTTTTCACCGGTCCTGGGCAGAGGCACGAAACCTTTACGCCAGTGCCTCGCAACTCTTCCGCCAATGCCTCGGTGAAGCTGAGCACGTACGCCTTGGTGGCGTAGTACACCGCCATGAAGGGGCCGGGCTGAAATGCCGCCGTGCTGGCGACGTTCATGATCATCCCTTCCCGGGCGCGGATTTGAGGCAGGAACAGCTTCGTCAGGTGGGTGAGCGCCACCATGTTGACCTGCATCATCTCGGCTTCGTGATCCCAATTGGTCTCGGCAAAAGCGCCGGCACCGCCGAATCCCGCGTTGTTGACCAGCACGTCGAGCACGATGCCCGACTCCTGCAATTCCTGGTATAGCTCGGTTGGGGTCGCGGGATGCGCCAGGTCTTTGGGCTCGATCCGCACGGTGATGCTGTAGCGCGACTGCAGATCGTCGCCCAGTTGGCGCAGTATGCTGCGGTTGCGTGCCACCAGCACAAGCCGGTAGCCGTCGCGTGCAAACAAATGCGCCAATTCGAGGCCAATGCCGCTGGATGCGCCCGTGATCAGCGCCGTCTTGGGAGCGAAGAAAGGATTGCTGGTGCTCACGATTCAGTTATAGCGGATTTGGGTTTCCATTGCAGTGGCAGGGAAAACAACTGCGCCGATGGAGCAGCAGAGTGGTTTTCAGTTGCTGCCCGCGTTCTTCGACTCCAGGAACATCACGACTTCCCAACGCTGCTGCTTGGGTAGCTGCGACCACGACGGCATTCCGTTGTTCAGGTCGCCATTGGTAATGAACCAGAAGACCTCGCCGGGTTTGGCATTCTTCATTCGTGGACTCAACAAGGTCGGCGCTGGTCCCATGCCCTGCAGGTTGTTGCCGTGGCACTGCGCGCAATTCTGGAAATACAGCTTCTTCCCGCCAGCCGCAGCCTGCGAGTCTGCGGCGTTCGGATTCGTCATTTCTACGGCTGACGCGGGTGCGTTGTGGAAGCCAGCATTCTGGGCAAAAGCGAACAAAGCCATCGACAGTGTGATTGCGACGGTCCAGACAGCAGTGATACAGAACAAGTTCGCCGAATGTCGAATCAAGTGGTCCTCCCACGAGACATATTACAGTGAGTTATCACTCAGACAGTCTCCGATACTCACGTCTGAAGTCGCAACCGGTACGGAAATAGAGCCGCAATGCACGGAAGGCGCGAGGAGTGCGATCCCCGCGCCTTCGATGATTCTTAGTACGACCTGCTGGTTACTTCGCCGCCAACGCTGGCTCGGCAACTTCGTAAATGCTGTACCACGGAGTCGCCGCCTTCAGGGCGTTGTTCACGTTCGCGATGTTCTTCACGCCCTCGTCCTTCAGCCACGCTTCAAAGGCCTTCCCGCCCTTTTCGGCGAAGATCGGAATGCCGTCTTTCCAAGTCGCGCGGCCGCAGAGCACGCCATTGAACTTCACGCCGGCTTCCTTGGCGAACTCGAGGTCTTCGATGAACTCGGGATTGCTGACGCCCGCCGACAGGTAGATGAACGGCTTGTTGGTCGCTTCGGCTGCCTGGCGGAAATACTGCAGCGCCTCGGACTTGGTGTAAACCTTGGGGCCCTTGAACGACTTTGCGCCTTCCACGTACTGCAGGTTGACGGGAACTTCCACCTTCAGCACATCGACGCCGTAGCGGTCTTTGGAGAACTCGGCCATCGAGTCGGCAACAACCTCGGGCTTCAGCTTGGCGTACTCGGGACCCTTGTCTTCCAATCCCTCTTTGTAACCGATGAGCTCGAGGAAGAACGGAATGTCATTGGCGCGGCACTCATCGCCGATGCGCTCGGTCCAAGCCTGCTTGTGGTCGTTGATCTTGGCGTCATCGAAAGTCGAGTAGTAAAGGAGGATCTTGATGCAATCCGCGCCGGCTTCTTTCAGGCGGCGAACGGACCACACGTCGAGCAGGTCGGGCAGACGGCCGGGAAGGGCCTTGTCGTAACCAGTTTTCTCGTAGGCCAGCAGCAGGCCGGAGCCCTTGGCGCGCAGTTTCGACGGTCCCAGGCCCCACTCGGGATCGAGCAGGATGGCGCTGGCGTGCTGGGTGAGAACTTCGGTGACGTAATTCTTGAACTCGATCAGGCCCTCGTCGGTGGCCCGGGTTCCAAGGGCTTTCTTGAGCGAGCCACGTTGGTCCATCGCGGCAGCGGCGATGACGCCATTCTCGTTGGAGACGGCCTTCATGCCAGCAAGTTTTCCAGGGGTAAGTTTCACGGCAAGTCCTCCGCAGGCGCACTGCGCCCGGTTCTTATGAAATTTGAATCCGGCCTTACAGATTATGGCTGGTCCCGTGATGAAGATTTACAGGACACTTAATTCTAAATGAATCGATGGGAAAAAGGTGCGATTCTGAAGGTCAATCGATATCGCAGACGGCGATCGCTGACATACTGGAAGCGACCGTGCCGTGCACAGCGGCAAAACATAAAAGCCCGCGGAGGTCCTCTGGCCGAAAACTTGTCCGCGGGCGGTGCCACTTCGTCTGGGAGAAGACTAGGCCGTTGCTCTTTTGCCAGGCTGTATAAATTGCACGCTTTTGAGAAATCCCACAGGGCGTTATTCTGGAGGCCTCTCGCGCGGGGCGCTCGCGTGATAACTAGCGGGCAGCTCCAACCAGCGGTAGCCCCGTCAGCACCGCCCGCTGGCGGGCGACCAGAGACTCAATTCCTTTTTTCGCCAGCGACATCATGTGCGCCAATTGGGCATCGTCAAACGGACGATGCTCTGCCGTCGCCTGCACTTCGACAATCTGCTTGCTGCCGGTGATGACGAGGTTCATGTCCACGTCGGCGCGCGAGTCTTCTTCGTAGCAGAGATCGAGCATGACCTCGCCATCCACGATACCGACGCTGGTGGCGGCGACGTAGTCGCGAATCGGAGCGGCCTTTAGCGCGCCAGTCTCGACCATCGCGGTCATGGCCAGACCCATGGCCACGAAAGCTCCCGTAATGGAAGCCGTACGGGTGCCACCGTCGGCCTGAATGACATCGCAGTCGATGAATAGCGTGCGTTCGCCAAACTTGTCCATTTCGGTCACGGCACGCAGGGATCGGCCGATGAGGCGTTGAATCTCGTGGGTGCGTCCGCTGGCGCGGCCCTTGGTGACCTCGCGCGGACTACGGGTCAGCGTGGCCCGAGGCAACATTCCGTACTCGGCGGTGACCCAGCCTTTGCCGCTGTTACGCAGAAACTGCGGGACGGTGTCCTCGATGGAGGCGGTGCAAATGACGCGGGTATTGCCGAGTTCGATCAGGCACGACCCTTCAGCGGTGGAGATGTAGCCGGGGATGATGTTCAGCGGCCGCATCTGGTCAGGAGTGCGATTGTCGGAGCGATAAACCATAAGCCACGATTGTATCGTTCCGGTGTCTCAGGAGTACGGCTAGCCGCCGAGGTCCACGTGTTCGACATGGTCAACCTGGCGTCCCAGGAAGCGGGTGGCGAGACGCTTGAATTTCTCGACCGAGTCGGTCACGAAGAAGCGAAAACTGCGGTGATCGGATGGAGCGCCGGTGCTTGAACTCGCTCTACCTTGGGATTCGATATGTGACGATCGCTCGAGCAGCAATCTACGCACCACGCGCGCGGTCGATTCGGCAGAGTCCACGATCTTCACGTGTTCAGGCGTGATCCGGCGCAGCAGGGGAGCAATCAGCGGATAGTGGGTACAAGCGAGGACCAGCACGTCGGCGTTGCCTGACGACTGCGCCATGGCCTCGCCCAGGTAGATGCGCGCGACTTGCTCGGTGACGGGATGGTCGATCCATCCTTCTTCGACTAATGGGACGAACAGCGGGCACGCCTTCTCATGAGCTTCCAAACCGTGCTGTCTCAGTGCATCGCGATACGCATGACTGGAGACCGTAGCTTCGGTGGCGATGACGATGGCAGACCGGCTGCGGCTGACCTCTGCTGCCATCGCGGCTCCGGGCTCGACCACGCCGATGACCGGTACCCGGGCAGCTTGCTTGATCTGAGGGAGTGCCAGGGCCGTTGCGGTGTTGCAGGCGATAACCAGCAAATCGATGTTTTGGGATTCGAGAAAACGGGCAGCACCAATGGCGTACCGGGCAACTGTATCGGCGGATTTTGTACCGTAGGGTAAACGGGCGGTGTCTCCGAAATACAGGTAATGCGCCGGCATTTGCTCGGCCATGGACCGCAAGACTGTAAGGCCGCCGACGCCCGAGTCGAATACCCCGATGCGTGGAAGAGTCACGGCGTGTCCTTCAAAACCTGGCCAATGCCGCTGGCCAGATAAAAGCGGCGCAGGTCGGCGTGACCAGCAAGTGTATCGCGCTCCTTGCCATCGACCAGGATCTTCACGCGCGTGATCTGGGGATCGTTGGCGTTGAGGGTGGAGACAATGGAAGCGATGGTCAGTTCTTCCGCCAGGACGCCCGAGGGATGCGAGTCGGCGAACCCAGCGGTGGTATCGACGACAGCGGTATTGCTCCCCAACAGGAAGACATCGCGAACATCGGATCCTGCGCCGATGGGATGCGGCGAATCCGGCGACAGATACGTGCCAAGGAGAGAACGCAGAATCGCTCGCGCACGTTCGCTGCGCTCCTGGGGAAGCGCGACGTTTACCTGGGAGCGGCGCAATCCGCCGTCCTGATCGGACGCGACGTAAAGCGTGACCAAAGTGGTTGGGCCACTCGCCGGAGGCACGACCACTTGCGACTCCTGAGCGAGGCGATGTTCCTCAGCCACAACCTTGGCCTTGAGATGGTAAGCGTAGAAACCGAGGCCGCCGGCGATCAGCAGCAGCACGATAAACATCGCGACGATAGGCCGAGTCACGGGCGCACCTCGGGGATTTTGCCGCGCATGGCGGCGATCCCGGCCGCAATCGATTGTGCTACCTGGTCTAGGTAATCTGAGCTTGCAATATCGTTAACGTCATTGCTGGGCGAAGCAATCTCGATGGCAATGGCGGGAGCAGCGATGTTGTTCATCGGCCGCAGCGGCGCAGCCAGTGTCGCGTTGGGCAGCTTGCGTGTTTCCAATTCCGCGGACACCGAGCCTGCCACCGATGCGCTGAGGTCGAGATAAGGGGTCTGCGCCGTTTCCCAGGGCAGGAAGTCACGCGAGGAAACCTCTTCCGCTGGCAGCATCGAGGTAAAAACATGCACCCCTTTACCGCTGTTGGCGGCATGAAGTGCTACGTAGATGGCCGGGCGGGCGGCATTGGCCGAAATGGCGCGCTGGTCGAGCGTGATCGTGATATCGGAGTTGCGCAGCAAGCCGGCCGCGACCCCGCGACTCTGCAATTCATGCTGCACTTTGCGGGCGAGCGCGAGTACCACATCCTTCTCAGGCAGTGTCGGACTAATGGCCGAGCCGATTTCAGTGCCGCCATGGGCGGGATCGATCAGCACCAGGAAGCGTGGTCCGGTTGGAGCCTTCAATGTCGGCGCGGCTGGCAGCGTCACATTCGGCTGTGAAATCGGTAACTGGGAAACTGAAGGCGGTGGCGGAGGCGCGCCCGTCACGATGATAGTCTTGCCGCCATCAGCGAAATTGGCCAGCAGAGATGACGTGCCGGTTACGTCCAGTTCGGCGAGGCCATCGTGTTCCGAGAAACTCGCTCCGGTGATCAGAGGGTCGGAATAGGCCTCGCGGTCCGTGGAAGAAATCACAGGCTCGCGCCTGAAGGTAAAGCGAATGTGACCCGGCTCGGTCGCGATGGTTGGATTTACCGGCGAGTCGAAGCTCACGAACAGCTTGGATGGCGTACCCTTGCGCAGATCGAGCGTGAAGCGTTCTCCGATGTTGCCGATGAACAGACGCCGCGCGGATGGGTTGAGCCGAACCTGGGTCGACAGGGAGCCGGATAACAAATCACTGACCGCCGGGAGCGGCACATATCCCCGGCCGCTCTGGAGGATGAAGTTCGACGGCAGCTTTACTTTGTCGCCCTTCAACTTGCCATTGTCTTTGCCGTCCTGGAACTGAAACTCCAACTCACGGGCGCCAGACGGAGTGAATTTCAGCTTGTACTTCTTGCCGTCCAGGCGCGCGTCGACCGATCCCAGCGGCTCCAGCAACTCCACCAGTCCGATGTAAGGCTGACCATTCAGATTGAGCAGCGGGACGGTGTAAAACGTCTGGGGTGAGTACACCGACAGTTGGGCCGCGGCCGCTGTCTGCGCCTGCACGGTGGAGTGCTGCAACAAATGAGCGGCCCCGCTGAGCAGCGCAATACCTATGAGCGATGCCGCAAAAGGAACCACCTTCAGGCGCGACAACCGCAACCTAGTGCCCTCCTGCCGCCGTGCCTTTGGCGTCGTCCTCCAGTGAATAAATGGTGAGGCCGCTAAGCAGCTTGGGGAAGAAGTCGGTGGACTTCTGCGGCAGGACTTCGCCTCCGAACGCGATGTCGCGGACTTGCTGCATCCGCACGGGATTCATCAGGAAAGCGACGTTAGCGCCCTTGCCGACTTCCTCGGCGGCTTCCTTAGCCTCGCGGACGTACTTCAGGTGCTTCTGGTTGCGGATGTCTTCCTCCGACATCCCAAGCGTCTCTTCCAGCACCAGCTTGTGCAGTTGGACGACGTCGAGTTCGCGCTGGCGTTCCGACTGTCCAGCGAGCGACGGTGAGTCTTGGTTCGGCCGCGAACGCAGCAGGTACGATCCCTTCGCGGTGACAGCCAACAACGCGGAACCTTGCTTGCCCGCGTCGTGCAGGCGGCCCATCGCAGATTTCACATCGGTCGCCGCACCCAGGTCCTCTACGTCGAAATACTTGCCCAGTTTGGCGTTCAGCACGGAAACCTCGAAGCCTTCCAGTCCAAACACCACGCGGTGGGTCGGCAGAACCACGAGACCCGGAGAATCCATATTAACGAAGGTCATCATAAGGCGTTCGTAGGGAGCACTGGAGTCCCCGCTGCCGCGCTGCCGCATTTCGTTGCGGTAATTCAGCGCCGTTTCGTAACGGTGGTGGCCGTCAGCAATGATGAGCTTCTTGTCATCCATGGCGGCCTGGACCTTCGCGATCGTCGCAGGGTCAGAAACCTTCCACATCCGATGAGTTACGTCATATTCGTCGCGCACTTCAACTTCGGGCGGGCGACTCTGCTGCAGGGCCGAGTCAACGGCACCCTCCGGATCGCTGTACAGCATGAAAATCTGGCCAAAATGCGATTGGGTGGCCTTCAGCACATTGAGACGGTCTGCTTTGGGCTTGCTGAGCGTCTGCTCGTGGCGGAAGACGACTTTCTTGTCGTATTCCTCCAGTTGACCCGCGGCAATGAAACCACGGCGTTCGAGTTGCGTTCCCGCAGGATCACCCGGAACTTTGAAGGTCTGCGTGTAGAGATAAAGGCTCGGTTCTGCGTCACGCACCAGAACATGCTCATCTTGCCAGTGTTGTAAGCTGGCAGCAGCCCGGGTGTAAACGTTGTTTTGGTCATCGTCACCAGCCTCGGGCTTGCCCAAGATGATCCGCACCAGGTTGTATGGGCTGGCCGCATAATAACGGTCCTGCATGGCGGGGGAAATCTTGTCGTAAGGCTGAGTAACTACTTGTGCAGGCGACACCTTGGCGGGGTCGTACC
>OBLW0100004293.1_pt1 | contig 10873 bp, 10 predicted proteins | sample 1520161 | NCBI WGS metagenome assembly OBLW01 (sample SAMEA3539309, study PRJEB22396) | soil metagenome | biome: tundra; feature: field; material: soil | place: USA | collected 2010-05 | depth 0.15 m
ATCGAGAACCGCACGCTCCAACAAGAGCTGCTCGAGGCCTTCGAAGTCACGTGGCGCGACGACCTCTTCACGTGGGTCCTCGGAACCGATCGCCGCTGGCGTCGTTTGCAACCGGTCAACAACTTCTCGGCCCAGAGCGAGTTCAAACGGCTGGCGATGCTCCGGTCTCGGGCTCTCGCTTAGGCGCGAGTCCGTTCTCCTTGCGCCACATCAACGTGGCGTAGGAAATGCCGCCGATGGGGATCGGGATCCAGAAATTGACGAGGCGATAGGACAACACGGCGAGGATCGCTTGGCTATGGGGCACACCAAAGCCGACGAGCGTTCCGATGAGTACTCCTTCGATGATGCCCAATCCCGACGGAGTAATTGGAATCGCCGCCAGGATGTTCGCGAGTCCGTAGGCGACGAGCAAGTCGATGGGCGAGATCACGCGACCGAAGGACCAGATGAAGACCCACAGGCACGCGGCGTCGAGGAGCCAGTTCAGTGACGCCCACATGAAGGCGGACCAGAGGGTCCGTCGATTATTCACCAGCATCGTGATGCGGTCGGCGACCTTCGCGATCAGCGCGCTGATCCTGTCGGGGTTGACCGCGGGTACGCGACGAGCGATCCAGCGCAGCCAGTTGGCGGCGTGTCGCTGACCCCGGGTTATCAGGAGAATCGTGCCGAAAAACGCCGCCAACAGAAAGACGCCGGCCAGCGCGGCGAATCCGTACGCGGGGTTAAAGCCGCGCAGGGGAATCGAGATCACCAGCGCGAACCAGAAGATCATGTTCAAGACGACCGCGGAACCGGTTCCCTGAACCGCGAGGCCGAAGGCATTGGTCTCCTTGGGAACGCCGAGTTCGTTGAAGATCCGATAGGACAGTGCCCCGGCGGGTGCGGTGCCGCCCGGAACGACGTGACTGATTGCGAGGCCGGCGAGGTTCACGCGAAGCAAGTTATAGCGACTCGGGGCGTAGGGGAAGAGCACTGATCTCGTCAGTTCGACGTAGGCGTAGATCGCGGCCATCTCCAAGAGCACGGCCACCGCGACGAGTACCGGATTGACCGACGAGAGCAGGTGCAATGACTTGCGCGCCCCCGCGAACTGGGGGAGCACGAAGTATGCGAGGACGAAAACCAGGGCCCCCACGCTCAAGATGATGCGCACCTCGCGCGGCAGCGCGAATCGCTTCTTCTTGACCGGCTCGGGCATAGCAGTACTTTAAACGTGGGTCCTCGGGTACTCCAAACATTCTCCCGCCAATTGCCTGATAGCGCCTCTCGGTAGAATTGACCGATGCGTACGCTCGTGGTTCTGCCCACGTACAACGAGATCTTGAACGTCGAGTTGATGCTTCGCACGCTGCGAAAGGTTGTGCCGCAGTGCGACGTCCTCGTTGTCGACGACGGCAGTCCGGACGGCACGGCGAACCTCGCGGAAGAGATCGCTGAGGACGTCGGTCAGATCACGGTTCTGCGACGAACGAAGAAGAGCGGTTTGGGAGGCGCGTACCGCGCCGGTTTCGCCTGGGGTCTCGAGCACGGATACGACCACTTCGTCGAGATCGACTGTGACTTCAGCCACGACCCGAACGCGTTGCCCTCGCTCTTGAGTGCCGCGGAGCGTCATGACGTCGTCATCGGTTCGCGCTACATCCCCGGTGGTCACATCCCGCAGTGGAGTCTCTCTCGTCGAATGCTCTCGCGCGGTGGCAATCAGTACGCGTCGCTCATGCTCGGTCTGGGCGTCGCCGACTCGACGGCCGGCTACCGCGTCTATTCGAAGCGCGGTCTCGAGCTCATCGATTTCGAGACCGTGAGCGCTGACGGCTACGGCTTCCAGATTGAGATGACGTATCGCGCTAAGCGCGCCGGCGCCACGATCATCGAAGTCCCAATCTCCTTCACCGAACGCGAACTGGGTGAGTCGAAGATGTCACGGGCGATCGTCGTGGAAGCACTGTGGCTGGTGACCAAATGGGCCCTCGAGCGGCCCTTCGGCCGAGGGGCTCACTGAACGACGTCAACGAGAACCGAGGACAAGAAGCTGGCCAACTTGGCCTTGGTCTCTTCTCGTTCGGCGATCGGGTCCGACTCGCTGACGATGCCGGCGCCGGCCCAGGCTTCGAATTCAGCGCCCCTCACCAGCACCCCGCGGAACCCGATCCACCACTCGCCGTCGCCGTTCGCGTCGATCCACCCGAGCGGCCCGGCGTAGTAGCCGCGGTCGATCTGCTCGAGACGACGGATCAGTTCATAGGCGCTTCGACGTGGAACGCCCCCCACGGCCGACGTCGGGTGCAAGAGACGAAGCACTTCGAGTGCGTCGGGCGCGTCCGCTTCGTCGTGGCACGACGCCTCGATCCACGTTCCGAGGTGCGCCAACGTGCGCAGCGCCACGATCGACGGCCCGGCGTCGGCCCGTACGTCGTCGTACACGCCTTCGAGCGCGGTGACGATCTCATTCACCGGCACGTTGTGTTCGTGCAGATTCTTGGTGCTGCCGAGTAACCACGTCAGGTAATCTTCGGGCTCGACGTTCGGCGGCAGGGCGATCGTGCCCGCGAGCGGGTGCGACTGCAACGTGCGACCGGTACGTCGCGCGATTAGTTCCGGCGTCGCACCGACGAATCGACGCTGATCGCTCGTCGGGATGCTGAAGATCGTGCACCGCGGCTCGCGGAGGTGCAGGCGTTGGGCGACGGCGGCCGCGTCGATGACCTCGGGTACCGTGCCGCGAACCGACCTCGCCAGGACGACCTTGTCGATCTCCTTGGAACGCAAGATCTCGACGGCGAGGGCCACGTTGTGGGCGTATTCGTCAGGGGTCGGCTGCAGAGACAGCGAGCGGAGGCTTTGGGTCTCTTGCACCGGTGCACGCACGCTGGCGAGTAAATCACGCCACGTCTCGACGCCCTCGGGTCCCGTGAGCCACGCGTCACCGTCACTGGTCTGCGTGATACAGAATTCGGCGACGTCCAATTGGCTGGGGGCCGAACGATCGAACGGCAACGCGCCGAAGGCGACGACGCCGGAGCCGGGTGGACCATCCTCGCCCACGAGTTCGTGGCGACGAAGCAATGCGGTCACGTCGAGGGGTGCCTCGAGCCCTCGATCGAGGGCGACGTGATCGACCGCCGCGCCGAACCCGACGCGGATGACGTCGGACGTCTCGATCAGCCAACCGGATCGAGCGCCAATCGTGCGCAGTGATTCCAGCGACTGTGTGGCAATCTGGCGGCGCCGGAAGTTCACGAGGTCCTCGTTGCGATGAACTGTTGGCTGAGACCGCCCATGACGCGGCGGTGATTGACCGCGCTGAAGCCCGAGTGGTTCAGCATTCGCATGATCTCTTCGCCCGTGGGCAAGTAGGCCGTGGACTGCGGAAGGTAGTGGTAGGCGGCACGGTCCGAGACGAGGGACCCGATGAACGGCACGACGCGATGAAACCACACACGGAAGCCGGCGCGCCAGAGTCCCGAACGGGGCTCGGCGACCTCGAGGAGCGACAGCCGACCGCCCGGTCGAATGACGCGGGCCATCTCATCGAAGGTCGCCGCGAGATCGCTGAAGTTGCGCAGCGCGTAGCCGCAGGTCACGCCGTCGAATCCCGCGCTTCGAAACGGGAGCCGTGACGCGTCGGCCTGCACACGCTCGTCCATTCGCTTGCCCGCGTGCAGCATCCCGAAACTCAGATCGGTGGCGACGGCCACGTGTCCTTGACGCACGAGCTCGCGCGTGAAGTCTCCGGTGCCCGCGGCGACGTCGAGGACCACGCTTCGTCGCGGCAAGCGCAGATCGCTCACCGCGCGGCGACGCCAGCGCGTGTCGAGACCGAAGGTCATGAGTTTGTTGACCAACTCATAGCGCGACGCGATGGCGTCGAACATGGCTCTGACCTGACGGGTCTTCTCTTCGCCAAGGGGGAGGGGGATGGACAACGGACTCAGCGGTAGTAGCGAAACACCACTTGAGCGACGCACGACGGCTTCGGCGCGTCCTTCACTTCGACGACGACGTCGAGCGCGACTTGAACACCACCGGCGATGTCCTCGACTGACGCCATTGTCGCGCCGGCTCGGATCTCGGAGCCGACCGGCACGGGACTCGTGAATCGCACCTTGTTCGTGCCGTAGTTCACGCCCATCGCCACGCCATCGACCTGCATGACGCCGCGGAGCAGGACCGGAATCAACGACAACGTGAGGTAACCGTGAGCGATTGGTCCGCCGAAGGGGCCGGCCTTCGCGCGCTCGGGATCCACGTGAATCCACTGGTGATCACCGGTGGCGTCGGCGAACAAGTTCACCTCTTCTTGAGTCACGGTTCGGTACTCGCCGTAGCCCAGGTGAGTGCCGATGAGTGGCGTCAAATCCTCCATGCTCTTCACGTGCGTCGTCATAGAAAACCTCCAAAGGCAACTCTAGACAATCGGCACTTCAAACGAATTGACGTTCCCGCGCCGTAGGATTGGGCGATGAGTGAAACCTTTCACCCCGAGAAGCACCGCAACGTTGCCGGGAGTTGGTATCGCGCCTCCGTCTTTGGCGTGAGTGACGGTCTGGTCACGAACACGTCGCTGATCCTCGGTTTTGCCGGGGCGAGTCCGGGCCACAACATCATTCGTCTGGCGGGACTGGCGGGACTCGTCGCCGGGGGTTTCTCGATGGCGAGTGGCGAGTACATCTCGGTTCGCGCCCAAAAGGAACTACTCGAATACGAGATCGGCGTCGAACGAAAGTCGATCGAGGAATCACCGGTTCAAGAGCAAGAAGAGTTGCGTCAACTGTTCGTCAATCGCGGTATCGAAGGAGAACTGGCGCAGCGTCTCTCAGCGGACCTCATGCGCGATCCGGAGATGGCCCTGCGCACACATGCCCGCGAAGAGTTGGGTGTCGATCCTTCGACGACCGGGTCTCCGTGGGGCGCCGCAATTTCTTCGCTCTTCTCCTTCGCTATCGGCGCCATCATTCCGCTCTTGCCGTGGATCATTACGTCCACGGGCAACCCCATCGTGTGGTCGATTGTGCTGGCCGTGGTCGCCGCGGCGGTCGTGGGAGGCGTCATCGGGTGGTTCACGCGCAACGGCATCTTCAAATGGGCGCTTCGTCAAGTCCTCGTGGGTGCGCTGGCGGCAGCCGTCACGTTTGGCATTGGCCGACTCGTCGGCGTGCACTAGCTGCGGTGGAAATGCAACAGACGGTCGTCTCGCTCGACCTTGAAGCCGAGTGACTCGTAGAGTTTGAGCGCGCCGACGTTCGATTGTTCGACGAAGAGGATCGCCGTCGACACACCCTTCTTTCGCAAGACGTCGAGACCCTGGGTGACCATGACGCGACCGAGGTTTCGTCCTTGAAAGTCCGGGTGCACCGAAATAATGTAAATCTCGCCGAAGCGATCGGGGTGAAGTTCGTGCACCTTGGTCCAACACGAGGCCGCGAGGCGATCGTCGATCTCCAAGAGCAAGAATCCCGAAGGGTCGAACCACGGCTCGCTGGTGCGCTCGTCTAAATCCGAACGCAGCCACGCACCCTGCTCCGGATGATCGGCGAACGCCGCGTTGTTCTGTTCGAGCCAGGCGTCCTCGTCGCGACCCGGTTCGTAGTTGCGAAGCGTGGCGCCCGAGGGCACGTCGACCGTCGTAACCGGAAGTGCGACCTGCATGAGTTGCAACGTACGCACCACCTGACACTGCGAATGGACCGGAACCATGGACCCGCGGGTCCACCAGTCCAGGGATTCGTGAAACCGCAGCAGACCCTGCAGGAGGTCCTCGTCGATGCCGCCACCACACATTTCGACCATTGCGTTCTCCGCACCGGTCACTATGGCGTACTTGACGAGGAGGCCCTCGTGGTACTGCAACCAGTGCTCGGCCCGCCACCCGTGCACGACGATGCGACGACGTCCTTCGTCAATGGCTTCGCGCCCGAGGAGTGACTCCGTGCGGTTTAAGAGGTTAAGGACTTCGAGTCGACGTTCGGGCGTCAGCGAATGGCTGCGTTGCCACGAATCGGTCATGAGCGCAGGTTACCGTCGCGCTACGCGATTCGACCGACAACTCGGTTGAGGCGACGAAGCAGCGCCCCGAGCGTTCGCTCGGCGGCCACGAGCTCGGAGTAGATGTCGGGCGGCATCGCCGATCCTTCAGTTTCGACGAGGGCCGTGATGCGATGTGACAGTTCATTCATGGTGGAGGTGATGGTGTTCAACTCGTTCTGCATGCTCATCGACGGGGTACCTTCGGGTTGGGAGCGTCTCGCGCGCTGGCGAATACTGTAATGGTCGATGGAAGATTCGACCGACACCGTGAACGACACCACACTTCGCTGGTCGGGCATCATCGCACGGGGTCTCGACGCTGAGTCATTCCTGCAAGGCCAATTGAGTCAAGACATCACGACGGTGGGCCCGGATGGCCTTTGGACACTGCTCTTGGCACCCGACGGCGTCGTCATCACTTCGGCGTACGCCATGGCGACCGCGGAGGGCTACGTCATCCAGGTCCCTCGCGAGCTGGGCGATGTGGCGCTCGCGCGGTTGAACAAGTTCCTGCTCCGGACGAAGTGCACGTTGGAGTTATCCGATATTGATCACGGACCGTTCAACGTGTTGAGCGAGCGAATCCAGGCGGGCCGACCCGGTCCGGAGGAGTTTGCCTTCTCTCTTACGCCGCAATGTTTCGGAAGCTCATTCGTGGCGTCCTCGGTCTCATTCACCAAAGGTTGCTTCACGGGCCAAGAGCTCGTCGGGCGTCTCGACGCGCGCGGCTCCAGCGTGCCCTGGCGCATGGTTCGAGCAACTGGTCCAAGTGCAACGAGAATTGACGAGGTGCTCAAATCCAAAGGTCCCGCGGGACCCTCGGGACTCACGACGTCGTTGCGCCGCGGTGAGTCGATCATCGGTCTGGGCTTCGCGCACCGCAGCCTGTTGGGATCGCAAGAACTCGAGCTCGCGCTCGACGTGCACGTCGTAGAGATTGCCTGACGCCACACAGTGCGGGCCGTTATCGTGGGGACCAAGGAGTCGACACGTGCGGTTGAATACTGAGGGCTTATTCATCAAAGTCTCCGGGGTGACGACCGAGGACGATGCGTTGTTCTCGATCGGCCTCGGGGCCAGTGCCGTCGGGTTCGACTTCGGGCCGACGCCGCGCCAGATATCCGTGAACGCCGCCCACGACATCGTTCGCCGGCTCCCGGCGGGCGCCATCTCCGTCGGCGTGTTTCGCAATGAAATGCCTCAACGAATGGTGGAGATCGCCAACACGTTGGGACTCTCGGCGGTGCAGATCGACGGCACGGTCGCGAATGAAGAGCTCGCCTACGTCTCGGAGCGGGTGAACACGGTGCTGCGCAGTTTGCCGAGCACGGCCAATCACGATCTGGTAACCGGCCTCTCGGGCGTCGATTATCTCGTGGTGCCCGAATCAGATGACCAGTATTCGTTGATGGACTGTCTGGAACTGTTCAGTGACCTGGAGGTGCGGACCCCGATCATCGCCTCGGGGGGTCTCACGCCCTCGAACGTGGTGGACATCGTGCAGAACTACCCCGTGTGGGGAGTCGACGTACGATCGGGCGTCGAGAAGTCCGTGGGTGAGAAGGATCCAGTCCTCCTCGGGCAGTTCATCGCGAACGCCCGTTGGGCCTTTGACAACGCCTACGTCGAACGCCACCACGACGAATGGCCGATGTAGGAAAAACCCCATAAGTGAGGATTTCCTCGGACCAGCGACTTTTCGGTCTATGTCAGGGAAAATGCGTCCACTGAGAAAACTCTCCTGAATTGTTTTTACGAAATCGCAGGGTGACTGCTATCGTAAGGACTCCGTAAGGCGCATTCGATTTCCTATACAGATTTATGATTTCACAAGAAAAAAAACCGTAACTCGAACCCGAGCACAGCAAGGGGGGGTTTTTACGAATGACGGCATTTCAAGGTATCAACAACGTGAATGTCGTTCGTCGGGTCCTTGTGAATTCACAGTGGTATTTTCATGTTGCTTAAAACTCTTCGTCGATTTGATCACGGCCAATACGAGATCAATAGGGCAATCGTCGATTTCTTAGACAGGAGGATTTTTCGCGATGATTGAGACCGAAGAGTCGGCCTTGTCGGAACGCCCAATTGCCCACAGCAGATTTCCTCTGGTTGATAGAAACCAGTTTCTCCAAGAATTCGAAGCAATCTTCTCAAGCTCGGTACCGTCCCATAGTGGCTGCCTCTCCATCGAGGGCGGTTGGGGAATGGGTCGCACCGCTTTAATGAACGCCGCCTGTCTGACTGCCGAAAGCGCGGGCTGCCTCGTGCTGCGCGCTCGTGGTGGCAACCTCGAACGCGACGCACCTTTTGGCGCCCTCCTTCGCATCATCGAAGGCATCGCATCGTTGCGCAACGCCAACGAAGAGGTCGTCGAACAGATCGATAAGGTCCTCGAATTCATCAACCGCGAAGGGGAGCGCAACCTCAGTGCCCTCGGCGCCGCCTTCTACGGTCTCTTGCTGAGCGTGCGCACTATCGGTCCCGTGCTATTAGCGGTTGACGACGCCGATCTCGTGGACGACGCGACGATGACCACGCTCGAGTACGTGTATCACCGTATTGACGACCAGCAGGTCTGGCTCTTGACGACGTCACCGCCGCGTCTCCCCGGCGCCGGTCCCCTCGCGATCGAGCACCTGCTCGTCAACCAGCACGTCCGCCACTTCTCGTTGGCGCCGCTCAGCCTCGAGGGTGTGCGCATCATTCTCTCGACGCAGTTGAGCGTCGAGCCAGATACTGAATTCGTCGCGGCGTGTCTGGATGCGACGAGCGGCCGACCGGAATTCGTCGTCGAACTCGCCAAGGCCTGTCGCGAAGAGCGCATCGCGCCGAATGAAACGTCGGCGAGCGACCTCGATCGTTTGGCCATACCGCGCATCGCCCAAAAGGTCCTCGTACGACTCAACCGATTGGCGCCGGCCGCGCGCGATCTCCTCGAGGCCTGCGCCGTCTACGGCGAGAACAGCGACGTCGCGTCGGTGATTCACCTCGCGAACATCGAACCGGACGCCTCTGATCACGCCGTCGACAGCCTGGTGCACGCGGAACTGCTGCGACCGGGACGGCCGCTCGCCTTCGTGGCGCCCGTCGTGCAATGGGCGATCCTGCAAGACATATCGTCATCTCGTCGTTCTCAACTTCACGCGCGCTGTGCCGATTTCCTGGTTGAGATTGGCGCCGACGAGACGTTGGTCGTGGCGCATCTGCTCGCGACGGAGCCGTCGTGGAACAAGGACGTGGCGTCGAAATTGAGTATTGCCGGGCGCAGTCTGCTCGAGCAGGGCGAAGTGCGACTCGCCGCGCGATGTCTGCGGCGTTCGCTGAACGAAAGTCCGGTCACACAACAAGAGCCGGCGCTATGGCTCGACTTGGCGCAGTGCGAAATCGAACTTGGTCTTCGCACGTCGCTCTCGTCATTCCAAAAGGCGCTCACGCTCGGCGCGCTCGATGACGAGAGCGTCGTGCAGGTCTCGGTGAGCCTGATGCACGCACTTCGCGAGTGGCCCGAACTGCGATCCGAAGGCGTCGCCACGCTGCAAAGGGTGTCGTCGCGCTTGAGTGCCGTCGACACGGCCCTGCAACTGGAATTTGAACTGGGTCTGACGCTCCTCTCGGGCCACCCGGCGCAGCGAAGTTACGGTGTCGCGAGGATTGAGACGCTCGTCGCGAACTCCGACGATCATTCCAAGTCCGCTCGCGCCGCGCGAATCTTCCTTGACCTCCACAGATTTGAGAACGACCCCACGGTGTCGGCCGCGAACATCGTCGAGATCCTCGGCTCCGTGTTTGATTCCGACCAGATGCTCGTCGGTGACCTCGCCAGTGAAGCGATTCTGGCGAGAGCCTGTCGGATGCTGCTCAGCGCCGACGAATTTGTCCGAGTCGACCTGATTCTGGAAATGGCCCGTTGGCGGGCTCGTTCGCTGGGTGACCTCGCGGGCGAGGACGACGCCCTTCGACTGGTGGTTCTTTCGAAACTCTGGCAGGGCTCGCTCGATGAAGCCGAAGAGGCCTGCCGTCGACACGATGAATTGGGCGACGCAATCTCGATGCGTCACATGGTCGGCGCCTCCGACCTCCTGATTGCCCAAGGTCGCACCGATGAGGCGCTTCAGAGATTCGGATCGACCGAACTCGCTCGATTCGATGATCCACTCGACCGCGCGACCGCCCACGTGGAACGAGGTCGACTCTTCGCCGCGGTCGCGCGCACCGACGAAGCGCTCGATGAGTACCACCGCGCCAGTGAGACGGCCGAACGCGCCGGGATCAATAACGAGGTCCTCGTGGCGTGGCGGCCACCAACGGCCTGGGCCCTGGCGTCGCTCGGACGTTGGGACGAGGCAACGGATCTCGCGAGCAATCACCTCGCCGCCGCGCGCGCCTTCGGCGCCCGCCGCAACCTCGGTACCGCGCTGCGGGCCATGGCCGCGTCGACCCAGGACCTCGGTGACCGAGTCAATTGGCTCATCGAATCGGTCAAGGTGCTGGAGGGTTCGTCGGCCAAACTCGAAACGGCTGCCGCCATGGTCGACCTGGGTGCGGCGTTGGTCGAACGGCGTGATATGGAAGGCGCCCGTGTGCTCCTGCAGCAGGGTGCGACATTGGCGTCGACCTGTAAGGCGGATCGTCTCGTCGAGATTGCCGGATCGCATTTGCGTTCGGCCGGTGCTCGGCCCCGCCGACTCGGATCAACGGGAGTGGATTCGCTGACCCCGGCTGAGTTGCGCGCCGTGCACATGGCGGCAGCGAACGTCACCAACCGGGCGATCGCCGATGAGCTCTTCGTGAACGTGAAGACCATCGAAGGTCACCTCTCGAGGGCCTATCGAAAGCT